>Ga0070717_10003080_pt1 | contig 11891 bp, 18 predicted proteins | sample LARL113metaG_FD_71366 | JGI IMG/M metagenome (GOLD analysis project Ga0070717, IMG submission 71366) | Corn, switchgrass and miscanthus rhizosphere microbial communities from Kellogg Biological Station, Michigan, USA - LAR L11-3 metaG | ecosystem: Host-associated > Plants > Roots > Rhizosphere ...
GCCCGCGCCGATCGTCACGGGAATGCGTGCGCTGCGCGAAGGGCCAGCGGCGGGACCACGGAGGTCGCCGGTGGCGCGCCCACGCAGGCCAGCCGCCGCGACGGCGCGACAAGCGACAGCGGTGGGGACGAGCAAGCCGACAGCGGAGGCGACGAGCAAGTCGCGAGCAGCGGCGGCAACCAGTACGCCCGCAGCAGCGGCACGACCGAGCAAGCCAGCCACAGCAGCAGAAACGAGCAAGCCAGCCGCAGCGGCGGGAACGAGCCCGCCGGCCGCGGCGGCAGGAACGCACGTGGAACCACCGGCCGCGCGCGCGGGGCGGCCGACCGCGGCGCAGGTGCCGGCAATAGCAGGAGCGCCTGAGGGTTCAGCTGTGCCGACCTCGGAGCCCGACCAGCGGCTCGCGGGGGGGGACGAACGCGTCGAGCTGGCGATCGCGAGCCCGCGCGCTGACTCGGCATCGGTGGCCGTGGCCGGGCCGGTTCCGGCGGCGACAAGCGCAGAGCCTCCGTGGAGGGAACGCACGCGGGATCGGCGGGACGAACGTGCGCAGCGGCGGCAGGAGCGGCAGGAGCGCGCGAGAAGCCGCAGGGCTGCGGCGGGGATGCGCGTGGCGGCGGGCGCGGTGGCAGGGGTACGAGCAGAGCCGACCGGCGCAATGCGCGGAGAACCGATGACGGCGGCTGTGCACGAACCGGGTCGGGGAACGGACGGAACACGTGCGATGGGTCGGCGCGTGCAGCGCGGCACCGTGAAATGGTTCAGCGAGGCCAACGGCTACGGCGTCATCGAGGCTGGCGACGGCACCGATGCATTCGTCCACCACTCGGCGATCGCCGGCGAAGGGTTTCGCACCCTTAGCGAGGGGCAAACGGTCTCCTACGAGGAGGTCGAGGGTCCTAAGGGCTTGCTCGCAACGAACGTCGTCACGACGGTGCTGGGAACGTAGACCTCCTCGAGCAGGATAGATGGGCGCCACCGGCACTGCGAGAAGTTGCTGGGCGAGCTCAACACAAACGATCGGCGTCGACCCAGGCTCGTCCAGAACACGCGCAACCGAGCCGCGCCTCGGCCGACACATCCAGGATGAACGCCGACCCGGTCGCCTGTGCTCTATGGATCGGCTCCCTGCTCGCCGTGACCGATACGACCCTCGCCCCGCTCCCCGCCGCACTCAACGACTTCGTGGTCACCTACCTGGCGCTCATCCGCCCCGTCGCACAGGCATAGCGGAGCTGATTTTCGGTTCGGCCGCCGGGGCTGACCGCACGCGGGCCAAGCGCCCATGCGAGGCTCGCCCTAACCTCGACGAACAATCGCCACGCCACCGGCGCGGCGCTGCTCACCTCGCCAAGCGTCCGCCCCCTCTCGAACGATCACGGAAGGCCGCCGACGGGCGCTGGGTCGCCATCCAAGAGCGCTGCGGCTTCGCAAATGTCCACTCACAGCAGCCGGAGCACGGTCGCCACCACCAGCGCGATGAACGCGAGCGGCGCGACTAGCAGATGGACGACAATCCCGGGCGTCGCCTTGAGCTCCCCGGAGGCCGCGATCTTCGGCGACCCCGGCAGGTGGTCGAGCGTCGTCGCTTGCGCCGGCGCGCGCGGATCGTAGAGCATGGCCTCGTATGTGTCGTCCTCGAGTGGACCCGCCTTGAGCGTCTTCACGGTCGCGGTGTAACGCGCGCCGTCGACCTCGTACGCGAATGTGAGCGCCATCACCGGCACTTCATTCAGCTCGATCTGGGTCTCGCGTTTGTCGATGAGCTTGCCGCGTGTCTCGGCGCCATCACGCAACAGGCGGAGATCTCGCCGCGCGGTGGGGAGCCGCCATGCCACCAGCCCGACCCCGCCGAGCGGCAACGTCAGCAGGATCAACCAAAACGCCGGGAACGGCAGCGAGCCCATTCCCTCGAGCTGCGAATCGGATGGATCGTCGTGGCGATACTTGACCCGCAAGGTCGCGCGCTCGACTGGCGGCGACGAAGTGTACAACGCGCCTCGCTGCGGGCCGCCCGACCCATCGACGAACGCGTAGCGCACGCGATAGATCGACTCCCCGTTGTCCGAGTTGTTCGTCCGCTCGACCTGGGTCACCGTGGCCACGGCATCCCGGTCGTGTCGGGAGGCCCCCACGATCATCGGCAGAAACACGCACGCGCACAGCATGCCGAACGCGGCGAATAGCCAGCCGAACGCGACGATCGGCTCACCAAACACGATGCGCCAAACCAGCGCCCTCGGCAGCCGACGCCGCGCCTCGACAATCGCCGGCGCTCTCGGTTCCCCCGACTCGCCGCTGCGCCCCATGTCTCCACGAACCACATGCGGACTCGGGATACTAGTCATCGGCCTCCGATGTTCCCATCCGTAGACACGACGGCGGTCACCCACAAGCTCGGCTTGGCCACGCTGCGGACATCTCCCTGCAACATGACGGTGACGGCTCCGGCCGCGGGAGCGGGGGATGTGGCACCTGACTAGCCTGACTAGCCCCGCGGAGCCGGCATGAGGCGCCGTCCCACCCCGGATCTCGCGCAACCGAACCGCACCTCGGCCGACACAGCCAGAATGAACACCGACCCGGTCGCCTGTGCCTTGTGGCTTGGATCCCTGCTCGCCGTGACGGATACGACCCTCGCCCCGCTCCCCGCCGCGCTCAACGACTTCGTGGTCACGTACCTGGCGCTCATCCGCCCCGTCGCACAGGCATAGCGCCCCACCAGCAGTGGAAGACGCGAGGCGCATCCGCCTACCAGAGAGCCTCCGCGCTGGCGTACGTCACCATAGTTCACCACGCCTGACCTGCCGTCGCCGCACCACCGCCGGGCTCATCGCTCCAGACGGAGCCGGGGGGCGGATCGTCACCACAAGGGGCGGGGCAGGCGAGGCCGGTATCGGCCTTGCGCTGAAGCGGTTGCTCGCGATCTCCCGGCCGCAGGTGCTTGTTGCTGCGAGGGTGGTGGCGCGAGGGCGCGAGGGCGCGGTTGCCTCAGCCATGCCGGAACATCCACCACTCGCAGGATGTGCGCAGGATCTCCGATCCGGCGAATTTTGCAGAACGATTACTGAAGCATACGTCTAGTATCCGGATAGCCGGATCTCTCTCCGTTGGAGACAGGATTCCAAGCTGCTTTCTCGAGCGGCGAGATGCCACCGAGAAAAGATAGCTATCGCCTGTGGGTCGTATGGCGAAAACATCCGCACCTCCGGCAGTCATCACAACTTGTCGTTTCGACTATGGATTATGCGCCGGAATCTGCATTCGGCAGCGGACCGGCGTCCGGGCCCAAGTCCCGGCATGCTCGAGCCGCCGGTGATCGCCGCAGGCCTTGCCAGTGGTCACCGGTGGCACTTCCCAAGTGCTTACTCGCCCTCGCTGTCGCCGCCCCAAAGGTCGCCTCGCGGCACATCCGCCCGAGCCCCTTGTCGCCCATGTTGTCCGCCCCCGAGCAAGGCGTCGTCCTCGCCTTGCTCGATCTGACCGGTGCGCCGCCGGCGACCAGCGCGATGACGGGGGTGTTGTTGATGCTCATGCGCGGCAGGATGCCGAGCGCCGCGCGGCGGGGCGATCAGGGCTCGTAGGTGCCGCGGCCGCTGGCCGGCGCGTCGAACGCGCGCGAGAAGCAGACCCGGCCGCTGACCTCGAGTGCTCCGGCGGTGACCGCGGCGGTGCGCTGGTCCTCGGTCAGCACCGCCGCGAGGTTCGGCGGGGCCGTGGGCGGGGACAGGGCTGACGTAGATGGACATGCCCGCGAGCGTGCGGCGCGTCAGCGGGGCGGTCGAGAACGGCAAGGGAAGCTGCCGAAAAGCGAAGAGGCCCTCTACGATCGAGGGCCTCTTCTACTCTCTCCTGACGCGCATCTGCCTGTACCCCTTCGCGCCAATGAGCTGACGTTGACGAAGGAACGGGCGCGCTGTAGCCTGCGGGTGTCTGGGCCGCTGGGCTTGTCCCTTCGTCTCACTCAAGCCGCCTGGCAGGGCGGCTTTTCCTATTCGGGCGGTCCTGATCGCCTCTGATCGCTTCTAGCTAAGCTGGACAGACAAAGCGAGAGCAATCGTCAAGTGATCCACTGCGGATTTGGGGGGTATTACCAACAGATCCCTCTAGGCCCGCTCGCACCCTTCAGGCGGCCTGTCGGTGGCCAGGGGACCAGCGGATCAGGCGCGCGCCCAGATGTGCTTGTCGGTCGTCCGCGTCGAGCTCCTCCGCGCTGTCCCACGTCTGCTGACCGTTGACCTCCTCGAACCGGTCGACGACCGTGCACCAGATCGCGAATCTCCGCTCGCCCTCGGTGACCTGCCCGTCCATGCTGATCAGGCGCTTCACCCGACGTCTGCCTTGCCACCGCGCTCGGCCCGCTCCGCGTACTGCGCCCACACGTCGATCTTGCGCGCGAGGATCCGGATCATCTCGTTGTAGGTCAGCCCGTGCTTCACGGCGAGATCACCGATGGCCTCGCTGATAGCCGACTCGGCATGCGCGAACACGACTTCACGAGGGTCGCGCTTCGGTAGGTCGTCGAACGGGTTGGCTGGCATCAGGCCCCCACGCACGGTCGCGCTCTCCCCACAACCGGAACGCGAGGAGCCGCAGCAGCGGGAACGAATGGATGCCACCGCGCTGCTGGTATGCCATCCGCTGGTCGATGTCGGCCGTGTCGTGGCGCTCCATCGTGAGCATGCCGCCTTGCGGGGCGAACCGCTGCAGGATGCCGATGAGGTCGTCGTACTCGGCGACGTTGAGCTTGCCGGCCATCCCGGAGCGGATCTCACAGGCAATCAGCGCATCGGTCTCGGACTGGGTGAGCTCGCGGCCGTCGCCCGGCCCGATCTCGGTATTCGGCAGCTGCTGGATCCAAACGCCGGGCCGGGGCTCGTCGTTGAGCGCGTCGCGCTCCGCATCGGTCGGGTGGCGGTCGAGTATCCCCATCCATGCCACTTTACCTCCGCCGCCTGACACCGTCACGCTGGACGACGAGCCGCCGTTGTCAGATCGACGTGGTCCGCTCTCTCCATGTCGACCACATCCTTTTTCAGCGAAGAGGTGCCGAATGGGTTCGAGGGCGTCGAGGACAAGCGCGGGCGCTGCCAGCTCGAGATGGCCGAGTGCAATCACCTTCCTGATCTACGGGTCGGGCCCGTGACAGCCTCGCATGACGGATACGTCATCCGGTTTAGCGACTGGGACCAATTCGAGCGGTTCGCCGAGGCCGTTGAGGGCGTGCGAAGCAGGCTGGCACCGCTGCACAGGTAGCGGCTGCGGTCGCATTCGCCTGTGGAGCTGCGGCTACCGGTGCGCTGCAATGCGCAGCACGCGATCGAATTCCTCGCCGCTGATCTCGAGGGTCGCGATCGACTTCGCTTGGTCATCCTTGTCGCGGTAGTTGAGTTGATAGACCAGATTCTTGTTCGCGTTGACGAGAACGACCAGGCTGTCGACGTTTCCATTGCTGAGGGGTATGCGCCGTATTTCTCTCATGGCCCAAGCGTCACACGCTCCGGTGCCCGTGTTCGATGCGTCAGGGGCCTCTCCGCCGAAGCGACCGATCGGGATCACCTCCGCCCCGCTCGCCCGAACAGCCGGTCCGCGCCCTCGCCGGTCAACGCGACCAGCACGATGGTCCCCGCGGCGAGCGGCAGCAGGCCCCGCAGCCAGAGGAACAGCAGAACGATCACCAGCGCCAGGTCGGCGGCGAAGAGGCATACGAGGAACCACGCCTCGCCGGTCATGACCAGCTCACGCGCAGGTGGCTGCAGCCGCGATCCGGGTGCCAGCCGGCGCAGATGTCGTGCGAGATGCAGCGATTGCCCCTGATCCGCAGCGGCGCGGTCGGGTAGTGGCACCGCGCGCAGTACAAGTCCATCGGCGGCGGCGCGAGCACCGCAGCGATCAAGCGGATCCACCAGCCGCGGTCGCCGGGCATGGCCGCGCGGAGCCGCATCACCGCGGCCTCGGCGACTCGAACATCGCGTCGATCGCGCAGCCGATGCAGGCGACCTGCTTGACCACGCGCCACCGCGTCAGCCAGTGGCCGCAGGTCAGGACGTGCACGAGTTGCACGCCGCCGCGCAGACCCTCGACTTCGACGACCAGTGTGACCTCACGCCGCGGCGCGACGGCGACGCTGCGCTCCGGGTTCGCCCGCGGGGCCGGCTCGGCACGGGGCATCAGCGGGTACACGTAGTTGCGCTTCACGTCAGCTCCAGCAGCGCGAACCGCTGCTCGCCGTCGTTGAGCCCGCCGCGCGTGTAGTTGAGCGGCTCGGTCACGAGGTGCATCGCGAAGCCAAGCTCGGCGATCTCGCGCCAACATGCCGAGCACCGCACGCAGCGGCGGAGCCCGTGGCTTGGCCCGTGCACGACCGCGACCGCGAGTAGGATTTTCTCGCACCGTGCGAAACCAGAGGGTAGTGGTGTCCAGGGGCGACGCACACGCGTCGGAATCGTCGTCGCCTCTTTGTTTGTCGTTGTTGACGTGGCCCCGTCGCCCAAACAGCGAGTCCATGAAGCAAGTGCGGATCTGGAGTCGTCCTTGGTTGATCTTGGTGCTGGTGGCGTTGGCCGCGTGCCGCGCGCTGGAGCGAGATGGGGCACCGGGGCCAGCTGGGGCGCCGGCCAAGACCATACAATTTTTTCCAGATTTCCCATGGCCGCCGCCGGCCGCCTCCACGACCCTGGACATCACGCGCCCGCTCAACGCGGGCTTGGGGTGGTGGTGGCGGCCGCCCCATAAGCCCGAGACGCTAGGTGATATAGACGCGGCACTGAAACGCGCGCTGTGGATAGCCGGCTACCACTCGATGAGCTACTTTGCGATCCCGCGCGGCTTCGCGCTAGTGACGCCCATTGAGCAGTTCGATGCCGACGGCGCTGCGAAGACGGGCGCCGAACGATGGGCAGTCAGTCGGTCAGCCATCACCGTGGACGGCTTTTCGTTGCGCGCATACCTGCGCGCGCTGTTAACCGCGGATCCCGGGCACTACCGGGTGCTCGTCTTCACCGCAACCGACGTTCCGGTTAACGAGGCGGAGCGTTGGGTCACCGAGGCAGAGGCGATGGACTGGCTGCACCGCGGGGGCAAGTCACTGCCCTTGGTCATCGCGCAACAGCCCTGGATTTCCGGGAGCGCGTGCATCGTCCTCGTCTACGAGTTCGTACGCAGCGGTCAGGAGAGTCCGCAGTTTGTGAACTCAAGCGGACTCGATGCTCTGAGCCACCTGAGGCCACAACTTGCGACCGCTCTAGGAATGGGAGACTTGCCATGACCACGCCCAAGGCCATCAGTCGAGTACGGGAGGTCACGCCAGCCGTTCCTCGCCACGCCGACGTCGTCTCGCTCGATTTTGTACGTGGCGAGCTGGCGACGGTTTGGGTGGCCGGCGCCGGCGCTGTGATCTTGCTCGTTGTGCTGCAGTCGCTGCTCGGGCGATTCGGCGGTAAGACCTCGGAGGCGTGGGGTTGGCTACTCCCAACGACGATGCCGACGTTGCTTCTAATCGTCACGGTGCTTGGCTACACGGCCCTCGATCCGGTGCACTCAACCGCGGTCGTGCGCCGGCGGTTCCACGAATTGGCGAAGACGCTCTCCATCGCGTACCTCAGCCTCGTTGCGCTGACCGTCCTCATCGGTCCGTTCGCCGCGGCTGACGGCGCTGGCATGATCGATCTGATGCACATGTCGAACCTCTGGCTCGGGCCGTTCCAAGGGCTGGTAGCGTCTGCGCTCGGTGTGCTGTTCGTGACAAAGCAGGGCACGCCTGTCGCGGCACATGCGGCACTGCCGCCTGAAGCGGTGGCGGACATGCAGGTCGCTGCCCCGATCGCAGTCGACATCCCGGTCGCCGCGCGCCCGAGTCGCGCGGCGCTGCCTTCGCGCTTTCCTGCGGCTACCAGGAACCCGGTCCAGCCTGAGAAGGCGCTGGCACAGGGGCGCGAACCGGCAGCAAACGAGCCGATTGCACCACGGGACACTGCCAGTCCTTCTGAGGAGAACGACATCGACGAGCCAAGCCAGGCGAGTCCGCTTGAGTAGGCCGCGAGCTGGTGCTCGCGCTCGCCGCCCGTCACCGCGCCCCGATGCGCGTCGCCTGCTCGGGGCGCAGCGCGGTGAACACGCCGACGCCGACCGCGTCGCGCGCGTGGTTCCTCTTGCCCTTCGGGGTCGCCGCGAGCTGCTCCGCCACGCGACCGTCCCGGCCGATGAACTCGATCAGGCGGCGCTCGACCTCGTCGTAGTCGACCTTGCTCCGATCGCCCGGCGCGCGGCCGAGCACCGCGTGCTGCCAGAGCTTCGGCGGCAGCTCGTACAGCGCGACGCCGACCGCCGCGGCGAAGCCGACGTGCGCGCCGATCGACATGCACAGCCCGACCGCCATCGTGAACCGGCGCGGGTTGAAGGTCGCCGCCTCGGCCGCGATCGCGGTGATCTGGTGGCGCCGCCGCAGCTCCCGGTACAGCACGCCCTGGACGTGGACGCGCGCCGCGCGGTCCGTCGACTTGGCCAGGTCGGGGTCGGGCTTCAGGGCGACGACGCCGAGCTCCAACACGTGGCCGGTTCGCGGCGCAACGATTGCCCAACCGAGGGATGCCGTTCCTGGGTCGAGCGCGAGGATCACGGAGACCTCCAGGCGGCCGAGGAATTCTGCTGCGGATCGGCCGTTTTTGCTGCAGCACCCCCCGAGAGGCGCGGGTTTGTGTGGGCATGGGTCCGAAACAACGAACTTCCCGGTGGCGCCGAACCTCCCCCCGCCAGTGGCGTCGCCAATGGCGAGCGATCCACCGCGGGGCTGCGTTGCACCAAAGACGCGGATCACCGCGGCACGCTCCGCGGCCGCGGCCAGCCACGCCTCGGCCGCCCACCGCCTGCTGGTGCTCGAACGGCAGGTAGCCGCCGATCGAGCGGATCACCGCGACCAGCTGGCCGAGCGCTACCTCGACACCGGCGAGTTCGGCCTCGGCCAGCTCCGACCGCTCGAGCGCGGCGAGGCGCTGGCCCTGCGCCGTGGCGAGTGCCTCCTCGAGCAGCTCGCGCGACATCGGCGCCGCTGCGTGCGAGACCGCCACGGGCTACTTGCCCTCGGGGTTGTTCGCGTCCGCGTACCCAGCGTGATGACCGAGGCTGTACGCGCGCCGCATCGCCTCGACCACCCAGGTCGGACGTCGTGCGCGGCCGGATTCGTGACGGCGAGCGGACTCGTCTGGAGCAGCCTGCCGCTGCACTCGTCATCGGGCAGGTCGTTGCCGCTGACCACGTCGCGCGCGATCGTCACGGGTTGCTTGCGCGTGATCACGTCGGCACCTTCGAGCGCGCGGCGCGCCGCCGCATGCGCCGCTCGGTCTCCGACTCGCCGACGATCTTCGCGGGCCGCGACGGGCGGATGCGCGTAGCGAGCGGCTCGACGGGCTCGCGCCATGTGAGTCGTGGCGCTGCACGAACTCACGCCGGTTTGCGCGCGTCGTCTGTCGGCTCCGCCACCTCGGGCACGCGCTTGAGCGAGTAGAGCGTTCGCTTCTTCCGGTCCGCACTGCCTACCCTTACCTGCAGGTCGCCGAAGACGCGATCTCTGGCGGCCTGCAGCGCCCGACCGAGTTTAATCTGCTGTGAGCGCCCGTTGCCATCTCCACGGATTTGCGACAGCAAATCCCGCTTCTCGCAGAGCTCGGCGAGCGCTGCCACGTGCGTCTCCGCGTCGCCATGTTGCTCCCACCAGCCGTGCACGAACTCGCGCCACGCCTGACCTTCGGCGTCGGCTACTTCGTACAGCTCGTTGGCGTTGCCGAGGAAGCCCTCGACGCAGGCGACGTCGAGCACGCCGCCCATAGTCATGGCCCAATGCTGGAACGAGCCCAGCCGATGGCTCGATAGCGATCGCCCCGCCGCTACCCATGCCTGCACCAGCACCAGCGCGGCGTGGACGAGCTCGCTCCGATGCGCCCTGGCCCACGCCTCGAGCGGGTCGTGCTTGAACTTCGCCCGCAACCAGGCCCGGTCGACCTTAGGGTCGATGCGTATCCGGATCGATCGTCGCGCAATGTCCCTCGAGAGCTTCGGGTTGTTGCCGGTGAGCATCCACATCGACTTGTTCGGCATCGTGATCATCTGCGAGCGGCCGAGCATTCGGTCTGTCCAGCTTGACGCGGTCAGCACGGAGGCGAGCGCCGGTGCGGCGAGGGTCTGCTTGTCGTTGGCGTTGTCGAGCAGGACGATCGGCCGTGCCGCGGCCAGCTCGGCGGTGATCATCTTGCGAACTTCGTCCTCCGACTCTGGCAACGTGCGCGCGCTACATTCCTCGCCGGTGACGAGCAACCCGACGAGGTTGCAGAGCAGGCCCTTGCCGGCGCCGACGGCCGGGGCCTCGACGACGTGGAGCGGCGTGCAGCCATCGATGAGTCGGCGCATGAACGGCAACAGCAGCGCCGCCAGCGCGTGCGCTCGATCGCTTGGTCCGACGAACGGGAAGTCGACCAGCAGGTCATCGAAGAACAGTGACCGCGCGGCGGTGATGTCTTCGGGCGATGGCCGCTCGGGCACCTCGGCAACCTCAAGGGTGCGGTCGCGGTCGAGCCACAACCGGTCGGCCGCGTGCAGCCCCGGCGCCAGGAGAAGCTGCCCGTCGCGCCCGAACGTCGGCGTGGTGATCACCGAGCCCACCCGCGGGAAGCTGGATCCGGGATAGGTGATCAGATCTCTCGCCAGCTTGTCCGGTGGGCTTGCTGGGAACGTGCCTAGCTCGGTCTCCCGCACCCAGTCGACCTCGCGCAGGAGCAGGCCGTATGCGGCGGGTTCGGTGATCTCCGAGAGCATCGGCGGGGCGTCCTCCAGGCGCTCTAGCCGAACGAGCTGGTTGCCGCGCCGAAACAGCGGGGCCGCATCGTCACCGATGGCGCCTGCCGCCGCGAGCTGCACGCGACGCTCATTCGCCTGCTGCAGCACCGCATGCGCGTCGATCACGATATCGCTCAGATGCCGGCCGTTGACGCAGATCGACGGCCGTCTTTCCTTCGACGGCTGCACCCCGTCGCCCGTGCTTGCGGCGCCGATCGTGGGCTCGGGCGCGGTCTTGGCGGGCGTTGCGTCTGAGGCCTGCGGTTCTGCGGCCAGTGCCTTCCGGCGCTCGTTCAGCGCCCTGCGCCGGACGCCGAGCTTGGCAGTTATGGCGTCGAACACGACGTCAGCTCGAATCGGCGAGCAGCCTCCAAGCGCGGAGAGCACCGGCGAAAGGAGACGGTCCAAGTCGCTCTTGGGCGCGTCCTGAGGAATGCGGTCGAGCAAGAACTCTGGATAGGGCTTGGCCTGCGCGAGCACCGTCCGCAACGCCTCAGGCCCCTGGGCAACGACGAGCTCGTTGATGTCGACTTTCGTGGTGTCTGCGGGCCGAGGGAGCGTCGCGATGCATACCTCGCGTTGCTGGCTCCACAGCTGACCCGCCAGCGCGACCGCGGCGCACTCACCGGCGCCGCTCTCCTCGGCATCGTTGCAGATCACGATCCGCTTGGTGTCCCGCGTCAGCTGGAGCAGGCGTGGTAGGTCCTGCGCCCGGAAGCTTGTCGTCGAGGTCGAGATACATGCGGCGCCGCCCTGCATCGCGCTGATGCAATCGGGGGTGCCCTCGGTGATGACGAGCTGCTCAGCTCCGCGCGCAGCATCCTCGTTGTAGAAGAAGTCATTGCGGACGGTCGGCGAGACGTAGGGGTGCGCCTCGGTGTGGGTCAGGAGCTTCTTGTACTTCGGCTCTTCCCACGACTTGTCCTCGGTGTACTTGGTCCGCCTCGCGGTGAAGTAGACGACGCGGCCACCCTTCCAGTAAGGGAACACCAGCCGATCGCGGAACAGGTCGATGATGCGGCCACTGGCAAGCCGGACGAACAAGCCGGTCTTGAGCGCGCTCT
>Ga0070717_10003081_pt1 | contig 11889 bp, 14 predicted proteins | sample LARL113metaG_FD_71366 | JGI IMG/M metagenome (GOLD analysis project Ga0070717, IMG submission 71366) | Corn, switchgrass and miscanthus rhizosphere microbial communities from Kellogg Biological Station, Michigan, USA - LAR L11-3 metaG | ecosystem: Host-associated > Plants > Roots > Rhizosphere ...
GCGACGACCGTCTTCCCCGAGCCGACGTCGCCCTGCAGGAGCCGTTGCATCGGAGCCGTGCGCGCGAGGTCGCCGTCGATCTCGCGGATCGCCTGTTCCTGGTACGGCGTGAACGCGAACGGAAGCGCCTCGCGATAGCGGCGGATGAGCTCGCCCGCCTCTCCGAGCCCAGGTGCGAGCGTCCGCTCCCGCTCCGCGACGCGCCGGGCGATCCCGATCTGGAGGACGAGCAGCTCCTCGAACGCGAGCCGCTGCCGGGCCGTCTCCGCCTCGTCGAGGTCGCGTGGACGGTGGACGGCCGCGAGCGCGTCGCGCTTCAGGGCCAGCCCCTCGCGCTCGCGCAACTCGGCGGGCAGCGGATCGGGGACGTGCTGCGCGAGCGGGAGCGCCGCGTCCACGACACGCCGCACGGTCGCGGCGGCGATCTCCTCGGCCGCCGGGTAGACGGGAGCGAAGTCGGCGGTGGCCCGCGTCTCCCCGATGTCGTAGGAGCGGGGCTCGAAGCCGAAGCGGCCGAGCTTCCCGCGCAACCGCACATCCGTCCCGGGCTTGAGCCGGTCGGCGAGCCAGGGCTGGTTGAACCACGTCACGCTGACCGCAGCCGTTCCGTCGTCGACGCGCGCGACGATCCGCGTCCGCCGCCGGCCGCGCATCGGGCGCTTCTCGACCTTGAGGACGCGACCCGTGATCACGACCTCGTCGCCGTTGCGAAGCTCGGCGATCGACACCTCGTCGGCGGCGGTCTCGTAGCGGCGCGGCCTGTGCTCGAGCAGGTCGCGAACCGTTCCCAGGCCGAGCTTGCCGAGCTTCCGCTGTGTCGCGGCAGCGACGCTGGGCAGCGAGTCGAGGCCGAGCTCGAGGCGCTCCGAACGGAGGGCACGAGGCGTCGGCGGCCAGGCCCCGGGCGGGTCCAGGGCTGCGAAGGCCGTCTGTCGACGGGTAGCTGTCATCGTCCGCGGCACCGAGCGACCGGAGTATCCCGCTCGGACCGGACGTCAGGCGTGCGCGACAACCTGCGTCGTCGCGTCGAACTCCTCGACCGTGAGCTGCACCGTCTCGGCGCAGCCCCGGCGGCCGCACTCGCAGGAGTAGGGATAGCCGTTGTCCTCCTGTGGCGCCTCCGGAGACGCGAGCCAGGCGCGGATGTTCGCTGCCACCGCCTCGTTCTCCCAGCGGCGGGCAGTTCTCAGATCCGCTGCGGCCTCGGGCACGTCGAGCAGCGACTCGACCTCGCCGATGAGATCACGCTCGCCGTCCATTGCGAGCACCGGGAAACCACATTTGCGGGCGAGCGCGGCGACACGGTCGGCGTAGAGGCGATCCTTCACGAGGCGGTTCGCGAGCGCGCGATCGGGGTCGCTCGAGGGCATCGGGCGCGGCACGAGCACGGCGTGCTGCCACTTCGGGGTCGGGTCGAGGAAGACGGCCTGGTCGCCGGCCGGGACGAGGTCAGGGAGGATCTGCGGCCCCTCGACGACGGTCGGCACGTCCGGGAGCGCGGCGAGGTCGTCGAGGGCGAAGCGCATCATCCGCCGCGAGACCTCCTCGAACTCGGCTGCCTGTACCTCGGCAGGCGTCTCGAGCCACTGCTCGTCGGGCGACTTGCGCGGCCGCGCCGAGCGCTCGTCGTACGCGTACCAGAAGCTGTCGATCGAGAACCGGCGCAGGCCGTGACGTACCGCGAGCTCGCGGGCGGTGGTCGTCTTGCCGCCGCCCGTCCCGCCGCCGATCCAGATCCGGCTACTCGTCACGGAACCAGAACAGCGCGAGCGTGCCGGGCCCGGCGTGGGCGCCGATCACGGCGCCGAGCGCGACCACGAGCTCGAGCTCGGCGTGCGGCCGCTGCTCGCGCACGAGCGCCTCGAGCTCCGCCGCCCGCTCCGGCGCGGCGGCGTGCGCGACGGCCAGCCGGAAGGCCGGCTCGTCACGCGTCTCGGTCTCGAGCGCCGAGGCGAGCTCGCGGAACGCCTTCCGCTCGCCGCGCACGCGCTTGACGGGCACGACCTCGCCGTCCTCGATCGAGAGGATCGGCTTCACGTGGAGCAACGTGCCGGCGAATGCGGCCGCCTTGCCGATGCGGCCGCCGCGCTGGAGGAACTCGAGCGTGTCGACGGTGAAGAAGAGCCCCCGCTCGCGTCGGTAGCGGTCGACGAGGGCGTCGATCTCCTCGTCGCTCGTGTCGCGCTCCAGCCGCCGCTGGATCGCGAGCGCGAGCATCGCGATCGAGGCCGAGGCGGTCTCGGTGTCGACCGGACGCACGCGACCGTCCGCGAGCTCCGCGGCTGCGGCCTCCGCGCTCGCGAACGTTCCAGAGACGCGCGCCGAGACGTGGAGCGAGAAGATCCGCTCGTAGGCGCCGAGCTCCCCGTAGCAGGCGAGGAAGTCGGCCGGCGTCGGCTGCGACGTCGTCGGGAAGACGCTCGACTCGCGGAGCCGCGCGTAGAACTGCGCGGGATCGATGTCGACCCCGTCGCGCAGGCTCTCGTCGCCGAAGTTGACGTAGAGCGGCACGACACGCCAGTTCGGGAAGCGCTCGGCGGCGTCGGGCAGGTCGGCGGTCGAGTCGAGGACGATCGCCGTGTTGGCGCTCGTGAGGTTCACGCCACGGCGGCGGCGTCCAGAATCGCGGCCACGATCTCCTCGAGCTCCTGGTCCTTCGTGAGGCACGCGACCGCGCCCGCCTCGACGAGGGCGACGCGCTCCGCGGCGTCCGCGGAAGCGGTCAGCGCGACGACGGCGACGCCCGGCAGCGCCTCGACCACCTGCGTGGTCGCCTGGATCCCGTCCATGCCCGGCATCCGGTAGTCCATGAGCACCACGTCCGGCCGGTGCTCGACCGCCGCCGAGACGGCGGCGGCGCCATCGCCGACCGAGGCGACGATCTCCACGTCCGTGCGCATGCCGAGCAGGAGCTCGAGTGCATCGCGGAAGACCTCGTTGTCCTCGACGAGCAGGATCCGCACCGGTCGCATCGGAGCCAGCCTATTCCGCTCCGAGCAGAAGCGGGTAGTGCGGCTGGCCGCCTTCGTGCACCTCGACCTCGAGCTCCGGGTGGTCGCTGGCGAGCCGCTCGAGCAGCCCGTCGAGCGGGGGCGGCTCGTCGCCGGTGAGGAGGGTGAGGAGCGTTCGCGGCCGCGCGAGGAGCCGTGTGATCACCGCCTCGGTGACGTCGGCGAAGTCGTCCCCGCCGGCTACGGCCTCGCCGTCCGCGAGGCCGAGCCAGTCGCCGTTCCGGATCGCCAGGCCGTCGAGAGAGACGTCGCGCGACGCGCGCGTGACCTCGCCCGTCGCGACGGCGGCGGCGGCCTCGGCCATCTCGGCGGCGTTCTCGGCTGCGGAGCGCGAGCCGTCGTAGGCGACGAGCGCGGCGAGCCCGGCGGGAATCGACTCCGTCGGCACGACGGAAGCAGGACGCTCGCCGGCCTCGGCCGCATGCTCTGCCGCGAGCTGCACGTTCGCGTTGTTCGGCAGGATCACCGCCTCCTCCGCCTCGAGCTCCCGCACCGCCGCGACGAGCTCGGCGGTGGACGGATTCGCGGTCTGGCCGCCGTCGACGACGCGGATCGACCCGACCGGCTCGGCGAGCGTCTCGAAGAGACGCCGGTTCCCCTCGCCGGAGACGACTGCGACCACACCGCTCTTCGCCCGCGGGGAAGGGACGAGCGAGAGCCTGCGGTCCCGCTGCTCCTGCTGCTCCTGCATGTTCGCGATCTCGACGCCTTCGATCGTCCCCGCGGCGGTGCCCAGGGCGAGTGCGGCTCCCGGGTCGTCGGTGTGGACGTGCACCTTCAGCGCGGTGTGGTCGCCGACCACGACGAGCGAGTCGCCGAGCTCCTCCAGCTCCGCCTCGAGCTCGTCGCGGTCGAGCCCGCTCCCCTCGACGACGAAGACGGTGCAGTAGCGGTAGCGCGACGGCTCGAGGTGGACCGCCTCCAGGCCCACGGGCGCGACGGCCGCCGGCGGTGCCGGCACCGCCTCGCCGCTGACGGCCGACGCCACTCCGCGCAGCAGCTCGACGAGGCCCGCTCCGCCCGCGTCGACGACGCCCGCCTCGCGGAGGACGTCGAGCTGCTCCGGCGTGCGGGCGACGGCCTCCTCCCCGCGCCGGACGAGCTCGACGAGCAGGTCGCCGAGCGGCTCGCGATCGTCGGCCCGCCGCTCTGCCTCCTCCGCGAGCTCGCGGACGACGGAGAGCATCGTCCCCTCGACGGGCCGGCGCACGGCCCGGTAAGCGGCGTCGGACGCTCCGCGCAGCGCCCTGGCCGTGAGCGGCGGATCGACTCCGTTCGGCGCCTCGGCGAGGACGTCCGCGACGCCGCGCACGATCTGGGAGAGGATCACGCCCGAGTTGCCGCGTGCCCCCATGAGTGCGCCCCGGGCGACCGCGTGCGCGAGCACCGGGCGGTCGCTCGGCTCGGTCGAGCCGAGCGCGTCCGCCACCGCCCGCACGGTCAGCGTGAGGTTGGTGCCCGTGTCGCCGTCGGGAACGGGATAGACGTTGAGGTCGTCGATGCGGCTGCGGCTCGCCTCGAGCGAAGCCAGCGCCGAGCCGACGAGGCCGCGAACTCGCTCGAGGTCCGACTCCGCGCTCACTCCGCGCTCACGTCCCTCCGGTGCGGACGTCGTCCACGTGGACCTCGACGGCGCGCACCTTCAGCCCCGTCAGGCGCTCGACCTCGTAGGCGATCCGGTTGCGGACGCTCGAGGCGACCTCGGCGAGGTTGAGCCCGTACTCGACGACCACGTGGACGTCGACGGTCACCTCCCCGCCGTCGCGGCCGATCTCGATGCCGGTCGGGCGGCCCCGAGCGCGCGCGAGGCGCCCGCGCAGCGAGCCCTTCATCCCGACCACGCCGTAGCACTCGACCGCGGTCTCCGCGACGATCTGGGCGATTGCCTCGCTCGAGATCGTGATCCGCCCGAGCCGCGAAGAAAGCGCATGCCCCGCCTCCATTGCTCGGTTGGACGCCGCCGCACGGTCGGCGGTTGCGCAGCAGAATCCCCGCCATGAGCGACGACAACATCTGGACGGACGAGTGGGACGAGGGCGAGGACTGGTCGGGCGGCGGCGGGAACGCCAAACGCCTGCCGCGCGGCGACAAGATCGGCGCGACGGTGTACGAACTGGGCCCCGGGAACTTCGTCCCCTTCCACTTCCATCACGCCTCCGAGGAGCTGCTCGTGGTCCTCGAGGGCGAGCTGACGATGAAGGCCGAGGACGGTGAGCGGCTCGTGAGTCGCGGCGAGGTCGTGGTCTTCCCGGTCGGGCCCGCCGGCGCGCACGGCTTCCGCAACGACGGCGACGGCCTCTGCCGCTACATCGTCGCCTCGTCGCTGCACGCGCAGATGCCCGAGGTGGCGGAGTACCCCGAGCTCGGTCAGATCACGGCGCAGGGGCCGTCCGCGTCACAGACGGGCGAGCGGCTCTGGCTCATCTACGACGTCCCGAAGGACGGCGCAGGCTAGAGCGCCTTCTGGACCTTGCCGGCCTTGAGGCAGCGCGTGCAGACGTACGCGCGGGTCGGCTTGCCGCCGATGAGGACGCGGACGCGCTGGAGGTTCGGGTCGAAGCGCCGCTTCGTGGCCACCATGGAGTGGCTCCGGTGATGGCCGAAGCCGGGCTTCTTGCCGCAGATCGCGCAGACCTTGGACACAGCCCCAGAGTAGCGGCTAGCCGGACTTCGCCTGCTCGCGAACCTGGGCGAAGAGGTCGGCCATCTCGAGCGCCGCGCGGGCAGCGTCGGCGCCTCGTTCGACGCGCGCGTCCGCCTGCTCGGCGTTCTCGACCGTGAGCACGCCGAAGGCGACGGGCACGCCGGTCTCTAGCCCGGCGAGCTGGATGCCCGACGCGGCTTCGCCAGCGACGTACTCGAAGTGGGCCGTCTCCCCACGGACGACACAGCCGAGCGCGATCACGCACGAGTAGCGGCGGGTCTTCGCGAGCGCCATCGCGCCGATGGGAAGCTCGAACGCGCCCGGCACCGGCATGACGGTGATCCGCTCCTCCTGCACGCCGGCCGCGGCCAGCGCCTCGAGCGCCGAGTCGAGCAGCCGGTTCGAGATCTCGCCGTTGAAGCGGGCGACGACGACGCCGACGGTCCGGTCCGCGCCGGACGGCGAGCCTTCGAGGACGTTGACGCCGTCCGGGATGTCGAGCTCGCCCGGGGCGTGGACGGCGGTCGCGACCGCGGGCTCCGGCTCCTCGGCCGCTTCCGGTTCCTCGGCCTCGGGTTCGGACTGTGGCTCCGCCTCGACGGCCTCGGCGACCGCCATGGCCTCCGGCTCGAGCTCGGCCTCGCTCTCGAGCTCCTTCCCGGCGTCGTCGTCCGCCGCCTGCGGCCACCCGACGGGCTCGGTCGCGGCTGGCTCTGGCTCCTGCACGTGGTCCTCCTCCGCCGGCGCGTCGCCCGGCCAGAAACCCTCAGTCGCGCTCATTCGCCCTCCGGTCCGAACTTGAGATCCTGGTGGTGCAACTTGTGGCCGAGCTTATCCCGCTTGGCGGCCAGATAGCGAACGTTCTCGGGATGGGGCGGCATCTCGATCGGCACCTGCTCGGTCACCTTCAGCCCGTAGGCCTCGACGCCCGAGACCTTCTTCGGGTTGTTCGTGAGCAGCCGCATGGTCGTGATGCCGAGGTCGGCGAGGATCTGGTTGCCGATGCCCCACTCCCGCTCGTCGGCGGCGAAGCCGAGCGCGAGGTTCGCGTCGACCGTGTCGAGGCCCTGCTCCTGCAGCTCGTACGCCCGCAGCTTGTTGAGCAGGCCGATCCCGCGGCCCTCCTGCGCCATGTAGAGGAGCACGCCGCGGCCCTCGGCCGAGATCGCGGCGAGCGCGGCCTCGAGCTGCTCCCCGCAGTCGCAGCGGAACGAGTGGAAGACGTCCCCGGTCAGGCACTCCGAGTGGACGCGGACGAGCACGTCGTCCCCGAGCTCGCCCATGACGAGCGCGAGGTGCTCGCGGCCGGTGAGCGTCTCGCGGAACGCGACCGCCGTGAAGGCCCCGAACTCGGTCGGGAGCTGGACGGAGACGACGCGCTCCACCAGCTTCTCGGTCCGGCGCCGGTACTCGATCAGGTCGGCGACGGTGATCATCCGCAGCCCATGTAGCTCGCAGTACGGCACGAGGTCGGGGACGCGGGCCATCGTCCCGTCCTCGTTCATGATCTCGCACACGACGCCCGCGGGGACGAGCCCGGCGAGGCGGGCGAGGTCGACCGCGGCCTCGGTCTGGCCGGCACGCTGCAGGACGCCGCCGTCCCGGGCCCGCAGCGGGAAGACGTGGCCCGGCTGGACGAGGTCGTGCGCCGTCGACTCGGGGTCGATCGCGACCTGGATCGTGTGTGCCCGGTCGGCCGCCGAGATCCCGGTCGTCACGCCCAGGCGAGCCTCGACCGAGACCGTGAACGCCGTGCCGAGAGGCGCCTCGTTCCGCTGCGTCATCTGCGGCAGGCCGAGCTCCTCGCAGCGCTCGCCGGTGAGGCAGAGGCAGATGAGCCCGCGCGCGTGCGTCGCCATGAAGTTCACCGCGTCGGGAGTCGCGAACTGCGCGGCGCAGACGAGGTCGCCCTCGTTCTCGCGATCGGGGTCGTCGACGACGACCACCATCTTCCCGTTGCGGATGTCCTCGACGGCCTCCTCGACGCTCGCGAACGGCGTGACGGCGGAGCTCACGGCAGCCTCGCCGCCAGCAGCCGCTCGACCACCTTGGCGAGCACGTCGGTCTCGAGGTTGACGGCGTCGCCTGGCTCGAGGCGCCCGAGCGTCGTCACCTCGAGCGTGTGCGGGATCAGCGCGACCTCGAAGCCGTCGTCGTCGAGCGCGGCGACGGTGAGCGAGACGCCGTCCACCGCGAGCGAGCCCTTCTCGAGGCAGTAGCGGACGACGCTCTCGGGCGCGTCGACCCAGACGCGGCGGCTCTCTTCCTCGGGCTCGATCGAGCGGACGCGGCCGACGGCGTCGACATGGCCCTGCACGACGTGGCCTCCGAGCGGGTCGCCGACCCGTAGCGCCGGCTCGAGGTTGACGGAGTCGCCCGGCTCGAGACGGCCGAGCGCGGTGCGCGAGAGCGTCTCGGGGACGACGTCGAACGAGAGCCGGCCCCCGGCCGCATCCACGACGGTCAGGCAGACGCCGGCGACGGAGACCGAGTCCCCGACGGCAACTCCTGCCGCCGTCTCCGGGCCGGCGACCACGAGGCGAGAGCCGACGAAGGCGTCGACCGTCCCGACCTCGCGCACGATTCCCGTGAACATCGAGACAAAGGTTACGGCTCGCGGAGGTACGCCTCCAAGAGCACGTCCTCGCCCGACGACTCGGTGCGGAGGTGGAGCAGATCGAGCGGCTCGGCGAGCTCGCCGAAGGCGTGCGGGCCCTCGCCGGCGATGACGGGTGCGACGAAGAGGAGCAGCTTGTCGACGAGGCCCGCCTCGAGGAAGGCCGTGGCGAGCGTCGGGCCGCCCTCGAGCAGGAGCGACTGGACTCCGTCCGCCGCGAGCGCGCGCAGCTCGTCCTTGAGCGGGCCCGTGCGCAGCTCGAGCTCCGATCCCTCGGGCAGCGGGCCTCGGCCGAAGGCGAGCCGCCGCGGCTGCCGGGTCGCGCCCACTCCGCGCGCGTCGAGCCGCGGGTCGTCCGCGCGCACGGTCCCCATGCCGACCGCGACGGCGTCGGCGGCGGCGCGCAGCTCGTGCACGCGCCGGCGCGACTCGTCGCCCGATACCCAGCGGCGGCCCGGAACCGTGACCCGGCCGTCCAGTGTCACCGCCGCCTTGTACGCGACGAACGGCCGGCCGAGCGACTTCCAGACCCGCCAGGCCTCGTTCTGGCGGCGCGCGTCGAGATCGTCCAGCAGCTCCACCTCGATCCCGGCGGCGCGCAGGCGCTCGATCCCGCGGCCGTCCACGACCGGGTTCGGGTCGCGGGCGCCGACGACGGCGCGCGCGACTCCTGCCGCGACGACCGCGTCGGCGCACGGAGGCGTGCGGCCGTGGTGGGAGCACGGCTCGAGCGTGACGAAGAGGGTCGCGCCGCGGGCGGCGTCGCCGGCCTGCTCGAGCGCGATCACCTCTGCATGGCGGACGCGGTGGTACTCGTACCACCCCTCACCCACGACCTCGCCGTCGCGCACCACGACCGCGCCGACGAGCGGGTGGTCGCCGGTCTTCCCGCGCCCGCGCTCGGCCAGCTCGAGCGCCTGCCGGAAGTGGCTCACGTCACGGCCTGGACGAGGCCGCGGTAGGAGCCCGCCACGTCTCCTCGCCCGAACACCGCCGAGCCGGCGACGAGGAGCGTCGCGCCTGCCGCGTGCGCCGGGCCGATCGTCTCGTCGTCGATCCCGCCGTCCACCTGGATGCGCACGTCCCCGGGCAGAGCCGCCCGCAGCCTCGCGATCCGCTCGACCGCTTCCGGCATGAACGCCTGGCCGCTGTAGCCCGGATGGATGCTCATGCAGAGGACGAGGTCGGCGTCCCCCGCCACGGCCGCGACGTCCTCCGGCTCGCTCTCGGGATTGAACGCGACGCCGACGCCGAGCCCATGCTCGCGGGCCGCCGCGATGGTCGCCGGCACGTCGTCGACGACCTCGAAGTGGAAGGTGGCACTGTCGCCGCCGGCGCGGGCGATCTGGGGGAAGTGGTGCACGGGGTTGTCGACCATGAGGTGGCAGTCGAGCACCGCCCCTGCCTCGTGCACGAGCGGCGCGATCGACTCGAGGACGACGGGCCCGATCGTGATCGGCTCGATGAAGTGGCCGTCGCCGACGTCGAAGTGGAAGACACGGCAGCCGGCGTCGAGGAGCCCCTCGACCTGCTCGCCAAGCCGCGCGAAGTCGGCCGCGTAGAGCGACGGCTCGACCTCCACCGCCCGCGCCCAGTCGTCCCAGCTCATCCCGGCGATCGTAAGCGGGCGACGAAGAAGCCGCTCGTGCCATGGACGTGCGGCAGCGTGAGGAGGAACTCCGGCCGCGTCGGATGGCTGAAGCCCGGCCATTCCTCGCCAAGCGGCAGCACCTCGAGCCCGCTCGCGTCGACGACCGCCTCGCACTCGTCCGGGTTCAGCGTGCACACGGAGTAGACGACGGTGCCGGCCGGACGGACGCGTTCCGCGGCGGAGTGGAGGAGCGCGAGCTGCAGATCGGGGAGCGGCGTCGCGCGCCAGCGCAGATCGGGTCGCTGGGCGAGGACACCGAGGCCCGAGCACGGAGCATCGACGAGCGCACGGTCGAAGCCGTCGAGCTCCGGCGGCAGCGCCGTCCCGTCCGCTTCGACCACCGTGACGTCGGCACGGCCCATCGTCGCGAGGTTCTCGCGCAGCTCGCGCGCGCGGGCGGGATCGATCTCGACCGCGGTCACGTCCCCGCGCAGCTGCCCCGTCTTGCCTCCGGGCGCAGCGCAGAGGTCGAGCACGCGCTCGCCGTCGTGCGAACCGACGCAGATGCCGGCGAGTTGCGAGCCGCGGCTCTGCGGCCAGATACGTCCCTCGGCGACGAGCGCCTCGTCGACCCGGTCGACCCGGTAGGCGGCCGGGACGTCCGTCTCCTCGGCCCCCTCCGGCGGCTCGCCGCGGACGAGCCGGACGGCCGTCTCGAGCGGCTCGTTCATCGCCCGCATCAACGCAATCGCGCCCTCCTCCCCGAGGACGCGGACGAACGTCTCGTAGATCCAGTCCGGGTACGACTCCTTCAGGGGCCCGTCGGGGAGCGAGTCGAGCAGCGGCCCGATCCCGCCGGCGAGGCGCCGCATCACGGCGTTCGTGAACGGCACCGCCCGCTCGAGCCGGGCGCGGCGCACGAGCTCCACCGACTCGTTCGCGGCAGCATGCGGCGCCGTGTCGGTGTAGCCGAGCTGGTACGCGCCGAGACGCAAGGCCGCCCGCACCGGCGGGTCGAGCTTCCGCACCGGCCGCCGGCCGAGCGTCTCGATCGCGTGGTCGAGCGTCCGCACGCGCTGCACGGAGCCGTACGCGAGCCGCTGCGCGAACGCCCGCTCGCGCTCGTCGAGCCCCTCGGCGGCGGTGCGGAAGGCGCGGTCGGCGTAGGCGTCCTGCTCGAACACGCGCAGCAGCACCTCGTACGCAGCGCGACGCGCGGGCGAGATCATGTCCGGCAGACGAGGATCGCCCAGCCCATCACGGCCCGCTCCCACCGCAGGTAGCGGTCACGGTCGGCGAAGCCGCGGGCGCGAAACTCCTCCGCCTGCGGATGGCGAGGGTTCGCCGCGAGCCAGCGATCGAGCGTCTGCCACTGGAGCGACTCGTAGCGGTCCCAGTCGTCCTCGGACGAGGAGATGAACGAGACGGCGCGCACGCCGGTCGACTCCGCACGCTCGATCGTCTCCGGCAGCGGCAGCCACTCGTCCTCGGCGGTCCGCTTGTCCCCGTCCGACTCCGGCTCGGGCGGCAGCGGCCAGGTGCGCCAGTAGGGCTCGCCGACGCCGAGCAGCGGCGCAGCTGTGCGAAGGTGCTGGAGCGTCGGGACGAGCCCGCCGAAGACGAACGTCGCGCCGAGGCACAGCGCGGCGTCGTAGCGGCCGAGCTCGAACGTCGCAGCGTCGGCCTGGACGAGCTCGATCCGATCCTCGAGCCCGGCCTCGCTGACCGATTCCCGCGCGGCGGCCAGGAACTCCGGCGCCCGCTCGACGCACGTGAGCCGGCATCCGAACTCCCGCGCGAGCAGGATCGCCGGCCCGCCGCGCCCGGAGGCGAGGTCGAGGACGTGAGAATCCGGCCCGAGCCCGAGCCGCTCGCCGAGCAGGCGGATCTTCTCGGGGCTCGTCGGGTTCTGAATCTCGTGCTCCGAGTCGACCACCGCATGCCACCAGGTCGTCACCGGCGGCCTCGCAGGTACGCGTCGTAGGCCATCCGGCGCCCGCCCGCGGGCTGCACCTCGAGGGGCTCG
>Ga0070717_10003082_pt1 | contig 11888 bp, 10 predicted proteins | sample LARL113metaG_FD_71366 | JGI IMG/M metagenome (GOLD analysis project Ga0070717, IMG submission 71366) | Corn, switchgrass and miscanthus rhizosphere microbial communities from Kellogg Biological Station, Michigan, USA - LAR L11-3 metaG | ecosystem: Host-associated > Plants > Roots > Rhizosphere ...
GAAACAGGGCGCCGGCCGCGTGATTGCAAACTCAGAAATGGTGAAGAAAGAAATTGTGGATCTTTATCATTATCGCGCGGACAAGATCGACATCGTCCGAACCGGCGTGCCCTTCGAAAAATTTCGTTTTGATCCGGCGTTTCGTGAAAAATCGAGAAATGATTTGAAGTTAAAACCGGACGAGATCGCGTTGCTGTTCGCCGGGTCCGGTTGGGAACGAAAAGGACTCAGATTTGCAATTGAAGCTTTTGAGCTTTGCCGCGATCGCAAACTGCGCTTGCTCGTCGCGGGCCGTGGAGACGCTCGCGGTTACAAACCGAAACGGTTTTTTACCAGAGAACCGGTGCGTTTTTTCGGCGAAGTTGCCGATCTTCGCCCAATCTACGCGGCAGCCGACATTTTTATTTTACCGAGCATTTACGATCCGTTTTCAAACGCGTGCCTGGAAGCGCTCGCTGCCGGGTTACCCGTGATTACCACGCGCGACAACGGTTTCAGCGAGATCATCGAGAACGGCGTTCACGGTTCGATTATCGACCTTGCAAACAATGTTTCCGCATTGCGCGACGCCATTCATTTCTGGTCTGACGAATCACGCCGCAGTTCTGCAAGATCGACAATTAGCGAACGCGCATCGCAGTTCGACATTTCAGCTAATCTGGCAGCAACGCTGAAGATCTTGTTTCAATCGGCTGCGAGTAGTTCGTCGTCGCGCGGATCGATCAGAAAGACTTGATCGAGCCGTGCCATTTCGAAAATCGATCGCAAGTCGGCGTTAATTCCGCAGAGGCTTAGTTTTCCGCCGTACATTTGGACGTCCTGCATCGCGCGGATCAGGACCGCCAGGCCGGAGCTGTCGATGAAGGTGACTCCGGAAAGATCGACCACCACCTGGGCGGGACGCTTCTTAATCATCGACCCAAGCGACCGTTCAACGCGCGGCGAGATGTGAAGATCAATTTCTCCCTCGAGGGGCAGAACATCTACTGAATTTGAATGAGGCATCGATGCCTGGCGGCCCGGAATTTGGAGCAAATTTTGTTCCGAAAACGGCGACGGGCTGCGGAACGCTTGAGCTTTATTACTTCGCGGCGAGGGCGGAGTCGACGTCGGGGAAAATCTGGAAGACCTGGTCGAGACGGGCGATGTCCAAAATGTGTTGGACGCTTTCCTGAACACCGGCGACCGCGAAATTGCCGCCGTATTCCTGGACGCTTTGCATCCCTTCGATCAGGACGGCGAGGCCGGAGCTGTCGAGGTAAGTCACCTTGGTAAGATCGACCACGATGCGTTTCGGCTTTTTCGCGGCCATGGCACGGAGCGATTCCGCGACCTCCGGCGAAACGTGGAGGTCGATCTCGCCTTCAAGCGGCAAAACATTTGGTTGTTGTTTCCGTGGCATAGGTCGGGAAATTGGTATGGTCTCTTTCATTTTCACCCTCGCCCAAGCATCGCCGATCGATTACCAACCGAGCGTATTAATTAGACGGGCAACATTAGAAAGATCATCAATCAGAATGTCCGGGTGATGTTCGGCTAGTTTTTCGCGACTCCAACTGCCGGTGGCGACGGCGATGGTGCGAGCACCGAGCGCTTTTCCGCAGGCAATATCGCGCGGGGTGTCGCCGATGACATCGATCTCCTCCGCGGAAAATTCGCGGCCGTGCTTTTCTTTGGCCCGGGCACGGGCAAATGCCCCGAGTTCATTGCGGTCGTGGTGATCGTCGGCAAATGCGCCGAATTCAAAAAAATGCCAGACGCCGTAATGACCGAGCTTGAGCTGGGCGCCGCGTGAGACGTTGCCCGTCAGCAGACCGAGCACGAGGTGCTTTCTCGTTTTCAATTTTTTCAGCAACGCGAGAACACCGGGAAGCAGTTTGCCTTTGCGACGCGGGAGCTCCTTGGAAAGAAAATGAACGTAGCTGTCAAGAAACGCAGCGACGTTCTCGGCGGTGGCCGGGATTTTGTGTTTCTTCAGAATGCTGATAACGATTCCGGAATCGGTCATCCCGGCGATCTCGATGTCGTGAAGGTCGTCTTTGATTTGAAAACGTTCGGCCAACGCTCGTTTGAGTGCTTCCACACCGGCGCCGCCGGAATGAATTAGGGTGCCGTCGATATCGAAAAGGAGAAGGCGCTTGGGCATTTCTGTCATGTCGAGCGAAGTCGTCCGCCGCGCCGTAGCTTTATGCGAAGGCGGGAGACGTCGCTAAGTGTTATTTCATCGAGCGGACGATTGAGGTCAATCGCATCTACTTCTTCCTCTTAATCTTCGTGTATCGATCTGATTAGGAGAGGGTTTAAAAGCTTAAGACTGAGCGGAAGAGGAAGCGGAGGATTATGGCACGGTCGTTGACCCGTTCCTCACCGCCCCGCATAGTGCGGCTTTCATGGGAATCGAATTGACGCGCAATTTCTGCATCATCGCGCACATCGATCACGGCAAAACCACCTTGTCGGATCGGTTGCTCGAGACGACGGGAACGATCCACGAGCGCGACAAACAGGACCAGTTACTCGACTCGATGGATTTGGAGCGCGAACGCGGGATCACGATCAAAGCGCATCCGGTGGCGATGAAGTATCGCGCGAAAGATGGGCAGACTTATCGATTAAATCTGCTCGATACGCCAGGCCACGTTGATTTTGCCTACGAAGTCTCGCGATCACTCGCGGCGTGCGAAGGTGCACTCTTGATTGTCGATGCAGCGCAAGGTGTCGAGGCGCAAACGGTGGCGAACGTGCACCTGGCCCATAAACAAGGCCTAACGATTGTGCCCGTGATCAACAAAATCGATCTGCCGAATGCGGATGTACCATCGGTGAAGCGGCAACTGGAAGAAATTCTCGCGATCCCAGCGGAAGAAGCAATTGAGGCGAGCGCGAAGATGGGAATCGGGATCGAGGAAATTCTGCAAGCGATCGTGCATCGGATTCCGGCGCCGGAAAAACCTGAAGACGAAACGCTACGCGCGCTCGTGTTTGATTCTGTGTTCGACGTTTATCGCGGTGTCATTGGTCACGTGCGGGTGGTGTCGGGAAAGATGGAACCGGATCAAGCGATTCGGATGATGAGCAACGATGGACGCTACGAGATCAAGGAAGTGGGCGTGTTCACGCCCAAAATGTTTATGCAGTCGCGGCTGCAAGCCGGCGACGTCGGTTATTTCATCGCCAACATTAAAACTATCGCCGACATGAAAATCGGCGACACGATTACCGACCAGCGCCATCCTGCTCGGCAGCCGTTGCCCGGCTTTCAGGAAATTCATCCGATGGTGTTCAGCGGAATTTATCCGATCAACACTGGCGACTTCGAACATTTGAAAACGGCGATCGGGAAATTGCGGCTGAACGACTCGGCGTTCATCTACACACCGGAGAGTTCGGTCGCACTCGGATTTGGTTTCCGCTGCGGATTTCTTGGGTTGCTCCACATGGAAATCATTCAGGAGCGATTGCGGCGTGAATACAACATGGACATCATCGCAACGAGTCCGAGCGTCGTTTACGAAGTGGTGACGACGCGCGGCGAAATTCTGTTGATCGACAATCCCGCGCATCTGCCCGATCCGAGCCAGATCAAAGAGATTCGGGAACCGATCGTTAAGGCGTACGTGCTTTGTCCAAATGAAAACATCGGCGACATCCTGCAATTGATTTTGGAAAAGCGCGGACAGATGGACCACACCGAGACGCTCGATTCGCGCCGAGTGATGCTGCATTGTGAGCTGCCGCTGAATGAGATCTTGGTCGATTTTAATGACAAAATTAAATCCATCACGCGCGGTTACGGTTCGATGGATTACGAACACGCGGGGTATCGCGCCGCCAAACTGGTGAAGCTCGATCTGCTCGTGAACGGCGAGCCGGTGGACGCGTTCTCGACGATTGTGCACAAAGAGCGGGCCGAGGGCAGGGGCCGGCAGTTGGCATCCAAGTTGAAGGAAGTGATTCCACGACAGCTGTATCAGGTGGCGATCCAGGCCGCGATTGGTGGAAAAATTATTGCGCGGGAGAGCGTTTCGGCCTTGCGAAAAAACGTGACCGCGAAATGCTACGGCGGTGACATTACCCGGAAACGCAAACTGCTGGAGAAACAGAAAGAAGGAAAAAAGCGGATGAAGAGCATCGGGAAGATCAACATTCCGCAGGAAGCGTTCATCGAAGTGCTCAAAGCGCAGTAATTCGCTTGCTCTTACTCGTGCTCATGCTCTTTCTCTTGGTCGAAGCCGAAAACGAGGAGCCGGAGAAAGAGTAGGAGCAAGAGGAAGAGACTAAGATTGCCATGTTTACGCCGCGCTACGTCAAACACAGCAAACTGTTGCTGCGTCACGCCCAGAAATATTTGCGTTACAAGCGCGATATTCTCGACACCGAGAGTTACGATTTGATTGGCGCAGATATCCGGCGTCTGCACGCCGCTTTGAAGCAGCGCGATCGAAAACAAATCGAAAGCCGCGCCGAAGAGCTGGACGCGAAACTGCATCAGCTCATGCCGGTAACATGGGAATCGCACTGGCGGGAAAATTGCGAAGTGATCCTGGTCGCGATTGTGGTGGCGGTGGGGATTCGGTCTTACTTTTTGCAGCCCTTCAAGATCCCGACCGGTTCGATGCAACCGACGCTCAATGGCATCATCGGGCATCCAATGACGGCCGAGCCGCCAAATATTCTCCAGCAGGTTGCGGAATTCATTCTTCGCGGACGCAATTACATCAACGTGGTTTCCCGCCAAGACGACGAAGTCCTGCAAGTTCAGCGCCAGAAGTTTTTCTTTTTCTTCACCTGGTCGCGCATCATCTGTCAGCATCAAAATTTCCTGGTTTATTGTCCACCCGAGCAATTGGGAGCGGATTTTAAAGTTTCACCAGGAATGCGTTACCGGCCCGATGAAGTCATCGCCCGCGGCGCGGTTGACACCGGTGATCAGGTATTCGTGGACAAATTTAGTTACAATTTCGTTAAACCGCATCGGGGCGATGTCTTTGTCTTTCGGACGAAAAATATCCCGGACATTGGCGATCAAACCCAGTTTTACATCAAACGCCTGGCCGGTTTGCCTGGCGACAAGTTGCGAATTGAGCCGCCAAAGTTGTACGTGAATGGAAAAGTGGCGGAAAGGTACGGTTTCGAACGAGTGATGAGGAGACAGAATGGTTACAACGGCTACACCGCCAAAGGACATTTGTCCGACGCGACCAAAATCTTTCAAGTGCCACAAAATGCTTACTTTGCGATGGGCGACAATAGCGAGAACAGTTTTGATAGCCGGTATTGGGGGCCGGTGCCGGAGCGAAACCTGGTCGGACGCGGATTGTTTGTTTACTGGCCGTTCGTTCCGCATTGGGGCTTGATTCGTTAGGCCAAAAGATGTTCACGGGTTTGTCCCGCGTCTACCCGCTTCTCGGATTATTGAGCGGCTACATCATCGTGTTGCTCTTTAATCCGGTGCGACTGCCGTTGCGCGACGGTTTTCGTTGTCTACTGCGTTACAAACGAGTCTGGCTGACTTTTGTTTTGCTCGGGTTTGCCTATTTCGTTTTTCAATTTTCTACCTTCACGCCGATTCAAAGCACGGCGGATGTCGATCTAACGCAGATCACCTCGATGGCCAACTGGCGTTGGCCGACGTTCATGGAAGTGTGGCAGGAAGCGCCACTGCCAGCGCTCGAAGGTGTCGCCGGAATTTTCGACAACGCGACGACGACTTATCCGTTATCGGCGATCGCAGCGGTGTTGATGCTGCTCAACTGGCGAGGCTTGCACGGAGCGTTGGTCCGCGCATTGCACAAACGATTCCGGTTCGCCGGTTATCTCATTTATTTTATTCTGTTGTTCAGCGCGACCGCTGCGTTGGTGAAACCGATAGTCTATTGGGGGCTTCCAGTTTGGGGCGGACTGTTGCCCGAGGCCGACCTGTTACAAGTTTCGGCTAGCATCGATGCCGCAGCTTTTATTTTTGAATATCTCTTTGGCATTTACATTCAGGTCTATCTGATCGCGGTCTGTTTTGCCTGGATTCGCGGATTGAGTTTTGAGGAAGGCGAATTGTTCCGCTTTGCCATGCGGCGATTCAGTTACGTTTTGGAATGGGCCGGCATCGTCGTCCTCGTCAGCACGCTCATTGTGCGGCTGCCGTTGTTGCTCGCTTACTTTATGAATATTCCCGATGTGCTGGATTATTTGCCAATCGAGCGCGGGGCGATGTGCGGATTAATCATTGCTTTCAGCTCCGTGCAAATTTCGCTCGCACTTCACAACGAAACCCTGCGTGAAGCAATTCGCGTGCATCGCGAATTCATCCGGAACAATCTCGGCCGCTTCGGTTGGTTTTTGCTCATCTGCGGGATCCATTTTTTCTTCCTTACGGTGGCGGACGCAATCGTGCGCGGCGCTATCGCCGACCGGCTGATCGCGATGATCATGTGGAAATCGATTTTTGTTTTTCTCCGCGGCTTTATCACCGGATGGTTACTGGCGTCATGGGTCTGTTTGTTCCGTCGCGGCGAGACCGGTGATGTTTATCAACAGGCCTGGATTGAATATTAAACGAAAGCAGAATTGGCTGTGAACGCGGCTAAGATTACCCGGACCAGCAAATCGAACCTTGCGCTCGCTTTCATTTCACTCGGACGCGAGCGTCGCCGCGATATCACAACTTTCTATGCGTTTTGCCGCGTGATCGACGATATCGCGGACGATGTCGATCTCAGTGTGCAAGACAAGACACGTCGGCTGAGCGAGTGGCGCCAGTCTCTGCGCACTGCTCAGCCTAACGAGTCTTCATTCGCCGGCGACGTCCGAGAGCTGATGAGGAAATACTCTCTCCCGCCGGAAATGCTCGACGAAATCATCGCCGGCGTGAAAATGGACCTGAGCATCAAGCGTTACCAAACTTTCGAGGAATTACGGGTTTATTGCTATCGCGTCGCCAGCGCTGTCGGTCTGGTTAGCATTGAGATTTTTGGTTATCGCAACCCCGGTTGTAAGGAGTACGCTGTCCAGCTCGGGCTGGCTCTGCAATTGACAAATATCATGCGCGACGTTGGTAAAGATTTGCGCGTGGATCGCATTTACTTGCCACAGGAAGACCTGGCGCGCTTCCATTATTCCGAGAAGGAATTATTAGATCGACAGTACAACGAGCGCTTTGTCCAACTAATGCAGTTCGAAGCAGCTCGTGCGCGTCAGTTTTTTGCAGGCGCCGCCGGGGTTCTGCCGGAGGAAGATCGCAACTCGATGGTGGCAGCGGAAATCATGGCGTCGATTTATCGTGGTTTGTTGCGGCGAATGGAGCTGGACAAGTTCCGTGTTTTCGAAAGAGAATATGGCCTGAACAAATTGGAAAAAGTAGGACGGATTACGGCGCAACTGCTTAAACTTTTTTGAATGAGCAGAAAGTGCCATCCGTCTGAGCCATCGAAATCGTAACAATTAATATGAAAAAGTACCTTATCATCCTGTCAGCAACCATCCTGGGCATATCGTGCCTGACCTTTGTTTCCACGGCTCGAGGCCAATTAGACAGTACCCGCAACGCAGTCGTTCCAAAGATCATAGCGCCGGATGAAGCGGCCAAAAAGTATCCGCTTCCGGCGGGGAAAAAAGAATATCCGCTAGCCGTGACGCTTCCTACGGAGGTCGGCGGATATTGCCGCAGCCCATATTCGAGTCAGGTCTACGATTGCACGAAGAAAGCTTGCCCCAAGTGCGGAGGCGGGGCGCTGATCCTGGACGAGGTTTCGAAGAAGGTTTTCCGGATTCCGTAAGCTACTTCGCCCGTTTAGATTTGCAGATTGTGTTCGGAGCTGCGGCTTCCCTGTCGAAACTTTGTTCTATTTGCACAGTTGAATTGTTAGCGAAAGATCACTCATGAAAATAAAACCATTCACTATCGTTTCGGGCATTTTGTTGGGTGCGTTCTTTTTGAGTTCGTGCGACACACCTACTGGGCAAGGCGCCGCTGCGGGTGCGGGTGCTGGCGCGATTATTGGTGGACTCGCGGGTGGCGGTCCGCGCAGCGCCGCCGTCGGCGCGGCCATCGGTGCGGCGACCGGCGCGCTAATTGGCCACGCGATCCAGGAAGATCGCGCACGCGAATACGGTCCACCGCCGCCGGGAGGTTATCCGTTCGCGACACCTGCCGGTAGCCCGGGAATGTTCCGCAGTCCCTACACCGGACGCGTTTATGATTTGCGCGGAGTTCCGCCGGGTGGATTGACCCGCGACGTCGACACGAACCAATTGTTTCGCAGACCTTAACGTAAAAAGACTACCTCACAAACGCGTTGATCTCGCGAGCGAGATCAACGCGTTTTCTTCTGCAGCGCGTCCACCAACGCTTTGGCTTCGTCGGTCATCTTCAATAATTCTGGCCACTGCCGATGATAATTTTCGCCCGGCAATTTTCGGGTCGCATCAAATCCCATATGCGAACCGATGTTTTGTTCGGTCGGCGCGTGATCGAGCGAATCGCTCGGGTTCTTAATGACCGTTGTGTCACGCGCGGGATCGGTATTCGCGCAAAGACGGAACAACACTTCGCTGGTGTTATGCACGTCGCAGTCTTCATCGACGACCACGATGTACTTGCTGAACATCATTTGTCCCATGCCCCACAAGCCGTGCATCACTTTGAATGCTTGATAGGGATATTGTTTTCGAATGCTGACAAACACGAGGTTGTGAAAAACGCCTTCCGCCGGCAGTGTCATGTCCACTAGTTCCGGAAAATTCATTTTGAACACTGGCAAGAAAATCCGCACCACCGCGTCACCGATGTAAAAATCTTCCATCGGCGGAATCCCAACGATCGTTGTGGGATAAACGGCGTCTTTCCGGTGCGTAATTGCGGTCAGATGAAAAACCGGGTAGTCCTCGACCGCGGTGTAGTAACCGGTGTGATCACCGAAAGGTCCTTCCGGCCGCATCTCGCCGGGCTGCACGTAACCTTCCAAAACAAAATCGACATCGGCTGGAACTTCGAGATCGATCGTCTTGCACTTCACCATTTCGATCGATTTCCGTCGTAAAAACCCCGCGAACAAAATCTCGTCGAGACCGTCCGGCAACGGCGCGGTGGCGGCAAAGCACAACGCAGGATCGCCGCCGAGCGTGACCGCGACCGGCATCCGCTCGTTCCGCTCGTAATAACGCTTGCCGTGACGCGCTCCCACTTTGTGGACCTGCCAATGCATCGCCGTTGTTTGTTCATCAAAAACCTGCATCCGATAGACGCCTACATTGCGCGCGCCTGTTTCCGGATCGCGCGTGTGCACATTCGGCAGAGTCACGAAACGGCCGCCATCTTTTGGCCAGCATTTGAGAATGGGAAGGTCACCCAGCGAAAAATCATTCGCCCGTCCGGTATCGGACTCGATCTTGTGAACGATTTCCTGACAGGGCGCTTCGTGCACGCTCTTCGGTCGCGCGTGAAGAAGATGAATTCCTTGTTTCAACAACGCGAAACCTTCGCGCAGATCGGTCGGCGGCTTTGCTTTGAGAATCAGCTGAATTTCCTGCGCGATCTCGTCGATGCTTTGGCGGCCAATCGCCAGTGCGATGCGCTTGCGCGAGCCCATGGTGTTAATCGCTACCGGAAATTCCGAAACTTTTCCATGAACTGACGGTTTTTCGAAAAGCAGCGCCTTGCCGCCGCCGAGCGATTTCATTTCGCGGTCGGCCCATTCCGCAATTAATAAATTGGTGTCGACCGGTTCGGCGATACGCGTCAGCTCGCCCGCTTGCTCAAGCGTTTCGAGAAAATGTCGAAATGAGCGATAAGCCATGTGTACTTTGTCGCTACACTGGCGCGCTCCGACTTATAACGCGACCAGAATTTTGGTTAACGGTAGGCCGGCGCCAAATACTGAAACGACATCACCCGACCGTTTGAAAACGTGACCGTCCGGTACGGAACCGAGATCGTCGGCGGAATGTAGGAATAATAAAACGGATCGTAGAAGGGATCGCCGAAGAAAACGAACCGTCCATGGTGATGCGTCCGAATCACGCCCACCGCGCCGAAACCGCCATAAAATCCCGGACCGTAACCATAGTAAGGATAATAAGCGGAGCCGTAACCCGCGGTCCGGCTTGCTACATAGATCCAGGTCTCGGTCGGATTGCCCCGCATTTCTCCGGAGGTCTTTTGTTCAGGCGAACCCCACGCCAGCCACACTGCGTTCATGGACATGCCCGAACGGATCTTACCTTCGCGAACGAGCGCCTGATCCCGCGGCGAAAGGGAGTTGAACATGTCCTGGTGCTCGGAAATTCGATTCTCCAGCGTCTCGCAGCTCGTTAGGCACAACGCACCCGCGCACAAACCTAACAACAGCGTCTTGGAAATTATTTTCATAAAAAATGATACAGCCGCGGGATGGTCAGTCAATTGTTCCAGCTCCTTGATTGAACACCGGGAAAACCGTAACGTTGCATCTTAAATGGAAGACCGTTACGGCCATCGCATTTCATATCTGCGTGTCTCGATCACTGATCGTTGCAACGAACGCTGCAACTATTGCATGCCGCGCGAGCTGCAGGAATGGCTGCCGCGGGCGGAAATACTCACCTACGAAGAGACGTTGCGCCTCATCCGGATCGCAACTGATTTGGGCGTAACAAAAGTGCGCGTCACCGGCGGCGAACCGCTTACTCGCCGCGACATCATCGATTTCGTGCGCGAAATTCCAAAAATTCCCGGAATCACCAGTCTCGGAATTTCGACCAACGGAACGTTGCTCACGCATGAAATCGCGCCGGGGCAACGGATGGCCGCGGCCTTGCGCGGCGCCGGTGTGCAATCAATCAACGTTTCCCTCGACACGTTAGATCGACATCTTTATTCGCAAATCACCGGCCGTGATTTGCATGCGCAGGTCCTTGGAGGAATCGATGCTGCGATCGCCGCCGGGTTCGAGCAGATCAAGCTGAACACTGTCTTGATGCGCGGTCGAAACGAAGACCAGCTCGTTCCGTTGATTGAATTCGCAGGCTCGCGCAATTTGATTTTGCGTTTCATCGAACTGATGCCGGTTAGCACGACCGAAGTCTTAAGCGACGAAAATTTTCTGCCGATTGCCGAAGCGAAGCGCGCGATTGAAAAAGAGTTCGGGAATTTGATTCCCGAAACAACATTTCGGACAAACGGGCCGGCGACGTACTACCAAATTCCCGGGCGCGATCAGCGCATCGGATTCATCGGCGCGATGACGAACCTTCACTTTTGCGAGAGCTGCAACAAGTTGCGCCTGACGTGCGATGGAAAACTGCGGCCGTGTCTCGGCAGTTATCTCGAATTCGACATTATGAAGCCGCTCCGCGCCGGCGCGAGCGATGACGACCTGCGCCAATTTTTCCTCGACGTGGTCGAGCTCAAACCGGAGCAACACGATTTCCGGAACAATTATCAGCCGGACCGAAAGATGATCGCCATCGGCGGATGATTCCAACCACTAATTCACACGAATTAACACCAATTAGGAATTCCTAGGAAATCATTCGTGTAAATTAGTGTCCATTGGTGGTTGAAAGTTTTTCATGAAACGTCTTTCTCACATCAGCTCCGATGGCCGCGCACAAATGGTCGATGTTTCCGCCAAACCGATGAGCGCTCGCACCGCGATTGCGAAAGGGAAAATCAAGCTCCAACCCAAAACGCTCGATCTGATTTCCGGCGATCGCATCGCAAAGGGCAACGTGTTTGCGACCGCGCGCCTCGCTGGAATTCAAGCCGCGAAGCAAACGGCAAACCTCATTCCACTTTGCCACACATTGCCATTGAGCGATGTGAAGCTCGACATCGTCACCGCGCGCGACGGCGCTGAAGTCACTTGCACCGCGCGCACGGTTGCTCAGACCGGCGTCGAGATGGAAGCGCTCAC
>Ga0070717_10003083_pt1 | contig 11888 bp, 10 predicted proteins | sample LARL113metaG_FD_71366 | JGI IMG/M metagenome (GOLD analysis project Ga0070717, IMG submission 71366) | Corn, switchgrass and miscanthus rhizosphere microbial communities from Kellogg Biological Station, Michigan, USA - LAR L11-3 metaG | ecosystem: Host-associated > Plants > Roots > Rhizosphere ...
GAACTCGGACCTGTTGCTGCTGCCCTTGCTGGGGGCCCCAAGGAGCAGCCAGCCTGCTCCAGTACTTCGCACCGAGTTTTTTGAAAGCAGCGGCAGCCTTTCTCCAGACGGACGCTGGATCGCCTACCGCTCGACCGAGTCCGGCCGGCCGGAGCTTTATGTGCGCCCATTCACACCCCCCGGCTCGGTACCTTCTTCAACGGGGAATCCACTGGTCATGGGGAAATGGCAGGTTTCGAGGGACGGCGCAGCAAACCAGCAAGCCCGCTGGCGTTCGGATGGAAAGGAGTTACTGTTTATGCGCGGCCAGACGGTGATCGCGGTCGACGTGAGCTCGACGCCAGTATTTCGCTCTGGGAATCCGCAACCACTGTTCCAGTTACCGCTTCCCGCTATTCGGTGGGATGTCACGGCGGACGGGAAAAGGTTCTTGGCCGCAGTGCCGACAGATACGGCCGAGGACCCTGAACCTATAACCGTGGTGTTGAATTGGACCGCGGCGCTGAAGAGGTAAGGAGCCCTGGCGCCAGCCAACGGTTTCCCGTTTCTATTTCTGGCGTTCGAATTTGTAGTCGCCCGACACATGACCCTCAATAAGGTCCGTCGCGACGCCATGGTCATCCCGGACAAACCGGTACGTCAGTCCGGTACCGCCAAAGTTGGTTTCCGATTGCGGAACGATCGGCTGCTTCGGCCCTCCGTTTATGGAGGTGAAGAGTTTACCGTCGGAGAAAGTAACCTCGACCGTGCGAGGACCCCGGAGATAGATTCCTTTGAAGACGCCGACATATTTCGCCAAGATTTCGGGGGCCACCTTCACTGCGGTTTTCTCGGCGTCCGTGGTCTTGCCGATCCAGTGCTCCTGCTCGAGCGGCGCTTCATTGCAGACGGATTCGAGCAACTCCGTGTCGGCAGCCAACCGCGCGCTGAGTGGGACGGTAAAAGCCTTGGAGTAAGCCCCTGGATCTTGGAATGTCACTGCTATGTCCAGGTGGCCTAAGTCGGTGCGCTTGTAGCGCTCCATCATGTGCAACTTTTCCGTGTGTGGATAGCCGCCCAGGAGCCATGTCTTATCGTTGTATCCCGAGCTCTCCACCACCAGCGTGTCTCCGTCCCAGTGGCCAACCGAATATCCCATCCAGCTCGGGTTCGGATCGGTCTCCAAGGCGCGGCCGTCCATGTAGATCTGCCGGTACGTGAGATCTTCGTTCAGGATGACCATCATCGCCGGCGTCTGGAGGAACCTCTTCATACCCCCGCCGGTGGCGTAGCCCGGACCGTCGGGCAAGCACTGGTAGTGCGGGTTCTCAATACCGAAGTTCACAGAGCGTCGATGAAGCAGCTCTTGTGCCCAAGGCTGAATGTCGGCGGGCTTGAGGTCCCCGACATTGCGGAGCGCAACATTGCCGATCGCAATATCGGTGACCATGTCCCACAGTCCCGTGAGGTCGGGCTTGCCATCGGCAGTGCGCGGCGCCGGGGAGGTGAGGTTCGGTTTGCCATCGGCCGTGCGCGGGATGCCTGGCGTGCGATAGTGCACCCATTGCGCCGCGAGCGGTGTCACGAATGCAGTCAAGACGATCGCGGTCGTGAAGATCTTCATAGACGCAAATGCCTCCTGGCAAGCCAATATACACCTAAAAATTGCCGGATGTCCTGGGCAGCCGATGGTGTGACGAGATTTATGTCGCTAGCTGAAATTTCCGTAATTTGCGCGAATCTGCGGCACGGCAGGCGCTGGCGAACTCACGAAAATGATAAGTCTGGCGGAGGCAGCGTAGCGACCTGCTATCGGTGCTCGCAATCCGTTTGGCCGTTCCCGCCACAAAGATTTTCCGCCTTCCAGCGCATCGATGAAAAAATGCGAGTGCGCCCGCTAGGGTGATCGAAGAAGATAAACTCCTCCACGGGGCCCGGCGAAAGCTTCCGGTATTCGCTCAGCAACAGCGCGGCCTGCGCAAAGCCATCCGGCTGGCGCGAGGTATTCAGGCCGAAAATATCTGCTTCATATTCCTGCGTGCGCGTCAGCGTATTGTTCACCGGAGTGAGCACAAAACCGAACACGGAAATAATCAGCAGGGCCAGCGGCAGGACCGCCGGATCGGTCAGCTCCCGGATCCGCCAGCGCCCGCTCCAACGCCGCAGCGCGCCGTCCATTCCGCGCCGCAGAGCGGAAAAAATCAGCGTAACCAGGATGACCTGGAAAGCAATGCTCTTGTAGACGTGGTTCATGACATAGTGCCCCATCTCGTGCCCCATGACTGCCTGCACGCACTCCGGCGAGCACCGGTTCAGCAGATTGTCATTGAGCGTGATGCGCTCCGTGCCGAGGAATCCGCTAACGTTGGCGCTGATGCGATTGCTTTGCCGCGATGCATCCACCTCATACACCTTCGTCGCCGGAATCCCATTCTGCCGCGCCAGTTTGAGAATCGGATCGCGAACTCTCGCATCGGACAGCACGGTATATTTGTTGAACATCGGCGCGACGAAAACCGGAAAGATGAGGCCGGCCGCCATAATAAACAGCACACTCGTCAGAGCGCCCCACACATGCCACGTCCCGGGGAACCGCCGCACGATCCCGAACACGGCCATCACAAGCAATCCACCGAGAATCGCAGAAAGTCCCAGACCCTTCAGTTGATCCACGAACCACTCGATGAACGTCTGATTCATCAGTCCATACTGCTTCTCGCGGATGAACCCCTCATAAGCCGCCAGCGGTAGCCCGAGCACGAAACTCGCCACCGAGAACTGCGCCCAACAGATCCAGTTCACGAACGGCTTCCGCCGCGTCACGCGTTCCGCCATATCGCGAAATCGAGCGGACCATCCTGTTTCCAAGAGCACCAGTAGCGCTGCACCGCCGTAGAGGAAATCCCAGAGGATCAGCCAATAGCCGCCCTCAAAGTAACTGTCCGATTTCGCCTTGCGCTCGGCGCCCAGTGAATCGAGATAGGCCTTTGTCGCTGCTTCGGCGTTGAAGCCCGGGCCAGCCCCCGCAATCGCCGGTATCTGCAAGGTGGGGGCGCTCTTCGGTTCCTGTGCCATCAGCGAGATCGCAAGCATGTAAATGAGGAGCAGATACCGCATCTCGCGAGCATAGCATCAATCTTCATTGAGAGCCGCCGAACGTCGAGCGCCCAATGGCCGGCGACGGCGACCGTGCGCCCCCTTCTATGGGATGTCGCCTGATCGGGCACAATAGTAGACGAACCGCATCAAAGGTCAGGCGAGCGCCCGCGAATCAGCATCGCGGTTGCTCGAAAACATTTACTTAAAGGAGAAATGCAATGAGGTTTCAACTATCGCGAGCGACCTTGTTAACCATGGCAGTTTTATTAACCGAGTCTGCGGTCTCGCTCGGTAGCGGTGTACCGGCGACGGTTCACTACATCGGCCACGACAAGGTCACGGAAGTGATGTCCAAAGGCGGGCCAATCGTGAGCGATCCGGGCCTGGTTGTTTTGGCACAGCGCCGGGAAGCTGGTCCGGTTGAATACCATGACCATACCAACCACGTGTTCGTCATGGTGGAAGGCGAGGCGACGCTGGTAGTTGGAGGTACCATGGTTGACTCCAAGCGGACCGCGCCTGATCAGATGCGTGCTCCTTCGCTCGAAGGCGGAACGACCTACCATTTGAGCAAAGGCGACGTGATTACGATTCCGGCGAAGACGCCCCACTGGTTCAAGGAAGTCTCCACGAAGACCGTCGCCTACTACGCGGTGAACATCGAGAGCGAATAGCAAAGCGAACGGGAACGTAGCTTCCTGCAAAATTCTTCAGAGCGGCGGCTCCGGATATGATCTCTTCGAGATTTCGGGTGAATGGAGGCGCGGCGACCAGCATACTCGGCATAGAGCGCGACGAAGTGGCTCCCGCGTGGTCGCCTGATGGAGCTCACTTCGTACATTCGACCAGCCGGAGCGGCGCGTACGAGATCTGGCTTCGCAATCGATAGGACGCGGCGGAACGCCTGATCGTTAGCACTCGTGATATGCCAGACGCGGCGAGCGACGACGGTATCCTCGATTGCGATCTCGCCGGACGGCTCCCGCGTGGCCTAACGGCGCGAGCACGGGGCCAGTCCATATGGATCACGTCCCTGACGGGAGACGCACCGGTGCGTTTTTTCGACGATCCCAAGAAGATGAGGCAACGCGGCCCCCTCTTGGTCCCCAGATGGAAATTGGATCGCTTATTACTCCTTGTACAACGGGAAGAGCGCCATTTTGAAGGTTCGCGTCGGGGCCAATCGGGCGCCCGAACTCCAAGGTTACGATTTATGCCAAGGAGCGATCGGCGCCGAAAATCATTTGAGCGAGAGCAGCTTGCCGGGATCTACGCGCATCACTTCGTAGTCGATGGCCCCGTCAATCGAGCTGAACCAGTGCCCCGTGCCGGCTGGGATAATCACCACGTCACCTGCGTGCACGGTGCGGCTCATGCCATTTTCGAGCCCGGTCCCGCGCATGCTGGGCCCGGCAAGCTCCTTTACCGTCTTACTATCCGCCGGAAAGGGCTCGGGCTTGGTCAGAGCGCCTCCAGTTACAAGCGTTCCGGAGCCCGCCAGGATGTGATAAATCTCGGTCAATTCGTCGTGTGCGACAGAGGTTTGGGTGGCTTTCGCGGAGCGATGTACTACGCCCAAGCCGACGTTCAGATTACCCACGGCCACGGTCCGGATGGCCTGGTCGGTTACGCTGTCGGCGGGTGCCTTCTTCAGCGTCGCTTGGATGTCCGCGGCAGCGATATAAATCCCGGGCGCAGTGTTCCGACTGTGTTGCGTCTGCGCCGAAAGCACGCACAGAATCAAAACACCGCCGAAAATCGTCTTTTGCATAGCCCTCTCCTTATCACGGCAAGTATACAGGAGAGGCGACTTTAATGAACTGCACTTCTAACCCTGGGCCGGGCGCTACAACAACCCCAACGCTGGGGGATCGATGTCTCTGCTATCGTCGCCCTTCCCGGGCGGCCTTGCCCTTGAGCGATTCCTTAAGAATCGTAACCGGGGCCACCAGACGAGCCGCACTCTTTCCACAGCTTTTCCCAATTCCAAATCGCGTACGCGTTGGGCAACGCGAATCCGAGCTGATGCGCGAGCATACACACTTGCCCGCGATGGTGGGCTTCGTGAGAAAGCATGTAGCACAACATTTCCGGGCCAACCTGCCAGGGTCGAGCCCAGCCGTCTCTGCGAAACTTCTGGACGCGGCCCCCAGAACCGCCTAGGGCTTCAGCGAGCATCTCCGCGCAGCGAGCGGCGCTCTCAGCCAATCCCGCACGGACCTGCTGCGGTGTGCAGTGCGCGCGGTTGAGCTGTGGTGGAACCTTCAGGTGTGGGGCTGAAAGCCTGACCCACTTGGTGCGGACGTTGTGTATGTGCGTGAAGATCGCCGCAATCGTTCGGGCCTTGCCGGGCGGTTTGGCTCTCCAGGCGGTGGGGTCAAGATGTTCGATGAGAAACTGATTCATGCGATCATTGGCGGCAAAGATCTGAACTGCGGCTCGGCCGAGTTGAGTGTGAACCTTGTGTCGACGCGTGGTCACGGTTCCCTGCTCCTTGACCTAATAATACTTCCCGGGCCGCCTGCCACTCTTCCACAATGTGATCGCGTCCGGATGGGTCATCCACCCCCAACCCGCCTTCCAATCAGGTAAGCGAACCTAAATAAGGCTCAGCGATAGGGCTTCTATTTCGGGGCCATTCGGTGCATTCAGGCGGTGATGGGGACCATACGTGAGAGCGGGAGTGGCGCCATTATCAACGTGACGTCGGTTGCCGTTCGCACCGTATAGTGCGTCCAAGTTTGCCGTGGAAGCCTTGAGTGAATGCCTTGGCGCAGGAGCTGCGGGCGTTTGGTGCGCGGGTGGCGATTGTCGAGCCTGGCATTATCGATACGCGGATTGGCCGCAATATCGAGGGCATGGCTGGCTCGAGAGTGTATCCGCAAGTTCGCCGGTGGTGGGCCTTGTTCGAGGGTGCGATAGCGGCAGGAGCGGGCCAGCCACAGGTGTGGGCCGGAAGGTTCGGGAGATGGTGGAGTCCGGAAGGTGGCAGTTGCGGCATCCTGTGGGGCCGGATGCGGGGCGCTCCTGGGCTGGCGCGGATCGATGAACGATGAGAAGTGGGTCCAATGGAGTGCGCCGAGCGTTTCGGACTGGTTGAACGCCGTGAAGGCGGATTTCGGCATGGATTTGAAGCTTGAATAGCCGGGCGTGGCAGCCATCAACCAACTAACCACCCAGCCACCGTATTCTGCGGAGCACGCTACCGAGTCCGCTATACTATACTAGGTCTAGATCCGACTGGATTATAGGCCGCGACCGTAGTTCGGCTTACCGCAAGGGAGTCATTACCTAGCGGTTTTTTCAGCAGCCGCAGATCCCAAGCATCGCAAGTAGGAGCTTCACCCATGTTTGATTTATTTCGTAGCCGCGCCAAGGCGGTGCGCATTATGTTGGGAGCCATGCTCGCCATCGTCGCCGTCTCCATGCTGCTTTATCTGATTCCGGGAACGGGAATTACCGCCGCGGATTCCAGCTCCGACCAGGTGATCGCGGAGATCGGCAAATCGACCGTCACCGTGGGCCAAGTGCAGCAACAACTACGGAACGCTTTGCAAAACCAGCGTTTGCCTCCCGCTTACGCCGCGACATTCCTTCCTCAACTAGTGGATCAAGCGATTGAGGAGCGAGCGGAAGCGTACGAGGCAGAACAGCTCGGTTTTCGAGTTTCAGATCAAGACTTGGCGAAAACGCTGCGCTCCATGCCTTTTGGGAGTCTTCCCGCTGACCAGTACCAGCAATATGTCGAGCAGCAAGTCGGAATGACTGTTCCGGCCTTCGAAGAAAACGTGCGCGCGGCGAATATTCAAGACGAGATTGAAATGATCGTCATCGAGGGCATTATCGTTACTCCCGCCGAAGCGCAGGCGGAATATCGCCGGCGCAACGAGAAAATCAAAGTCGACTATATCGGCCTTTCTCCAGCCAAACTGATGGCCGACATGAAACCCACCTCCGAAGAGATCAGCGCTTACTTCGCCAAGAACAAAGGCTTCTACAACGTGCCCGCGACGCGCGATCTGCAATTGATCGTGGTGGATCAGGCCAAAGTCGCCGACACCATCCAAATTGGGGATGCGCAAATACAGGACTATTACAATGCGCACAAAGACGAATACCGCACGCCGGAGCGGGTACACGCGCGTCACATTCTGTTGAGCACCGCCAACAAACCCAAAGACGAGGTTTCGAAAATCCAAGCGCAAGCCGAGGCAGTCCTCAAGCAGATCAAGGGCGGCGGAGACTTCGCCGAGATTGCCAAGAAGAATTCCCAGGACCCAGGTTCAGCACAGAAGGGCGGAGACCTCGGCTGGGTATCTCGAGGCCAAATGGTCAAGAACTTCGAAGATGCGGTCTTTACGTTAAAACCGAACGAAATCAGCAACGTCGTTACCACCGAATACGGCTTCCACATCATCCAAGTCCTGGAGAAGCAACCGGCACACTTACAAACACTGGATGAGGTGAAACCGGCGATCACAGCCACGCTTAAGAATCAGATCGTTTTCGATCGTATGCAAGAACTCGCCGACAAAGCGCACGCCGAGCTTGCGAAAGCGCCGCAGACCGCACAGCAGATCGCGAGCAAATTGAACTTGGAGTTCGTTAATGTTCCGAACTACGCTCCCGGCGCTCCCATCGCGCAACTCGGCAACGACCCCCAGGTCGGAAGTACCGCACAAAGCATGAAACCGGGTGAGGTGAGCCAGGTGCTCCAGGCGGGTAACAAGTTGGCAGTCATGGCGGTTACCGGTGTTCGGCCGCCCCACCCAGCCGAACTCGCTGAAGTCGAGAATCAGGTGCGCCAGAATTACCTGCAGGGCGAGGCGAATCGGATGGTCTCTGAGAAAGCGGCTAAAGCGGCCGAGCTGCTAAAGCAGAACGGCGGCGACTTGAAGGCTGCGGCGAAAGCAGTCGGCGGCGAGATGAAGAGCACCGATTTCTTCACGCGTTCCGGCGCGGCTGAAGGCATCGGCTCGGCCAGCACGCTCGGCAACGTCTTCGAGAAACCTGTGGGCTCGGTGTTTGGTCCAGTACCGACTGGGAGTCAAACTGTTGTCGGAAAAGTCACCGACCGGCAGGACGCCGATATGTCTAAGTTTCCCCAGGAACGAGAAGGCATCATCGAGCAGCTCAAGGGAACGAAGAAAGCGGATCGCGTCGGCCTTCTCAGAGATAGTATTCTGACCGATCTTATCCAAAGCGGCAAAGTGAAGAAGCACCAAGCGGTCATCGATCGGCTGATCGCACAGTATCGCAGCTAACACCGTAATCCTGCATGATTCATGCTCTGCTGGACTTTCTGCGGACGCTCACCACGCCCGATCGGTTGATCCATCTGCTGTCGACAGTGTTGTCCGGCTGGCTGGGTTATGCAACGCTGACCGCCATCGTCTTCGCTGAAACCGGTCTTTTGGTTGGATTCGTGCTCCCCGGCGATTCGCTGCTCTTTACGATTGGCGTGGTGGCAGGGGCTGGGCAATTGAACCTCACGATTATGATGGTGTTGTTAATCGCGGCCTGCCTGGCTGGGGATTGGTGTGGATATCTGCTCGGCCGGCGCACTGGTCCGGCGATCTTCAACCGGCCTGATTCGCGCTTTTTCAAGCAGGAGCACCTGCAGCGTACCAACGCGTTCTATGCCAAGCACGGGGGCAAGACCATCATCTACGCGAAGTTCGTCCCAGTGATCCGTACGTTTGCGCCTTTCGTCGCCGGCGTTGCAAACATGCGTTACGCGAGCTTCATTCGCTTTGATGTTTTCGGGGCCGTCGGGTGGGTCATATCCATGACCGTGCTGGGTTCCCTGTTGGGCAGGATTCCGTTGGTACAGCGCAATTTCGAGAAGTTCGTGCTGCTGGTTATTTTCGTGTCTCTTCTGCCGGTGATCATGCAGGCGGTGCAGGGAATGCGGAAGCGCAAGCCCAGCCTACAGCCGGGCGATTAAACGCTCGATGGCCGCGCGTACCACGGGATCGCGTTGCGCTTCCACTTCGTCGCCCTTTGCCACTCCTAGCGCCTGGTTGAAAATCTCCTGCTTCAGACGGCTCTGCACCCAGGCCCGTTCCCGACTCCATTCGCCAACCGACGGCTGGATATTGCGCTGGCCGGCGTAGACCTGAAATTCTTCGAGCAGCGCAGGCGTCACCTCAAAGTTCGCCTTTGTCTCGTGCTTCTGTATAAACTCCGTGGCGAAGGACGTGACGATGCCACTGGCGTCCAAAGCCAATCGCAATCGAGTGGGCGCCTCCGGCCCAATGGCAATGTCGGGCTGAATGCCGCCTCCACCAATGAGGCTGCGGCCCGAATCCGATCGAAATTGTTCCGTTTGCTTCTCGATCTCCAGGTGCCCGCTCGCAAGTGGCTTCTGAATGGACCGGCCACTGGGCGTGTAGTAGAACGCTGTAGTCAGTGCCAGCGCCGTATTGCTAGCCAAAGGGAATACGTTTTGGACCAGGCCCTTGCCGAAGCTCGGCTCACCGATAACTACGGCGCGATCGTGATCCTGCAAAGCGCCTGTCAGAATCTCCGATGCGCTCGCCGACTTAGCGTTTACCAAAACCGCGAGCTGGAACGGATAGGGTGTAGCGGTTTTGGGAACTTCGACCGACTGCTCCGCAATGCTCCTCCCTTTCACGCTCAACAGTTTTTGTCCGGGTTTCAGAAAATACGAAGCTGCTTCCAACGCGGCTTGGACGACGCCGCCAGGGTTGTCGCGCAAATCCAGGACCAGCCCCTTCAACTTCTCTCCGCCCAGCTTTTCGATGGCGTCCTTCAGTTGCCGAGAAGTCTGCGGATCGAAACCGTTTACCCGGACATATCCGATGCCGGACTCGAGTAGAAACGCTCGATCCACACTCGGGGAATCCAGCAGCTCCGGATCCAACACGAATTCGAGAGGACGCACATTCCCCGGACGCCGCACAATGAGCTGCGCGCGATGTTGATGAGACTCGCCGAGGTATCCCACAATTTGATCGAACTCCAACCGCGCTAGTTCCACGCCGTTCACCGCCACAATCTCATCGCCAGGTTGCAGCCCCGCTTTGGCGGACGGCGTTCCAGACATCGCTTGCAGGACAATCACCCGCCCCGGCAGCACCGACACCACCGTCCCGAAACCTTTGCGCTCGGAATTCTCCATCTGCTTGAGCTGCTCGTTCTGATCGGGATCGAAGAAAATGGAATGCGGGTCCAGCGTGCGCAGCATTCCAGGGATTGCGCCCTGGTAAACGGCCTGCTGCGTGTTCACCGGGTCCGCCGCCTGCGTCTCTACAACAGAAACCAATTCTGTAAAGCGCTTCAGCGCGCTGTCCAGGTCCTCGGTGGAAGGCGGTGTGGCAAACAAGAAAAGGGCAGGTAGAAGCATTTACTTCGAATACGTCACTTTGAGTATCGCAGGCGTTGCCGGGCGGTGTGCCGTTCCAATGCCAGTTCAATCAGCCGATCGATCAGCTTGGGCATGGGCAGCCCCGAATATTCCCACATCTTAGGGTACATGCTTATGGAGGTGAAGCCGGGAATAGTGTTGATCTCGTTGATGTAGAGCTGATTAGTCGCGGTCTCCAGAAGAAAATCCACACGCGCCATGCCTTCGCACTCGACGGCCCGGTAGCATTCCACGGCCAGCCGCTGTATCGCCGCGGTCTGCTCGGGCGACAGGTCTGCCGGAATCACGGTCCGCGCCTGATCCAGAAGATACTTGTCCTCGTAATCGTAAAAGTCACGCGAAGGCAAGATTTCGCAAGGCACTGACGCGATTGGATTGTCGTTGCCTAGAACCGCGCACTCCAGTTCGCGCCCGGTGATGCCACGCTCCACAATCACCTTACGATCGTACGAACTTGCCAATTCGATCGCCGCCCTCAACTCTTCTTCATTTCGAGCCTTGGAAATGCCGACCGATGAGCCAAGATTTGCGGGCTTCACAAACATTGGAAAATCGAATTCCGGGCTCAACTTATCGTTGCAGGCGACGACAACATATTCAACGACCGGCAGCCCGCGCGCTGCGGCCACGCGCTTCATCATCTCCTTGTCCATCGAGAGCGACGACGCCATCACGCCGGCGCCGACATACGGCAGATCGGCTAGCTCCAACAAACCCTGCACCGTTCCGTCTTCGCCGAATGTGCCATGCAGCACCGGGAACACTACGTCCACTCCCGGATTTCCACCCGGCTCCGGGATGATCGGCCGTGGGCTCCACTTCCCTTCCTTCGAAATGACGTAGTGCAGCACTTTGTATTTCTCGACGTCCATTGCATCGATCACGGACTTCGCCGATCGAAGCGAGACTTCGTGCTCGCCCGTGCGTCCCCCGTAAATCACCGCTACTCTCGTTTTCATCCTGTTACAAAATCCTCTTTCCCATCGCCGACATAACCAATTCGACGGCTAAAATCGCCGTCCGGTTCGCCTCATCGATCACCGGATTCACTTCGACAACTTCCATCGACGTTACCCGTCCCGTGTCTCCTAGCATTTCCATTGCCAGGTGAGCTTCGCGATAGGTGATGCCTCCCTGCACTGGCGTGCCGACACCCGGCGCTTCTTGTGGATCTACAGCGTCCATATCGAGGGAAACGTGAAATCCAGCAGTTCCATTGCCGGCCAGCCGGATCGCTTCCTCAAACACCGACCGCATGCCTCGCTCATCGATATCGCGCATCGTAAAAGCATGAACCCCGGAGTGCTGCACAATGTCGCGCTCGCGGCCGTCCACCGAACGAATCCCAACCAACGCCACATTCGCCGGATCCACCTTGGGCGAATATCCAAAGATATTCGTCAGCTCCTCGGGGCCCTGT
>Ga0070717_10003084_pt1 | contig 11883 bp, 9 predicted proteins | sample LARL113metaG_FD_71366 | JGI IMG/M metagenome (GOLD analysis project Ga0070717, IMG submission 71366) | Corn, switchgrass and miscanthus rhizosphere microbial communities from Kellogg Biological Station, Michigan, USA - LAR L11-3 metaG | ecosystem: Host-associated > Plants > Roots > Rhizosphere ...
ATTGGACGTTCGGCGTTGGACGTTGAGCGTTCCTCCTTCGCTTTCGCTACGGCGAGACAAGTGAGCGCCTGCCACGCCGAAGCCTTGGCGTAGGCGGGTTCGGCGTTTGCTTTGAAGCCGTTTTAAACCTTGTAACCCTTTTAACCCTTGTAACGTCTAGCGAAGCTACTTGGCGTCTTTTGGCGCGAGCGAGGCGACCCGCCTTCGCCAAGCCTCCTTTGCGTAAAGCTACGGCGAGCCAAGGGCTACGGCGCGGTTAGCAGACGAACAGACTACTTTGGGGCAAGAGAATTAACGATTTTCTCGAAGCGCGGATCGCCGTGGAGCGGATCCCAGTAGGGAAGCAATTTTAGTCGGCCGTAGCTGACGTAACCGCGCAATTGCGCTGCTTTCGCGAGCTGTTCACAGGCGAGATCTTTGTCCCCGACCCATGCCGCAGTGACGGCGAAGTACTCGATCATGAGGACGCCGTTGATCGAATCTTTCTCCACCGGGTGCAGCTCAATGGCCCGCCGGCCTTCACGCAAGGCCTCCTCTTTGCGACCAAGACCTGCGTCGATTAAGCCGAGAACGCAGAGCGCCGGCCCATAATCCGGCTGCGCTTGGACCCGCTTCTCCTGCTCGCGCCGCGCGGCAGTGAAGGCAGAGCGCGCTTTCGGCTCATCCTTTGTCATTCGCGCGACCAAACCCTCGCCAAATTCGCGATGGAGATGCACTGCGTCGTCACCGAAAAAGTTGTCGCCGAGAGCGACGAGCGCGCTTTGAGCGTTGCCGGCGTCTCGCTCCGCCAGCGCACAGAGCAGCCAGTTATCGGCCACACTCTTGATTGCCTCCGGATCTTTGGTGCGGATCTCATCCAGCGTCTGATGCAGAGGTCGCGTGTCAGCTTTCCAGTCCAATGGAATTAGGGCGCGCGCTACTTTCGTGTCGACGTCGTCCGGCTTGATCGCCAGCGCGCGGTCCAGAATGGCGGCTTCCTCGGAATAACGCCGCAGGCCCAGGTAGCTGAGCGCGATTTGCTGGAGCGTGTAGTAGTTGCGCGGGTCCAGCTCAACCGCGCGCTGAAGATTGCGTAATCCTTCTTCATGCTGACCTCGCCGGCGCGCGATATATCCAGTCAACTCGAAGACACGAGCGTCATTCGGTAGCGTGCGCCGCGCGATCTCCAGCTCGGCGAGGGCTCCATCATAGTTGAGGTATCCACGATAAAGATGTTCCGCACGCGCAAGGTGCGCTTCGCCCGCATCCGGCCGGAGCCGGAACGCAGCTTCGATGGCTTTCGCGGCCAGAGCGAGTCGCGCGGCAGTATGATCAATGCCCAGGAAGTAGAGTTGGTTATGTGTGTAAGCGAGCTGACATTGCGCAACCAAGAACGAGGGATCGCGCTCCAAGGCTTGGTTGAGCAGATCAACCGCTTGTCGAAGCTTCGGTCCATTGGTAGCGCTGAAGCTTATCGTAATGATAAGATTCCTCGCGCGACTGTAGAGATCGAAGGCGGTGACATCAGTCGTGGGCGGCTGCTCAATAGCTTTCTTCTCACTCGGCGAAAGTTTGGCTTGCAGTTGATCAGCGATTGCTTTGGCGATTTCGCTCTGGATGGCGAACACGTCATCGACTGGCCGGTCGTAATTCTCCGCCCACTGATGCGCGTCGGTGCGCGCATCGATCAGCTGTGCGTTCACGCGCACCTTGTTACCGGCGCGCTGCACACTGCCCTCAAGCAAATGTGCGACTCCAAGTTGTTGACCGATCTCTCGCAGATTGCGAGCAACACCGCTCTTGTACTGCATCACTGAGGTGCGGCTGATCACCTTCAGATCGGCTACTTTGGCTAGAGCAGTGAGGATTTGATCCTGCACGCCGTCGGTAAAAAAGGCGTTGTCCGGATCGCGGCTCTGGTTTTCAAACGGAAGAACGGCGATGCTCTTTTCGGGAATAGAAGAGGCTGATTGCGCGGCGGAAGTAGCAGTGGACGCCGGCTCGGTTGTTTTTCGCGCCCGACTCTGCTTAAGAATTGCCGGTGCGAAAATTATCCCAACAACCGCCAGGCTGAAGAGCATCACGCCGACGACCGCGAGTACTATCAAGAGGGGCCACCGTTTCCCCGGGCCTGTCTGCGCACTGCGCTGCGGCCTTGATCTGGCATCTTTAAATCTTACGGGCGGGTCCGGATTCCCCACTACGTCCGCGTAAAGATTCACCACTGAAACGACGACCCCGTGTTTCACTTCGACGTCGCCCAGCTCGTGCAGATAAGGCTGCCAGCGGCGATATTGCGCCAGATCGTCGGCCACGCGTTTCGAAACCAGAATGTGACCGGCATCGCCGCAATCCATCACCCTCTGCGCAGTGTTGATTCCGGCGCCGGCTATGTTTTCACGCTGATTTACGTCGGCCACGTGATGCACCGGGCCGCTGTGAATGCCCATTCGCACCGGCAAACTCGGTTGCGCGCGCAATGCCTGGCTGATCTGAAGCGCGCATTCCACCGGATCTTCCACCGAGCCGGTGAACACCAGCGCCATGCCGTCGCCGGTGGGAAGCAGGACGAGCTGGCCCTCTGCCTCCGCTGCGCGTGCCGCGTCCGTCTTGCGCACGATCTGGTTCAGCTCCTGCAGCGTTTCCGACTGCTCGTCGATCAACAGCTTCGAGTAACCGACGATGTCGATGAACAGCACGTGCGCGATCTCCAGGCGCAAACTACTCTTGTGCGTGACGTCTGACCTCTGACCTTGTCCCTCCTCCATGTCCGGTTCCACCTTAGGCGGTCGGCGCGAATCTCTCTACATCATTTTTCCTGCGCGGCGCAGTTCCAAAGCCAAGCGCGGCCGCTTTAACCCCGAAATAATCGCGGCCGTCAGCTTTTCAGTTTTCAGCGTGTCAGCTTTTCCCTTTAGCGTTAGAATCCGACGAAGAGTGCGGCCATGCGCTCCCGTGTTTTAGCATCGGGCAGCCGGCCAACTCCTGCCGCCATGTTATCTTCGAGGTGTTGCGGGTTATTTGTGGCAGGGATCGCGCAAGTGACCGCCGGGTGAGCCACAATCCATTTCAACAAAAATTGAGCCCAGGAGTGGCAATCGAATTCAGCAGTCCACGCCGGCAGGGGTTTGTTGGCAAGACTTTGAAGCACACCGCCACCCCCAAAAGGACGATTAATGATGACCGCCATGCGAAGTTCCTGGGCGAGCGGCAAGATGCGCTGAGCCGCACCTCGATCAACCAGCGAATAATTGATCTGCACGAAGTCGGGCTTCTGGACCCTCATGTTTCTTTCTACTTCGCCGAAGCCGCGGTCCTCGGAATAGGTAATTCCGGTATAGCGGATTCGTCCCTTCGCCTTCCATTCCCGAAGTGAACTCATCTGGGCTTCGACATCGGCCAAATTGTGCACCTGCATCAGATCGATCGTCCTGGTTCGAAAACGCTCGAATGAGCGTTCCATCTGCGCGATCCCCTCTTGCGTACCCTTGGTCCACACCTTGGTCGCGATGAAAAGTGAATTGCGCAGATGCGATTTGCCAGCGAGGTCACCGATCACGCTTTCGGCATTGCCATACATCGGCGAGGAATCGATTACTTTGCCTCCGTGTTTCACAAAAAGCGCCAGCACTTCTCCGAGCGGTTTTAGTTGGGGCGACCCGGGACGAACGTCGAACGTTACCGCGCTACCGAGTCCAATAACTGGAAGCTTCTCACCCGTCGACGGAACAGACCGCATCAACCGGGATTGGTCGGCGGCGAAGATGCTCGATCTCCCAATCGGCATGAACGCGCAGGCAGCAGTCGCGCCGATTAACTTCGCTGCTCGCCGTCGTGAAATGGTATGGTGCATCGTAACGCGCACACTCACGGTAACATTGGTTGGTTAGGCGTTGCGGTCAATCGCCGATGACCAATGTGGCGGAGTGGAAGTTCGACCGGGGCGGCTGGCTTCAGGTCTATCAACTTCCGGAACGCGCGGGCGGCGGCTTGGAGGTCTTCGACGATTTGAAACTCGTTCTCTGCCCGCGCTCTCTCGCTCCTACCCTCGCCAATTTACCTTCTATGTCGCTCGTCCCATTCACTCCATTCAGGCGATGATGTCGGCCAACCGAAGACGCGCGCCAATGTTAAATGTTAGATTTGATCCCATTTTTTCCTCTTGGAAAAGAAGTAGATGCCTGTGATCCGTAAGGAATTTAAACTGCGCACCAACTCCAACACGTAATGCCGCTATGACTTACAATTGGATAAGTGCCGAAGTTTCGTCAGATTGCTAGCAAGCTAATATCCATTTGATAAAATTTGAAGGTATTTTCCTCCCCGCTGCCATCGGCGGCTACTGCTCGGTAGCGATCCAGAACATCGTTGATGAACTCCTGGCGTTCGGCTTCGGGCAAACGGCGCGTCCATTCGACGCAGCCTACCGCACAGAAAGCGGAAAAAGCCGCACGTGACCCAAAATCCCACGCATGATCCTTGGTATCAACACGCAGCACCCGGAAGCCATTACGCTCTGCCATGGCTGCGTACTCGTCTGATGTCAGGTGCAGATAAGGATCGTGAAAATCCCGGAAGTAAGCGCCCCATTTCGACGTTCGACGTGTCTCTTCTGCGACATTTTCCAAACTCTTGCGCGCACCTGCCGCGACAAGCCGAAGCTGCGCTCTGCCCTCGGAAATTAAGGCAGAGTGGATGGAAGTAAGAGCCGCATCCTGCTCGGGAATCCAGTGCAGCGCATTAAAAGAAACCACGAGATCAAACTCGTTTTTGAAGGGCAAGCAACGAGCGTCCGCCACCTCAAATCGAAGGTTGGACCGCGTTGCCGGACCGAAGTGACGCTGAGCGAAGGCAATCATGTCACGTGACGGATCGACCCCGACTACCGAACCTCGCGGGGCGCGAGAGGCGATTTCCGCGGTGATCTTTCCATCGCCGCATCCGACATCAAGGATTCGCTCCGAGCCCTTAAGATCGAGCAGAGCGATTACTTCCTGAGCCATCGCTTCCTGCAGCGACGAGCGGCGATAGTACTCGGCAGCGTCCCATTCTGTCATGTGCGGTAACAAGGAATGCCGCACCTTATTCCGCCTCTGCCCACGCTTCCAATAATCTCACGGTTCTAATCGCCGAGAGGCTCACCGGAGCGGACGTAGCGAATGAATCAAGGCCGCGCTAAATCGATCTTCAAATTTGTGGCGATTTCGGCGAATCTAAGTCTCGCTCGTGTGCGGCGGCAGAAGAATCATTAGAGCAAATTGCAAAGTGCCGATGGCCAGCGGAAAAATGACGGCGGCATAAAAGAGCCAGAAAACGCCCGAGACCAGAGCATTGTAAAACTGCGAGAGAACCACCGCTGTGCCCAGGATGCCACCCATATAAAAAAGATAACGGTAGGCTCCCATGTTCTTGATTACCGTCGCCCCTAGTGCTGATAGGCGTCGCCAGGTCGAAAAACCAAAAGGAAAACTCAAAAGGAGCGAGAATCCGCTGCACCAGTGCCAGATGAAAAGCGGCGTTGGGTTGATCGTAAGCAAGAGCATGCCGAACAAACAATCGAAGAGGGGGACCAGGGCATTGCCGAGCAAAAGCCACAAGCGAAACTGTTCCCTGGGTGACCACTCGTGCAGCGACTTGCTGCGAAACGCCACCACGACCCCGGCAAATCCGGCCAGTGCCACCGCGATCTGGGCGGCGGTCGTCAGGGCTTCACCTGGTTGCATCACTCTGAATTAGATAGGATTGAGCCGGCGCGAACAAACACGAAGTTCGGGCAGCATGAAGGTCTCCGACAATCGAGCCGCTGGGAAGCGAGCGAGATGGACCTAGGACGAAGTGCGAGCGAGCGGGAGTGAGTGAGTCAATGGAGTGAATGGGAGGAGCGACATAGAAGGTAGAGCTGCGAGGGAAGCAGCGAGTAAGTGTGGGCAACGAGCGAGTTTCAATAGAGATCGCGGGAGCGGACGACATGGACGGGAAGCCCGAAGGGGTGAGCGATGGGAAATTGCGAATGGAGCCGGTGGGAACCGCGCGACATAGACCCTAAGGCGGAAAGCTGAGTCGGTAGGGACCGGCGAATCAATCAATTTCGGCGGCGATGATGTCGTGATCGGGAAGGTTGTACGTCTCTTAACTCGCAGGCGGCGTAAAACCCCACGCCTTGCTCTCAGTCGCACCGGTCGCTTTCAAAACTCCGTGATCGATTCCGCGCAAAATCTTGCGCATCAGCTCGATCACATCCGGCATCTCGAAGTATGCACCGTGAATCGCTTCGCCGGAGACATTTGGAGCAAAGAAGCTCGAGCAGTCGGTTAACGGCATAAAGCGATAGGTTCATTTTCGGCAATGGAAGTTCTAAACGCGAACTTGAAATCCAGGGGCTTGTTGATGCCGACCAAATCTGTTGAGGGGGATGAAGAGAATTAAAAATTACGAAGTAGGAATTAGAAAACAGGAAAATGAAGCAATTGCGAAATGCGGATTGCGAAACGGAAAGGCGCGGCTTTCCGCGCGGCGCTTGAATAGATCGCGCGCGTCTAACGACTAAACATATTGCTATGAAAAAATTTACGATCTTACTAATAAGCTGTTCGCTGGCGCTGGCTGGAGCCGCGATGGCGCAACAGCCAGAAGAACAGCAAACACCAAAGAATAAGAAAGAGGCCCCTCAAAAGCCGGAGAGGGCCGAACCAAGAACGCGAGGCGAGAAGGCGGCCCAGCCTGAGGCCACGGCCGCGAAACAGCGCGGAGCGAGGCCCGAGCGGGCTGGGGCGAAGGCGCAGAAGCCCGAGGCGATGCCGAAATCTGAAAAGGCCACCGGTACGGAAACGAACGTTCCCGGTCAACCGGCCACGAGTGCGACTCCCGGCGCGAAGCAGCAGGCCGAGCGTAGTAGGAAAGGGATGAGGGAGCGCGCGGCAGGAGCGAAGACATCGGCTACGCCGGCGGCGGCAGCCAGCGCAGCTCCAACAGTTGGCGCAGCCGGCCCGCAACGAGGACAGGCTAATGCGGCGGGCACGGCGAAGAAGCCCGATCCGCAGCAGGTGCAGCAGATCAAGTCGCAGCACGCCAATTTTCGTGCGCAGCCAAATCCGCAACAGGTTCCGGCGGTTACTTTCAACCAGAGCTATCGGATTCAAGGAAGCGAGCAGTGGCAGGGTCCACAATATGAAGTATTCCGCTCGTATCATCCGGAATGGCACGACCAGGGTTGGTATCGGTCGCATTTCGGTCGCGTCGAGCTGATCGGTGGCGGTTACTATTACTGGAACAACGGGTACTGGTATCCGGCATGGGGTTACGATCCTGCGGCCGCGTATTATGCCTACGATGGACCGATCTATGTGGGTCACCGTGCTGAGCCGCCCGACCGGGTGATCGCGGACGTGCAAGCTGAACTGCAGCAGATGGGCTATTACCAGGGTGAGGTGGATGGATTGCTCGGGCCGTTGACCCGGCAGGCGCTCACCGCCTACCAGGCCGATCAGGGGCTCGCCACCACGGCGGCGATCGACGAGCCGACGCTCGATTCCCTCGGATTGAGCTAAAAGAAAGTAGAAAGTGGAAAGTAGAAGGTAGAAAAGATATCGATGACAAGCCGCCGGGGCGGACGAATGCCTCGGCGGCTTTGCTGTTTTAGGGACGCAGCAGAGCTGCGCGCTATCTGCTCACTCCGATGAAGCCTTCGCGTTCCAGGTGGAGAATGATTTCCTGGGCAGCTTCTTCCGGGCTCAGCTCGGCAGTGTTGATGACAACTTCGGCGTCGGTAGGCGGTTCGTACGGGTCGGAAATACCGGTAAAATCCTTGAGAATGCCCGCCCGGGCTTTTGCGTATACACCCTTGCGATCCCGCTCTTCACAGACCTCAATCGGAGTGGAGAGATACACCATGATAAACCCGCCAACCGGCTCAATCATTGCCCGCACCTCTTTTCGCGTGCTGTCATAGGGTGCGATGGGAGCGCAGATGGCGATCCCGCGATTTTTCGTTATCTCGGAAGCCACATATCCAACGCGGCGAATATTCAGGTCCCGGTGTTCCTTGGAAAACCCGAGCTCGGACGAAAGATGCTTGCGAACCACATGGCCGTCCAACAACGTTACCGGCCTGCCACCGATCTCTTCGAATTTGGTCAGGAGAACATGAGCGATCGTAGATTTGCCGGAGATGGAAAGCCCAGTGAAGAAAACCGTCAGTCCTTGCTGGTGCCGGGGCGGGAAACTGCGCCGCAATTCCTCAGCCACGTCAGGATAGGTAAACCATCCCGGGAGGTCGCTTCCTTGATTCAATCGCCGGCGCAATTCCGTGCCGGAGATCGTTAGGACGCGCGCGCCCTTTGGAACTTCGTTCTCGGGCAGATATGCGTCCTGATCTTCCACATAGACCATATTGTTGAACGGAACCATCTGGACGCCGATCTCCCCTTCGTGTTTGCGGAAAAACTCCTGGGCTTCATAGGTCTCGTAAAAAACTTTACCATTCGCGTCTTTACCCGGGCCGGCGTGATCGCGCCCCACGATGAGATGAGAGCAGCCGCAGTTCTTCCGAATTAATGCGTGCCAAATCGCTTCGCGCGGTCCAGCCATACGCATGGCCAGCGGTAACAGCGAAAGTTTTGCGGTGTTCCGCGGATACTTGCCAATAATTACCTGGTAACAGCGGACTCGCGTAAAGTAGTCGACATCCCCGGGTTTCGTCAGCCCAACTGCAGGATGAATGAGCAAGCTGGCCTCAACCTGCTTGGCCGCGCGGGCGGTCAATTCGACATGGGCGCGATGCATCGGGTTGCGCGTCTGAAACGCGACGACTCGGCGCCAACCGCGCCGCGCAAAGTCCGTCCGTAATTCAGCCGGAGTTAGACGTAAACCTTTAAAATCATAATGAGAAGGCGACTGCAGCCCTTCTATTCTGCCGCCGATGTACCAAGGATTGGTTTTGTTCAGCAAATAATCGACGCCCGGGTGGGAAACGTTATTTGTGCGAAACACCGCTTCTGCTTCACTCTTACGATCCGGCCGCCACACGTCTTCGACGTGCAACGCCGCCAGCATTACTCCCTCTGCATCCCGCAGCGCGATTTTGCTGCTTCCTGGCTTCAGGGATTTCGCAAAAGCTGCGCTCACATCCAGCACGATCGGTATAGGCCAAAGGAGCCCGGTGGTGAACCTCATGTTCTGGCAGACGCTCTCGTAATCTGGTTTAGTCATAAAACCCGACAACGGGGAGAAACCACCGCTTAACATCAGTTCAAGGTCACAAATCTGCCGGGCGCTCAGATCCCAGGAAGGAAAGTCTTTCGAGCAAGCGTTTAACACCGCTCGTCGCTCGGCGTTTACGTAAAGATCGATGAGTTCGCCACCGTGTGCAGGAACGAGGTGGTCGGGAGTTGCCATGATCTTTGTTGAGCAGCTCTCGTACTTAGATCGAAAGCTGAGGAGCAGCGGTGCTGCGGTTATCGGTTAATTGTTATCAGTTATCGAGAAGCAGACGTCGGAGGTCAAGCAGCGCTCGCCAGCGTGCCTGCTCGCGAAAGCTTTCAGACTGGGTAATCTTGGTCTCGTTAGATGGGTAAGACGCCCCGATAGCAAGTTATGAAGGCACGGACCAAGCGGGCCACGAGAAAGAAGAAGTTTGCAGTTGGTGAGCACATACGGGTCGTGCCGTTGCATCAGCCGACTGTCGCAGTGCCTCCGAAGGCTGACCTGACCTACCGCGGTGGCGCGCTTATTCCGAACGTTGAAGTGCTCACGATTTTTTGGGGGAAGCTTTGGGGATCATCGGCCCCTTCGACAGATACCATGAGCAAGCTTAACAAGTTCTTCGGTGACATCGTTGTCAGCCCTTTGATCGATCAACTCGCAGAATACAATGTCCCGGGCCAGACGATTGGGCACGGTTCGTTTATTGGAACGAAGGTGATTAAGGTGAACGCGCCAGCGAGGAGTGTGGCCGATTCGGTAATCCAAGCGCAATTGAAGAAATGGATTTCGTCAAAGACGATCGTAAAGAACACCGCGAACACGCTTTATTTTATTTACCTTGATCCCGGGATTGTCTCGATCCTGGGAGGGAGTCGCTCGTGCCAGAGCTACTGCGGCTATCATAACAACGTCGGCACGGTTTACTACGCAATAATGCCTTACCCATCTTGCAGCGGTTGCCTTGGCGGCATGCCAACGTTCGATGCGTTAACCGCGACCAGTTCGCACGAACTGTGCGAGGCAATCACCGATCCTGTCCCCGGTTCGGGTTGGTATGACGATATAAATGGAGAAATCGGCGACATTTGCGCGTGGAGCTTCAAGCAAATGCTTGGTTACACGGTCCAGCTTGAATGGTCGAATCAGCAGCAGAAATGCGCGTAGACTTCAATCTTCGTCTAAAAAGTTTATCGAACTCTTATCGCTAGGTTCGGGAAAAAGATGACTGAAAGAATCCGCGGCGTCCTGGCGCCAGTCCTCACCCCGTTCAAAGCCGATCTTTCTCCTGACAGGGAACGATTCATAGCGCATTGCAAATGGCTGCTGTCGCAGAACTGCGGGCTCGCCGTGTTCGGTACCACCAGCGAGGCGAACTCGCTGGCGGCCGAAGAGCGTTCGACGCTGCTCGATGCGCTGGCCGCGGCCGGGGTCGATATGTCGCGCATGATGCCGGGCACGGGCTGCTGCTCGATCACGGAGACCGTCAAGCTCACATCGCAGGCGGCAAAGCATGGTTGCGCGGGTGTCTTGATGCTGCCGCCTTTCTATTACAAGGGTGTCAGCGAAGAAGGTCTCTACCGCCACTTCAGCGAAGTCGTACAGCGCGTGGGCGATGCGCGGCTGAAAATTTATCTGTACCATATCCCGCCGGTGGCGGTGGTCGGTATGACAACGGGATTGGTCGAGCGCCTGCTCAAGGCCTATCCGAACGCAATCGCCGGGGTGAAGGACAGCTCGGGCGATTGGAACAACACCAAGACTTTCCTCGACGCATTCGCCAAATCCGGTTTCGACCTGTTCGTCGGCAGCGAATCCTTCCTGCTCGCCGCAATGCGGAATGGCGGCGTCGGCACTATTTCCGCGACCGCCAACGTGAACCCGGTCGCAATTCACAAGCTCTACGCGGAATGGGTCCGGAGCCGGACTGGCGGTAACGCTGCGGCGCGAGCCGATCTCGAGGATCAGCAGGCAAGGTTAAATGTCGTACGGGAGGTGTTCAGCAGGAAGTACCCGATGATAGCCGCGTTGAAGCAGGGCATCGCGATCTACGCGAACGATCCGGCGTGGCGGACGGTGCGGCCGCCACTGGTCGAACTCACTGCAGAGCAGGCGAAAACGCTCGCCGCGGAACTCAAAGCGATCTCCTTCACGATGCCGGGATTGAAGCGCGCGGAAGCAGCCGCCATAGCTGTGAAAAGCTGAACACGAACGAGCGGGAGCCGTTCGGGTAGACGGTCAAGCCTGCGCGGCAGCAGGTGAGTGAGCGGGTCGCGAACGAATCAAAATGTTAGGATGCAAACTCCGATGGCTTAACGCGTCTCTCGTTGGTCGAAACGAAGGCTCTGCGGCAATCGATATCCAAAAGCTGAAATTAAGGTCGGAGGTTCGCCACGGCGAATCCGTCCTTTGGCGGATCAGAGGTCGGACATCAGAATTCAGAATTCAGAATTCAGAATTCAGACATCAGACATCAGACATCGGACATCGGACATCAGAATTCAGCGTCCGTATTTTCTGGCCATTCATTAGCGTTGTCAGTTAATCTGGGAGGATGCCTCGCGAGATAGCGCTGAACACCCGACGAATGGAATCTGCGGTATGCTGATGCCAAGCGTTTTGATTATTGAGGATGATGAGGATGGCCGCCGGGCCATTGCCAGGTTGTTCGCGCGGGCGAATTGGAAAGTCTTTGAGGCCGCAGAT
>Ga0070717_10003085_pt1 | contig 11881 bp, 5 predicted proteins | sample LARL113metaG_FD_71366 | JGI IMG/M metagenome (GOLD analysis project Ga0070717, IMG submission 71366) | Corn, switchgrass and miscanthus rhizosphere microbial communities from Kellogg Biological Station, Michigan, USA - LAR L11-3 metaG | ecosystem: Host-associated > Plants > Roots > Rhizosphere ...
AAGGTCAACACAGCCACGATTCCCATAATAATGAGGGAGCCGGGCAGGTCGGCGGCTGTTTGAGCGTTTTGAATCAAACGCATCAATATGAAGAAGTATAGCAGCAGCACAAAAACCGCGCCCAGGAAGCCGTGTTCTTCGCCAAACGCAGCGAAGATGAAGTCGGCATGGGGAATGGGAATAAAGGCGCCCTGGGTCTGGGTGCCCTTTTCGGCTCCCTTGCCAAAAATGCCGCCCGCCCCGACCGCGATCTTGGCCTGGAGGATCTGGTAACCCGAGCCTCGGGGGTCATTATCGGGATCCATAAAGCTGGTGAGGCGGGCTTTCTGGTAGGGCTTCAGAACCTTCCCGCTATGCCACGCGCCAAATACGAGCACGAGCCCGGCGGTGGAGAGGATCAACGCCTGGCGGACATTGATTCCACCAAGAAATAGCCCAGCGATCAAGATCGGAGTGTAGGTTAGGGAGGTACCCATATCCGGCTGGGCCAGCACCAGCAACATGGGAACGCCCACCAGCGCGAACGCTTTGAATATCTCGCGCCAGGTCAGATTGCGGCCGCCGAGATTGGCGAAATAGCGAGCCACCGCCAGAATCAGGATCAGCTTGACCCATTCCGACGGCTGGAAATGCAGGTGGCCGATCGTGATCCACCGCCGGGCTCCCAGCACCTTCGTCCCCACCACCTTGACCGCGATCAGCGACACGATGCACACCCCATACGCCCATGGGGACCAGTCGATCAGCCGGTGGTAATCGATCTTGGAAAAGATGACCATGGCGACCAGACCGCCAGCAATCCACAGCAGTTGCTTGGTATGGAAGTGCGCGTCCACGTATTTGGTATGCAGGGTGGCGGAATAGATCTCCAGTACCGAGACGGTGCAAACCGCCAGCACAAGAACCAGCAGACCCCAGTCGAAGTCGCGAAAGCTCAGGAAGCGGCGCATCAGGGAAGGTCCTTGCGCCAGCGGATTGGGACGGCAGCCAGCCACCCCGGAATGGTGTCTTGTTTCATAGCCAGCGCCCTGGTTGGGCCGTCCGGATTAACGAAGAAGTGGCCGGAGTGGAACGCGTCCTGCTGGGGTGGCTCATGATGGTCAGGATCGGCGGTTGCCGGGGCGGACCATACCGCGCCCACTTCCACCGGCTTGGTTTCGCCTGCCTTCTGGAGCAGGTTGTTATCCCGGCGGCGTTGTTTGTTTACATAGGTTGTAATTACGGCTTGCGCGACTTTGGCGGAAAGCGAGCCCCAGTCCCCGTGCTCCTGCAGGACCACGATGGCGATCTCGGGGTTGCGGCGCGGCACCATGCCGACAAACCAGGAATTGGGGGTGCGGGCGCCGCCTTTCACGTGGGTATCGCCGCCGCCGACCACCTGGGCGGTGCCGGTTTTCCCGGCAAAGTCGACGCCCTCAATGTGAGCGCCTTCCGCAGTGTGGTACAAACCGGGCGTAGTCGCGGCTGCCATTCCTTCGGTAAGGGTCATCCAGGTGTCTTCGTTGAGGGGAACGACTTTGTCGCCGGAGCCAGGAAACGACTCGATCACCGCCTCGTGGAGGTCCGCCGGAAGCTGATCGGGCGAGACCGAGTGCGGCCGCACAAAATGCCCGTCGGAGGCGAGGCCGCTGAGCGCGCGGAGAAGCTGGATCGGGGTCACCTGGGTTTCTCCCTGCCCTATGCCGACCGAGATTGTGTTGCCCGCGTAATACTTCTGGTGGAAGTTCTTCATCTCCCACTTCGTCGAGGGCATCAGCCCGCTCATCTCGTTCGGCAGGTCGATGCCGGTCTTCTGCGATAAGCCGAACTCAGTCGCATACTTCGCAATGGTGTCGATGCCCAGCCTCATTGCCAGTGTGTAAAAGAAAGTATCGCAGGACATCGGGATGGCCTCATGAATGGTCAGAGGGCCGTGGTGGTGGTCGCATTTGAAAAACCGCCCGTAGAAATCGGCCCCGCCCGCACAGTTCACGCGCATGTTCTGGGCCACGCCTTCCTGCATCCCCGCCGCCGACATGATGATCTTGAACGTCGAGCCGGGCGCAAGCTGGTCCTGTATGGCCTTGTTCATGAGTGGGTGGCGGGGGTCGGTGACCAGCTTGTTCCACTCGTCGCGGTGAATGCGGACCGCAAAAGCATTGGGATCGTAGCTAGGATGCGAAACCAGCGCCAGGATTTCGCCATTGCGCGGATCCATGACGACGACCGCACCATTGGCATCGCCGAGGGCGATCTCTGCCTCCCGCTGCAGATCGAGGTCGATGGTCAACTTGAGGTCGTGGCCCGGCTTGGCATGCTGGGTGCCGAGAACGCCCACCTCGCGCCCGTGGCTGTCGACAATGACATCCCGGGACCCGTCCTCGCCGCGAAGAATCTGGTCATAGGTCTCTTCCAGGCCGGCCTTGCCCACCACGTCGCCCGGCTGATAATAGGCATAGCGGGGCTTGTTCAGGTCGTCTTCACTCACTTCGCCCACGTAACCGATCAGGTGGGCGGCGAAGCCGTCGCGCGGATAGAGCCGCCGCTCCTCGTCAATGGTTTCAAGCTCCGGCAGTTCGTTGCGGTGTGCCTCGATGAAAGCCTGCTCGTCAGCCGTGATGTCTTGCTTGATGGGGATAGGCTGGTAGCCGGGAGCAACCCGGAAGTGCCGAAGCGTAGCGCGCAACTGATCCAGATCGAGGTGCAGACCCTGCGCGATGATGGGCAGGTCGGCGTCAATGTTCTTGTTCTGCTCGCGGACCAGGAAGCACGAAACGGAAGGGTAGTTGTCGACCACCAGGCGGTTTTCGCGGTCGAAGAGCTTGCCTCGGGCGGCGAGGATCGGCACTTTGCGGATGCGATTCTGCTCTGCCAGCTCGCGGAAATTGCTCGCGCCCAGCACCTGAAGCCGCCACAGACCAGCAGCCAGCGCCAGCATCATCACCAAAATGCCGTACTGCACCACTGTGGACTTCACAGAGGAGAGCTTTTCACCGCGGTTCCCAGAATCCCGATACATGGTTCTGTGTCTAGGATACAGCCAATTTAAATACCAGTTGGACAGTTCTGATTCCTATTGGTGACTTAGGTGGGACATTGCGACCCGGTCCACGCACGTACCCTGACTGGTTTCGGGCGGGCAGTTGGTCGCAAGGCCCTTGACGATCAACTACAAAAGTGGTAGTCATTACTACATATGTAGGAGATAAGCCTTGACGCCGCCCAAATTATCAAAGCTCGAATTCCAGATCATGGAAGCGTTATGGAACCAGGGCGAATGTTCCATTCGCGAAATTCAGGAATCCTTCCCTGCCAAAACCAGGCCCGCGTACACCACCGTTCAGACCACTGTGAACCGGATGGAAGTGAAGGAAATAGTGCGGCGGGTCAAGAAGGTGGGCAATTTTCATGTCTTCGCGCCTGCAATTTCGCGCGAAGCCGCCCAGCGCCGGCTGATCGACGACATGCTGGCTCTGTTCGGGGGCCGCAGCCAGCCCGTCATGGCGCATCTGATTGAGGCGGGAAAGCTGTCGCTCGAAGACGTGAAAGAGGCAGAGCGGCTTTTGCGCAATCTCTCCAAAGACGCGAACAAGGAGAGCAAATCATGACCTTCCCAGAGTTGTGGAACGCCGGCTGGACAGACCCGCTCTTCAACCATCTGTGGCAATCGACAGTCGTGCTGCTGGTGGCATGGCTCCTTACGATTGCGCTCCGGCGCAATGCGGCGCGCGTCCGCTACTGTATCTGGATGCTGGCGTCGATCAAGTTCCTTGTGCCTTTTGCGCTGTTGGCCAATCTCGGGTCGCGGTTGGCACGGCCTTTTACGGGGAAATCCGTTGGGTCCGCGCTGTACACCGTCGTCGATGAAGTTGGCCAGCCTTTCCAGGCCTCGATCGCGCGGGCGCCACATGAGCTTGTTTCCGCGCATCCGGGGCACGCGCTTGCGTTCGTGCCAATCGCACTGGCAGGGATAGGGGTGTGCGGATTCATTGTTGCGCTCGCGATGCGGTTCATGAGCTGGCGGCGCGTGGCCCGGATTGCCCGCGATGCGCGACCGCTTGAGAGAGGCCGCGAACTTGAAGCCTTGCGGCGCGCGGAGTCGAAGGCCGGCTTGCCCACGCCCATTCCGCTTCGCGTTTCATCACGCGCCATCGAACCAGGCGTGTTTGGAATTTTTCGCCCGGTGCTGCTGTGGCCCGCAGGCATCTCAGAGCATCTCGATGACGCACAGATTGAGTCGATCGTCGCTCATGAAGTAGAGCACGTGCGCCGCCGCGACAATCTCACCGCTGCGATTCACCTACTGGTGGAAGCGCTGTTCTGGTTTCATCCCGCGGTGCGTTGGATGGGCGCGCGCCTTCTCGATGAGCGTGAGCGTGCGTGCGACGAGAAGGTGCTCGAGAGCAGCGCCCGCCCGGAGACCTACGCCGAAAGCATTCTCAAGGTATGTACATTCTGCCTCGAACCTCCGGCGCCTTGCGTGGCCGGCGTGTCGGGTTCCGATCTGAAGCAGCGGATTGTGCGCATCATGACACATCGCTACGGTGTGAGATTAACGCTTGTGCGGAAGGTTTTCCTCGGCGCGGCGGCAGCGCTGGCTATCGCGGCCCCGGTGGGATTCGGCGTGCTGCACGCTATGCAGGTTCCGTCCGCGAAGGCCACCGATTCTTCACCCGAGTTGCCAAAGTACGACGTGGCGACCATCAAGCCATCGCCGCCTGATACCGAGGGACGGATCAGGTTGATGTTCACTCCAGACGGGGCTCAACTCTCCGGGGTGCCGTTGCAGGTAATCGTGCGTGACACGTTTGGCGTGCAAGAAGATCGCATCATCGGCCTGCCTGGCTGGGCGAAAACGAATCGCTACGACATCCAGGCCAAGGTGGCCCCGGAGGACGCGCCCAGGCTCGAGAAACTGAAGATGGATCAGCGCGCGTCGATGCTTATTCCGGTGCTGGAGGAGCGCTTCAGCCTGAAGTATCACCATGAGATGCGGGAGCTGCCCAGCTATGCGCTTCTGGTCGCCAGGGGAGGGCCGAAGTTGAAGGTGAGCGCCGATACCGATCTGCCCGCGGACTTCAAGCCGCCCGTGCCCGGCGATGATTCTAAGGCGAGCGGCCCGGGAGGGGGCGCCAGGGTTGGAGAATCGGGGCCAAACCCAAGCCGCGGGCATATGGTGCGAATGATGGGTCCGGGGCATATTGAAGCAGAGGGATCGGGCCTAGAGATCCTGGTTCGTATTTTGTCCCAACAGCTTGGCCGCACCGTCGTGGACAAGACGGGGCTTACCGGGAACTACGATTACGCCCTAAACTGGACGCCGGATACTGCGCCTCCACCGATGCCCGGCGGCGGCCCGGAAGGCGGACCGCCGCACAACGATGTCGGAAATATCGGAGTTGGTCCATCGTTGTTCACTGCCCTGCAGGAACAGATGGGATTGAAGCTGGAGTCGGAAAAGGGCAAAGTGGACGTGATCGTGATCGATCACATCGATCCGCCTTCCGAGAACTGATCGGCCAGGCTGGGAGTTCGCGGTGCAGAGGCGGCTGGCGACAATTCTTATCTTCCTTGCGCTGGTGTCGGCCTGTGGGGGTCGAACCGTGCTCGCTTCTACTTACTCCGGACAGGTGACGTTCGGCGGCCTGGCTGTGCCGGGCGCGACCATCACTGCAACGCAGGGCGACAGAAAATTCAGCGTCACGTCTGATGAAACCGGGCGCTACCGATTCGACGATCTGCGCGACGGGCAGTGGACGATTGAGATCTCGCTGCAGTGCTTTGCGCCGATTCACGTTGACGTGGCGATTCCGCCCCGAACAGCGGCGGGCAAATGGGAACTGAAGCTGCTGCCGATTCAAGAGCTGATGGCCCTGGCCAAACCGGAGCAGCCGGACGCACCGGCGCAGTCCACATTGCCTGCCGCACCGGATGGCGAGGCTGGTTCCGGCGCTGCGAACGCACCCCTGGACGTTCCCAAGCCGGCGGACGATGCAGACCAGCAAAGCGCTGATGGCCTTCTGGTGAACGGCAGCGTGAACAACGCCGCCACTTCGATCTTCTCGCTGAACCAGGCGTTCGGGAACACGCGAGGGAACTCGAGAAACCTCTACAACGGTGGACTGGCGCTGTCGTTCGATAACTCTGCCCTGGACGCGAAGCAGTATTCGCTAACAGGAGTGGACACGCCGAAGCCGGACTATAACCGCCTAACCGGAGGCCTGACGTTTGGCGGCCCGCTTAGAATTCCGCACCTGTTGCCGCGCAACGGCCCGAATCTGTTTCTTGCATACCAGTGGACCCGCAATCACACTGCAGAAACCGATTCGGCGCTCGTCCCCACCGAAGCGGAGCGGCGGGGCGATCTGCTCAACGCGCCGGGACAGCCTGCGACCATCCTCAATCCCGCGACGGGTCAGCCGTTTCCCGGCAGCGTCGTACCGGTCAGCGCGCAGGCGCAGGCTCTGCTGCAACTCTATCCCCTGCCTAATATCACGGGTAACCCCCTCTATAACTTTCAAGTCCCGGTGCTGATCGGCACGCACCAAGATGCGCTGGAATCACGCGCGGACAAGACGCTGGGGCGAAAGGACCAGCTCTACGGAAATTTCAACCTGCAGAGTTCCCGCGCTGGTAGCGCCAACTTGTTTGGATTTCTCGACGCGACGGATACGCTGGGCCTGAACGCCAATATCAACTGGTCCCACCGCTTCAGCCATCGTCTCTTTGTCTATGGCGCGTATCACTTCAGCCGGCTGAGGACGCAGGTGCGGCCTGAATTTGCGGAACGGCTGAACGTTTCGGGCGAGGCGGGGATCGCGGGCAATAACCAGGAGCCCGCCAACTGGGGCCCTCCGGCGCTCAACTTCTCGCGCGGCATCGCGCCGCTCAGCGATGCGCAGAGTGAATTCAATCGCGATCGAACCGATGGTTACTCAGCTTCGCTGGGAATCTATCGTGGCCACCACAACATCACCGTCGGCGGTGATCAGCGCTGGCAGCAGTACAACGATCTGTTTCAACAAGACCCGCGCGGAACCTTCACATTCACAGGTGCGGCCACCGGTTCGGACCTCGCGGATTTTTTGATCGGCGTTCCGGATGCAACTTCGATTGCATTCGGCAATGCCGACAAATATTTTCGCCAGAATGTCTACGATGCGTATGTTGCCGATGACTGGCGCGTGTTGCCGAACCTTAGTATTAACGCCGGCGCGCGCTGGGAGTATGGCGCGCCCATGACGGAGTTGTACGGGCGACTGGTGAATCTTGACGTCACCCCGGAGTTCGCAGCGATTGCGCCGGTGCTGGCCAGCGATCCGATTGGTCCGCTCACGGGCCAACATTATTCCGACGCATTGGTGCAGCCGGACAGGACCGGAGTCGAGCCGCGCATCGGCGTATCGTGGCGTCCTATCGCGGCGTCAACGATCGTGATCCGCGCCGGATACGGCATTTATCACGACACTTCGGTCTACCTGAACCCGGTTCTCCAACTTGCGCAGCAGGCCCCACTTTCAAAAAGCGGTAAGGAAAAGAACAGTGCGTCCTGCCCGCTTACGTTGGCCAACGGCTTCATCTCCTGCGAGTCCACCACCAGCCAAACGTTCGGCCTCGATCCACGCTTCCGCGTTGGTTACGCGCAGACCTGGCAGTTGGCGCTGCAGCGCGATTTGCCCGGCGCGATGCAACTCACGGCCACGTATCTTGGCGTGAAAGGCACGCATGGAGTGCAGCAATTCCTGCCCAATAGCCATGCGCTGGGCGCGCCGGATCCGTGCCCGGCGTGCCCCTCGGGATTTGTGTACGAAACCTCGGGTGGCAATTCCACACGCCATTCGGGCCAGATGCAATTGCGGCGCAGGCTGCGCGCCGGCTTCACGGCCCTACTGCTCTATACCTATTCAAAGTCGATTGACTACGACGCGACTCTGGGCGGCCAGGGGCACACGTCAAGCGTTACCGAGAGCAGCTTTTCGGAGAACGATGCGCTGACGATGTCGTCGTTGCCGCCGCAATCTCCAGCGATCGCGCAGGACTGGGAGGATCTGCCCGCGGAGCGATCGCTCTCGTCATTCGATCAGCGTCACCTCTTAAATGTGCAGGCGCAATACACGACCGGGCAGGGGCTGGAAGGAGGAACATTGCTGCATGGCTGGCCGGCCCGGTTGCTCAAGGAGTGGACCCTGCTCACGCGAGTAAACGCGGGCAGCGGATTGCCGGAGACCCCCTTGTTCCCGGCGGCTGTTCCGGGCACTGGGTGGATCGGACCGTTGCGGCCCAGCCTCACCGGACAGCCGATCTATGCTTACCAGGGTCATACGCATCTGAATTCGTCGGCCTATGCTGCGCCTGCCACGGGCACATGGGGCACCGCGCGGCGCAATTCCATTCGCGGGCCAAATACCTTCAGCCTCGATGGCGCAGTGCAGCGCACGTTTCGGCCCAGCGCGCACTTCTATCTCGATGCTCGCGTCGAGGCCACAAATCTGCTGAATCACGTGGTGTTCGATAGCTGGAACAGCACGGTAGACAACGCGCAATTCGGCCAGCCAGTGGCTGCGAGCCAGATGCGCAGCCTGCAAACCACGCTGCGGTTGAGGTTTTGACGATGCGAAGTCTTACAGCAGTTTCGCTTGTCCTTATTGTCGCCGTTGCCGCGAGCGCGCAGCAGGTCGGGCAAAACCGCGAAGCGAATATGCCCAAGGACTATACGCTGTCGATGAAGGTGCAACTGGTGATCGAGACCGTGGTGGTGAAGGACAAGCAGGGCAATCCCATTCGCGGTCTCAGCGCAAAGGATTTTGTGGTGACGGAAAATGGAGCCCTGCAGAGCATTCGCTTTTGCGAGCACCAGGATCTGGTTGCGAATGCGACACCCCTGGAGCCATCGGAACCTTCCCAAGAAGATCTGAAAATCTACAAGCGGCTGGCGAGCAGTCAAATTATGCCGGAGAGCGTGGAGAACGAGCGCTACAAGAATCACCGACTGCTGGTTTTGTACTTCGATATGTCGGCCATGCGGCCTGCTGACCAGTTGCGCGCTCTGGTTGCGGCGGAAAACTTTATCCGCACCCAGATGACGTCTGTCGACCTGGTTTCCATCATGCGCTACAACAGCGCTTCCGTTGACGTTTTGCAGGATTTCACTGCGGATCGCGACCGGCTCATGAGCATCTTGCAAACCATGATCGTGGGTGAAGGCCAGGACTCGGCCGACGAGGTGGACGACGCCAGCAGTTCGGATCTGGGCGCAGCCTTCGGCCAGGATGACGCCGAATTCAATGTCTTCAATACCGATCGCCAGCTTTCAGCGCTGCAGACTGCAGCCCAGATGCTGGGCCGTGTGAACGAGAAGAAGTCGCTGATCTATTTCGCCGGAGGGCTGCGGCTCAACGGCATCAATAACCAGGCTCAGTTGCACTCCACGGTAGATGCGGCCATCAGGGCGGGCGTGTCGTTTTGGCCCATTGATGCGCGGGGCCTGGTCGCGGAGGCTCCGCTGGGCGACGCGACGCAGGGCTCGCAGGGCAACACCAATATCTACACCGGCGCTGCGGCCAATGCGACCACGGTTAATTTGCAGTTTTCGCAGGACACACTGTATGCGCTGGCGGGCGATACCGGGGGCAAGGCGCTGCTCGACGCCAACGATCTCGATCGCGGAATTGTGCTGGCGCAGCAGGCCATTTCGGATTACTACGTCATCGGATACTACAGCAGCAATTCGGCGCGAGACGGCAAGTTTCGCCGGGTGAAGATTTCGCTCGCGGAGAACAGCGAGGCGAAGCTCGATTACCGCCAGGGTTACTATGCCGATAAGGAATTCGGCCGGTTTACCGCGGTGGACAAAGAGCGCCAACTGGAGGATGCGCTCATGCTTGAGGATCCGATCACCGAACTGTCCATTGCCATGGAGATCGATTATTTCCAGTTGAATCGCGCCGAGTATTTTGTGCCCATCGTAGTGAAGATACCGGGGCGCGAGTTGTCGCTGGCGAAACGCGGCGGCGCAGAACATACGCTGATCGACTTTGTCGGCGAGATTAAGGACATGGTCGGCGGCATGACGGTTTCGAATGTTCGTGATCACGTCAACATCAAGCTCTTTGATGCTACCGCGGCCGAGCTCGCGCATCGCCCTATCGAATACGACACGGGATTTACACTGCTGCCGGGCCGTTACATGATCAAGTTCCTGGCCCGCGACAATGACACCGGGCGGATCGGCACCTATCAGACAACATTTGTTATTCCCAACCTGAACCGGGAAGAGAAGCGCATTCCGATCAGCTCGGTAGTGCTGAGCAGCCAGCGTGTGGAGTTGAAACAGGCCATCTATGATGCGGCGAAGGCGAAGGCACGCGTCAGGGAGGATAGGGTCAACCCGCTGGTGCAGGGCGGGAGCAAGCTGGTCCCGAGCGTGACGCGGGTGTTCAATTCGGGCCGCAATGTATACGTCTATCTGCAGGCGTACAAGCCGGCTGCGGCGGGCGCACAACCTTTAATCGCATTCGTCAGCCTCTATTCGGCGGGAGCCGAGGTTTTCAAGACGGCGCCGATTGCCGTGGAGCCGAACGGCGCGACGCGCCTCGGCGTGACGCCGCTCAGTTTTGATTTTGGAATTCATCAGCTAGCGGCGGGCCAGTACGATTGCCAGGTGACGGTGCTCGATCCGGCCACGTCAAAGGCGTCGTTCTGGCGCGCACCGATCGTGATCACGCAATGATCATCAACTGCCGCATTTCGGGAACGCGGTGATGCGAAGCTTGGCAGCCGCATACGGGATGAGCGTGATCGTTTCTTCCGGCTGATCGGTCTTTGCGGGGCTTTGCGGCAGCGGATTCGCGGCTCCATCTTCGGCTCGCCATTCCGGGATTTTGCGTGCCTTGACGGTGAGACGAACAGAAGCGTGCTTCGCGCTGAATACGGATTCACCCACTTCCGCCTCGCTCACCGTGATGCTTTTTGCCGGCGACTCGAGGTCGGCGCTGATGCCGTAATTCCATTGCGTCGTAGGAAACACCTGCCAATCGGCGGTCATGCCGCGGTCGCGAAGTTTCACCCAGTCCTCGCCGATGGCATACGAGAAGACCAGGGGGCCGCGCTCCAACACCACCGAGTCGCGAAACCATCGTGACGTTCGCGGCTCCATGGGAAATGCAATCTCGACGCGGTCGCCGGATTGCCATTTGCGTTCCATGCGCGCGAATGTTCCGGGATTCGGCTGCGATTTGGCTTCGCGATTGACTTGGATGGTTGCGCCCTGCGCCCAGGCGGGGATACGCAATTCGAGCGGGAAACTCACAGCGCTCTCGGGATTGAGGGTCATGCGAATGGTTCCGCGGAATGGATACTGCGTCTCTTCGATGATGGAAACGGTCACACCGCGAATGACCGTGCGCACCTCGCACGGGGCATAAGCCGCGGCAGCGAGTCCTTCCTCCGAGGCCAGGAAAAGGCTATTGGTGAACTTGGGCCAGCCCTGGTGGAAGTTGGCCGTGCAGCATCCGAAGTTGGGCTCCAGCCCGTAGAGGTTCGATTCCGGCCCGTCGGTGGTCCACGGCTTGTTATGCAGGCTGCACTCCACCTGGTTGGGCTCCTGGTTGTATTGATGGGCCCACATGTCGTCGGTGAACGTGCCCGGAAGAGCATTGAACGCCAACCGCTCCAGTGCATCGCCCAGCGCGGGGTCACCGAGGATCGCGAGCGATTGCTGCAGCGAAAACATGTACTCGACTACCGAGCACAACTCCGATCCCTGCGACGGATCGGTGCCGGCCAGGTGCTCGTCACAGGAAAACATCCCATTGGGCAGGCCGTGGTATTGATTCAATTCCGAGATCATCTTCAGAACCGCCGCGCGATCCGATTGCTCACCGGACACCAGCGACCACACTGG
>Ga0070717_10003087_pt1 | contig 11872 bp, 6 predicted proteins | sample LARL113metaG_FD_71366 | JGI IMG/M metagenome (GOLD analysis project Ga0070717, IMG submission 71366) | Corn, switchgrass and miscanthus rhizosphere microbial communities from Kellogg Biological Station, Michigan, USA - LAR L11-3 metaG | ecosystem: Host-associated > Plants > Roots > Rhizosphere ...
GCCGAAGATTGCGGTCAAGGATGCCTTGCACGATTGTCTTGTTCTTATACGGCCCCAAGCCCTCTACATTCAGGCGGCGACGTTTGTGCATGTTTTTCGTAACTCCGCCGACAAACGTTTCGTCCGCTTCCACTTCGTTACCTTCGCCGCCGATCTTGCTTCCGCCGAAAGACTTGGTTTTCATAACTTCGCGGATTCGCTGCAACATAAACCATGCCGTCGTTTGTGTTACTCCCAGAGCGCGGCCAAGCTCGTGAGAACTGATACCGTTCTTCGCGTTCGCCAGCATCCAGAATGCCGCCATCCACTTATCAAGCGTGATCGGCGAATCTTCCATGATCGTGTTGATTTTGATAGTGAACTGGCGCTTACAGGCGTAACAGAACCACAGCTTCCGCGTCTTGATAAACGAGTTCTTGGCGGCAGAGCAACGCGGACAGACAACGTTGCCATCCGGCCATCGCAGCTTCTTGGCAAACTCAAAGCAGCGGTCGGGATCGCTGAAGTAAACGATGGCTTGTTGAAGGGTTTTCGGGGCTTTTGTGGCGTCGTCCATACAAAAACGATATCACAAGAGCACATGTGTGTCAACTAGTTTATTGCCTAAGCGATGCCGTCTGGGTACTTAATGGGGCCGACCCTGGCGAGCGTTTTTAGTGTTTTCATATCCACCGCGGCTACTTTGTGCTCTCCCGTCACCGATGCATAGACTCTGCCAAGTTCCGGAACTGCCCACACTCCGTGTACGCTCGAAAAGCCGTCGAGGTTTGCCACGACTTCTCGTTTGTTAGTGTCGAAGACGACGAGTTGGTTAGCGTTCATGTGAGAGATGTATAGCAGCCCTTGGGTCGCATCAAGACTTTGGTAATCGAAGCGGTTGGCCGAGCCCGGCATCGGAATATCCGCGACCTTCTTGAGAGGGGCGGCTTTTATATCATCGGAGGCGGCACTCGAAGAGCGCGGAGCCACCAGGCCCATTGTTAAGATCAAGAATGCTAACGTCACAACCTCACTCGTGTGGACCGCTTGTGTTCGCATTGGATGCCTCCGGAGGACGACTTCAGGTTATCTTTCTTGTCAAAACGATCAGTATAGGTGGTAGCGTGCTGGTTTCCTCATCTTGAGTTCACGGTCGCCATGAGTACGTGTACTTGATGGCGAAACGATTTTCGTAGAATTGTGCAGGGTTCGCAGCCACCAAGCTCGCGAAGCGCTGACCGGCCGTATAGACAACGTATAAATCACTGTCGGGACGATAATTCCAACGCAAGCGAATGTTGGCACTCGCAGGTTGCGTGCTTGCGGTATCCATCTGAACCAGCGCGGAGAGCGTAAGAAAACGCGAGAATGAGTAATTCGTTTGAAAACCGCCCACCACGACCGAGAAGTCTCCTCCCCGCACCGGTAACCGGAAGCGGTCCCACTCCTCACTGAAACTGAAAGACAGCCGTTCATTCGCGCGGTAGGTCGCGCGGACGCGCGCTTCATTGAGGTGTCCGTTGTAGTAGCTCCCGAAGCGCTCGAAAAAGTTCAGCATCAGCCGACGATTTTGGGGCGATCCGTAAGTCAACTGATGCCGATCCCAATGGTATTCACCCACCGGGATGAAGACGTTCTTATAAATATTGAACGGAGTGATCAATCGTTGGATGAAGTAGTCCACGAGATCGTCGTCGCTGTATGCACCGTTATGAAAATCAATGCGGAAAGTGCCCTGCCACTCCTGTGTTTGCAGAACATGGTGAGTGTCAGGCGCATGAAATAGAAAACTTTCAAAATTGAGGTCGCGCACGCCGCGAACTTTCGGGCGCGGCTTGAAGTTCACATCGACATAGTCGCATATACAGTCAGTGCGCCCGAGAAAGCCGACTTCCGGGTTGAAATTCGGACCAACCTTTCGGTGTTGAGCGAAGACTTCGAGCCAATTCGTTTGGTAATCGAACCCTGCTCCAAGATTGGTTTGACCTGAAGAAAAGCCCGGTGTTCGAGTCTGTGCAGCATAGCCGTTGACGACCAAGTTGTTGAAAAAGACCAGGCGAGTATCTGCGCCGGTGGTCTGGTTGTAGCTGTCCAGAGGATTGCCGGAGCGTTTGTCAATTCCCATGACGCCGACGTACGAACCACCCCACAGCGAACGCTTGACGCGCATAACCGCGTAATTCGCGCTTGGATTGGGTCCCAACTGACGAGTGTTCACCTCCATTGCGCCTAGCTCGAAGTTGCCCAGCGATCCTGTGACCTTGGCGCCACCGTTCACTGGAACTTCTATCCCGGTGATCGGGTCAATGCCGATCTGACGGCTGAAGAAGAGAAGATCTCCGTTGCCGCTATCCCCTCCCATCGAAAAGTTAAAGACCCCAGCATTCTCCAAGAAGAATTGTCGTTTTTCCGGGAAGAAAAGCTTGTAGGGCGTGAGATTGAATTGCTGGGTGTCCACATCGGCGTCGGCGAAATCCGTGTTGACGGTAAAATTCGCGACCAGGTTTGAGCGCAACCCGAGTTTGACGTCCAGTCCACCCGTGAGAAGAGGACTCGTTCCTGGCGTCAGGCCGGTCCCGGCGGCGCTCGGTGGTAGATGAGTGAACCCAGTAAGTCCGTAGGGCTTAACGATGAACAGACGCCCACTCCCAATATCCGAAATGCCGTGCAACTCACCAGCCTGGCCAATTCGGGCAGCGCCATAGACGCGCTGCCAACCGGACCACAGATCCTCTTCGTTCCGGCGCCGGATAAAGCGCTTGAAGTTAATGCCCCAAATCACGTCTCGCGACCGCATAAAATTCAGCGTCGAAAACGGAATGCCGACGGTTGCGGTCCACCCGTCGTTCGTGATGCGGGCCTCAGAAGTCCAGACACCGTCCCAACCGGGATCACCATCACCGTTCTCGGCAGCCTGCTCTTCGGTGATCAAAGCATCTCGTTGCGTGCCTAGCGGATTTACCTGAAACACGTATGCATTGCGACGATCGTGGGAGGAGTCGATGATGATCTCAAAGTAGTCATCCAGTTCCTGACTGACGTCCCGGCGCAACTCTGTGGCCACGATCCCTTTGGGATCGGAGTCGAAGCAAGTGATGCCGAAGTAGACTTCGTGCTTGTCGTAGAGAACACGAACTTCGGTTCGTTCAGTTGGAGCCTGTCCTTCGTAAGGCTCGCGTTGCAAGAGGCTCGAAATCGGAGTGGCTTGCAACCACAGTGGATCATGGACCGTGCCGTCCAACCTCGGAGCTCGATCAACCCGGCTTGCTTGCGCAATTCGGATCGGTTCTTGCGTCCCTACTTGCCGCTGGGGTGATTGCGAAGGGGTCCCTGACTGCCCGTACACGGGCGCCCAAGAGACCAGAAGGGTCACGAGGAACAAACAAGTTCTTCGTGGTCGCGACCCAGTGAGAGTGAATCTCATTCCGATGTTCAGGACAGCAGAATAGGTTCGGAAGATGAAGATTTGCCGAAAAGCAACGCTTTCGTCAAAATTTCAGGTTTAATGCTTAATATCCTCACGATTGATGGGCTCTCATGCGCGTGTTGATTGTCGAAGACGAAAAGGACATGGCACAAGTGCTGAAGGAGGGTTTGGAGGAAGAGAACCACCGCGTCAGCCTGGCCTTCGACGGCGTCAGTGGGTTGGAGGTGGCGCGGGCCTGCGACTTCGACGTGATCGTTCTGGATGTAATGCTTCCAAAACTAGATGGATTTGAAGTCGCACGTCGTCTTCGTGCCAAGGGAAATCGCACGCCAATCTTGATGCTCACCGCACGCGATACTGTGCCGGACGTCGTGAAAGGGCTTGATTTGGGAGCCGATGATTATCTGACGAAACCGTTTTCGTTCGCTGTGTTATTGGCGCGGTTGAGGGCAGCCAGCCGACGACAGGATGGGCAACCGACGAGTCTGCTGCGCGTGTCGGACCTAGTTCTTAACCAAGCCACGATGGAAGTGTTTCGCGGCCGGCACAAGATCAGTTTGACGGCGACGGAGTTTCGACTACTTGAATTTTTGATGCGTCGGCCTGGAGTCGTGGTGTCTCGTAACGCCATCGTTGAAGCGGTATGGGGGTTTGATGACGAGGTGAACGACAACACAGTGGATGCCTTCATCCGGTTGGTCCGACGAAAAGTCGATGACCCTTTTGAAGACAAACTGATCCGAACCGTTCGAGGTGTCGGCTACTCGCTCAAAGCAGGCGCATAGTCATGCGACCACTGCCAATACGAATACGCCTAACTGCTTGGTACTTTTTGGTGCTCTGTCTAGCGTTCGGCGCCTTTTCGCTTCTTGCCTTCTTCGAAGTCCGCGGAAGCATTCATTCAGCGGTGGACGAGGGGCTCCGTGACCGTGCTGCCGACATTCGGGAGCTTTTGGAGCGTCAGTGGCCTGCGGAACAAGTGAAGCGTGAGCTAGCTGCAGGTTCTAGTGTACGAGGAGAAGACGACATTCTTGAGATCGCTGAAACGCGCGGAGAGTGGGCGTACAGCTCTGTCTCGGCCCTCCGCTACGGCTTGCAGTTGGTGAGTCAGACAAAACCGGGCGAGAAATTTCGGTTTTCGACAGTGTATTCGAAGCGAATGCCCCTAAGACTCCTGAACGGGCAACTCCGCGTAGCTGGCAAGGCCTACGACGTTCAGATTGCCGCTCCCATGGATGACTTTTACGACGCAGTGAATCGGTTCAGATTGGTCCTTATGTTCTCGGTTCCCGTCTTAGTGCTGGTTGCATCGGCTGGCGGCTACTGGTTAAGCAGGAAGGCGGTAGCTCCTGTAGGGGAGATCGCCCGAGCAGCGCAGTCAATCAGTGAACATGAATTGTCGAAACGCCTAACGATCCTGGAGACAGGAGATGAGCTGCAGAGTCTTTCTGAAACCTTGAACGCGATGTTCGCTAGGCTGGAGCGCGCGTTCAAACGGGTCACGCAGTTTACGGCCGACGCTTCACATGAACTGAGGACGCCGATTGCTCTCATGCGCACGCGCACTGAGGTTGCGTTGCGCAAGCAGCGATCTGAAGCCGAGTATCGGGAGACGCTCCTCCGCATCAACCAAGAACTCGAAAGGACTTCCGCCCTCATTGAGAATCTGATGACCCTTGCCCGTGCGGACGCCGGCAGCGAGGCATTGCAGGTTGCGCCTACAAATCTAAATGAACTTTTTCTCGAAATATCGGAAACAGCCAGACTCCTCGCCGAAGGAAAATCCATTCACTACGACCAGCGGCTCCCGGAGACGCCGGTTTGTGTGAACGGGAACGCTCCGTCGCTGCGGAGATTGTTTCTGATTCTGATTGACAATGCGGTGAAGTACACATCCCGTGAGGGCCGTATTTCAGTTGTCGTGGATGCCAGCGACGGCATTGCAGTGACAGAGATTTGTGACACCGGAGTGGGGATTTCACCGACGGATCTTCCGCACATTTTCGAAAGATTTTATCGGGCCGACGAGTCGCGTTCGCGGGAGTCGGGCGGAACCGGGCTCGGCTTATCCATTGCGAAATGGATCGCCGAAGCCCATCAGGGCAACATTTCAGTTGTCAGCAAAATTGGTGAGGGGTCCGTCTTTCGAGTTCAGATTCCCTTGTCGGAGGACGGTCTATGACGAAGCGGCGTCAAACGACTGGCTCCGTTCGCGTCTGTTCATGAACAGTAATTTATGTTCCCTTCGTCCGATCTTCAGGATGGCGGTGTGCGATGGGACATTGACGAGGATTATATGAGACAACCCGTTTCATTCGAGAAAGGCCGAGCAAGTGGAGTTGGCACAGCGGGAACTCACGGCTTGAATTGGCGCCGAACGTCAGTCTTTATGTTCACCGTGCTCGCTTTCCAGATCGCCATTCTCGGACGTTTTCCGGTTCAGGCGCAGACTCTAGACACAAGTGTGTCCGGGAAGGTTATATCTTCGTCGGGCACCCCAGTTCCCAATGCCAGATTGGTCATCAAGAACGCTACAAGTTCCGACACAAAATCCGTAACGGTGAACAGCGATGGCAGTTACTTGGTACCTAATCTTTTGCCCGGCAGCTACGAAATTACCGTTTCGGCACAGGGATTTGAGGATGCACATGCCACAGTGGCAATAACCCCTGACGGCAAGCCAGTGGTGAATCTCGTAATGCGGGCCGCGAGCGCGCCCGGAGCAAGTAGGGGACAGACTGGCTCAGTAAACGCGAAAGGAGATGTCAGCACCAGCATAAGTGAGCTACCTCTGAACGGGCGTTCTGCCTCCGACGTAGCCGCACTGGAGCCGGGGGTAGCAACCGCGCGCACGCAGACCTCGGGTCAGGCGCAACGAGGATTTGGAACGGAAATGACGATATCCGGAGGCCGTCCTAGACAGAACGACTCCCGGCTCGACGGTATCAGCGTCAACGACTACTCCAACGGTCCACCCGGCAGTGCTCTCGGCGTAAATTTGGGAGTGGACGCGGTCGAGCAATTCTCGGTGCTGAGCAGCAACTACCCGGCACAGCACGGCCGCTCCTCGGGCGGCATCATCGGTGCTTCAACGAAATCAGGGACGAGCGAGTTTCACGGCACAGTCTATGAGTTCTTTCGGAACAGTGTACTGGACGCACGGAATTTCTTTAACACTGCAGACACTAAAAAACCGCCCTTTCGCCGCAATCAATTTGGAGTTTCGCTGGGTGGTCCGATTCAAAAAAATCGCACTTTCATTTTTGGTGATTACGAGGGGTTGCGCTCATCCACGGGAGTAACGCAATTGGATACGGTACCGTCAGCCGCTGCGCGAGCGAGCATATCTGATCCGACTGTCCTCGGTTTTGTGAATGCGTTTTATCCTTTGCCTAACGGCCAGGTTACGGGCGATACCGGGAATTTCACTTTTTCGGGCCAGCAAGTCACTCCTGAGAATTACTTCACCACCAAAGTCGATCACAAAATCTCGGAACACGACGCAATTTCGGGCACTTACATGTTCGATGCCGGAACGGTCCGCCAACCCGACGAGCTCAACGACAAAGTGACCGGATATGATTCACGGCGGCAGCTCTTCACCTTCAACCAGACCCACACTTTCAGTCCCGGTTTTCTTGGCTCTTTCCGATTCGGGATTAGCCGGGTGGTCGCGATAACAGGCCTGACCTTCCCGAGCGGAAACTCGCACGCATCGGATGGATCCTTCTTCACGGTGCCGGGAAAGAACGCACCCGGCGTGCAGGTTACAGGACTTACCCACTTTTCAGGCGGATTGGGATCGCCCTCCAACTTCACCTTTCATTGGACCTCGATCCAAGGTTATGAAGATCTTTCACTTAACCGAGGCAAGCACACTCTGAAGTTCGGCGGTGGACTGGAGCGAATCCGCGACAACATGCTGGGTGTGTCTGATCCGGGAGGCGTGTTCTTCTTTAACCGTCTGTCTGATTTCCTAAACAACGCTCCCTACTTTCTGAGCGCCGCGATTCCAAGCGCAGTCACTGAGCGTGGAATTCGGCAGACCATCGTGGGAGCTTACATTCAGGACGATTGGCGCTGGCGACCGAACGTGACGGTTAACCTGGGGCTGCGTTATGAAATGGCGACGGTACCGACAGAGGTGCAGGGTAAGCTTACCGTCCTCCGGCAGATCACCGACGCACTGCCGGTGTGCGGAGTCCTCGTCCCGGGCAGCTGCTCCGCAACCGGCCCCTTGTTTTCCAACCCTACGCTGCGCAATTTTGAGCCGCGAGTGGGAGTATCCTGGGATCCGTTCGGCGCTGGCAAGACCGCGGTTAGCGCGGGCTTAGGGATGTTCGATGTTTTGCCACTCCCGTATCTCATACAGTTCAACGAACTCTTTTCGGCGCCGTTCTATAAGGCGGGAAGCGCGACTGGCTTGCCCGCCGGGTCGTTTCCGAGTACGGCGTTTGCATACGTCGGCTCTCCCAATAACTTTCGTCAGGCATACTTCGATCCCCACCCCCGCCGGAATTACGTCATGCAGTGGAATCTCACGATCCAACGCGAGCTGGGCAAGGACCTGAGTGTGACGGTCGGCTATGTGGGCTCACGCGGCGTGCATCAACCCTTCCGCGTGGAAGACGTCGATATGGTGCTGCCGACCCTAACTTCCCAGGGCTATTTGTGGCCCTCATCCACCGGGAGCACGCGGCTTAATGTGAACGCCGGACGGATTACCGCCGGGTTCTCGGACGGCGACTCGTATTACGAGGCGCTGGAGGCCCAGATCAAGAAGAAGATCGCACGAGGCTCCCTCGAAGTCTCGTACACGTGGGGCAAGTCTATAGACACTTCTTCTAGCAGCCTGGTCGGGGATGAATACACCAATTCGATCTCCAGCCCGCTGTTTTTCAATCCAAAACTGAATCGTGGACTTTCGGACTTTAACATCGCGCACAATCTGGAGATCAATTACACCTGGGAAATTGGCACGCCCAAGTGGGCATCCGGAATCAAAGCATGGGCACTCGGGGGTTGGGAACTCGGTGGAGTGTTCGAGGCTAGCACGGGTGTGCCTTTCACTCCGGGCATCGGGGGAGACGCGCTCGGAGTGAAGAGCACCGACCCAAACGTCGATGTCCCGAATCTGATTGCCGGCCTACGTTGCGGTTCGCCGGTGAATCCGGGTAATTACGTCAGCTACATCAAGACGCAGTGCTTCGCGGTCCCCAATCCCATCACACTTCGCGGAAACCTGGGCCGAAATACACTCATGGGACCCGGATTAATGAACTTCGATTTTTCTCTTTTCAAGAACAATTACATCAAGAGGATCTCTGATCGTTTCAATGCGCAATTCCGGGCCGAGTTCTTCAACATTTTGAATCATCCGAATTTTTCCCCACCCTTGGACAACCGCAACATATTTGATTCCGCGGGAAGCCCCGTGGCCAATGCAGGACTCATTACATCAACCCAAACGGCATCGAGGCAGATCCAGTTTGCGGTGAAGCTGATTTGGTGATCGATCGTGAGGCAAGACATGAGAATTAGTGGACCAGCGTGCCGAGGGTATCGCGAGCGGTCAGGACAAGAACCGGAACCTGTGAATTCGTCTTGCGGATTCGACGTAATAGCTCACCGCCCGTGATGCCAGGAAGCATCAAGTCCAAAATGACAAGGTCATATTGATAGGTTTGAGCAAGTTCCCAGCCGCTCTTCCCATCGTGTGCTGTATCGACTGCGAGGCGCTCAGCGGTCAGACCGCGTGTGAGGAATCGCGAAACCTTCTCTTCATCTTCAATGACAAGAATACGCATTTATCAAATCCACCAAAATAAAATCACCGAGTTAAAGTGACATGAACAGTAGATGAAAATTTGTTCAGAACTCCACGTGTCGTGATCTACCTGCACTGTGGAAAAAAACGCCGTGATTTTCCTCTGAACTTGTAGAACAATATCATTGGTTCCCGAATCGCTTCCCCGCGAACAACTATCCGCTTTTTGGTTTCATAAAGCGATCCAGCACAGAGGAGTACCCGCCATGGCTGTACCGGCTCCAGAGACTCAGTTCCGGCAGTCTAAGCAAATTCATATCTAACAGAGAAGTTCGGCCGTTAATCGTGGGCTTAGCGCAATAACCGAGACTACTGGGAGGACTTAATGCTGCCCCAACTGAATGCTGATCCAAACGCTCAGGTCAATGTCCAACAGACTGCGTTCTCTTTCGATGTCCTCGGTCGATGGGTGTGTAGCTCTTGGCCGGAAGTAAGCGGCAACGGCGGCGACCCCTTCGATGTCGTCGTTATCGGCGCCGGGATGTTCGGCGGATATATTGCGGACAAGCTGTACCGCCGTGGCGAGAACGTTGGTCTTCGGATTCTTGTTGTCGACGCCGGCTCGTTTCTCCTTCCTACGCATGTTCAGAACCTCCCGCGAGTGGGAGGACTCAATGCACCCAGCGAGCAGGTCGTTGCAAATAATACTCAAGATCCCGGCCCCCAAAACCTGGTGTGGGGACACCCGTGGCACAGCAATCAGCCATTCCCTGGCTTGGCGTATTGCGTCGGAGGCAGATCGATCTTCTGGGGAGGGTGGTCACCGCGATTGACATCTGCTGATCTTGGGCCGCAGCCGGCTGCCCAAGCGGTATGGCCGAATGCCGCTGCGACGTATCTTACGTCCGACTATGACGCTGTTGAAATTGAAATGGGCGTACGCCCCACCGCCGACTACATTTCTGGGCCACTGTTCGAACGATTGAAGGCCCGCTTCGGCGGCGTCATCGGCTCTGGTCAATCACTCGAGGATGCACCGCTTGCCGTCGAGGGGCAATCTCCGGAGTCGGGTTTGTTCCCGTTCGATAAATACAGCAGTGCGTACCTGTTATTCGACGCCATCCGTGAGGACATCGGGAAGCACTGGCGAAACAACATTGATGCGTGGCGTCGACTGATGCTTCTGCCTCGCGCCCAAGTTGTACGCCTGCAAACGCTCGGCAGTCGGGTGACCGAAATCGAGCTCTTGGTCAATGGTCAGCAGCAGTTCCTACGACCGCCCCTGCTTTCCGAGACTTGCGCAGTGGTTTTGGCCGCGAGCACGATTGAGTCGACGCGGCTAGCTCTGGATTCGCTCCCCTCGCCAGCGCTCGCAGCCAACCGGCGCATGGGATCGAATCTTATGGCCCACTTGCGCAGCGACATCACCGGGCGCATCCGGCGCACAGCCATTCCGGGCTTGCCGCCTACGGCTACGACGTTAGAGATCGCGGCCATGCTGGTCCGCGGACAAACGAGCGATGGGCACGAGTACCACTTCCAGGTCACGGCAAGTGCAGGTCGTGGGTCGGACGACAACCTGTTTACTTCGGTTCCTGATTTGGATTTGCTGGACGCGATCCGAGCCAACCAGGATCCGGCTTGGATCCCCATCACGCTCCGAGCGATTGGTCAAATGATTGGTCATCCGAGCGCTCAGCCGGGGGACGTGAAACAGAGTTGGATCAACCTCGCCGCGCAGAACGACCCACGCATCAATCGACCGCGCGCTTGGGTAAACCTGGAACCCTCAGACGCAGATATGACCGCGTGGCAGGAAATGGAAGATGCGGCTGTCGGGCTCCTCAAGGCGGTGGCCGGAAGCCCAGCTGACGTGCAGAACATCCAGATCAATCGGAACAATGTCGGCACTACTCACCATGAGGCTGGCACGCTGTGGATGGGCGACCCAGGCCAATCGGTGACTGACTCGTTCGGCAAGTTCCACAATATGGCAAATGTGTACGTGGCGGGGCCCGCGCTGTTTCCTGTCATTGGATCAGCAAACCCCTCTCTCACGGCGACCACACTCGCTCGGCGAACCGCGGATGCCGTCATAGCCAGCGAGACAGTTCCACCAAATCCGGCCTTCAAAACGTTGTTCACTGGTTCTCGCCGCGGTTGGCAGATGTCAGGGGGCGGTGACTTTCTCACAATTTTTGGATCGATCCTGGAAGCGCAACCGAACGGTCTGGGCCTGCTTTGGTATACGCGTGAAGTATTCAAGAACTTTGTGCTGAAGGTCGATTGGTTGTCGTTCCACCCCACGACGAACATCCCGGGCAGCCGTGCCGACAACTCCGGTGTGTTGCTACGCTTTCCGCCGCTGAACGCTAGTGATCCCGCAAACGATTGGAAATTAGCCTCGGATAAGGGGTATGAGATTCAGATCGATGACATGGGGTTCAACGTAGATACGGGTCAGAATTTCAGTCCACTGCACCAGACGGGAGCTGTTTATGCGCTTCAGGCTTCGACTAGCCTCGCGTCGAAGCCTGCAGGCCAGTGGAATACATTTGAAATCGAGGCCACCAATACGACCATTAAGGTGATCCTTAACGGTCAACTGGTAACGAACTATTCGATCCCGGCAAACACCTCGCGGTTATCTGAGGGCCACATCGGTTTGCAGAGCCACACTGGAAATGTGCAGTTCCGCA
>Ga0070717_10003088_pt1 | contig 11872 bp, 11 predicted proteins | sample LARL113metaG_FD_71366 | JGI IMG/M metagenome (GOLD analysis project Ga0070717, IMG submission 71366) | Corn, switchgrass and miscanthus rhizosphere microbial communities from Kellogg Biological Station, Michigan, USA - LAR L11-3 metaG | ecosystem: Host-associated > Plants > Roots > Rhizosphere ...
ATGCCGCCCCAACACCGGCCGCACAGCGCGTCCGGCTCGTCGACCATTTCGCCGCAGGAGAGGCAACGGGGCGGCAGAATGCCGTCGACAACGGCTCGGCCGAGCCGCCGCAATCGGTAGGAAGCCTTGCTGGCAAAGGTTGCCGATTTCAGCATCAGGACACATGATCTGCGTGCGCGTGGGCCCGTCAACGGGTGATTGCATCGACCCGAGGGCGCCGCGCCTGGTCACCTTCAGGAGAGCCCCATGGCGGAGCCGAAAAACCCGATCCTGACCGGCGGATGTCAGTGCGGCGCCATTCGCTACGTCCTCACTGCCCCGCCCGAACGCGTTCACCTCTGCCACTGTCGGATGTGCCAAAAGGCCGTCGGCGGGCCGTTCGCCGCGCTCGCCCCGGTGCGACGAAGCGGTTTCGCCTGGACGCGCGACACACCTGCCAGTTTCGCTAGTTCTTCACTCGCCCACCGCGACTTCTGCGCACGCTGCGGAACACCGTTGAGCTTCCGCTATGACGATGCCGATACCATCTCGGTGACGCTCGGCAGCCTCGACCGACCACAGGACGTTCCTCCTGTGCGCCACTACGGGTTCGAAGGCCGCATTGGCTGGCTCAACAGCCTCGACTTGCTACCGGCCGAGACGACGCAGGCCTTCATGTCAGCCGAAAGGACAAAAAAATACGTCAATTATCAGCATCCCGATCACGACAGTCCCGCAGACTGGTCCCCCCTTAGGTGAGCTCGGTCGAGCCGATACTGCTGTTCGACCGCCGCGCCTGGCGCTCGCACCGCGACCGCGCCGCGCGCTGCGGCCCCGCGGAGTTCCTGCATGCAGAAGTCGCCGACCGCCTTGTCGACCGGCTCGACGATGTCGCCCGAGAATTTCGCCTGGTGCTCGATCTGGGGGCGCATCATGGCGCGCTGTCGCGCGCGCTCGTTCATCGACCGGGGGTCGAACGGGTTGTCACCGCGGACCCCTCCATTGGCTTTCTGACGCGGCTCGACGGATTGCGGATTGTTGCGGACCCGGAGCTCGTGCCGTTTCGCGATAGCAGTTTCGATCTCGCGATCAGCGCCTTGGCATTGCATTGGGTCGGGGACTTGCCGGGCGCTTTGATTCAGCTTCGACGGGTTCTAAGAACCGGCGGGCTTTTCCTCGCTGCGATGCTGGGTGGCAGCACCCTCGTCGAGCTTCGGACCGTCCTGCTCGAAGCCGAGCTGACCGAAGAAGGTGGTGCCAGCCCGCGCGTGTCGCCTACCGCAGATCTTGCTGATATAGCAGCCTTGCTGCTGCGCACGGGATTTGCGATGCCGGTCGCTGATGCCGAAAAGATTACCGTGACCTACCCTGATGCGCTGGCGCTGATGCGGGACCTGCGGGGCATGGGAGAAACCAATGCCCTGGCAGCGCGGCGCCGCGAGCCCTTGCGGCGCGCCACTCTCGCCCGTGCTGCCGCGCTCTATGCCGCGCGGTTCGGCACGCCCGACGGCCGCATTCCTGCGACTTTCGAGATTCTCTCCCTGACCGGTTGGGCGCCATGACCAAAGCGCCCGGCATGAGTGAAATCCGTGCTGCCGCTGAGCGAATCCGCGGGTTTGTGCGGCGGACGCCGGTGATCCCGGCGGTGCCCGTGCGCGAGCATTCCGAGCTCGCGCGCGGATTGCTGCTGAAGCTCGAATCGCTGCAGGTCACCGGTTCGTTCAAAGCTCGCGGTGCGATCAACGCGGTCATCTCTCTGCCTGCGGAGCGCCTGCAGCGCGGCATCGTCACCGCATCAGGCGGCAATCACGGCCTCGCCGTTGCCTATGCGGGTTGGGCGGCGGGCGTACCGGCGACGGTCTTTCTACCTCGCTCGGTCGCCGCTGATAAGCTCGCCAAGCTCGCCGCCTGGAGAGCCCGCGTGGTTGTATCAGGCGAGGCCTGGGATGACAGCAACCGGGCCGCCCTGCAACATGCCGAGGCCGAAAACCTCGCTTATATCCACCCCTTTGCCGATCGAGCGGTCATTGCTGGCCAAGGCACGATCGCGCTCGAAATCCTCGAAAAGAACCCCGATGTCGACACATTGCTGGTTGCGATCGGCGGTGGTGGTCTGATCTCCGGGATTGCAATCGCCGCCAAGGCCCTGAAGCCCGGTATCCGAATCATCGGGATCGAGCCCACCGGCGCGCCAACCCTGCATGACAGCATCGCCGCGGGTCGTCTCGTCGAGCTCGCGGGTCTTGATACCGCCGCGGTCACCTTGGCGCCCCGGCGCAGCGCGGAGCTGAACCTGGCGGTCATCAAAGAAGCCGTCGAACAAGTCGTGTTGGTCGAGGATGAGGAGATGCGCGAGGCTGCCCGATGGCTGTGGCGCGAAGCGGGAATAGGCGCCGAGCTGAGCGGCGCCGCGGCAGTCGCTGCACTCCTCGCCCGTCATTATCGGCCAGGAGCCGACGAGCGGATGTGTGCAGTGGTATGCGGCGCTGGAACCGACGGCTTCGACTAATTCACAGAAGGTCGCGCAGCATCGCGACAAGCGGCGGGTCGGCCGGCGGCATCGGATAGTCTCCAAGCCGGGCCGGCCGCACCCAGGCGAGGCGCTGCCCTTCTCGCGCAGCCGGGGTCCCGGACCATTTGCGGCAGACGTAAAGCGGCATCAGCAGATGGAAATCGGGATAGCTGTAGGACGCGAAGGTGAAGGGCGCGAGACAGCTCGCCGCGACATTGATGCCCAGTTCTTCGGCGAGTTCGCGGATCAGCGCGGTCTCCGGCGTCTCACCCGGATTGACCTTGCCGCCGGGAAATTCCCACAACCCGGCCAAAGGCTTCCCCGCCGGGCGCTGCGCGAGCAACACCCGCCCGTCGGCATCGACCAGCGCCACCGCCGAGACCAGCACGATCCGCAAGTCAGCTTCGGTAGCTGGCATTGATGTCGATGTAGCCGTGGGTCAGATCGCAGGTCCACACCATCGCCTTGCCTCGGCCAACGCCGATATCGACGGTGATCGTGATCTCGTGGCCCTTCATGTATACGGCAACCGGCGCCTCATCATAGCCCGGAACCGGGCCGCCGCCGGCGAGGATCGGGATCTCGCCGATCGAGATCGCCAATCGATCGGGATCGATCTTCTCCCCGGCTTTACCGACCGCCATGACGATCCGGCCCCAATTGGGATCTCCAGCAGAGAGCGCCGTCTTGACCAAAGGGGAGTTGCCGATGGTGAGGCCGATGCGACGCGCCGCCCGCGCTGTTGCAGCGCCGGTCACCTCGATTGTCACGAATTTTTGTGCGCCTTCGCCATCGCGGGCGACCTGTTGAGCAAGATCGACCATCACCGCGTCGAGCGCCCGGCGGAAGGCGGTGAGCCGTCTATCCGAGGCATTCGGGATCGGCGCGTGACGCGCCTGCTGCGTCGCGCAGAGCAGCACAGTGTCGCTTGTCGAGGTATCGCCATCGACAGTCATACAATTGAATGAGCGATCCGTCGCGGCAGCGAGAAGCGGCTGCAGCACTGCGGGGGACAGTGCCGCATCGGTGAAGACATAGGCGAGCATCGTCGCCATGTCTGGTGCGATCATGCCGGAGCCCTTGGCGAAGCCGTTGAGGCGGACCTCGACGCCATCGATCATGGCGGTGGCGGTGGCTCCCTTCGGGAAGGTGTCGGTCGTCATGATAGCCCGGGCCGCCGGCTCCCAGAGGTCGGCCGACAGCAGCTGGACGACTCGGGGCAGCGCGACGATGATTTTCTCTCCCGGCGGCGGCTCGCCGATCACCCCGGTGGAGGAGATGAAGATCTGTCTCGGATCACACCCGAGCAATCGCGCCGCTGTCGCAGCGGTTTGTTCGACGACCTCCTCGCCGGCGCGGCCAGTGAAGACGTTGGAGTTGCCCGAATTGACGATGATCGCGCGCACTTTGCCACCAGACAGGCAGCGACGGCACCAAATCACCGGCGCCCCCGCCGTCAGCGAGCGCGTAAAGACGCCGGCGATCGCGCTGCCCGGCGCCAGCTCGGCCAGCATCAGGTCGTTCCGCGCGGTGTAGCGAATGCCGCAAGCGAACGCGGCGAGCCGGACACCCGGGATCGGGGCCAACTCGGGGAAGCACTCGGGAGCGAGGGGAGAGACAGCGTTCATCTAGCGATACACGACTCCTTGCTGATGCGCCAGAATACCGTCAGCCCAGCGAAAGCTGGGTTCGGGGCTTCTCGCACCGAGGCCGCCGCCCTGGATTGCGGCTTTCGCGGGATGACAGGAGCAGACCTATTTGGTCGCCGGCAGTGGTTTGCCGTCGAGTCCGTAGGTCTCGATCTTGGCAGCGCCGCGCAGCTCCTTGAGTTTGGCATCGACAGCGTCTCGGGCGACGAGCTGACCAACCTCCTGACGCGCCTCGTCAAAACTCGGCGGTGTGCTGACGCGGTGGTCTTCGACTTTTATTACGTGCCAGCCGAATTCCGTCTTGACCGGAGTGGTGGTGTACTTTCCCGCCGGCATAGCGAAGGCGGCGTCGGCGAAGTCTTTGACCATGTCGTCATGCCCGAAATAGCCGAGATCACCACCCGAACGGGCACTCGAATCGTTCGAATATTTCTCGGCGAGAGCGGCAAAATCGGCGCCCTTGTCGAGCTCGGCGATGACCGATTTTGCCTCAGCCTCGGTCTTCACCAGGATATGCCGGGCATGAACCTCCTCGTGCCCCGCCTTCTCCTTGGCGAAGGTCTGGTAGCGTGCTTTGAGTCGGTCCTCGGTCTCGGCGTCCTTGATTTCGCGATTGAGGTAGGCCTCCTGGATCAGATGATCCTCATAACGCTTCAGCCGAAGCTGCAGCTCGGGGTCCTGGTCGAGGTGCTCCTTGCGCCCGACTTCGGTGATCAGCGCGCCGTCGACCAGTCGGTTGAGCAGGATCGGATAGATCTGAGTGAGCGGCAGCTTTTGGGCTTGGGGCGGCAAGTTTTGCTGCGCCGCCTCGACATCGGAAAGGCGGAGCTCGGCGCCGTCGACACGCGCCACGATCGTGTCGCCCGGCGGCAGCGGGCTCGGCGCCGGAGCGCCTGCCGTCGGGGGTGTTGGCGGCCGTTCGGCCGCCAATAGAGAGGCGCTGGCGAGACCGGCGACAAGCGCCGCGGCACCCATCAGGCCGAGAGCCGGACTTAACCAAAGACGAGGGAGCATTGCGGCACCTATAATGGGGAAACGCCGCCCCTTCCGGCGACAGTGCGGGGCCATGATGCACATAGACGGCGCCCAAACAAGCCAGCGAATCGACGTTCCAGCGTGCGACTGCGCCGGACGTGTCGGCGTGGGCGAATTGACAGCTCGGGCCATCCCGCCTATCTCTGAGGTAGTCGCATTGCGAACAAATCTCCCCATTTCTCTTTGTTTTTTGAGGCATCCATGATTGGCGCCTTAGCCCGGCGGCTGTTCGGCTCCGCCAATGACCGGTACGTGAAGAGCCTGAGGCCCTTCGTCTCGGCAATCAGCGAATTGGAGCCGCAGCTCGCGGCGATGTCGGATGACGAGCTGCGCGGACGGACAGCGCTTTTCAAGCAGCAGCTCGCCGACGGCGCCGAGCTGGATGACCTTATGGTCGACGCTTTTGCCACCGTGCGTGAAGCAGCCAAGCGCACCCTCGGGCAGCGCCATTTCGATGTCCAGCTGATGGGCGGCATTGTACTGCACCGCGGCATGATCGCCGAAATGAAGACCGGCGAAGGCAAAACCCTGGTCGCGACCCTGCCCGTCTATCTCAACGCACTGGCCGGCAACGGGGTCCACGTCGTCACCGTCAACGACTATCTTGCCCGCCGCGACGCCGAGTGGATGGGCCAGATCTATCGCTTCCTCGGTCTCACGGTGGGCTGCATCGTCCACGAGCTCGACGACACGCAGCGCAAAGAGGCCTATCTGTGCGACGTCACCTATGGCACCAACAATGAGCTCGGCTTCGACTACCTGCGCGACAATATGAAATTCCGGCTCGAGGAAATGGTCCATCGGCCGTTCCATTACGCGATCGTCGACGAGGTCGATTCGATCCTGATCGACGAGGCGCGCACGCCACTGATTATCTCAGGCCCGACCGAGGACAATTCGGAGCTTTACATTCGCGTCAACAAGCTGATCCCGGCGCTCGACGGCGCCGATTACGAAAAGGACGAAAAACAGCGCACTGTCGCCTTGACCGAAGCGGGTGTCGAAAGGATCGAGGCTCTGCTCCGCCAGTCAGGCCTGTTGATGACGGGCTCGCTCTACGACATTCACAATGTCGGGCTCGTCCACCACGTCAATCAGGCATTGCGCGCACACAAGCTTTTTGCGCGCGACACTGATTACATCAGCAAAGACGACAAGATCGTTATCATCGACGAGTTCACCGGCCGTATGATGGAAGGTCGGCGCTACTCGGAGGGGCTACACCAGGCACTCGAGGCCAAGGAGGGCGTCACCGTCCAGAACGAAAACCAGACGCTCGCCTCGATTACCTTCCAGAATTATTTCCGGCTTTATCCGAAGCTCGCCGGCATGACCGGCACCGCGATGACCGAATCGCAGGAGTTCAGCGACATCTACAAGCTCGAAGTCATCGAAATTCCGACCAACGAGCCATGCGTCCGCGACGACACCGACGACGAGGTCTATCGCACGACACGCGAGAAATACGACGCTGTCGTGCAACATGTGCTGGAGTGTCAGGAGCGCAAGCAGCCGATGCTGATCGGCACCGTCAGCATCGAAAAATCCGAGGCGTTGTCGGAGGTCTTCAAAAAGCACAAGATTCAGCACAACGTGCTGAACGCCCGCTATCACGAGCAGGAAGCCTACATCATTGCCCAGGCCGGACGGCCCGGCACCGTGACGATCGCCACCAACATGGCCGGCCGCGGCACCGACATCCAGCTCGGCGGCAATCTCGAGATGCGGCTCAAGACCGAGCTGGCGGCGGTCGAAGATGCCGCCGAGCGCGAGGCGCGGGCGGCCGGCATTAAGAGCGAGATCGAGGCGGCGCACGAGGAAGTGGTCGGGGCGGGCGGCCTTTTCGTTGTCGGGAGTGAGCGGCATGAAAGCCGGCGCATCGACAACCAGCTGCGCGGCCGCTCCGGCCGTCAGGGCGACCCCGGCGCTTCCAAATTCTTTGTCTCGCTCGAAGACGATCTGATGCGGATCTTCGGGTCCGAGCGGATGGATTCGATGCTGCAGCGCCTCGGCCTCAAGGACGGTGAAGCGATCATCCATCCCTGGGTCAACAAGGCGCTCGCCAAGGCGCAGCAGAAGGTCGAGGCGCGCAACTACGACATCAGAAAGCAGCTCCTTAAATTCGACGACGTGATGAACGACCAGCGCAAGGTCGTCTACGAGCAGCGCAAGGAGATCATGAGCGCCCGCGATGTCGCCGCGACGATCACCGACATGCGCCTCGAGACGATCGATGAGATGGTGGCGAGCGCGATCCCGGAGAATTCGCTCGCCGAGCAGTGGGACACGCCCGCGCTGCACGCCGAATGCCTGCGGCTTCTCGCCCTCGACCTGCCGCTCGCCGAGTGGGCGAAGGAGGAAGGGATCGGCGGCGATGAGATCCGCGAGCGCATCACCGACGCAGCCGACCGAAAGATGGCCGAGAAATCGGCGAATTACGGCCCCGATCTGATGCGCATGGCCGAAAAGAGCCTGTTGCTGCAGCTCTTGGACCAGACTTGGAAAGACCACCTCCTCTCGCTCGACCATCTGCGCCAGGGGATCAATTTGCGCGCCTATGCCCAGCGCGATCCGCTGAACGAATACAAGCGCGAGGCCTTCGAATTGTTCGAGGCGATGCTGACTAATCTGCGCCAGCACATCACCTCGGTCTTGAGCCATGTCGAGCTGCGCGTGCAGCCCCAGCCGGCCTATGCGATGGCGGGCGGCGAGGCCGAGGAAGCGATGGCCGAAGAGCGCGCTACCGGCACGACCGGCCGACTGATCCCGGCGCCACCTCGGTCCCAGCGCCGCACGGGCCCGGCCAACGGCGCGGACCGCAGCGGTCCGCGCCCGGCACCGCCGCGCTCGCCATGGGCCGGCACCCCGCGCAACGCCCCCTGCCCTTGCGGCTCCGGCAAGAAATTCAAACACTGCCATGGCCGCGTTTGATCTGGACACATGGCGCCCGACGGCCCGGCGCGCAGCGTCGTGTGATAATAAGCACCTGCGATATCGCGGTGACGGTCACCGATATGCGCGACGAGACCATCGGGAGTTGACAAGATCGCGACCGCATCGCGGGAGCTGCTCTCGACAAATCGGGGGCGCCTTGCTATAGAGCGCCCCCACGGGTGCATAGCTCAGTTGGTAGAGCAGCTGACTCTTAATCAGCGGGTCCAAGGTTCGAGTCCTTGTGCGCCCACCATGATTTCAATCACTTATCACCTGCTGATCGGAGCGGTTTACACTCCCGGTCAGCAGCGGTTTACACTTCTGGGTCCCGACGGTTCACGTTGCGTGCCGCGTCGATGGTCACAATCGCCAGCCGTGCCCGCCGGCGCTTCTCGGTGTATTTAACTGCCATCTCCGCGGTCTTGTGGCCGACGATGCTTTCAATGGTCTGCCAATCGAGCCCGAGCTCGATCGCCCGCGTTGCAAACGTGTATCGCAGTCCATGCAAAGTGCAGTCGTCGGGGAGCGCCGCGGCTCGGATGGCTGCCCGCATCACATGACGCATGTGATCGACTTTCAGCGACCGGCCGGTCGGCGTCGGGAACATGACAACATGCGTGTGCCCCGAGAGCCACCGATCGAGCACTGCCCGCAAGTCACGGGAGGCTGGTATCCATACCCGCTCACCCGTCTTCTCCTGCGCAACCGCGATCTCGCCTTTATAGTATTGCTGGCGGACCATCGGCGCCACGTCGCTGCCGCGCTGCCCGGTGCCGTCGAAGATTTCGAAAAGCACGCGCTCGAGCGTTCCGATGGGCCAGCGCTTGCGATAAGCGTCCCGTTCCACTTCCTCCCACGGGCGATGTCCTCGCCCCGTCTTGAGCTTCTTCGGGCGCCGCGCTGGGTTGCTCCAATGAAGCGGCAGGTGAAACGTCTGTTTGCGGTCTTCCGCATAATTGAGGATCAGGCGCAGCACCGAGACGACATAGTTCGCCATCCGCGGGGTTGCCTGGAATTCGTCGCGCAATTTGAACACGGCCTCGCGCGGCATCGTTGCGATCCGCCGGTGGCCATGTTGCGCCTTTAGCATGTCGAGGTAGCGGCCGTAGTCTGTTCGCGTTTTCGGCTTGAGCGTCGTGAATTCCGGTGCGTCGCGGAAGGTGTCGATGAGATGCGCCAGGCTGCCGATTGCCGGCGCATCGCGCGGCGCTACCGCGAAGTTCTGATGGATGCGCTCATAGCCCTCGAAGAAGCCAGGCTCGCCCTGCTGCAGCCGCCGGCCGTCCGGCGACGTGATCGGGATGTGCCGCCCGTTCCGGCGATAAAACCAATATCGCCGTTTTCGTCCCATGGGCGCCCACAGGTAGGGCAGATCAAGTTTCACCATCGAGGTAGTCTCCCCACCCGTCGGCCTCGCGCCCCTTCGCGCCGACAGGTTTAAGCCGATCGAGCGCGGCGTCCAGATCTTCGATGAACCAATAGACGTTGCCGCCGTCCCGGCTTCCTTGCGGCCACTTGCCGGCTTTGACACCCTGCAAGAATTTGGTTTCCGACTCGTCCACATAGGCGGCTGCGAAACGCAGCTTCATGCGGCGCGGCCAGTGCGGCAGCGCGCGATCAGTTTCCGCGCCGAGCGCCACTCGACCCCTCCCGCAATTCGCGGTCGCGGTCGCGCTCGCCAAGGCGGTGCTCGACCGATGCCACGCGCCCATGATCACTTTGCACATCTCTTCGAGCACTTCGGGGCTCTCGCGATTGAAGCGGCCATTGGTGGGGTTGTCGTTGGGATCGGCGAGGTCTGCCATTACCCGCAGCATGTCCGCGGCGATCTCTTCCCAATCGGGAGCGCCGTCGGGCAGGCTGCGGATCGGCACGGCAAGCGAGCGCAGATCGGCTCGGCGCCGAGATGACCCGCGACTTCATGGCGCGCGTCAGCGCACGCCTGCATCACGGAGCAATTATCCATTGGCGCGATCGCGGGTGCCGCGGCGAAGGGAGAGCAGGACGGCCTGCATGCGCCGGCTGGCTTCAAGGCTGCCCGCCAAGTTGTAATATTTTTCAGTGGTAGCAGGCGTGCGGTGGCCAAGAAGGCATGAAGCGATCAGAACATGGTCCGGGTCGTCGATTGCAACAGTGGTTGCCAGGCAATCGCGAAATAAATGTGGATTTATGACATGCCCGAGCCTGTCGCGAGTTCTGTAAACTATTGATTCGTAGACACCCATCGTAGTCAGCGGGAACCCATATCGGGAGACCCAAAGTGGATCGCCATCTGCGTATCCTGACGAGTCTGCAAGGACGGATCGGTGATCGGATAGGTAAGTCTCGAGATGCGATGTCAGACCTGCCGGCCAGCAGTAATCGATCGGATCCCGATTTTTGGTGTCGGTTCGGGGGATCGCGATCCACCATCCGGCCGCACGTTGGATCAGTGTGCGGCCGAGAACCAAGCCGGCGAGATTCCGAAGGCGGAGCGGGCGGACAGCGAGAAGTGAAAGCAGCAGGCCGTCTCGGTAGACGAGCGAGCGACGATGCTTCGTGTTCGCGGAGTCTGCCCTCGCCATCAAATCGAGGCCGAGATCGTAGAGGACACGAACCGGAACCAAACGGTCCGCTTTTCCCAGGCGGGCTTATGGCGGGCGCGGACCGACGACGCGATCCGGTTTATCCAGTACCAGTCACGGCGCGCATCCGAGATTTTCGCGATCACTTGAAGCGCGACTAGGTAATTTAGCACCGTCCCGGTGGCAACACCGGCCTTTTCCAGGTCAACAACGAAGTCGCGCACATGGCAGGGAACAATGCGATCAGCCGGACCGTGTAGGATGTCTAGCATTCCCTGGTTTTCCAGCCACGAGAGGTATCGGCCGAAGCCCTTGGCGATATTGCGATTGGAACCGGCGGAATGACGCGCCCGAGCGCCACCATCGTCCAGTACGTCGCCGGGTAGCAACGCAGCCATCCAGAGATCGCGATCGGGCGCCGGCCAATCGACTACCTTCTTACAACGACGGTTCGGGTCAAATTTGAAACTCTTAGCCATTATTCTCGTCCAATACTCTATTTCTTTTTCGTCTTTCGCCCGATGACCTTTTCTTCTGCTCTGTTCCCGATAGCGAGGATCGTTTCATCGAAATGTCGAACTGCAGCAGCGGTTTCCGTGCCCGAATAGAACCGACGCGTCGTCGCTGAGCTGCGGTGGCCCAACACCAGACGCACGACCTCATACCCCCCAGGATTGCGGTCAAGGTACAATTTCGCGTCTATGTGGCGAAAAAGGTGTGGGTTAACCTTGAGGCCGGTGTGGGCGTAAACGGTGCGAGAGATTTGGTAGCGCAGGACATTTTGCCACTTGGCTCCGCCGGACTTGCCCGGAAATAGAGCCGTATTCCCCTTAGTGGTCAGGTGAGGGCGGAATTCCCGCAGATAACGCATGATGAGCTTGACGCACATCGCCGGCAGCGGGTGTTCGATGCGTTTTCGATTTTTCACTTGTTCGCCGGGGACAACAACGTGCAACGCCTGGCCAGCGCCGGATGGGACAAGGTTCCGCTCGCAATCAAGTGTGGCAAGGTTGTCGAGGCGAATTGGCGCAAAGGTCAAAATCGAAACGGCGACCGCTATCTGAGCCTGCAGCGCGCCGTCTCGGCGGCGCCGCGATCGGGCGGCAAGGCGCATTAACTTTCGCCATCGGGGACACACTCGGTGGCAATGCCCCAATCGCATGCTTGTCGACCCGAAATCCGCCGTGAGCGGATGACGA
>Ga0070717_10003089_pt1 | contig 11868 bp, 8 predicted proteins | sample LARL113metaG_FD_71366 | JGI IMG/M metagenome (GOLD analysis project Ga0070717, IMG submission 71366) | Corn, switchgrass and miscanthus rhizosphere microbial communities from Kellogg Biological Station, Michigan, USA - LAR L11-3 metaG | ecosystem: Host-associated > Plants > Roots > Rhizosphere ...
GGAGACTCGGTCCGGCAACAAACGCCGCAGTGCTGCCAGAGCCGGAACCAGGGGCTATGCGAGAGCCTCTCATCGTGTCTTCGATTTGCATCCGCGACATCGCTGGCGGTCAACGGCCGGATGTCAGAGAGCGAAAAGAGCTCTTCTAATTGCTCAATGTCCGCAATGGCCCGCTCAACGTTCAATTCGTCTCCGATTGGATGCTCAGGCACGTGTTTCTTCCAACGTCTGCACTTCAATCTGCACCAGAGGTCCCGCATGTTCAGACGGAATTTCCTCAAGTAGCCGCGTCGCCTCCGGATCATCGTAGCGATTGAACAGCGTCGCCTTCACTGTGTCCACGAACCCGCGGAGAGATCCGAACGTCTCGTTTACGGCCGAGGCCTCGTATCCGCTATGCACCATGCAATTGGCGCAACGCGGGTTGCCGGACTCCGTGCCGTAATTCTGCCACTCGGTTGTCTCGAGCAATTCCTGGAAAGAATCCGCATAGCCGTCCTGCAGCAGATAACACGGCTTCTGCCACCCGAAGATGTTGTATGTGGGCATGCCCCATGGCGTGCAGGCATAATGACGTTTGCCCATGAGGAATTCGAGGAACAGAACTGATTGATTGAACCGCCAGGTCTTTTTTCGGTTCGCCAGAATGGAGCGAAACAATTTTCGGGTCCGCGCGCGTCCCAGAAAATGCTTCTGGTCAGGAGCTTTGTCGTAGGAATATCCGGGCGAAAGCATCATGCCTTCGACCCCAATTTCCATCATCTCGTCGAAAAACGCACGCACGCTTTTGGGATCGGCGCCATCGAACAAAGTCGTATTCGTGGTCACGCGGAACCCACGATTGACTGCCTCACGCACTCCTTCGAAAGCCTTGTCGTAGCCGCCTTCGAGACAAACTGACATGTCATGGTGTTGGCGCTGGCCGTCCAGGTGAATGCTGAATGTCAAATACTTCGATGGCTTGAACAGATCAATCTTTTCTTTCAGCAGCAGCGCATTACTGCACAGATAGATATATTTCTTGCGCTCGACCAGTCCTTCAACGATTTCCGCAATCTGCGGATGCAGCAACGGTTCGCCGCCAGGAATCGACACCATGGGCGCGCCGCACTCATCGACAGCTTTGAAGCACTCTTCCGGCGTGAGCTGCCGCTTCAAAATATGAGCGGGATATTGGATTTTGCCGCATCCGGCGCAGGCCAGGTTGCAGCGGAACAAAGGCTCAAGCATCAGGACCAGCGGATACTGCTTGCGGCGGGCCATTTTCTGCCCGAGCACATACGTAGCCACCGTCCACATTTGCGAAACAGGAACACTCATTTTTGGGTTAGACCTTGCGTCTATGTTATCAGGCCCGGCTGCGCCAAAACCAAAGCCTCTTTTAACTGCATAGTTCGCAAACCTGCCTTCGAGAACGCAGAAAAATCTGTACCCTGCGATTTCACTAAAGCTTGTGATCTCTGCGGTTAAAAGCCTTGCCTTTTGGGCTACCTAACCAGCGTAAATCCAGCAGTTTACCGGGCCGGTTCGTGGGTCGAAAAAAGCCCTCAACTATGGTAAAATTCAGAGTATCCAAAGATGTCTTAAGTTATTGGAATTTCAGTTATTTGTGAGAAATTTGCAGGCATCGAGAAGGGCTCCGGAAGCACAATAGGGCGCGCCCCTTTTTTTGTGGGTATAAGGTGGCCCGGACCATTGTTCTCCCCAATTCCGAATGGCGACTAAAGAGATCAACTCAGCAGCAATCCTGGAAGAAAAATCCCAGGAAAGTAAAGCCAAAAATGCCAGAGCCGCCGCGAACGGCAACGGCGACTACACTGCCGATTCCATCAAGGTTCTTGGCGGAATGGAAGCTGTCCGCAAGCGCCCCGCCATGTACATTGGCTCGACCGGCGAGCTCGGCTTGCATCACTTGGTCTACGAAGTCGTCGACAACTCGGTTGACGAGGCCCTTGCCGGATACGCCGACAAAATTGAAGTCACCATTCACATCGACAACTCCATCACTGTAATCGACAATGGCCGCGGCATTCCTGTCGAGATGATGGATCTTGACGGCGAGAAAGTTCCCGCGGCGCAGGTGGTGATGACCAAGCTGCACGCCGGCGGTAAGTTCGATTCTTCAACCTACAAAGTTTCTGGCGGATTGCACGGTGTTGGCGTCTCTTGCGTGAACGCGCTCAGCGAAGAACTCGAGCTTGAAATCTGGCGCGACGGCTTTACCTGGGAGCAGACGTATTCGAAAGGCGATCCGACCAGCAAGCTGAAAAAAACCGGCGCGGTAAAAGCTAAGCGCGGCACCAAAGTCCGCTTCCTGCCTGATAAGTCGATCTTCACCGCCACCGAATATAACTACGACACTCTGGCGCAACGCCTTCGCGAGCTGGCCTTCCTGAATAAAGGCCTGCTGATCACCCTCACCGATGAGCGCACTACAGATTCGAAAACCGGCGAAGCCAAGTCAGCCGAGTTCAAGTACAACGGCGGCATCGCGGAATTTATCAAGCACCTCAATCGCGGCAAGCAAGTCCTCCACGATAAGCCCATTTATATGGAAGCCGAGCGCGATGGCGTGGCCATGGAAATCGGCATTCAGTACAACGACGGCTACTCCGAAAGTGTGTTCAGCTTCGCCAACAACATCAATACGGTTGATGGCGGCTCGCATCTTTCTGGCTTCCGCACTGCGCTCACGCGCACTATCAACTATGCCGGCCAGCAGATGGGCCTGTTCAAAGATGTGAAAGAAAATCTCACCGGCGACGACGTACGCGAAGGCCTGGTCGCTGTCATTAGCGTGAAGCTGCCGCAGCCCCAGTTTGAAGGCCAAACCAAGGGCAAGCTGAATTCTGATATCGGTGGGATTGTGCAGGCCTTCGTGAATGAGCGCCTGGGCGCATTCCTCGAGCAGAACCCGACGGTTGGGCGCAAGATCATCAATAAAGCTGTGGACGCCGCCCGCGCCCGTGAAGCCGCGCGCAAAGCCCGCGACTTGACCCGCAGAAAAGGCGCTCTCGATGGTGGTGGCCTTCCCGGCAAACTAGCGGATTGCAGCGAACGGCGTCCAGAGCGCTGCGAACTGTTTCTGGTGGAAGGCGAGTCCGCCGGCGGAACTGCCAAGCAGGGACGCGATCGCCGCTTCCAGGCGATCCTTCCTCTCAAGGGAAAAATTCTCAACGTCGAAAAAGCACGTTATGACAAGATGCTGGCGCACGAAGAAATTCGCGCCATGATCACCGCGCTCGGCACCGGCATTTCGAAAGAGGACTTCGACGCTTCCAAGCTCCGCTACGGCAAAATCATTTTAATGACTGACGCCGACGTGGACGGAAGCCACATCCGCACCCTGCTGCTCACATTCTTCTTCCGTCATATGCAGGACCTGATCAAGCGCGGCAATGTCTTCATCGCGCAGCCGCCGCTTTTCTCGATCAAAAAAGGCAAGGCGCAGCAGTACATCAAAGACGAGCGCGAGTTTGTAAAGGTGATGGTGAAGCGTGCGTCCGAAGGTTTGATAGTTCGCTATGGCGAGGGTGCTGCCAAACTCGAAGGCTCCGGTCTGGCGAAGTTCATCACCGTGCTGAAGGAATATCTCGACTTTCATGACAAGGTTAACAAGCGTCTGCGGGCGGAGCGCGTTACCGATCTGTTGCCGAAGCTCGACTTGGCGAAGCGCGCTGACTTCGAAGGCGACAAGAAAACTGAGCCTAAAAAAATCGAGAAGCTGGAAAAAGAACTGAAAAAGCTGCAAAAAGAACTTCAGTTCAAAGAAGTTGAAGCGCGTTTCGACGAAGAACACAATCTGTGGGAAGTCCGTTACGTCAATTCACAGGGCGCCGAGCACCTCATCAACTGGGAGCTGGCCTCCACGCCCGAATACCGCCAGATGATTTCGAAGTACAAACAGATTGAGCCCTATATGGAGCCGCCATTCGTCGTAGAAACCCTCGCCAAGGGATCAGCCAGCGGCAACGGAGCGGGCGTAGATGGTGCCGGCGACGAATCCTCAACCGAAGCAGATGAAGCTCGTGCGGGGACGGCCGTCGCCCGGCCGGGTGAACAAAGCCAGCCAGCGAAATCCACCAAATCGACAAAGAAAGCCGTACCGGAAGAAGTGGAAAAGACCACCGCCCGCGAGCTCTTCGATTACGTTCTTGCTCAAGGTAAAAAAGATTTCACTGTGCAGCGCTACAAAGGCCTGGGCGAAATGACCGCCCCCCAGCTCTGGGAAACCACTATGGACCCGGAGCGCCGCACCCTGCTCTCGGTTAAGCTCGAAGACATCGCCGAGTGTGAAACTATCTTTACCACGCTGATGGGCGAAGACGTCGAAGCCCGCCGCAAGTTCATCGAAGAAAACGCCCTCGACGTGAAGAATCTGGATATTTAATGCCAAGCTGCGTGGGGCGGGCGCCCTCGCCCGCCTATTGCCATCTCGTATTTTTCTGCAAGCCAGATCGCACTCGCCCGTTCCTTCTCTGGAAACGTTTGCTGCCGGAACTAAAAGCCCTAACATCCGTCAATACTTTGCGGAGGCGAAATCCATGAACCCACAGCTTAATGTCGTGGCCAATCGACAGTTTTGGGCCGGCGTGCTTGCGACTATCGTGGTGGGCATTATTGTTGCTCTCGGGGTGCCAAACCTCATGCGGTCACGAATGGCCCTCTATAACACCGAAGGGGGAGACCATCAAATCGGTACTCGACCTGACCCCCCTGGGAAGCGCCAGATACGCGAACAATTGACGATGGTTGCTAAACTCTCGGGGACAGAGCAAGAGCGGAAGATGATCCGGACCGCTTCTCTCGACATCGTTGTGAAAAATCCAAGACAGATATCTGAAAAAATTCGCGTTCTTGCCGAGCAAGCCGGCGGTTTCCTGGTGAGTTCCGAAACGAATGGTGGAGAAAACGCCTCGAGCGCGTCATTGACGATTCGTATCCCGGTGGACAAATTTGAACAGGTTAGAACTGAAATCAGCAGTCTCGGACTGCGCGTAGAAAACGAAAAACTTGAAGCTCAAGATGTTACCAAGCAATATGTCGATCTCGCGGCGCGTTTGCGCAACCTCCGTGCCCAGGAGACGCAGTACCTCGGAATTTTGAAACAGGCCCGGACAGTCAAAGACACGGTCGAGGTCAGTGACAAACTGGACGAAGTGCGCTCACAAATTGAAGAGCAACAGGCTGAATTCGACGCGCTTTCAAAGCAAGTTGCGACTGTCGCCCTGACCGTTTCCTTACGCGCGGAGGCTGAGGCGCAGTTATTTGGACTGCACTGGCGACCTTTGTATCAACTCAAAATCGCGGTCCGGGATGGGATTGACGGTATCGGAGACTACGCCACTGCAATGGCCTCATTGGTCTTTTACATCCCGGCAATCCTTTTGTGGGTTGCTACCATTTTGGTCGGCGCTGCGGTACTGTGGCGAGCCTTGCGATGGGTGCTGCAAGCGTTGTTTGTGCCGCGTGTTAAGGGAGCTTGAGGATCACCGCGACGTCAAACGCTTAGCAGTAGGCTCAATACGCGCGTTCCCGAACGGTTCATCCGCATACTTGCCAACTGGGCGGACTTCATCATCTCCATGGCCATTGGCGCATCCGCGTCTCGCTTTCTCCTATTCTCTTCCTGTCCTAATTCCTGCTCCTGAAACCCTACAGTTTTTTTCGCAGCTCCCGATATAGGTAGGGAAGTACAGCACTCCTCAGACGATTGCTGCGCCCCAAACAAAGGAGAACATCGAAAATGACAAAACAGTTCAGAAGCCTCGCAGCCATCACCGTGCTGCTTACCGCAATCGCGGCCAGTGGCCAGCTTTCACATCAGTCGCGGGTCAATGTGCCGTTCGCGTTCATGGCCGCAGGAAGAAGCTTGCCTGCAGGTGATTACCGTGTGGACATGGACATGACCCGGGCCCTGGTGACGTTGAGCGCCTACAACTCCAAGCCGATCATGTTCCTGACCGTCAGGGCCACGCAGATGGAAAATGCGCAAAGCTATCTTCGTTTTCACCGTTACGGGGAGCGCTGGTTTCTTCAGGAAGTAACCATTGAGGGTATGTCGCAGATTGTCCGTATAGCACAGCGCGAAAAACAGTTCATCACTTCCAGTACTCCTCCCGATAATGCAGAACCGATCATCGCCGACATTGCAATGCCCTGATTTGCTTCGAATATGATAGTGAGTTAACGATCGATGTCCGGATCGCCTGTGCAGTCGGTCCGGGCATAGATTGACCTTGTAACTCTCTTTGATTACCTGCATTTCTCACCGTATTGACACATACCTTGCAAGTCCGCGGTTGGTGCACGTTCTCTGGATAGGACCGGAAAAGCCTCCCCTTCCAGGTCCACAATTTGGGAGGGTTCCATGAACAACCGTTTGGGGTGCCTGCGCCTTTCGCGCATGGGTCTGGCTTTGCTGGGCTGTGGTTTGTTCGCGCTGCTTGTACTGTTCAACCTGAAGATCGACTATGTGTTTGCTGCTCCTCAGCAGGAAGCGCAGCAACAAAAATCTCCGAAAGAAAATGTTGACGACTCCTCTCCTGCACTCACCATCTACAACCAGAATTTCTTTGTCGCTCGCGAGCATGTCCCGCTTGACTTGACGCCTGGAGTCAACGAAGCCCAGTACACCGGAGTGGCCGCACATCTGGAGCCGGATTCAGTTATCCTGCGCGATCCCAGCGGGCGTGCGCTGCAGATTCTCGAGCAGAACTACCGCAACGATCCAATCTCGCAGGAACTGCTGCTTTCATTTTACGAAGGCAAAACCATCGACTTTGCTGTGGGAAGAAATGCGGATGGCAGCGACGTTAAAATCCAGGGCAAAATCGTTCGCAGCGGATACGTCCCGCCCAACTACGTCAACGGATATCCGCAACAGGCCTCCACACAGCCAATCATTGAAGTGAATGGCATCTTGCGCTTCGGACTCCCTGGCGAGCCCAGGTTTCCTGCGCTCAGCGCCGGTTCGATCCTCAAGCCTACGCTGAGCTGGCTGCTTCAGACTAATTCTCCGGGCAAGTTTGATGCGGAACTCTCCTACGTCAGCAGCGGCATGACCTGGCAGTCAGATTACAACGTCGTAGTGCAGGACGACGCGGGACACAAAACCGATCTGCTCGACATGGTGGGCTGGATCACCATGCATAACCAGAGCGGCAAGACATTCGAGAACGCGCGCATCAAGCTGCTGGCGGGCGATGTCAGCAAAATCCAGCCGCCTACTCCCGAGTTTGTGTTCAAGGCTGAATCGAGAACGATGAACGCAGATGCTATGGCGCCGGCTGTCCGGGAAAAATCGTTCGATGAGTTCCATCTCTACTCGCTGCAACGTTCGACTACACTGCGCGACGAGGAGACCAAGCAGGTCGAGTTCGTCAGCTCGACCGGCATTCACGCACAGCGCCTTTTGATTTATGACGGCGCACAGATGTCGCAATACGGCTACTACAATCCCGAGCAAATCCGCGGAGACGTGAACTACGGGACCGCTTCAAACCCAAAAGTCTGGGTCATGGAAGAGTTCAAGAATTCCGACACTAACCACCTGGGTATTCCGCTGCCCAAAGGCAAACTTCGTTTTTATCGCCGCGATACCGACGGTCACCTGGAGTTCGTGGGCGAGAATACGATTGACCATACACCGAAAGATGAAACCATTCGCGTGTACACCGGCAATGCCTTCGACGTTGTCGGCGAGCGCAAGCGCACCAACTATCGAGTGGATTCAAATCAGCACTGGATGGACGAGTCGTTTGAGATTCGCATTCGCAACCACAAGAAAGACCCGGTGGAAGTGCGGGCAGTCGAGCATTTGTATCGTTGGACGAATTGGAAGATCACCGAGCAGTCTGCAGACTTCCACAAGAAGGACGCGAAGACCATTGAGTTTCCCGTGAGCATCGCGCCCAACGGCGAGCAAGTGATCACCTACACGGTTCACTACTCATGGTGAGATTGGCCGGTGGCCGCAACGACTGAATCGCGACATGACTTCCGCGTCGGGTACGCTTGGTCAAATAGGGCCCACAGAGCAGCGATCAACACGAACACGAGCACGCTTCCTTCCGGCCCGACGGAGCCTCCGGTCAGCCAGCGCGACCCATGGAACGACGAGCGCAGAAGGTGACCGGTCGCGACCTGGCCGCTGTCGGGCACGGAGTACAGGAAGCTTTCTCCCCAGTCCCAGGCGGCGTGCATACCCACGGCAAACCAAAGCGCTCCCGTGCGCCGTAGGGTCAAGCAAAAAAATAGGCCGATGAAAGTCGCGCCCAGCGCGCCTACCCAAGACTCTCCCTGATTCCCAAGATGAATGAAGCCGAAGGTGAACGAAAGCAACAGGGCAGCAGGCCAAAAGCCAATCGCTTCGGCCAAGGTAATCAGGCTATAGCCACGAAAAAGAAAATCCTCGTACAGTCCTACAACCAAAAATACGACACCCCAGAATACGGCGAACTTTACGACGCGCCTACCGTGAACGGCCAAGACCCCAAAATGGAATACACCGATGCCCCTCATCACCAGCAGCAGCAGCGTAATGGCCGCCAGTCCCCAAACCACTCCCAGCCAAAATTGTTTCCCAAACGCGCCGTGAGCCGGCAATCCATAGGCCCCGAAGCCCCGTCCCTCTATCTTCGAAAGAAACAACGCGGGAAGCAGCGCGGCAACTAGCAGCAAGCATTCTTCGATAAGTTGCAACCACAATTGGTTTTCGTCATCAGCCCGATTGGAAATCACCGCCCCGGCAATCGATAAGAGCAAAAGGCGAAGCAAATAATAAAGGCCAACGTAAATCAAAAAACGCCAGAAGGGCCGTACTCCGTTAGCATCGGTAAAAATGGAATCGGGAAGCAGGGCGGGCGAAAGTGGCGGATGATGCCGCTCCGGGGCTGGTTCGGGCGGATTGCCCTGGGGCCATTGGTCCATTGCAGTTTTTGGAACGCGCCGAGACATGGTAAAACAATCCGTCCTATCTATGCGCGGAATCTTTTCATCACCACGCTTCGGACGACCGCAGCTTCTCGCTGGATTATTGCTGTTCGTGTTCATGGGCGAGTGTGCCTGGTTGGTCGCGCACGAGTATCCGAACTCCGCCGGGGAAGACGAATTTGCGCGCATCGAGGAAGGTCTTGCGCAATGGCACGGTCAGGGCGTTGCGGGCACCCCATCCATCCGGACCGTCCTGCCCGAGCCTGCGTCCGCGGCTGGCAATCGCTACGATTCTTATCATTCGCCACTTTGGTATCTGATTGCTTCAGCTCCGGTCTATGTTTTCCGCGTTTCTCCGGATTCACGCCTTTGGATCTGGCTGGCCCGTGGTCCGTACATTCTCTTTGGAACACTGCTGGGAGCATCGCTCTGGTACGTTTCCCGCCGTTTGTATGGGAACGCCGGAGGTTTTATTGCTCTGGGTCTTTACAGCTTTTCGCCGGCAGTGATTCGCAGCAGCGCGTTGTGGGTTGCTCAGCCTGACGTTGCCGGAGCCTGGGGAACATTTGGAGCCGTGTTTACGGCGGTGGCTGTGTCGCATACGCTGTATGCTCCGCGCGAAGTAGTGCTGTGGAACTGGCGCCGGATCGTGCTTTTGGGCGTTTCTCTTACGCTCGCGATAGGGTCGCAGTTCGGACTGGCGATCATCATTCCGGTGCTGTTGGTATTCATGCTGTATCTTGCACCTGACCGAAAACGTGCCGCGGTTGTGATCCTCGCCGCCGCATGTTTCATTACACTGCTGTTGCTACTGGTTTCGTACTTTTTCCATGCCGCCGTTTTTGTTCAGAGCGCGAAACACGCTCGCTTCCTTGATGCCAACTGGCACTCATTTGTCATGCCGGGGGCTTACCGGCAACTGATGAAAGAGGTCGCCGGAAGGGGGCCCGTATTGCTCCTTTTATTCCCGACAGCGCTTGTAGTATTTCTGCTTTGGCAGCGTTCTCGTTACTTCGGCAATGCCGCACCACTCATCGTGGCAATCTTATTCTTTATTCAGCGCTTGCTCTCTCCCCATGCCAATGGATCGGTTTTCATCCTGACAGCAGTCGTATTCCTTTTCGTCTTCATCTCCGGGATTGCCGCCGATCTGCTTGAAACCAAGTCCCTGGAGCCGGTTAGCGCCGTTCTCGTGGGCCTGGTGAGCGCAAATGCGGTTTGGGACCTCATCGGCCTCGCCCGGATCGGACGGTAGCCGGCCATGGTAATCGTAAAATTGACTAACTTCTCGCAACCTTCGGACCACCTGATCGTTCTAATCGATAAGGGGGCGGTTATGCCTACTCAACTTAATGACAGATTCGCAGTTCCCGTTATTCTTGCCATTGGGACTATGATTTTGCTGATTGCCTCTGCTGCGGCACAAATGAATGGGTTTCAGGCCGGCAGTATCGCTCCGCGTGGCGTTCCCGCCAGCGTTACCTCTTTCGGATTCGGCGGTCACCCAGGCTTCCATGGCGTTCCCGCAAGCGTGACCTCGTTGGGCTTTGGTGGCCATCCTGGTTTTCGCGGTGTTCCGGCGAGCGTCACTTCGACGGGGTTTGGCGTGAGCAATGGCTTCGGTGGTTTTCCTGCTAACGTTCACTCTTCTGGTTTCGGCTTTAGGAATGGTTTTCATCAACGGCCGTTTGGGCACAGGCGCCCCCATTTTCACCAACCCTTCGTCATCTACAGTCCTTACTATGGCACTTACGCTCCGTACCCGTACCCTTACATCAATGGCGACGACTATTCCCAGGACGACTCCGCGGACTACGGTCCTCCCGCCGCCCGCGATTACCGCGACGACGATGATCGCAAACTGCTCGAGGACGACTATCGCGCCGGCTTAAACCAACCGCGGCAACAAATCTCTCAGCAGCCTTCTGAGCCTGTTGTGGCCCAGCCCAGCACCGTGCTGATCTTCAAGGATGGCCACCAGCAGGAGGTCTCGAACTATGCCATCGTAGGGGCTACGCTCTACGACCTAAGCGACGGACGCACTAAGAAGGTCCAGCTTGCGGATCTTGATCTCACGGCCACTATGAAGGAGAATGATCAGCGCGGAGTAGAGTTTCAGGTTCCTGCAAAAGCGAATCCGAACTAGATTGTTCCTGAACGTCTTCCAGGACTGCGCCTCATCAACTGAGGAACGGCCACGGGGTGCAAGTGAACTGTGAGCTGAAGCGATGATGCCTGGTTTGCGGAACCCTCTTACGTCTGGATCAGCATTTAGCAATCACGGTTGTGGAAGGCTTTAGCCTCTGTGATTAAATCTTCTGGACTCGCGTTGGCGGTTGTGCTCGTCGCTTCGAATGCCATGGCGCAGGGCCGTAGGGGCAGCTTCCCATCGGCGGCGCGCTTCGGCGACGCCCAGCGAAACCGTATCATCGTCGTGCACGAGCGCCGCGCTTTCAATCCCGCATATGCGTACTACGGGGCGCCGTTCTTTTACTCGGATTACTACGAGCCTTCAGATCTTGAATATCAAGCACCCGAACCGTCTCCGCCGCCGATTCAAGTACAAGTGAAGACCGAGCCGTTGCCCGATCCAGTGCTGCTCGAACTGCATGGCAGCCGCTGGGTGCGCGTCACGAACTTTGGAGAATCATCAGACCAGGCTGTCACCGCCGATCGGCGGGCCTTGTCAGTTCCAGTCAAAGAGCAGCCGCCGGCGATCCTCGTGTATCGCGACGGTCATATGGAAGAGCTGACCAGCTATTCCATCATAGGCGGGTCGATTTACACCAAGGCTAATTATTGGATTACTGGTTCCTGGACGCGAACCATCGCGATCGCCGATCTCGATATTCCCGCGACACTCAAGGAAAACGAAAAGCGTAGTGTGGACTTCGAGCTGCCCTCCGGGCCTAATGAAGTGATGTTGCGTCCCTG
>Ga0070717_10003090_pt1 | contig 11867 bp, 8 predicted proteins | sample LARL113metaG_FD_71366 | JGI IMG/M metagenome (GOLD analysis project Ga0070717, IMG submission 71366) | Corn, switchgrass and miscanthus rhizosphere microbial communities from Kellogg Biological Station, Michigan, USA - LAR L11-3 metaG | ecosystem: Host-associated > Plants > Roots > Rhizosphere ...
CCGGCCGCTTGCCGTGCTGGTTTCGGTTTTCACTTGCGCATTCACGCCGGCGGTGATCGCGAAGCAAAATGTTGTCACTGCAACAAGGCTATATACGGCTTGTGTTCTCGGTAAATTCATCGTTGTGCACTCCATTTTTCAAACATATTTTGCTCGACTGCCCGCTCACCGCTTGACCTCGAGGGGAGTATTGACGCATGGACGATGTAGCGCTGTGGTGCGTTCCCCACGAAGTAAAACGGATAGCATGTCACCAGAGTTAACGACTGCACCTCAGTGGGATTCAGCACGCTAACGTCCTCGGGGTTCACAACTCGTAAGCTGTCCACTGCAAACGTGTTGCTCTGGCCTTGGGTTAGCAAGTCCATGGTGTCACCAAGCTTCAAGTCCTTTAGGCTGCGGAAAAAACCGTCTCGATGCCCGGCGATACCAACATTGCCTTGCCTCCCTGGTCGCGCGGTACCGCTTAACCAACCTAGCCCACGGTTTAGGGTGAGATCGTCAGTGCCATCCAGCACCGGTGCCTCCAGGTTAATTTTTTTTATGCGTAGCAACGCCAGAGGTGGCTTGATGTGCCCTAGAAGCGTCTGTCTGAACGCGTTGATCCGGTGCTGTGACCATAGACTGAAATCCATTGGAAAAGGATCGCGTACATCGTGCGGCTTCAGTGGGACGGTCGATGACGATGACCTGTGCGACGCTATGAAACTCTGTACCGCCAAACGCGAGAACACAGCGCCTTGGATTCTTGCGGCCACGCAGTAGACCGAGAGAGCAATTCCCAGCGTCATTAATGCGCGCTCAATCGTTTGACGTCTGGGCGGTCTCGCCTTGCAGATCAGGAGATAAGACCGTGTGGCAATCCGCCCTGTTGAATGCGTGCTGACGAAATCCCCCATATTTGATAGCAACCCTAGTGACCGCGTGCCGTGGAGGGAACTGGCAGAATTGCTAGTCGCATCGGCCGCATGACAGCACTGCCCTTCTGGTCGGTCCGGCGAGCCATCAAAGAAAAAAGATCTGCTGGTTGCAATCCTAAGTTGCTGACAGAACGCAAGATAATACCTAAAAATGTCTATTTCACTAAACCGTTCCAATCATTCAAGATTGCGCCTACAACTTTTGGGGGGCTTGACTTTTGGTTCCAGTCGCGTCTAAACAACTGTAGTTATCACTCATTACGCAGTTAACAGGATTGATTTCGAGTCAGGCAGGGAACAAGATTTACATTCAGCAAATGGAGCGTGCGGCACATTCGACATTGCTCTGGAGCAATGTCGAAGTCCTTGGCAACTTGGTATGTTTCGTGTTGAACGGCAAGCGTTCGAGAATCGTGCTCGGATAAACTTGCCGCAGTTGATTTTGGTGGAAATAAATGTCGAAGTTGTCGGTGATGTCAGTTTGGAGCAATGCTGGCCTTCAAATGGATATGTCCTCAATCCGGGTTCTCATCGTCGAAGATTTTGAGCCTTGGCGTCGATTCATCTCGTCGGAGCTGCAGAAACAGTCGAATTTGCAGGCAATCGGCGAGGTGTCTGACGGACTGGAAGCCGTTCAGCTAGCCAAAGAACTGCAACCAGATCTGATTCTGCTCGACATCGGACTTCCAACAATAGATGGAATTGAAGTTGCCAGGCGAATCCGAGAAGTTTCGCCCCCTTCTAAGATCCTCTTCGTGAGCGAAACCCGCTCTCCGGAAATCGCAGAGGAAGCCTTGAACACGGGCGCATGTGGTTACGTCGTTAAGTCGGATGCGGCAACCGAATTGTTGTCGGCTATCAAAGCTGTTCTCGCAGGTAAGCGTTTTGTCAGCGCCAGCCTAGCTGGTCACTTCCTTATAGCGACGGCGGTGTGTACCACTCAAACGACGCTTCTCACGTCAATGGTTATGCTTATTTCAGGAATTCGATGACAGCAGTTGAGATGCTCTTCTCACGTTTAACCGGTCAACTACGATGCCCGTTGGGAATCGTGTTGTGATTCAATCGGCACAACAACCTCGATCGTCGTTCCACCCATCGGCTTCGATTCAATTGTAATCGCTCCATTCACCAACCGGACCCGTTCCTTCATGCTGGTGAGGCCTAACCCTTTACTTTGCATCGCTGATTCGACGTCAAACCCTTTACCTGAATCACTCACGATGAGATGAACTTGATTTGACTCTCCCGTTAGGCGCACCTCGACACGTTTCACGTCGCTGTGCTTGACGGCGTTGTGCAGGGCTTCCTGTAGTACTCGCAAGAGGCACACTCCAATTTCAAATGGAAGGATGATTCCTGCGTCACTTCCGAAATCGATTTCCATATTCTGCCGCTCGCCGAACTCCCGGCACCAACTTCTGATACCCGCAACCGCACCCAGATACTGCAGTTTGGACGAGTGTAGTTCGTGCGAGAGGGCTTCCACGTCGTCTGAAATCTCAGAAATCTCTTTTTGCAGTTTCCCCAGACGAATCTGAACCTCAGAAGGATCGTGTTGAACTTGTTCAAGCTCAACTGCCAACAACGCCAGGCGCTGGGAAATATCGTCGTGAAGCTCTCTCCCGATCCGGGCACGTTCCTGCTCCTGTGCTTCGAGGAGCCTACGGTTTACTCCCAAAAGTGCCTCTTCGGCCCCCTTACGCTCGGTGATCTCTTTATTGACGCCTACCATCCGCAAAGGCTCGCCCGATTCATTCAGAAAAACCTGCCATTCTCCGGCTATCCAATGAACACTGCCGTCACTCCAGACGACACGCCATTCTCCCTTCGTCGGTTGTCCAGTTTTCAACGAATCGTTAACCAACTCGATGACTCCTGCCCGATCATCGGGATGAACCAGATTTTGGAAAGCCTCCTGTGTCCCGCCGAAGCTCCCCGGCGGCAAACCGTACATCGCCTCCAGCTCCTGCGTCCAACTATTCACTCCCGTCTGGATGTTCCATTCAAAGGTTTCTATGCGAGCGGCCTGCTGGGCTAGTCGCAACCGTTCCTCACTAACGCGGAGCGCCTCGGCTGCCTGCTTTCGCGCCGTGATGTCACGGGCGATGCCAGAACAGCCCACGATGTCGCCAGTTGTGTTTTTGATGGGGGAAATACTCAGGGATACGTTGATTTTTTTTCCAGCTTTGGTAATACGAACCGTTTCAAGCTGCTCGATTCGACCACCCGCTCTCAACGTTTCAAGGATTTGGTTCTCCTCATCCAGTAGCTCAGGCGGGACAAGAATGGTAACTGGACTTCCGACCGCTTCATTATCGGTATACCCGAAGATGCGCTGCGCGCCCGCGTTCCAACTCGCGATAACACCAGCCAGAGTCACCGAAGCAATCGCATCTTCAGACGATTCGACAATCGCGGTGTGTCGGAACTTGGCTTCTTCTGCCTTTTTTTTCTCCGTGATGTCCTCTACCATCGCGACTACTAGCGGAGACGGCCGGCCCTTCAGCAACGAAACGCTCAATTGTCCCCAGACCAACGATCCGTCTTGACGAAAGTAGCGCTTTTCCAGCTGATAGTGATCGATTGAACCTGCTCGCAATTGCTGAAACAGCGCCCAGTCTTGGTTTGCATCTTCAGCAGGCGAAAACTGAACACAGTGTTTGGTACACAATTCCTCTTCGCTGAACCCTAGCATTGAGCAAAAAGCTGGGTTGACGAAAAGAGGCTGCCCTTCAAAGTTCTCGACCGCGATGCCGATGGGACTCGCTTCGAAAACATCACGGAAAAACTGGGTGTCGGGCAGCGGCGTTTGAGATGTGTCTGCCATTGCACAAGCTATATAGCACTGTAGATATCAAATAGCAACGATAAGGAAACCGCCGAGGGCGGCGCATTTACAAAAGTTTACGTTTGGTCCGTCGTCGGAAACCCGACCGAATGCTAGTGGTATCCCGAGCTGAGAACTTGCGATGATATGCTCGCGGCTTTATTGCCACTGATTGAAGATAAGGTGGAGCCGCACTGTCGTGAAGCCCGGAACGAGTAGGCGGTTTTACGCCTGGTATTTCCCATGCTGCAGGTTTGTTTGAATGGCTTCGCAGAGTTCACGGGCTCTAAAACGGAATTTGGCGCGCTCATGTAGTGCCCGGTCGAGAGCACGATCCTTTTGAGGCCAAAGTCAAGGCCCAGAAATTTGAATAACTTGCCCTTCACCGTGCGTGAACAGCTGAGTGTTCTGCACAGATTCGTTGGAAAAGCTGGTTGTCCATCCCGCCCTGAACGATACCCAAAAAATACCCGCATAGAATATCTACATCATATGTTCGGGCTAGCTGGTTGCAGAGCCTTTCTATCTGAATCGCCGCCTCGGGGCTACCCTGTGCCCACAGGAGATGAACACCTTCTCCGAAAACTGCAACGCGGGTCGGCTTTCCCTTTGCGTCTGCCGCCGTCATGATGAGATCCCCAAAAAGACTCAAAAATCGAGCTGGATCAAGCATCCCATTAATCACGAATTTCGAGACCGCGTCAGCGACATCCACCGAGAGGTATTTCCCCTGCTCAATAGCCGCAGATGTATCGACGCCACTTGCCTCCATTCTCAGGAGGAGGCTGCTTCGGTGGGCCTCGGTCGCGACAACAATCGTCGCATTTCCGGCCTGGAGAGCGTTGACAATGAACTGCGTAACGTCATCCAAGAACAATCGATCATTAGAATAAAAGCCAACCTGGTGTACGCAGGCAATCTCCATATTCCTATCAAGTTGTGCGAAGGGGTTCTTGACTAGGAACTCCTGGGAGGCTACCTCGTCCGAACCTGCAATGAAATCATGGCCAGAAAATTTCTTACTGACAAAGTACTCGCCTCTAAGAACGGCGGCCACAGCAGTCAGTAGCTCTCGTCCCGCATCAGTCTTTGTAACGTAGCCGTGTGCGCCCGTGCCAAGGGCCGCCTGCACCACGTCGGCGGAGAATTCCTGGCTTAAAAAAAGTATTCTGGATTCAGGGGAGAGCTTGCGGATTCGTCGAGCGACTTCGATTCCATTCAGCGAGGGAAGGCCAATGTCAAGCACGATCAAGTCCGGTCGCAGTTCCTCTGCCTTCTGAACCGCTTGCAGTCCGTCTGTGACGGCCCCGACGGTCTGCAATTCCGGTCTTTTCTCAAGCGTCGAACAAATGAAATTCCGAAAAGCCTCGGAATCTTCGACTACCAGAAACCGCTTTGGTGATGTTTCCAAACAGCCCCCTACAAATCGCAAACCCGACCTTGAGGATTTAGTTGCCGGTCGTATTCATAATCTACGGCTCCGCGATTCAAGTGGTGGCACCAGACGGCTTATAATCAGCAATCCTGTCTGGGGCGATACGAAAAGATTGATTCAATGCTACACCTTGCTCATCGTTCGTAAAACCCAACTCCATGGGCTGGGAGGCACTTTTTCTCGAATCGGGTAAATCCTTTTGACGCAATGAGATCTGCGCGAAGGAACAGGATGGTTTTTTAGGCAACTCGACTTTCCACAGGCGATCACAGGCAATCGTCCGGACAATCCGCTGCCGAATTGGCATTTAACGAGCGTTAACCACAAAATCTCTGATCTGGATCAACCGGTTTAATGGTGATCGTTCGCCAACCAACCGACTGTGCATTCCAGCCTCTAGCTGTCTTCCGGTGCAAGCCCGCTGCAAGAAAAGACAGGTGACTCTTTTTGACGGCCTTCGTAATGTTTTCACAACAGAGCACGATTACGCGAGGGCCCAGCGCCCAGGGGTGGTAAAGACTTGTGACCCGTGGCAATGGTGCTCAGGCAGGGTCATTCATCAAACCGAACGGCGACTCTCATCGATGGCGTAATTGAGGTTTTAGGTGAGCGTGTTAACTGAGGATCGTCGGCTTAAGCATTGCATTGCGGACCGCCGCCGTAAGGTCCATCCCTACTTGCATGAGGGTGATAGAAATTTCACAACGCCGGCTGCTCCTGTCGAAATACTTCCCACAGATTTCCCCACTCTTATGCTGCACAAATAGAACTCGGGCGTCCCGACCGCCGTTTTCGTGAATGGATCTTTTGATCTGCAACCTTTCAGTTTCAAAAGCGAATCCCCTATTCATACCTAAACCTCTGAGTGGCGAATCCATGGTCTTATATTGCTCGGCCCGATGCCGACCTTTTAGTGACGGCGTACCTTGGTACGGGCAGCCGTACCTTCCAGCACGCGCCCTGAGGAGGCGCAGCAACGGCCCGAGCCAAGTAAAGACTAGCTTTTGATGCGGATACTGTCGTTGCTCTGCCGCAATAATGGTAGTCGGTTAACTGTTGTAATCAGGAAGCGCGGCATCGTCGGTTCGTCGGGCAGAGGAGGGGCATTTTGCCGGGCACATACCGTGCCCCGTCAACTTGTGCGGGGAAGAATTATCCTCGCTGCCACGCGATATTAGTGAGACCAAGACCAGCCAAGTCAATGCTCAGGTACCTTTCACCGCGAAGAGCTGCCTTCACAGCAGGTAATAGTTCCCTTCCCGCATCAGACTTGATCACATATCCGCACGCCCCGATGCGGAAAGCTTCTTGTGCAAGTTCGGGCGAGTAATTTTCAGTCACTAACACTATTTTTGTCGGTGCAGCCTGTCTCTGAATCTGTCGAGCAGCTTCGATTCCATTCAATGTGGGCAAACCAATATCGAGCAGGATGAGGTCGGGTTGTAGTTCTTGGGCCTTCTGAACCGCTTCTGGCCCATCGGAAACGTCGGCGACGATTTGTAGTCCCAAATCTATTAGCATCAAACAAATGAAACGGCGCCGGCCCTCGTGATCATCCACGACCAGCACTCGGGTTGGGGAGGTCGCCAAATTGTCTCCGTCTGAGCTAGATTGAACCTACTCTGGCAAATTCGGCGGTTTATTCTAAGCAGCGCGCGATGAATTAGCTCGCGTCCCAATCTTGGCTTCCGCGGTGAGCTCGGTGCCAACACCGGGACTTGACTTGACGTGTAACGAGCCCCCCACCATCCGCAGCCGCTCACGCATCGCGGCCAAGCCAATCCCATTCGCACGAGCATCAGGATCAAACCCAACCCCGAAGTCCTTAATTCGCATTCGGACGCGCCCTCTGGAATTGTTGAGCTTCACTTCGATACGTCTGGAGTGGCTGTGTTTCACCGCATTATTTAGCGCCTCCTGAGCGACCCGGTAGAAGCATAGTGAGACGTCGTCGGATAACTCCGAAGGCAACTCGCCTGCCTCTAGCTGAACGTCTACGTTGTGCTGACGCGAAACATGCCCGCAAACTTCTTTAAGAGCCATCTTAATGCCGAGCAGCCGCAACTTGGACGAGTGTAGGCGGTGGGACAGATTGTGGACGTCGCTCGCAAGTTCCTTTACATCGTTCCATAACTCTTGCAGCCTCCAGTGTAACGACACTCCATCCGCCGAGGATTCCTGAAGTAGCATGTCGAGGCCTACTGACAGTAAAGCCAAGCGCTGCGCAAAGTCATCATGGAGCTCCCGGGCAAGTCGCTGGCGTTCTTCTTCGGTTGCGTGAATCAACCGGCCGCTCAATTCTTTCAATACTTTCTCTGACCTTCTACGTTTGCGTGCTTCGACGAACAACGTCACAATAAGTAAAGATTCCAGGGTCATCGCAGCTAAGGAGCTTAGAATGTACCACTTGTAGCTCTGCCAAACTCCGGCCTCTCGAAACCGAACAACGGTTCCGGTGGGCAATCGCTTCTCGTCGAGTCGCCAACGCTGCATTTGCCGCCAGTCGACCATAGGAACAGTTGACTTGCTCTCTTGGACGGGAAGATCTTGAATGCGCTCTCCCCGCAAGATGCGGAGCGTAAGTTGGGCGGTCTCATGACCAAGTGATTCAGGATTGAAAACAACTCCGCCAACGATCCCCAGACCGACGTGGACGGCACCCTGGTTGTACACGGGAACACGTGCTTCTTTTGCGATCCGCGCGAGCACCTCATGGCTGAGTAAATTGTTTCCGGCTGAATCTTGGTACATGGAAAGAAACAAAATCACCGTGCCGTCGGACACTTGTCTTACGGTCCTCACGAAATCCTCGACTCTACCGGTATCCATATACGTCAACTTCACCCTTTTCTCAACCTGATCAAGCTGGCGTCGAGCAACAGACTGGAGCCATTGATCAGTCGGGGCTGCTCCCGAAATGACGAGTATTTCTCGTGTATTAGGCTGCAAACGAAGCACGAGTTCTACGGTTCCCTTCAGGTCAACTTTGCCGAGCGTGCCCGTAACCGGTCGGCCTGACTCCCAACTTTGCAGCGCTTCCGAGTCCCCGTATATGACGATTGGAACGCCGGGAAATAGTTCATCGCCATACATACGCATGAACTCAATTGCCGGCCGGGCGACCGCGATGACTACACTGAGTTTTTTCTGAATATATTTTCGGCGAAGGAAATCGCGAAGTGCAGCCCGGTTGTCACCTTCTGGCCATCTCGTCTCGTCAAGAAATTCAGCGTAGAAGTCCAGACTGGCTCCTAGCTGTTGCTCTAAAGTCGATCGGATGATTTCATCCACTATGACGTTGGCAGGTAAGTCCGGCCTACTGCCATACAGAGCCAAGACCGTCTTTTGAGGTTCGGCCGCAAGCGCATCAAACGCAACGCTGGTAACTAATACCAGAATCAGAATACAAAATAGAAAGCCACCGAAAAGCCTTCTTTGTTCTTGCCGAAGACACATAGCTAGAACTCCACACGTGTGGCAACTTGGAAGGCCCTCGGACCGCCAGTCCCGAATGCTTGCCCAGCACGAGCACTTGGCTGACCGTAGTTCGGTTGATTCAGCACATTGCTATAGCCAGTCAGATTCGCGACGCCAAAAAGGTTGAAGACTTCGCCAGTCATGGTCAAAGTCACCTTTTCCTTAATATTGAACTTCCTAGTCAACCGAATGTCCTGCGAGATGAAGCTGTCGCCCTGCGAAATTCTGTCAGGTAGCCTGATTGGGCTGATGATCTGATTGAATGGCGTCCGTGGCCTGATCACGGTTTGCGTGACGTCAGGATAAGTAACGGTTTTCGTGCGCGCTTCAACCATCACATTATATTCCGCCACGAGAGCGCGCAATTTAGATTGGCTTAGACCCTGTCCAAGCAGATTGTGTCGATTGGTTCCCGGTAGCAATGTCGTGCTGATGCCATCACCGTCAAGGTCCAGTCCTGCCAACGTGGTGTCAAGCGGAGGCGCGCTGTCAATCTCCGAAATAAGCGCTACCACCCAGTCGTTCAACAAACCACGCAGAATACGCGGCGACTGCATACGAACGTTAGGCGTTTCGTAGACGCTACTAAGGATCAGTGAGTGCCGCGGGGTACCAACATTACCGTAATTGAGTGCAGGATTGTTGTATTGCGTGACCGCAACGAAACCGGTGTTCCTGGCTAACGCGTAACTGCCAGTAAACTGCAGTCTTGAAGAGAATCGCTTATCCAGTTTTACCTGGAGAGCTTGGTAACGGTAGTTCGCATCACCGCCATAGACAGTGATGGCCCCAGTGGAACATTGGTCTTGGGGGTTAAGTGCCGCAGATTGTGCCGGTGTGCAAAGCGGGATTACAGGGTCGCGGACAAAAGAAACGACACCCGTATTTGGATCCACCCCAGTGACGCGCGGGCGATTGAACTGGTTTCGATCCACGGAAAACACACCCTGAAAGCCGCCCATGTGCACGTAACGCCGCATGACATAGTCAGCACTCAAAGTTAGGATTGGCGTCAGTTCCTGTTGGATCCCCGCATTTACGTGAATTGCGTAGGCCGTGGTGTGATCAGGACCGAACAACTGATCAGCCTGTTTGATGACTTGGACCGTGCTCACCTCCGGGTCGGTTCCATTGCCCAGCTTGGACGCGAGCGTGGAACGGATGGCGGGAAGGATTGGAAACAGATCTTGCCCGCGGAAAGCCGTAGGCGTGCTCAGAAAACTAAGTCCGACGACTGAACCGTCGACCGGAACGCGTTCGTTGCCGGACGGTCCGAGCGCGCCACGCTCGAGAAGGGGAACAAAGAAATCGATTTTGTCGTGATAGATCCCGCCGCCGCCACGTATTACCGTTTTGCTCTTGTTTTGCACATTCCAGGCTAGGCCGGCCGAGGGATCGATCACACTGGCGCCACGATACGGCGGTCGCAAGTCCCCACCGAATATAGGACTGAGATAAGCAGGTCGTTTCAGATCCTGGTTATAGATGTTTGTCTGATACGAATACGCAGCCCCAAAGCTGAGAGTCAAGCCACTCCGCATAGACCACGAATCCTGCACATGAAATCGCCACAAATTGCTGTGAGCTATGCTATCCGAGTGGTATGGGCCGGGAAAACTGACGTTTCCAATTCCCGCTATGAAGCTGCGTACTGGCAGTTGCAGAATGTCTTCCAGCGTGGGGGGAGGCGCCGCAGGATCTCTCAAGCTAGCAGGCAAAGCGCTATAAAGCGATGGTGATTGCAGCAGATTTGTTGGTCCCCACAAGGTGATTTGCGCCGGTTCATAGATCCCTCGGTACCCATGCAGAGAAACATGTTCCCAGTCCCCACCAAGGCGAAGCAGATGCCTATTAAGTTGCAGCGTGAGTACATCTAGCAACTGGTTGGTAGTCGGGAATATAGCGAGGGGAGCGCTTGCTCGATTTCCAATACGAAATTGGGGATCGTCAAAAATCAGGATCTCAGGCCCTCCAATACCAATGCAAACCACTGGACCCGCACATTTTTGTGGGGTAACAGGATCAACATGACTGTGCAAGTAACTATATGCATAGCGCAGATCATTCACGCTCTCTGAGTTAAGAACTGATGTTTCTCCGCCTTCAATCTGAAGAGCGGAATTACGACTTGACACCCAATTGGAGGGCATGAAAATGCCAACGGAGGAGACGCTGTTGGTAGACGGAGCTACGCTGTTGTTCTTATCTTGGCTGATGCGGATGAATGCGCTGTTGGCGTTGTCGAGCTTGCCATCAACTCGTAGATTGAACTGGTTGAACGTAAGCGGGCTGGGATAGACTACGTCGAGCTTGGAAAAAATAGGGTGATTGTTCTGTATTGCAAGGGCGGCGGTTTGCCAGTCGTGCTCAAAGTTCGTGAACCAGAAGACTCGGTCTTTTCTTAGACGGCCACCAAGTCTGAAACCCGACTGCCTCCGCGCAAAAAATGGGTCTGGATGCTTGCCGTCTCGATGAAGGCCAGGATAAGCGGCCATATTGTGATCTCGATAGAAGAAGAACGCCGCGCCGTGGAGACTATTGGTGCCATGGCGAGTAATGATGTTGATTCCTCCAGCGCCAGTCATCGCTGATGCAGGATTGAAGCTAAATCGCTCGACTTGAAACTCCTGCACAGTTTCTTGGGAGAAGTTCTGGGACGTTCCTCCATTTATGCGATCATTCACTGCCACCCCATCGACCGAAACCTGGGTCAGCAAGTATTGAGCTCCCGCCATGGAAACACGCGAATAATTGTTGGCGAGGGTGCCGGGATTTGCCACCGACACGACGCTTACGCCAGGCTCAAGGCGTGCGAGTTCAAGAAAGTTGCGCCCATTGAGCGGCAGGTTCTGAATCTGAGTCTGACTCACACTGCCCTTTACAGCGAATTCGCTAGTGTTGACGCCGGATGTCTCGCCTCTTACCAGGACTTGCTTTTCGACCGAACCCGGCCGCAGCTGATAATTGATCGTCAACTGGTCACCAACGCGCAGCGTGACTTGCTTCACTTCCCTAGTGAAACCGGGTGCCAAAGCTTCGATCTCGTAATCGCCCGGTTCGAGATTTGTTATGTAGTACTGGCCGGAAGCATCCGTTCCGAGGATACGGTCGCTTCCAAACTGCGGCTGAGTGACTCGGAGTCTTGCTGTCGTCAGGACTGCTCCGCTAACATCCCTGACGATTCCTCGGATGGCTCCTTCAGGAG
>Ga0070717_10003092_pt1 | contig 11865 bp, 9 predicted proteins | sample LARL113metaG_FD_71366 | JGI IMG/M metagenome (GOLD analysis project Ga0070717, IMG submission 71366) | Corn, switchgrass and miscanthus rhizosphere microbial communities from Kellogg Biological Station, Michigan, USA - LAR L11-3 metaG | ecosystem: Host-associated > Plants > Roots > Rhizosphere ...
ATTTGTTTGGCGATTTTGTCCGGAGCCAGCAGATCATCTGCATCCAGCCACTGAATGAATTCGCCCTGACAAAGCGCGAAGGCTTTGTTTCTCGCTGCAGAACCGCCTTGATTTTCCTGCGTGATAACACAAACACTCCTTGACGCAAACTGCCGTGCGATTGAAAGGGTTTGATCGCGAGAACCATCATCCACTACGATGATTTCTTTTCGCGGCCAGGTTTGTCCGAGCGCGGACCGGATCGTGTCAGCGATCCAGCACTCAGCGTTGTAAGCCGGGATGAGGATGGAAACAAGAGGTTTCATTATGTCGAAGCGTAAATCGTTAAACTGTTGAAGCGTTAAAGGGTTGAAGCGTTACACAGTTACAACGTTAAAATGTTAAAAGTTACAAAGGGTACAGAACAAGAAGTTGAAAACGTGACGTCTATCAACCATCAGCTATCAGCTAAGAGCAGCTTCGAATAAACCGCCGTGGTTATCTCGGTCACTTTGCTCCATGAGTATCGCCCATTCGCGTACTCCTTGATTTGAAGCCTCCGAGTGCCAAGATTGTTGAACAATTCGCTCTTGAAGTACTTGTCGACCTTGCGGGCAAGATCGGATGAATCCCGTGATTTGAAGACAAAGCCGGTCTCACCTTCAACGATTTCTTCTTTCAAGTTCCCCACATCCGCGGCTATTGCAGGGAGTCCGAAGCTATAACCCAGGAAAAGCACACCGCTCTGAAATACATGCACATAGGGTAGAATTGAGACGTCGGCCGCTTTGAAGTACACCTCGGTTGCCTCATCCGGTACGTATTCAATCTTCGCTATAACGCGGCTTTCAACCCTGTTGCGCGAAATGATCTGCTGAATGTGGTTCCAGTAATCCCTCGAGTGCTTCGGGCTCCCAACAATAAGCAGACGATAACTCAGATCTTTCGTCAACAGTTCTACAAAGGCAGCGACGAGGTATTCCAGCCCTTTGTAAGGCGCGATGTTGCCAAAGAAAAGCAGCGTCTTATCCTTGTCGTCAACACCCAACTGCCGTTTCGCTTCTGCACTTGAGAGGCTTGTGTTCGGTATCGTGTTGTTAAGTCCGAATGGGATCACACTCACCTTCTCTTTCGGAATGCGAAAGTCGGCTACAAGCTCGCTTCTCATCGGGTGGGTGTGAACCAAAATATGGTCGCACAATTCGTACTGGATCTTCAACGAAAGCCGGTTCAGCCAGGAATCGTTCAAATCCCGTTTGCCCGCATTCACGTTGTGCGCCGTGAAGACAATCTTTTTGCCGAGCAGCCTGTAGTAGAGCATCAAGAGCGTACGATCAAAGAGCTGGAACTTATTGTTCCATAGAATGTGGAACAGCTTCGGTCTTGCGTTCGCCGCATAGCCAATAAGCCTCACGTAGTACCTCAAAACCCTCCACGTCTTCCTGAGGGAGCTGGCTTCCCTCCGCTGATCGCCTCGCAAATTAAGAAAATTCACGCGGCAATTGCTGAGCAGCTCCGGCACACTGAGGTAGTCGCTGCCAATGAAATCAAGTAATATGCCTTCCGACGTAAGTGCGGCCGCCAGCCCGAGCGCGTAGGGTTTGTCCCCGCCGCCAGTCAGGAGCGCCACATGCGCGATCGCAGAACCCGCCGCAGCGGGCAAGCGTCGGACGGAGTCTGATCGCTCACTTCTGACCTCTGACTTCTGACCTCTGATCTCTCTCCGAGCCATAGGCTCTACAGAGCCGGAGGCTGACTTCTGATACCTGGCCTCTGATATCTGGCTCATGTCGCGGCAGTCCGACTCGCAACCGACGCGGCGGCTTCGAGTTGGATCATCACGGCGCTTAACACTTCATCTAGTGTGATGGCCGTTGTAGCGCGCTCATCGTATCCGCGCTTGTAAAAGAATTTCTCCAACAGAGGCGAAACTATCTTCTTCTGGATGCCATAATCGTAGATCTCCCACGGACTGGTACAGGTAAAAAGGGTGACGCATCGGGTACCAGTTCCGAGGGCTAAATGCATGGGCAAACTATCGCCCCCAACCAAGCATTGATGGTTCCGCACATCAGACAGGTGTTCAAGTAACGACGCCCGTTTCGGTAGGAGGTTTACTTTCAGTCCCTGCGACTCAAGCTGCTGTTTCAGTTCATCGTAATAAGCCCATTTTTTCATCGGCCAGATCGGACCGGCATCGGCTGCTAGGGCAACATCGCCTGATAATCCCGTTTCGATCGGTTCCGGCAGCAAGTATGGCTCACCGGCAAAACGGAAGCCCAACCCGCAAAAAATCATCTCTTGGTATGTCCGCCGGTTTAGAAATTTGAGTCGATCAGCCTCTTGCCGGCCATGGGAGCTGATCAGACTCAGATCAAACCAATCCTTGGAGTTTTCCGTGTATTCTAGGGTGTTATTGGAATTGAGATAAGCACCGAATATCTCGCCGCACTCAACTGTTTTCAGAAATTCTGCGACGTCGAGAGTATCTTCCAAGTTTATGACCAAATCATAGTGGGTATCTAGGACTCTCGCTCGTTCTTCCCATGAGAAGCAGCGTAGGTTATCCATCGGGCCTTCCAGCAAAACGATATTCAGCGCCGCCGTTAGCCACGTGATTTGTCCACTCAACTGGCTCAGCAGCGGCGTGGTTCTTACCACGTCGCCAGTAGCACCAAGTTTAATGATCAATACGTTCATCCGTCTCGTAGAGGCGCATGTCCTCACGCGCAAATCTTGTACTATTGCAACCCCTGACTTAAGAGATAAGCGACCGCCAATCGAATTGGACATCTGCAACCGTCATGATCGCCGGGTTCTTCAGACCAGGTTTGCCATAACGTAGCGGCTGGCCATCCAACGAGTACACACCTCCTCCTGCTGCTTCAACAATGCACTGGGCTGCCGCCGTATCCCATTCCATGGTCGGCAAATCACGCAGATAAATGTCGGCTTTGCCTTCGGCCACGAGACAAAACTTGAGCGAGCTTCCCATGGATTGAAACCGCGGACTCGCCAGCCGCGCCAGCAGCGCCCTGACCAAAGGTCCAGCGTGATCTTTGCTCGCGACAACCGCTAACTCCGAAGAATCGGCGCGTCGGGTCGAAATCGGAGTTGGCCGCTCACCATCAACCTGGCGCCAGGACCCGAAATTTCGACCACCATAATAGGTAAGGCTGAGCGCCGGTGCATGCACAACACCCAATACCGGCAATCCGGCCTCCATGAGAGCAACATTCACCGTAAATTCGTTTGTCCTTTTAAGAAACTCCTTAGTCCCATCCAACGGGTCCACCAACCAAGAGGATCTGCAAGTATCAATGGAGCCGTTAGTTGCTTCCTCCGACTCTTCTGAAATCACAGCAGCCTCGGGCATCAAGGATTTGAGGGACTGCACCAGAAAGTCATGAGACGCCCGGTCTGCTGCAGTCAAGGGCGACGCGTCCTTTTTTAGGGTGACGTTGGTTCCCGCCTCATAGAAGCGCATGATTTGCTTACCGGCTTCTCGTGCTAGCTCACAAACGTCCGAATTCAGTCTGGTTAGTCGTTCCATTGATTTGGCTTGTGGCTGCCCTCCTCCAAAAGCCTGACCCATTACAAGTGTCTGGCGGCGGCTGAAAGAACAGTCGGAGTTCCAAAGTCATTCGATCGTACTTCCCTGTAAGCATGGTCTCGCAGAAGAAGTCTCTCCACGGCCTCCAACGTAAGGACGGCATTAATTTCGGCCGTGTAATTCTTGCGACCGCGAATGTGCTCCCGCGCCATGCACTCGAGAAAATCGAGATTCCAGAACGGAGCCCGTTGGATTCCGCCATCCGTGACGACACTCTTGACGTATTCGGCCAGCTCCCGCCGGAACCAGCTTCTATAATGGAGAAATTTGTGGTGCCCAAAGATTTTCACTTCCGAGTCAATTCGCTCGAGAATGGCATCGAACGGGAGGAGCCAGTTGGGCATCCCTTCATTGTGGAGGTAGTCAATCTTGAAGCTGGCTTCAAAAAACGACCGCTTTAGTCTGTTGATCAATCCTGCATCTTTACCCTCGATGCGGCGATCAGTGGGGATATCTCTTAAACGTTTGCTGTTATTTTCCACAAGGCGCAAAGAAGACCGCGGAGATGTCCGGAGAGTCTCGGGAGCTTGAAAAGCGAGGGCGACTATCTCATTGTCAAGGTAAGGTGTTCGCAAGGTCACCTGCGAGCGCGACGCTGCCGCGCTGCCAAATAAATTCCACGGCACGTTCCTAAATGCCGCAGAAGTAATCGGGTGTTTTCCATCAGCTGCAAATTCGCCGACCGAGGTATTCACCAACTGCCCAAACTCAGGGTTGATTAGCGAAGGAGAAAGTCCCACCGGCTTAAAGGTGGACACTCCTCTTAAGATCTCACTTCCATAGAGACCGGTCAGACGCACCGGTGCCAATTGGCGGGCCTGTTTGTTGAAATAGATTTCGTGCGCGCCGGTAGCTCCGCACGATCCGTCAGTCAGATAGACTGTCCGATCCGCGTGGAAGGCAAAATCCGAAAAGAAATCGGCGCCCAGACGCAGAAGGTGATGTTCGAGACCACAGACCCGCGCCACCCGCGCGGCAATGCGATCGTCAAGCGTTTTTCGTTCCGGCCCCGTGAAAGTGTACGATACGGGACTTTCAGCGGCCTGAGGACGGCAGGCCATAATCATTCTGGTATCCAACCCGCCTGTTAGGGAAATGCCTAGTTTTGAGTTCGCCTCGAAATAGCGGGGAAGGATCCGCTTGAACGTTTCCTCAAACTTTGACTCAAAAGACTCCGCTGAAAGACTTGGCAGGGAATCCCATGTTCGGCTATCAAAATATCGACGCTTGTTGCACGCCCCATCTTCGAACGTCCAGAGCGATCCGCCAGGAAGGAGACCGATTCCATGGAACAAGGTTTGCCAACCCAAAGTGCAACCAAACGCAAGAAACTGGGCGACGCCATTCCGGTCAAGCTCTCGTAGCTCCGGGAGAATAGAAAGTAGCGCCTTCGCCTCGCTGGCGAAATAAGTGGCATCCCTGGCCTGGTGCCAATAGATTCTTTCCGCACCATAGCGATCATTGAATAGGAAGGCCTTCTTTTGCCTCTTATCGACCAGCAGACCGCTGAAAAGACCATTTAAGTTTTCAAAGAATTGCTCACCCTGCTCCTCGTAAAGGTGAGCCAATAAGTCATTGTTTGTTTCGAATCCATGACCTCTTCGCCTAAGACTAGTGCTGATATCTCGATCCATGAGGCATTCACCGGCCAACAGCACAGCAATATCGCGCGCTTCGTTGAAAAAGACCTGGTCCGCAGCAGACGACCTTTGATGTGCCACGCAACCCGAATACACTCCAAGCTCTGGCGCGGCGTACAATCCTGAAGCATAAAAGCGTTCGTGTTCCATTGAGGTAACCATGGCCTTCACAAGACGCTGGCACTCTTCAGCAGGTCGCTGGCTGATAATTCCGGCTATACCTGGCATACCAGCTAGTTAGCTTCTGCCGCTGACAATAATCGTCGACGCAACATCCGCTCCAGGATCCCGCGTGGTTTCCGTTGCAAACAAGTATTGGCGGAGAGGGGAAGGATTCGAACCTCCGATGCGCTTTCAGACCGCATAGCAGCCCTTGCGAGCTGCTGCCTTAAGCCACTCAGCCACCTCTCCAAAATAAACCTACTCCGTCGGAAGCGACCCAGACAGCTGCGCCCGCTTAGAGGCAGGTTGCCGCTGAATATCCTGCCGATCTTTTTTTAGCTTTCGAAATGTCCCATAGCTCTCGGGATCGTAGCCCAGATCTTTCATACTGCTTTTAGTTAGACAGACGATTATGAAGTTGTCAATTGGCGAAATAACTGTCTTCCATCTATGCGCGGCATCTGGATCAAACGCCTTCTGTTGTTTTCCGGTTAAGCTTGACGGTTGATGCTCATGCCTGCCCTTCTGCGGCTCCAGCATGTCTTCCGTAAAATCAACCTCGATAAAGTCGCATAACTGCTTTAGAATCCTCTCTGGGTCAGCAAGGAGATCTTCATATCGGAACAATCTATAATTGCTCAGGTCTTTGAATTGACTATGCACACGCGAAGTCAACCGGTATTGCATGACCACCCGCCAAAGCGCTGCTTTGCGTATGAACCACGCTAAACGCGGATGTTCCATCACCTTAAGCGCAGTTCCCGATGGATCGTTCGATTTTGACATCGCGAGCGCCCTCGGGTCCCTGGTGATGTGTATTATCTTGCAGTCAGCAAACCAGGCGAGCAGTTCCGGTATGTGTCCAACATCAACGGGGAACTTAACACAAGCTCGTTTGCAGCCACTGAACCGTGTAATCTCCTCGATGAGAATTCTCGCGATCGCTCCTAAACTTCTATCCGATTTCTTGATTCGGCGCGAGATTTCCCTTTTCAGTTCAGGATTCTCGGCAGCTTCAATATTCACGAACTTCCAAAAGACGCTATCCAGGCCAGGAACATTCCCTTTGGCAAAGCACAGCTCGACCATTTTATCCACGTTTTCATCGACTAACAAATTCCCCACCTTGGTTCTAAGAAAATAGTTGAAATCTTTATGCCTGCCTTCGCTTAAAAAGCGAGGGTCCGTAAGTCTCATCATACCTGGGCACATTGCGATCAGGTTGTGCCATAGCGTGCTTCCAGCTCTGTGCGGACCAACGATGAATATCGGACTATTCAAGACCTATCGGCAATATCTGTTTCTCGATTAGTCTGCGAACGGAATATTCAAAGACAATCGTGTGGTTGCCCGGAGATGCCACTGGAGGTGACAGCCGGCGTTAGCGCGCAGATAATGTGAGTGACTTCCCGTCGGTCGACCGCGGAGCGACTGATCGCGACGCGATCTTTTGAGCAAATCTCAGGGTGTACCACTTCGATCTTAATGCCAGCAGCCAGACCATTAGTTTCTCTGGAATCAGGCCCTTCACTCCTTCGTGCAGTCGGAGCCTCAAGGCTATCCATCCTAGCGTAGTCAGAGGAACGTAGTATTCCGGAACTGGGATTTTCTCAAAGCCGACACTCTCTTGAAATTTACCGTGGTCTCCTCTACGCCATAAAGTGTAGGTAAAATAAGGAATCCCTCGTTGCGCGCAGATTTCAACCACCTTGGCGATCATGCCATTCATAGGCGATTTATCACGATGTGCGGTCTTATCGAGAATCAGCGTCACCATCGCATATCTGTCGGCGAGCACGAATTTAATAAATCCTATCAGCTCTTTTTCGAAATAAGCAGCGACAAAAACTGCTTCTCCGAGATCAACCGACAACTCAGCTTTCACCGTCTGAAAGTCTTTTCCGTAGTGCCGAAACGGCTTCCCGCGTCTAATCGGAGACTGGTTGTAGATATCGACCACGCCCCGTACAAAGTCGTCGTTGAACTCGACTTGCTCGATACTCACGCCCAATTTTTGTCCTTTTCTAATCTTGTTGCGAGCTCTAAACCTGATTTGCTTATCCCACCAGTGCTTGAAATCCTGGATCGGAATAGCGGCAACTTGACGCCACTCCTTGTAGTAGGAAAATTTCGGTTCGCTCTCTGGAATTCGCTGCCAGAATTTCAAGAAATCAACCCTCACGCTGGACTGTTTTAGCGCCCGAATCACCTTATCGGGGTCATCAATATCCTCCTGCCATTCATTCTTGAGACTGGCCGTCTTGATAAGCTTCCCGGAAATGATGAGTGTTTTGGCGTTGACGCGCACGGCGTCGACGAGAATCGGCGCACCTCTCGGGCTGATCTTCTCTCTGACGATCATCTCGGCTCCTCAACCCAGCGCTAAATGCAACGTCATGATTTTCGGTACCACTCGGCCGAGCTATGAACGTCGTCCGATGTAGAGGCGGCTGAAATCAACTGTTGTGAAACCATATTCGCGCAAAACAGCAGCAAAATCCTCACGCTTGTACCTCCCCATGGGATCGTCGTGGATCTCAGCAACAATATTCGAAAAACGAGTGAACGCTGTCGGAGCAGCATCTAAAATTTCCCATTCCGACCCTTCACAGTCCATCTTCAGCAAGTCAAACTCGCCTTGTACTGTTTGCAGCCACTCGTCCAACCCAACGACGTCAACCTGAGGGTGTTGAAAAGTGACATTAGTCGCGCTTCTGCCATACAGAAAGGGATTCGTCACTCTCGACCGGTAGAGGCTGCTCCTCGCGTGAGCGATGGGATTAACCCAGATCTCGCTCTCACGCCTGCCTCCTCCTAAAGCGCTCCCATCCAACCGAACGCTGTTACATCCATTGTGCTGCAAATTGAACTGACATAAACTAAAAGAGTCTGGATCTGGCTCGAAGCAAAAGGCCTCGGCAACATCATGTTGCCGATGCAGCCATATTGTGAAAGCACCAATATGCGCCCCTATGTCAACGACGCGAAGTGGTCGCGGCGGCAACAGCTTCAATATGGGGCGATAGGTTTCCTCTACCAAGACTTCCCGAAGAATCCAAAGATCACCACCGCGAGCCCGACCCAGCATGGTATACTCGGTGCCGTTTTTTCGTATACGGTATGAGCAATAAGCCATATTCACCCATCCCAATCGCGCAGAGACAACGAGAAGAGGATTCTGAAAATGTTTGAACAATTGGCGATAATTGTTCCCCTTTTCCCAAAATGACTTGAGCTTCATCATACTGAACGAGCGATCGAGTCATACTTGAATCTCCTAAGCAAGCTTTTTCGAAACTGGCCGGGGCAACAACGCCGCACTGACTGTAGCATTCGAGCGCGGCTGCGGTCCAGATCGAGTCCCGCGCAGCCACTGCTCAAACATGACGAGACTGAACAAAAGCTTGTGGTTGTCTTGTCGGCCTGATCGATGAGCTTTTAGAAGCTTCCGCACCGGCTCGGGTTTGAGCAAACCAAACATCAGAGAGCTTTCATCCAAGAGCATTCGATGTAGCTCACCTTTGAGCGATGAGCGAAACCATTCGTCCACCACATTTACGGCGAAGCCGCGTTTCTTGCGCTTAAGGATGCTTGGCGGCAGGTAATTCTGGCAGACCCTACGATGCAGCCATTTGCGGCTCCCATTGCGGATTTTGAAATCGGCACCCAAACGCTGGACATATTCCACGACAGTACGATCCAGGTAGGGCACGCGGACCTCGAGGCTATGAGCCATGGATAGCTTGTCCGCATACATGAGCAGTTCGTCGGGGAGCGACGACCGAACTTCAAGAAGTTGAAAACCACCCAGTTCATCAGTGTGCACCATTTGTGGAACCAGCCCGCGCCAGTAGTCAACGAGCTCATGGCCATCTCGATTAGGAAGCATATCATCCCGAAAGAGTCCGTCTATGATACACGCTGGCGCCAGGGAAAAGACATTCTGATAGCGTTTCATCCGGTCTTCCGTCCCTAGTGAAGCCACGCCGCGTTTCAACGTCTCGTTGCGAGGCAGCCCGTGGACAGCGAAGCCGGCAACGGAACGCAGCGCCTTGGGCAGGAGTCGCCACCAAATTCCGTAATGAACACCCAAGTGCCGTTTGTATCCGCCAAATAGCTCATCGGGTCCTTGACCGATCAGGGCTACTTTCACGTCCTGCCGCGCGCGCTGCGAAACAAAATACATCGGCACAATGGAAGAAGCGGCGATCGGTTCCTCCAGGCATTCAACAATGCGTGGCAGAGATCGTTCAAATTCATCCTGGTCAAGTTTTACGGTCACATGCCGAGCGCCCAAAATGGAAGCGGTTTCCGCTGCATCAGCCAGCTCGTCGCCTTCGAAAGTCTCCCCGTAGCCGATGGTGTACGCCGGCCAGGGTCCGCCCTGTTCATTCATCAGGGCCAGGAGCAGACCCGAATCGAGACCGCCGCTCAATAGTATCCCTACCGGCACATCGCTAAGCAAATGACGTCGAACCGCAGCTCGATACAGTTCCAGTAATTCCTGCGCGGCATCTTCCTCATCTTTGTGGTCCAAAAACGGGATCCGCGTGTAGTTATACCAGCGCTGCTCCTGGCATTCTCCATTCTCAACAACTAACATCGTCCCCGGCGCTAATTTCCGGATGCCTTCAAATATCGTTAAGGGAGAAGGGGTATAACGGAACCGGAGGAAAAGATTGAGCGCCACCGGATCAACGTCCGGTTTGGAGTTCGTTGCCGCAAGAATTGGACGGATTTCCGATCCAAACGTCAGTTGGGCATTGTCGATCCGGTAATAAATCAGCTTGATTCCCATGGCATCGCGGGCCACGACCAGCCGCCTTTTCTTCAGGTCCCAGATGGCAAGTCCAAACATCCCATTGAGATGATTCAAAACTTCGGTGCCCCATTCTTTATACCCGTGAATAATCACTTCGGTGTCCGAGCGTGTCCGGAAAGAGTGGCCGCGTTGCTCAAGCTGAGCCCGCAGCTCTTTGAAGTTGTAAATCTCACCGTTCAAAATGATCCAGACTGTTTCCTGAGCATCGGACATCGGCTGATGCCCGCCGGCCAGATCGATGATCGAAAGCCGCCGGAAGCCCAATCCGAGCGAACCCGACAAAAAGTAACCCTCGTCGTCAGGACCGCGGTGGGCCATCGTCCGTGTCATGCGCCGGATCGTTTCCGATTCTACCGGCTGGTTTCGGGCGAAATTAAACTGGCCGCAAATGCCGCACATGTTTCAAGGAAACGTTAAAACGTTGAAAGGGTTACAGCGGTTGCAACGGAAAGAGGAAGTCAGAAGATGGAGGGCTGAAGATAGAGCGCAGATATCAGACGGCTGAAGAGCTAAGAACAGACGACTCAGGACGCTGCAGATTACGTCGCAGGCGATCAAATTCTGCGAGAGCCATTCCTACAACCTGATCCATATTATAATAGCGATAGGTGGCGAGCCGGCCGACGAAGCTGACGTTTTTTTCTAACGCGGCACGCTCGGCGTATTTTGAATAAAGCGCCTTCGCGTCAGGAGCTGGAATCGGATAGTACGGTTCGCGGCCAGGTTCGAAATTCTGGGGATACTCACGCACGATCGTAGTCGACGGAAGCTTTTGGCCCGTTGCATGTTTGATCTCTACGATACGAGTAAAGTCGTTATCGTTTGGGTAATTCACTTGCATGGCCGGCTGGAAATATTCCTGTGACAAAGTTTCCCGTTCGAAACGAAGGGAGCGATAAGGCAGGTAGCCAAAACAATGGTCGAAGTACTCGTCAATCGGGCCGGTAAAAATAAGGTGCCGAAATCGCACGTGTTCACGTACCTCGCGATAGTCGGTGTCTAGCCGTACCTCGATTTTTGGATGCGAAAGCATTTTCCGGAACATCGATGTGTAACCATTTTTTGGCAGCGCTTGGAATTTCTCTGAGAGATAGCGATTATCACGGTTCGTGCGGATCGGAATGCGCCCGCATACGCTCGCGTCCAGATCTTTCGCGTCGCGTTGCCATTGTTTGCGCGTATAATTTTTGAAGAACATTTCGTACAACTTCCATCCTACCTGCGAAACAATCACCTCTTCGGAATTTTTTGGATTGTCGATATCAATACGCCAGCTGGCGAGCTGGGCCTCCATTTCCTCAGTAGTTGATGGTCTTCCGATGAGTTGCTCGAAGGTGTTCAGGTTGATGGGGAATTGCCAAAATCGACCATGTGTCCATGATAAAATCTTATATTCCACTTCGCGCCACTCCGTGAACTGACTTAGATAGTCGATGATACGCTGCGAGTTTGTGCGGAAATAATGTGGACCATAATCGTGGACTAGCACACCCGCGTCATCGTAATGATCGTAAGCGTTGCCACCAATGTGATTACGTCGTTCGACGATGAGGCACGTCTTGCCAAGCTGGTTCGCAATTCGCTCGCCAAGCACCGAACCGGCAAAACCTGCACCGACAATGAGGAAATCAAAATTCATTAAAATGGTA
>Ga0070717_10003093_pt1 | contig 11865 bp, 6 predicted proteins | sample LARL113metaG_FD_71366 | JGI IMG/M metagenome (GOLD analysis project Ga0070717, IMG submission 71366) | Corn, switchgrass and miscanthus rhizosphere microbial communities from Kellogg Biological Station, Michigan, USA - LAR L11-3 metaG | ecosystem: Host-associated > Plants > Roots > Rhizosphere ...
CCTTACGATCCACCTGACCCGTATCGGTCGCAATACAAGAGCCATCCCTATGACGGCGAGATCGCCTACGCCGACCACGAACTCGGTCGGCTGATCGAGTGGCTGAAACGCAATCAACTCTACGATCGCAGCTTGATCGTGTTCCTGAGCGACCACGGGGAATCGCTTGGAGAGCATGGAGAACAGGAGCACGGTTTTTTCGTCTACGATGCCACGGTTCATATCCCACTGATCGTGAAACCGCCTGCTGGAAGCGGGATTCGACGTGGGCGGGTTGCGCGGCCGGTGGAGACGGTTGCGGTGGCGCCCACGCTCCTTCACCTCGCAGGAATTCACGACACGATCGAGAAGCAATTTCCGTCTCACGGACTCTTCGGACCGGCGGCGGAGGCCACCGACGAGAGTTACAGCGAGACTTTTTATCCTTTCAGTTCTTTTGGCTGGAGCCCGCTGCACGCACTGGAGACAAGCCGCTATCACTATATTGACGCGCCTGAGGCAGAACTCTACGACGTGACAGCCGACCCGGAGGAAAGTAGGAATGTGGCTTCGCAGCAAACTGCTGTCGTAGCCGTATTCAAGGAAAAGCTGAAAACGCGTCTTCAGAATCATCCCTTCACTCCAACGCAGGCCGCCAGTGCTCAACTGAGCCCAGACGCCCTAGAGAAATTGCGCTCTCTCGGATATGCAGCTTATCGATCGCCGCTTTCGGCGGAAGCGTTGGCTTCAGGCCTGCCTGATCCCAAGAGCAAATTGTGGGAGTTTAACGCGATTCTCAAGGCCGAGGATGCCCTGCAGGAAGGCGATGTGGCGCGGGCCGAGGAGATTTTATCGCCAATTCAGGAGCGGGATTCAAAGATGTACGTGATCCCGTTTCTACTGGGTGAGGCGGCGCTGCGAAATCAGAATTGGGGACGTGCTGCCGAACAGTTGCAACGTTGCATGGAGCTCAATCCGAATTTCGACAATGCGATGACCGGTTTGGCACGCGCGTTGGCCAAACTGGGTCGCGTGGATGAGGCGAAGGACTGGCTGAAAAAGGCGTCCGCCAGCAACCCACAGAATTACCGGGCGTGGTATGAGCTTGGACTGTTACAGAGTGCGAGCGATCCCGCGGAAGCAGAAGCGTCCTACCTGAAGGCCATTGAAATTCAGCCGAATTACTCACCGGGACAGCGTGAATTGGGCATGTTGCTTTTCAACCAGAAGAACTACGCGGCGGCCGTCCCCAGGCTCGAGAAGGCCATTGCGCTCGGGTTGGAGGACGCGCAAATCTACAACTTTCTCGGAATTTGCTATAACCAAACGCACCAACTGCAGAAGTCCATTCGGAGCCACCAAGCAGCGCTGAGGCTCGATCCGAAACTGGCTGAAGCTCATCTCAACCTTGCCTACGACTTTCAGCTTTTACACGAGCCGAAGACTGCGCGGGAGGAGTACCAACAGGCGTGCAACCTCGAGCAGAAATTTTGTAAATTTGTGCCGCCGAGGTAGGTCGATTGCTCTTATCCCCAAGGGAGCGTCCAAGATCGATCTACCGGTTGGCATGAGCCGGGTTGTTCTCAGCCTGCAATTTCTGGAGCAGGTCTTTTGCCTTTTCTGCAGCCGAGACTAAAGGAAAGGCCTTCAGAAAAATCTGCAACTCAGCAATTGCATCCTCGCGCCGCTGCTGCTGCAGATAGACACTAACCAGCTGCAAGTGCGCCTGCCACATCGTCGCGTCCAGTCGCAGCGCAGTGCGCAGACTCTTTTCCGCTTCAGGAAAGTTGCGCGTTCGCGCGTAGAGGCACCCTTGGAGAAATCGGCCGAACCCGGAATCTGGCCGGCGCTGCAATCCAGTGGCTACCGCCGCTTCTGATTCCTTGTACTGGCCCTTTAACAGAAAGACATTGGCCAGGTTGAAGTAGGCCTGAGGGTCATTTTGATCGAGTCGAACCGCCTCTTGAAATTGTTCCTCAGCCGACACGAAATCTGATTTGCTGAGATAAAGCGTCCCGAGATTGTTGTGCGCAGGATAATAATTGGGAGCGATCTTCAGCGCGTCGCGGTAGTGCGTTATGGCGTCGTCGCCCCTGCCTTTGCGCTCTGCATCCAGCCCTCGCTCGTATTCCTTAAGCGCCTTCTTTGGAAAATGCTTGTTGTAGTCTTGGGGATCAACCAGAAACGGGTTGCTGCCCGAGGTCCGCAATCCAATCGGGTCGGCCTTCTGCACGTTTTCGCGGGGCCGCAGTATGAGGAAGGCCATCGTATTGGAACTGATGTCAGAATGAATGATCACCCGCTCGTCGACGGGGTCATAGTCGTCGTCGTTGATGACGATGTGGTATTCGCCTGGGACCAGACCATCAAAACCAAACTTTCCCTCAGTATCCGCGTACCCGCTAGTCACGGGGCTGCCGCGGAACAGCAACTTAATCATGATCTGGTGCGATGGGAAGTCGCCTCTGACGACACGAAGCTGGCCGACAATATTGGACAACTCCTGCTGCTGCGCACGAAACGCGACAGACAACAGAATGCTAAAGAAGAACAGAAAGAGCCGAACCCTGCGGGTCATAACTCACCCACGGAAAGAAAAAAGACCCGTTCGCAGTATATGCAAACGGGTCCTCGAAAACGAAGCGGCTAGAAGCTTATCTTCGCCCCGGCCTGCATGACTCGCGCACCAAGCGTGCCGGCAGCTTTGCCGAAAATACCGTCACGAATCTCGTTGTGGCCGTGGCCTCCCGAAGTTGCCAGAACGAAGTTGGAGCGATTGAAGATGTTGAATGCCGCCACTTCAAATTTCAGGCCAACCTTCTCCGTCACTTTGAAGTTCTTGGCTAAGGTCATGTCAGTTTCCCAAGAACCGGGGCCGACAAACGTATTGCGTCCGAGGTTGCCGAGGCAGCCCAAGCATGGCGGCGTGAAGATGGGAACACCCGAGAACTTTGATCCCGTAGTGGGGTTGCTTCCCCAGCCGTTGGCCCATTCCGCCCTCGTTGGCTCGAAGCTAGCCAACGAGGAGTTTGGACGCTCGTTCCGACCGCGAGTGAGCAGGTAGTCGCCACCGGCATTCCTACAAAAAGCCGCATTAAAGTTAGGTGGGGCCTTGCAGGCGCTTGGGTGGCCAGCGGGGTCAGTGCTGACTAGCCTTTGCCCGCCGCTGCGGTACGCTTGCCAGTGCGGACCGGTCTGAAACGCCCAGATTCCGTTCAAGGACCAGCCTCCAACAACCTGCCCAAGGAAGCCCGTCATGTTCTTTCCCGGAAGCTGCCACACATGATTGATCACCAGCCGTTGGCGGATGTCAAAGATTGAGTTGCCGCGATCGTACCGGGGATGGGTGGGATCGGTTGTGAAACCTTCGCCGCCAGCAGCACCATTCGCGGTGGTGGCGCCGCTGTGCCAAGTCGATCCGTTGTCAATCGAGTGGCTGTAAGTGTAGTCCACGTTCAAAAGCAGACCGTGGCTCATCTGCCGCCTCAAAGAGGCCTGCAAGGAGTTGTAGTTGGAATTCACCACATTTTCCCAGACGCGCAGGCGCCCGTAGTTGGGGTTCGGGCGACCACCATAACCGGTTTCTGGATATCCGACATTGTTGACGAGTGTGGCGCCAGCGGGCAGCAACGTACCGGGCAGGCGGTTGATGTCCTCAGCGCGGAAAAGCTTATGCGCAGTGGTGCCCACATAGTCTATTTCCAGCACAGTCTTGGACATGATCTCGTGCTGAATGCCAAGGTAATAGTTATAGACGTAAGGATCATCGATGCCTTGTGGGAAGACGATTCCCGTCAGAGTGGCAGTGTTCGCATTCTGACCATACCAGCCGTCAATGTTCCCTTGCGCCTGGGCTTGGCTTGGAGGTCCCTGGTTCGGATTAGTGGGTGGCCCAGTGTACGTTGGAACGACACCCCCTGGCCCGAACTGTGCACCACCTGTAGCCGTGCAACCAACGCTAGCGGTACATGTCGAGGGCCCATACACTATGGTGTCACCACCGCCGCCGAAGGCGTTGAACATCAGGTTGAACGAATAATAGGGTAAATTCCAACGTGAATTCGACAGCGGGTTATAGAGAGTGCCCTCGTAAGAAAGGCCGAAGCCACCTCGAATGGCTGTTTTACCGTTGCCGAAGACATCGTAGGCAAAGCCGATGCGTGGACCGAAATCCTTGTGACGGCCCTTGCCTAACGAGGAAGCCGCCGAGAACCCGCCCGGCCCACAAACCCCCGCCATTTGAGCCAGAGCCTCTTGGGCGGCATTGGTATTGCAGCCTGCTTTGCCGGCGGGTGCATTGGCATGGATCATCCCCAGGATCGGGTTACTTCCCGGCCCCAGTTTGAACGTGGTAGCCAGATTGTTTTCTTCGCTATGACGGCTGTAAAGGTCGTAGCGCAGACCTAGCTGCAAAGTCAGGCGCTTGGTGGCCTTCCAGTCATCCTGAAAGTATGCCCCCAACTCTGTGTTGCGCCAGTGACGGTAGTTGCTCGCCAAATTCGAATTCGGAATTGTGTTATTGGAGACCAGTCCTTGTATCGTCGATTGCGAGCAGGGCGGCGCACAGATGCCGGGATTGACACCAGCCGCCATTCCGTAGGGAGCGTCGGCTGCGAAGAATATCGGATCCGAGAAGTAGTAAGACGGCCGCGCCACATTGAATTGGCTGTTCTCGAGGTTCCGACGAACGTCCACGCCGATTTTCATATTGTGATTGCCGTGACTGATCGACACCATTTCAGCGTAGGTATAGACGTTCTCCTTGAAAAACTGAGGATATCCGCTATAGGAACCAAACCCGGATGACCCATCATCGAAACCGACCGATGGAACACCCCCTTGGGCCACGTTGAGCAAGGGGCTGGCATTTTGCGAGTACCCGGCACGAAATTCGTTCAGGATCTTTGGGCTGAAGGTGTGGAGAAAGCTAAATTGGCCGTTAGGAGTTCGAATAATCTGCGGATTGAAGAAGCCGCGGGCGCAGGCTGGATCACCGCAAGGGCCATATTTGTCCGTAGTTCGCGATTGGTTCCAGTTCACATTGAAACGGTTCGCTGTACTCGGAACATAGTCCAAGCGTATTGACCACTCGTTGCCGTTGAACAAGTTAGCCACATTGCCGAAAGCACCGGCGCCCTGCGACTTCACGAGGGAGACGCCTGAAAGTTGGAACGGCATCGTCGATACGCCGGTGACTGGATTTCGCCCGATGAAGCCCGCCCTAGCAGTCAAGGGAGTGCTGCAGGTCGGCTGCAGTTTCGGGTCATTTGGGAACGACAACGCCGTGGTGTTATCGACACCGGGAACTACCCCGAGGAGGGACTGCATTCGCACGGCCATAATGCCGGCTTGCGCGTTGGACACGCCAAAGTTATTTACGTAGCTGTCGGGGCATAGGAAGTCGGCGTAGTTGGCAAACCCTGTATCGCCCGAAGTGAAGTCGAAGTAGGAATCTACCGTGTTAATCGTGGCACCTCCTACGGTCGGCTGAAAATTCTTATAGAGCACGTTGGCCACGGAATTGACACTCGTGGCGGCGTCCGCTGCGGCTACGGCAGCCCGCCACTGAGGCGATTCCTCCGTTACCGTGGTTATGTTGCTATAGTTGAACCGGCTCCCCTGATAGGAACCAAAGAAAAACAACTTGTCCTTTATGATTGGCCCACCGAGTGTGAAGCCAAACTGGTTCCACCGAAGGGGGGGTGCCTTGAGGGGGGTCTCGCCGTTCGCCTTCAGGTTAGCATTGTTCTGGTTGAAGAAGTAGTCATTGGCGTCTGCAGCGTTGTTGCGAATGTATTCCCAAACGCTGCCGTGGAACTGGTTCGAACCCGACTTGGTTACCAGGTTAACGGTGCTGCCAGCGCTGTTGCCGTATTGCGCAGACATGTTCAGGCCCAACTGCTGAAACTCCTCAACGGTGTCCTGAATCGGCGTGTTGACGTTTCCGCCGCTCAGGCCTTTGTTAGAAACACCGTTGATTAAGAAGCCATTGAAGTCTTCGCGCACGCCATTCACGACAGTGCTATGGCCGTTTTCAAAATCGGTCCCGCTCACGTTGACCGCGCCAGGGGCAAGTTGCATCAGGTCGAAAACGTTGCGTCCGTTGACGGGCAGATTGGAGATCTGTTCGGAGCCGATCGTGGAGGATAATTTTGGGTCGTCAGTCTGGACGGCGACTTCTTGTCCCGTGACTTCGACGACTTCGCGCGTCTGGCCGAGTTGCAATTTGGCGTCGACCTTGGCGATTTGGCCCGCGTTGAGGACGACACCCGCGTCGCTAAAAGTCTTGAACCCCTGGGCCTCGACGTTGATCTTGTAGGTGCCAATGGGAAGTTCTTTGACGGTGTAAAGGCCCGCTCCGTTCGTGGTGGTCGTTACCGATAGGTTGGTCGCCTGGTTGGTCACCGTAACTTTCGCGTCAGAAACAGCCGCCCCAGAGGGGTCAGTGACCGTACCCGAAAACTGGCCGTTTTGAACCTGAGCCATCGCGCTTAGGGTCAACAAAAAGAGACAAAAGGAGATCATGCAACAACACCGCAGCAATTTCGTCATTGTCTTACCCTCGTACAAGCTGTTGAACCCAACAAAACAGACCCCACGCACCGAAGTGTGACCACGATCACACTTCGTTGTTTAAGTGGGCCGCATTTTCCTCTGAATCAACAACGACTGTCAAGAAGTGTTTGAAAACCTCTGGTCTTTTCCGGACATCACCCGCCAGCAGCGCGCTACAGCAATGCGAGAGGGAAATCTACAGATAAAGAACGTCAATTTGTCGAAGCCGGAGAAAAGCGCAAGTCGTGTTGCTTCCTATTCCGAATCAATGAGTTACAAAGAACGCAATTTTCGAGAATCGCAGCCTCGACATCTCAATTCGTCTCCGGCGCGGATGCGGACACACGCTCTGACTAATTCGAAGGATCAGCAGAATTTATTTCAATTCTCGGCTGACGGACCCTTGCGGGGAGCGTTTGGACGGCTGCGCGACCACGCCTTTCCCTTCCTCGATTACCACTTGCTGATCGGCGCGCTGAGGGCCGACACGGTCAATCGCTCCGGAAGGCCAGTGGACGACAATAGAGTCGACGAGACTGGCAGAGCCCAACCCGAAGTGCAATCTTGGATCACTCGCAGATTCAAAACTTGAATTGGCTCGCGCTTCCTCGACTTGAGTGAGTGCGCCGGTTTTTACCTCGACTCGCGCGCCAAACCCGTCTCGATTGGAGCGCACGCCAACCGTCTTGATGCGCAACCAGTGACCCTGCCGTGGGTTTTGGTTACGCAACAATAAGGGAGACCCGTCGAGCACGCTGACCAGAAGATCCTCTCGGCCATCGTTGAAAAAATCGGCCGCGGCCGCACCACGCGCCACATAACGATGACCCAGCACTGAACCGGCTTTCAATCCGATTTCCTCAAATTTCCGCTTGCCAAGATTTCTGAACAGCAGCGGACGTTCGGCATAAGTGACGCCAAAGGAATATTGATCGACCTGCGGGTTGACGTGACCGTTGGCGACGAAAAGATCTTTCCAGCCATCGTTGTCAATGTCGAGAAACTTAACTGCGAATCCAAGAAAAGGAATGCTCACTGGGCCAAAGTCTGCGGCCCCGGCCATGTCGGTGAATTCCCCGGTGTGGTCGTTGTGAAACAGATTATTGCTATCGTCGGAGAAGTTGGTCTTCGCAATGTCTGGCCATCCATCGTTGTCGTAGTCGGCCGAATCCACGCCCATGCCAGCCTGTTCTCGACCATCAGCGCTGTAGGCCACCCCCGCCTTCACTCCGACTTCGGTGAATCCGCCCTTGCAGTCGCCGTGATACAGCATGCTGGGCGTTGAATCGTCGGCAACATAAAGATCGAGACAGCCGTCCAGGTCATAGTCCAGCCAAAGGACGCCGAGGCCGTAATAAGAGTTGGGATCAATGTTGAGTTTTTCGGTTACATCGGTGAACGTGCCGTCTCCATTGTTGTGGTACAGACGGTCACGCCCACCTTTCAAGCCACGCGGCCCGCAAGAGACCGGTATCTGCCGGTACTGGCAGAACGGGCCCTGCCCAAACTCCGGCAGGTGCTGCAGATCCAGGTCCACATAATTCGCGACATAGAGATCGAGATAGCCATCGTTGTCATAGTCGCCAAAAGCTGCGCTCGTTCCCCAGCGGCCGAGGTTGCCGACACCAGCCTTGGCGGTGACATCGGTAAACGTGCCGTCGTGATTATTGTGATAGAGGACGGCGGCATTGAGGTACGTAACGTAGAGATCTTCCCAGCCGTCGTTGTCGTAATCGCCCACGGCTACGCCGAATCCCCACCCGCAATGAGAGAGGCCCGACTTGGCGGTGACATCGGTGAAGGTGCCATCGCGGTTGTTGTGGTAAAGCTTGCCCGTATGACACTTCCCTTCTTCCACGTCGTCAAGCGTGGAACCATCCACCAGGAAAATATCCATCCAACCGTCGTTGTCGTAGTCGAGAACGGCAACGCCGCCGCACATCGATTCCATGATGTAGCGTTTTTCCGGATCGCCGCAAGTAAGGTGGAAGTTGATGCCTGCAGTTTTGGCGATATCGACAAACGAAACGGACGACGACGCGTCTTTCGTCTTCGGGTTGTGCGCAGGCCCGCTGGCGCGGTGAGTTTGTGCTTGAGCGGGCACGCACTGCGCAAAAAAAATTACTAATAAAGAGGCTGCTGCTAGAACTGCAGCGCCGGTCGCAATCAACCTGGACCCGCGAGGCAGCGCCATCACTGGATCGGCCCGGTGGCCATGCCTCCAGTCGCGGGCTGCGCCTTTTTGAGATCGGAAAAGATCTGGAGTTCTCGCTGACCCTGCTCTTTGTCTCCGGTCTTTTCGAGCGCTCGCGCCATCTGATAATGTGGGTCCGGACTCTCCGGTTTCAATGCCGCGGCCTGGCGCAGGGCGATGACCGCACCCTCTGCGTCTCCCTCCAACAGCAATGCTTTGCCTAAGTCGTAGGATGCATCGGCATTTTTCGGATCCAACTGCGTGGCACTCCTCAGGTGTGTGACTGCGGACTTCCACTCTCCGGTCGCAAGTTCACAGTGTCCTAGCTGGTAAAGAACGGAAGGATTGTCCGGAGCCCGCAGAATTTCTTTCTGATATTCGGCGATTGCCTCCTGGTTGCGGCCAAGACTGGCGAGGGCAAAGGCGAGATGATAATGACCCAGCGGAATGTTCGCGTCCAATCGCAGCGCTACACGAAATTGTTCGATTGCTTTTACTGTACGGTTGGTATTCTGATACGCGCGCCCTAATAAGACGTGGGGAAGCGCTGCGTTTGGGTTCAACTTGATCGCCTTCTCGAGTTCGTCTGCCGCCGGGGGATATTGATTCTCTGAGAGATAAACCAGCGCGGTATCAAAGTGAATAGCGGAAACATCTGGGTTCAGGCTCTCGGAACGCTGCAAAGCATGCAATGCATTCTCATTTTGCCCTTGCTTGAAATAGACCAGACCAAGCCAATGTTGCAACCGAGCATCGCGCGGCCATCGGCCTACGGCAAACTCCGCGACTTTTTCCGCATCAGCAAGTCGCCCTGCTTCCAGATAACTGAGCACCAGTCCCCGGTTGACCTCAGCATTGTCCGCGGCCAGTTGCCGGGCGTTTTCGAAATCCTGCACCGCGAGGGAAAAATCACCTGCATCCAGGGCGCCCTGGCCCTCGCGAATCAGTGCCGTCACTTGCGGATCCTCAGACTGGGATCGGGCGAGGACGGCAAGGGTCAAACAGAGTAACAATAAGGATCTCGTACGAAGTCCCGGGGTAACAGATGACACGGGTCTAGGCTGGAAAGGACGCGGCCTGTGCATTTCTCGGGCCCACCATGCAAAGATGGATGGATGTTTGATTGGGTAGTATACCTCAGCGTTGCGCCCTGCATTTCTTGATCCCGGGCTTGACCGATCCGAGCGCCAGGTGTCAAACTATTTCTGGGAAAAGTTCTCGTCTTTGAGGGACTTAGCGGTTTGATCCCTCCCTCCGAAACATGGCCTTCCGAACCATGATCTGGACCGCAATATTGCTGTCAGTAAGTATTCGTGAATCCCTCGAGGACTCGACCCGGACACTGTTGAAGGTTAGGAAAACTCCGAATCTATGATTTATCTGGTCACTACCGTCCACATCTTGGTCTGTTTCTTCATTATTGTGGTTGTTCTGCTGCAAAGCGGGAAGAGCGGCGATATTTCCGCGGCTTTCGGCGGGCAAGGCAGCCAAACGGCCTTCGGTCCTCGCGGGGCGGCCAGCGCGCTTTCCAAGGCTACGACGTGGTCCGCGGTCGCGTTTATGATCACTTCCATTACGCTATCGGTCTATGCATCGAGGCGAAGCGGCCCAACCTCGGTACTCCAGGGTGTGAAGTCCCAACCAGTAAAGACGCAACCCGCGCCGACACCGAAGCCCTCCACTCCGCCTACTCAAAAGTAAGGTCTCAGCATCAGCCGGCCGGCCCTGTGTACGTCTAAGCGACCTTGCTGGCTTTTCTTCGCGTTCTTGCGGTTAAGCGCTTTTAAAAACGGAGTTCGCCGGGATCTGGTTCGAAGAGCGCCGAACGGCAAGGCCCTTTGCTCGCCCTGTGCGCTCCCGCACAATTTACAGACTCCCCTGTAATTGTATTTGCCTGACAGAGGATGTACCATCCAATTGAGGCATTTACGAGGAGGATTACCATGTCGGATCGTGACGGCAGCAGCTTGGTTTGGTTCCTGGCAGGATTAGGTGTGGGAGCGGTGGCGGGAATTCTATATGCCCCACGTTCGGGCAATGAGACCCGGGAAGTTCTGCGCGCGCGCGCCGAAGAGGGCCGCGAATACGTCCGCAATCGGGCGCGGGAGGCGCGCGAACAGGCGTCGCAGTGGGCTGATAAAGGCCGCGACGTAGTCAGCCAGCAGAAAGAACAGTTCCGCGCTGCCTATGAGGCGGGTCGTCAGGCATATCACGAAGCCACGTCCGAGGCGGCGGCGCCCAAGAATTTGTAGGACGACGGAGCAGGCTTCCCGCAGAGCCGCACGCGGTTGTAATTTGCCGGAGCAAGCTTATGGAAAACCTCACCCCTCTGTTTATCGCCTTGACCGGGATTGCAGTTCTACTGCAGGCAGGCGTCCTGGTCGCCATATTTGTGGTCTTGCGCAAGACCAGTACGCGGATGGAAGCATTAGCGACAGAAGTAAAGACCAAAGTTTTGCCCGCGATCACGCAGGCCGAAGCCTTGATCACCGAGGTTCGCCCCAAAGTGGAGAACATCGCGGAACAAGTGGAGGAAGCGTCCACCATGGTGCGCAACGAAGTGGAACGCATCGATGCAACGGTGCACGACGTCGTGGACCGAGCGCGCCTGCAGATCATTCGTACCGACGAACTGTTTACTCGGACTTTGGACCGCGTGGAGCGGACCTCGGACATCGTGCAGAGAACTGTAGTCTCACCGGTTCGGCAGCTTTCCGGGCTGATGCAGGGACTCACGGCGGGGCTGGAATTCTTCTTCGGTCGTGGCCGGAGGAATGGCGGCGGCCGCGAGGGGCGCAGGCCAGTGCCCCAGGATGAGATGTTCATCTAAGGATGCGTTGTCTGGTTCGAGCCCGCGTGAAGCCCGGTCGCGAGGCGGATCTGCTCGAAGCCATCGAGCAGCAAACACTTGGCCAGGGATCGGTCGCCGAAGGCGAGTATCTCCGAAATATGCAAGAGGCACGACTGGCCGCGGACCAAACCGCGCGCTGGGTAGAAGTCTGTTATTGCCCCACGCCCTTGCAGGAAGAAAGGCCCTACTGGGAACAATACTTCGACCTGACCCGCGTCCAGGATGCGCACGACCGCCGCAAGTGTCGCGATGAGAACGGGACTGAGCCCTGGTCTTGCGGCGATTG
>Ga0070717_10003094_pt1 | contig 11859 bp, 5 predicted proteins | sample LARL113metaG_FD_71366 | JGI IMG/M metagenome (GOLD analysis project Ga0070717, IMG submission 71366) | Corn, switchgrass and miscanthus rhizosphere microbial communities from Kellogg Biological Station, Michigan, USA - LAR L11-3 metaG | ecosystem: Host-associated > Plants > Roots > Rhizosphere ...
CCAGCTGATCGACGAGACCAAGCGCTTCTGCTCGCTTCTCGACCTCGTGTACCATGACCTCGGCTTTGCCGACTACAAGGTGAAGCTCGCGACCCGGCCCGACCAGCGCATCGGAAGCGATGAGGAGTGGGATCGAGCCGAGGCCGACCTGGAAACCGCGCTGAGGCAGACCGGCCTCGATTATGAGATGCTGCCGGGAGAAGGAGCCTTCTACGGGCCCAAGCTCGAGTTCCATCTTACTGACGCAATCGGTCGCACCTGGCAGTGCGGGACCCTGCAACTCGACCCGCAGATGCCGCAGCGCCTAGGGGCCGTCTATGTCGGGGAGGACGGCGAAAAGCACCATCCGCTGATGCTTCATCGAGCGATCCTCGGCACGTTCGAACGGTTCATCGGCATCCTCATCGAACATTATGCGGGCAAATTCCCGCTTTGGCTGTCCCCGGTGCAAGCGGTAGTCACCACGATCGTCTCGGACGCTGACAGCTATGCTGCTCAGGTCGCCGCGAAGCTGGTGGCGGCGGGCATCCGAGTCGAGACCGACCTTCGCAACGAGAAGATCAACTACAAGGTTCGCGAGCACAGCCTCGCCAAGGTCCCGCTGCTGCTGGTCGTCGGCAAGCGCGAGGCAGAGGAGGGGACCGTCGCGCTTCGCCGTCTCGGCAGCGAAGAGCATCAAAAGATGATGAATCTGGACGATGCAGTCGCGATGATCGCGAGTGAAACGGTCCCACCGGACCTTCGCTGAAGTGTTGCCTGGCGACTCTGGGCCACAGCTTGCGGCAAAAATGACTCAGTTTCGTTCGCGCGGACTTTTCACGGGACGCGCGAATCCCTAATTCCCATATTGTCCAACAACGATAACGGAGTCTTCGCTATACCACCGCCCTATCCGCGCCGTCCGATGGCGCCGCCGCCGCCCATGAGCGGTCCCCGCTACAACGAGTTCATCCAGGCACAAAAAGTGCGGGTGATCGACGAAAATGGCGACAACCTAGGGGTGATGTATACGCGTGAGGCGTTCGAGCAGGCTCGGGAAGCCGGGCTCGATCTTGTCGAGATTTCCCCCAACGCCGATCCGCCGGTCGCCAAGTTCCTCGACATTGGTCGCTACAAGTATGAGGCGCAGAAGAAGGCCGCCGAGCAGCGCAAGAAGCAGAAGACGCAGGAGATCAAGGAGATCAAGATGCGTCCGAACATCGACGATCACGACTATGATACCAAGATGAAGAAGGTCTTCGAGTTCCTGGAGGAGGGCGACAAGGTGAAGGTCACCATGCGCTTCCGCGGTCGTGAGATGGCGCATGGCGAGCTCGGCATGGCCGTCCTTCGCCGGGTCCAGGAGCAGACGGCGGAGATGGCGAAAGTGGAGGCCCATCCCCGCATGGAAGGCCGCCAGATGCTGATGGTGCTCGCGCCGAAGTAAGCACAAACCTTACTTACACTCGTGTTGCCAAATTGCTGCAGCAGTTGACCATTGTTGGTTCGCCGACAATGGATCGCTTCACTTTGCGGTCGTTTCGGGTTTAGCCTTTTCCCTGACCGGGCGTACTTTGCCCGAGGGGGAGAGAATAAGATGGTCCGCAAGTCCGCCTTGCTGGTGACGTCCGCTTTCATTGCGCTCACGACTCCGGCCGTCGCGCAGCCGAACTCGCCGCCCAGCACAGAGAGCGGCAAGCCTACAACGGCGCCACCGACTCAGGGATCCACGTCGCAGCCGGCCGCGGTGCAGAACACTGCGCTCCAGCAGCAGCCGGTAGACACTGGCGACATCATCATCACCGCGACAAGGCGCAACCAGGCGCTCTCCGATGTGCCGATGGCCGTGAGCGCGGTCACGGCTGAGAACCTCAGGAACACTGGCGCGACGGACATCCGGCAGCTGAACCAGGTCGCCCCATCACTGCTCGTTTCGTCGACGTCTTCCGAAGGCGGCGCAGCGGTCGCCCGAATCCGCGGCATCGGAACCGTTGGCGACAACCCCGGCCTCGAAGGCTCGGTCGGTATCTTCATCGACGGCGTCTACCGGTCCCGCGCCGGAATGGCGCTGAGCGAGCTCGGTCCCCTCGACCGGATCGAGGTCCTGCGCGGTCCGCAAGGCACGCTGTTCGGCCGCAACACGTCGGCGGGCCTGATCTCGATCATCACAGCCAAGCCGCGCTTCACGCCCGAGATCAGCGGGCAGATCGATATCGGAAACTACAACCTAAAGCGCTTCGAAGGCAGCATTACGGGACCGATCAGCGACACGATCGCTGCACGCCTCGATGGCGTCTATCTCAAGCGCGATGGGTTCCTGAAGGATGTGGTTTCCGGCAGGCGGATCAACGGCCGAGACCGCTGGATGCTGCGCGGCCAGCTATTGTTCCAGCCGAGCGACAATCTCTCCTTCCGACTGATCGGCGATTACACCAAGCGCACCGAGGAATGCTGCGGAGCGACGTTCCTCCCGGCCATGGACGTCACTGCGGCGGGTCCGCAGCCGTCGACCATCGCGGCGATCGAACGCGGGCTCGGCGGGATTATCAGCGATGACACGTTTGCGCGAAAGACCGCCATTACCCCCGGCCGAGACTATAATTCCGACGTCAAGGACTACGGCGTGTCGGGCGAGCTCAATTATGATTTCGGCGGCGCTGAGCTGACCTCGATCACCGCTTACCGGTACAACAAATATACGCGCGGACAGGATGCTGATTTCAACAATCTGGACATCCTGTACCGCGACGGCGGCGGCGGCGCATTCAACCGCTTCAAGACCTTTACCGAGGAACTGAGGTTCCAAGGCAAGGCCTTTGGCAACCTGCTGGACTGGTTGGTCGGCGGATATTACGCGGATGAGAAGCTGACGTTGCGCGACAACCTCGCCTACGGAGCTGATTACGCACGCTATTCGAACTGTCTCGTCGCAGCGAACTTCGCCGCCGCAGCGCCGACCATTCTTGCACCGGGAGCATCGCCAACCTGCTTTAATACCCCGGTGGCGGCCGGAGTCCGCACGGCTCTTGAAAACCAGTTTCTTGCGGCTGCCGGCAATCCCGCAGCCCAGGCAGCCATTGCGGGTCAGTTCACGGTACTCAGCGCCTTTGCGCGACTTCCAAACGATGCTTTCGTGCCAACCAACTTCTCGGCTGCTCCGTTCACCAACAGCGGCTTTTCGAATCTGGTGAACCCTGCGCTGACGCTTAACGGTGCAGCGCTCAATGACCTCTATAATCAGAAGAGCCGCAACTACGCGATCTTCACCCACAACATCTTCTCGATCACCAACCGGCTGAAGCTGACGCTCGGTGCGCGCTACACGCACGAGAAGAAGACCCTCAATGCCTCGCTGATGGACAATAATGTCCTTTGCACGATTTACGCGGCGAGCGCCCTCGCATCGCTGCAAACTCTGCCGTGCGTCAGTCCAAGCGTCCCTGGCGGGTCCTTCGCATTCACTGACAGCCGGAGCGAAAACAAGGTCTCGGGAACTGCAGTCATCAGCTACAAGGCGGCTGACCACCTATTGACCTATGCGAGCTACTCGCGTGGCTACAAGGCGGGCGGCTTCAACCTTGATCGCTCGGCACTGTTCCGCAGCTCAGCTCCCTCGGTCCCGGCCCCGCCGTTCCTCATCTCTGGCAATGGCGCGATTTGTACGACGGCGACGCAGGTTAATTGCAGCGGTCGCGTAGCCTCTGGCGCAGACTTGCAGTTCAAGCCGGAGATCAACGACGCGTTCGAAGCTGGCCTGAAATATCATAGCCGCGGGATCGACGTGAACCTCGCGCTGTTCCACCAGGTCTTCCGCAACTTCCAGCTGAACACGTTTAACGGCCTCAATTTCGTGGTCGAGAACATCAACAGCTGCAGCACTGACCTCGGCGGCGCCGACAAGGACAATAGTCCGTTCACGGGTGCCTGCACCGGTCACCTGCGCGGCGGAGTTCGGACCCAGGGCTTCGAACTCGAGGCCTTCACTCGGCCGATCCCTGACGTTCAGCTGAACGGCGGCCTCGTCATGGCCGACACCAAGTACCGTGACAATCTCGTCGGAGCGGACGGACGGCCACTGACCAACGCTCTGTTCCAGCTGCCGGGTCGCAGGATCTCGAACGCACCGGAATGGACGGCGACCGGCTCACTGGCCTGGACGCCCCGTCTTTGGGGCGATCTGCGCGGCCTCTTTTATGTCGATGCCCGTTACATGAGCAAATTCAATACCGGCTCCGACCTCGACATCGAGAAGACCCAGAAGGCGTTCACGGTCTTTAACGGCCGTATCGGCGTTCATGGCCCCGATGACGCCTGGGCGATTGAATTCTGGGGGCAGAACCTATTCAACAAGCATTTCATTCAGGTCGCATTCGACGCTCCGCTGCAGGGCAGCGGCACGACCCGTGCGGTCCAGGCGGGCTTTACGGCGCGGTCTACGCAGCTCTACGGCGCATTCCTGGGTGAGCCTCGGACCTTCGGCGTGACGCTGCGGGCCAAGATGGGCTTTGCTCGTCCTGTGCCGCCACCGCCGCCGCCTCCTCCGCCACCGCCACCGCCTCCGCCCCCGGCGACGCAGACCTGCCCGGATGGCTCGGTGATTGCGGCAACAGCCACGTGTCCCGTGCCGCCTCCTCCACCGCCACCACCGCCGCCTGCGCCCGAGCGCGGCTGAGGATAGATCGATCTTGAGAAAGGCCCTGCCCGCGCAGGGCCTTTTTCTTATGCGGCTTCAGCTTTCGCTCGCTCGCGCGCAGCGGCGAGCAAGGCCGTCCGCAACGACTCAATGTCGTCTGGGGCAAGCTTCTTTCCGTCCGCGCGGGTGAGGTAGAAAACGTCGACCGCTCGCTCGCCATAGGTCGCGATATGAGCCGAGTGCACGATGAGGCCTTGTGCATGGATCGCACCGGCAAGACCGGCGAGTAGCGCAGGTCGATCGCGTGCGTTAACCTCGACGACGGTGGTTCGAGTGGAGGCACGATCGGCGATTGCGACCGACGGTGCAACCTCGAATGCCGTGCTTCGCCGCTGGGGCTCGGCGCTCGGAAGGGCCGGCGGGATCGAGCCGGTCAGTGCACCCTCGACGGCTTTCACGAGGCGACTGCGGAGGCGACGATCGGCGTAACGCTGGCCGCGGCCATCAAGAACGAGCAGATTGTCGAGCGCCATGCCGTCGTTGGTCGTGTGAACTCGGGCGTCAATAATATTGGCGCCAGCGCCCGCCAGACCCGCGCAGATCCGATAGAAAAGCCCTTCGCGATCCGGAGTGAAAATGCTGACTCGGGTGGCGCCGCTCTCGGAATCGTCTTCGACCACCACATTGGGGATCGCATCGCCAATATGGGCTTCGGCGGCGGCGACCTGGCGGGCGTTCGCCAGCTGCCAAGCCGGGGGCTCGGCCAGCCAGTAGCTGTCCGGAAGGCGTCGCGCGTGGGCACGAGCAGCACTTGCCTTCCAGCCGAGCCGCTCGGCGAGTTCGCGTTGCCGCTCCTCGACGATCTCGGCACGGCCATGCTGCTTGTGGCCAAGCCGAAGCCGTTCCTCGGCTGCTTCGTATAGCGTCCTCAGGAGGGTGCGCTTCCATTCGCTCCATACACCGGGTCCGACCGCGCGGATGTCGACGACGGTCAGGACCAGGAGCAACCTCAGGCGCTCCGGGCTTTGCACCTGATGGACGAAATCCTCGATCGTCTTGGGGTCGGCAAGATCGCGCTTGAACGCGGTCGATGAAAGTAGAAGGTGGTAGCGGACCAGCCAGGAAACCGTCTCCGTTTCTGCCGCATCAAGTCCGAAACGCGGGCCCAGCTTCAGGGCGATTTCGGCGCCGAGTATGCTGTGGTCGCCTCGGCGACCCTTGGCGATGTCGTGAAGCAGCACGGCAACATAAAGCACGCGGCGCGAAGCGATCTGCTTTTGGACAATGGCCGTCGAAAGCGGATGGTCGCCCTTGAGCTCGCCGCGCTCGATTGCCGCCAGCAGCCCGATTGCGCGAATCGAATGCTCGTCGACGGTATAGTGGTGATACATGTCGAACTGCATCTGTGCGACGACTCGGCCGAAGTCGGGGACAAAGCGGCCGAACACCCCTGCCTCGTTCATCCACCGGAGGACCAGTTCGGGCTGGCGAATCGATGTCAGCACTTCCATGAAAAGCTCGTTGGCGCGCGGGCTTTCGCGCGCCCTGCGGTCGATCAGGACGGAGTCCCGGCTTGCCGCCCGCATGGCGGCGGGGTGAATTTCAAGCTGCTCGCGTGCGGCAAGGGCGAACAATTCGAGCAGCCGGAGAGGTTCGGCCTGGAAGAAATCATCATTGGGAATTGAAATGCGGCCGCGATCCAGCACGAAACCACCGAGCCTCTTGGGCCGGCGACGGATCGTCGGAAGAGCGAACCGGAAGCCCTTTTTGGCCAATTGCTCGTCGAGCTGAGCGAGGAAGACGCCGGTGAGGTCGCCGACGGTCTTCGCGTTGAGGAAATAGAATTGCATGAAGCGCTCGACGGCCGATTTCCCGGGCCGGTCGGCGTAATGCATGATCTCGGCGATCCTCGGCTGGTAGTCGAAATTAAGCCGTTCCTCGGCCCGGCCGGCGAGCAGGTGAAGGTGGCAGCGCACCGACCAGAAGAAACGCTCAGCGCGATGGAACCGACGAAACTCGGCGGCGGTCAGCAGCCCGGCCTTCACGAGATCAGCGGGTCTTTCGACTCCATGAACATACTTGCCGATCCAATAGAGCGTGTGGAGGTCGCGAAGCCCGCCTTTGCCATCCTTGACGTTCGGCTCGACGACGTAGCGGCTGTCGCCCATCTTCACGTGGCGCTCATCGCGTTCGGCGAGCTTGGCAGCGACATATTCTGCCGCGGTTCCGGCTACGACGTCCTTGCGGAACTTCGCCACCGCGAGATCAAACAGCTTCTCGTCGCCCCATAGCCAGCGCGCCTCGAGGAAGGCGGTGCGGATCGTCATGTCCTTCTTGGCCATTGCAATCAGCTGGGGGATCGAACGGACCGAATGGCCGACTTTAAGCTTCAGGTCCCAAAGCAGGTGCAGCATCGCTTCAGCCGTCCGTTCCTGCTGCGCTGTCGCCCCTTTCGCGGTGAGGAACATGAGATCAACGTCGCTGAACGGCGCCATTTCGCCGCGACCTGTGCCGCCAAGGCCGACGAGGGCCAAGCTGCCTGGTGGGCAGTCGATTATGCGTTCAGTGACAAAATCGTAGCTCAGTCGGACGAGCTGATCGTGAAGGAAGGCGGTGGCCTGAGCTATGGCCGGGCCGTTTCCCGGCTCGTCGACCAGGCGCTTTGCAATTTCGGCGCGGCCGTATTCGAGCGCACCGCGAAGCAGCGCAGCGGCCTCGCCACGCTGCTTCTTGCCTGGCGAGAGCGCTCGGAGGCGATCGGCAAGAGCGCGACGATCGATGATCGCGCGTTGCTCGGGCAAGGTGTCGTGACCGCGGGTTGCCATGGAGGCCCTATTCGCATGCAACCCCACGCTGGGGACAGACCCAATTTTCGTTCGCTGGACGACTTGGGAACTGTGGCTATACCGATCCCATGCAACTGCAGCGGCAAGCTCTGGAAGCCGAAGCGGGTCGGGGCATCGGAGCGCTCCAGCGTGGTGATTTCGCGACGGCTCGGGAGGCGTTCAGGATCATCACCCAGTCGGGCACCGCGTCCCCCCAAGCCTGGTTGTTCTACGCCCAGGCCTGCGAAGGCCTCGAGGACCGCGAGAATGCCGTGGTTGCGCTCGACCGGGTGCTCGCGGCGGACCAGAACAATCCGTTCGCGCTTCTGATGAAGGGCGACATGTTTGCGCGCGCAGGCGATGATCGCGCCTCGGTTTCCTTCTACCGGATGGGTCTTCGGCGAGCTTCGGAGCTGCAGCAGCTCCCAGGCGACCTGCCCGAGCGGATCAGGCGCGCCGAGGCTGCGGTGGCGGCGGCAGAAGAAAGGTTCGAGGAGAAGCTCAACAAGACTCTGGCCGAGCGCGGCATCGACAAAGTCCCGCCGCGTTTTGCTGAAGCGCTGGCGATCGCATCGGGCAAACAGCAGATCTACCTGCAGGAACCGACCAGCTTTTACTTCCCGGGCCTGCCGCAGATTCCGTGGTATTCGAACGACATGTTTCCCTGGGCCGTAGAGCTGGAGGCCGCGGTTCCCGAAATGCGCGCGGAAATCGAGCAGATGCTCGCTGACGAACAGGGTCTAGAGCCCTATGTCCAGGAAGAGGCCAAGCGGGCCTCACGGGGACACAGCCTTCTGAACGATGCGCGGTGGAGTGCCTTTCACCTGTTCAGGAATGGCGAGCGGGTCGAAGAGAATGCACGCCGTTGCCCCTTGATCGTTCGGCTTCTCGAGCTCTTGCCCATACCTCGGATCAATCGCCGCTCGCCCATGGCCCTGATCTCGATCCTGAAGCCGGGCACACACATTCCGGCGCATCGCGGCATGATCAACACTCGGCTGATCTGCCACGTTCCGCTGATCGTTCCACCCGGTTGCCGGCTGCGCGTCGGAGCGGAGACGCGCGACGTCGTCGAGGGCAAGGCTATGATCTTCGACGACAGCTTCGAGCATGAAGCATGGAACGACGGCGTAGCGGTTCGAGCAGTGCTGCTGTTCGAGATCTGGCGGCCCGAGATCAGCGAGGGGGAGAAAATCGCTCTGACCGCCATGTTCGAGGCGGTAACCGGCTACGACTCGCCTTCGGACGATTGAGCGAGGCGCTTCAATTCGTACAATTTGTCGAGCGCTTCGCGCGGCGAAAGACGGTCCGGGTCGATCGTGCTCAGCGCTGTCGTGAGCAAGTCGGGTCGATGCTCCGGCTCTGCGGCCGCAGCGAAAAGTGGCAAGTCGTCGAGCCCCGCGGCCAGTCCTCCGGTCGCATCCCGACCTGCTTCAAGCTTGGCAAGCACCGAGCGGGCCCGAGAGACGACAGTTGGAGGAAGACCAGCGAGCTTTGCGACCGCAATCCCATAGCTTCGGTCTGCGCCGCCATCTGCAACTTCGTGGAGCAGCACGAGATCGCCCTTCCACTCGCGTGCGCGGACGTGGTGGAGCGAGAGGGAGTCGAGGCGCCCGGCCAGCCGAGTCAGTTCGTGGTAGTGGGTGGCAAAAAGCGTCCGGCATCTGACCTGGTCGTGCATCGCCTCGACCACGGCCCACGCAATCGCGAGGCCATCATAGGTCGAGGTGCCGCGACCGATCTCGTCGAGGATCACGAGGCTGCTGGGGCTCGCCTGCGCAAGGATCGCCGCGGTCTCCACCATCTCGACCATGAAGGTCGACCGGCCTCGCGCAAGGTTGTCCGACGCGCCAACCCGGCTGAACAGTCGGTCGACGATGCCGATCCTGGCCAGGGTCGCCGGAACAAAACTGCCGGCCTGGGCGAGCACGGCGATCAACGCCGTCTGTCGGAGGAACGTCGACTTGCCCCCCATGTTGGGGCCGGTGATCAGCCACAGTCGATCGCCAAGGTCGATGGACAAATCGTTGGCAACAAAGCGCTCCCCGTTGTTGCGGAGTGCAGCCTCGACAACCGGATGGCGGCCCGCCTCTATCTTTAGGCACACTTCATCGGTCAGGTGCGGGAGAGACCAGCCACCCTCGGCGGCGCGATGCGCATGGCTCGCGGCAACGTCGATACGCGCGATAGCCTCGGCAGTGGCGGTGACCTGCCGGGCAACTGCGACAGATGCGCCAACGAGTTCCTCGGCGTGCGCCGCCTCGGCGGCCAGTGCATGGGCGCCCGCTTCAATTACCCGGCTCGCCTCCTCGTGCAGCTCGGGCGAGTTGAAGCGGACAACGCCGGCAAGCGTTTGTCGGTGCGTAAAGCCGCTGTCGGGGCTCATCAGCTTGTCGGCGTGCCGCGCCGAGACTTCGATATGGTAACCGAGCACAGCATTGTGGCGGATCTTCAATGAGCTGATCGCGGTGGAGTCGCGGTATCTGGCCTCGAGCCCGGCGATGGCGCGACGACCATTCGAGGCAGCGCCGCGGAGCGCATCGAGGTCAGCGTCATAACCCTCGGCGATATATCCGCCCTTTGAAGCGTCGAGCGGCGGCGAGGCGACCAGGGCCCGGGCAAGCCTGTCCACCAGCTCATCGTGGCCTCCGAGCCTTGGAAGCAGCGCATCGAGGAGGTGCGGGCGATCGGACTGGCACTCGAGCTCGCGCTTGAGCTGGTCGGCTGCACCGAGGCCATCGCGGAGCAGGGCGAGATCCCGAGGGCTGCCTCGCCCCGCTGCCAACCGCGCGAGAGCGCGGGCGAAATCCGGCATGGCCTTCAACGCGACGCGCAACCGCTCGCGCCGGATCGGGTCTTCGTGGAGCCACGCAACCAGAGCGAGCCGCTGCTCTATCGCTCGAGCGTCGGTGAGCGGCGCTGCGATGTCCTCGGCGAGCAGGCGGCGGCCGGCTGCCGTCTGGCACCGGTCGATCTCGCCGAGCAGGCTTCCTGCAACAGTGCCGGAAGTTGAGCGGGTCAGCTCCAGGCTATCGCGGCTCGCGGCGTCGATTGCCATGTAGCTCGAGTGGGCGATGCGGCGCGGACTGTCGAGCAGGATGCCGGCATCCTTCTGGGTCGCGTCGAGGTAGGCGAGCAATCCGCCCGCCGCGGCAAGTTCGGCCCGCGATGGTGAACCGAGGCCATCCAATGTTCCAAGTCCAAAGCGGCTTCTCAGCGCTTGTTCGCCTGCGATGCTGTCGAACCCGCCTTTGCCTGCTGACGTGCGAATCCCGGGCACTGGTTCGTCAGCGATGGTCTCTGCCGGCGACAATCGCGCCAGTTCGCCGGCGAGTTCGCCAGAGCTGCAGCTCACGAGCTCGAACCGACCGGTTGAAATGTCGGCCGCCGCAATCGCACATTCATCGCCGGCACGGCCGACCGCCGCCAGCCAATTGGCAGACGCTGATTCGAGCAAAGCCTCTTCAGTCAGTGTGCCGGGCGTAACCAGCCGGATGATCGCGCGCTCTACAAGCGCCTTCGAGCCGCGTGCCTTGCGCGCTTCTGCGGGACTCTCGGTCTGCTCGGCGATCGCGACTCGGTGACCGGCCTTGATCAGGCGGGCAAGGTAAGACTCCGCCGAATGAACCGGCACTCCGCACATCGGGATCGGCTCGCCCGAGTCCTCGCCGCGCCTGGTCAGCGCGATGTCGAGACATGCCGAGGCGAGCTTCGCGTCGTCGAAGAACAGCTCGAAGAAATCGCCCATTCGATAGAAGAGCAGGGCATCGCCAGCCTCCTCCTTGAGCCGCCGGTACTGGGTCATCATCGGGGTTGGAGCATCGGCTCGGGCCATATCCCGAACGGTAGCCAACTTGGCCTCCAGTCTGAACCTGTTTCAGTGCTGATGAAGACAACGATTGTGGAAAAGTCGGTCTCGGTCGCTCATCAGGATGACGTTGCCGCTGCTGTCGGCTAAGCAACCCGCCCATGTCGGAAAGCAACATCAGATATACCGACGCCGAAGCGCTCGAGTTTCATGCGCGCGGCCGTCCGGGAAAAGTCGAGATCATCGCCACCAAGCCGATGGCGACGCAAAGGGATCTGAGCCTTGCTTATTCACCAGGCGTTGCGGTTCCGGTACGTGCAATCGCGGACGACCCAAGCTGCGCATACGACTACACGGCAAAGGGCAACCTCGTTGCGGTGATCTCCAACGGCACAGCGATCCTCGGCCTCGGCAACCTTGGCGCACTCGCATCAAAACCGGTGATGGAAGGCAAGGCGGTGCTGTTCAAGCGCTTCGCCGACGTCGATGCGATCGACATCGAGGTCAAGACCGAGGACGCCCAGCGCTTCATCGACGCGGTGGAGCTGCTCGAGCCGAGCTTCGGAGGAATCAACCTCGAAGACATCGCAGCGCCCGACTGCTTCATCATCGAG
>Ga0070717_10003095_pt1 | contig 11857 bp, 11 predicted proteins | sample LARL113metaG_FD_71366 | JGI IMG/M metagenome (GOLD analysis project Ga0070717, IMG submission 71366) | Corn, switchgrass and miscanthus rhizosphere microbial communities from Kellogg Biological Station, Michigan, USA - LAR L11-3 metaG | ecosystem: Host-associated > Plants > Roots > Rhizosphere ...
CAACCGGCTGCCCCTGGACCGGGTCGAGACGCTGGCCGGCGGGGAGGTTCGGATCGGGGCCGTCGTCCGCCAGCGCGCGGCCGAGCGGTCGGGGGTCGCCGCGCTCGCGGAGGCGGTGCGCTGGGTCGCACACCCGCCGATCCGCAACCGGGGCACGGTGGTCGGCAGCGTCTGCCACGCCGACCCGGCCGCGGAGCTGCCGGCGCTGGCGCTGGCGCTCGACGGCGTGGTCGAGGTGCGCTCGGCGTCCGGGGGCCGCGAGGTGCCGGTGGCGGAGCTGCTGGTCGGCCCGCTGATGACGTCGCTGCGGCCGGGGGACCTGGCCGTCGCCCTGCGGCTGCGGCCGCGCCCGGGCTGGCGCTGGCGCGTCCGCGAGGTGGCCCGGCGGCGGGGCGACTTCGCGATCGCCGGCGTCGTGGCGGGCGTCCCGCCTGACGGCGCGGCCTGCCGGGTGGCGGTGTTCGGCGCGGCCGGGCGGCCCTACCTGGTCGAGGGGCCGGCCGGCGAGCTGCCGGCGCTGGCGGCGGCCCGGGCCGAGCCGGTGACGGACGTGCACGCCGACGCCGGGTACCGCCGGCACCTGGTCGAGGTGCTGACGCGCCGGGCGCTGGCCGCGTGATCGACGTCGCCGTCGAGGTCAACGGCCGCCTGGTGCGGGCGCGGGTGGAGCCGCGCCTGACGCTCGCGGACTTCATCCGGGAGCGGGCGCACCTGCGGGGCACGCACCTGGGCTGCGAGCACGGCGTCTGCGGCGCGTGCACGGTCCTGCTCGACGGGGTGGCCGTCCGCTCGTGCCTCCTGTTCGCCGTCCAGGCCGAGGGCGCGCGCGTGACGACCGTGGAGGCGCTGGCCGGCGACGAGCTGCACCCGCTCCAGCGGGCGTTCCACCGCCACCACGCGCTCCAGTGCGGCTACTGCACCCCGGGCTTCCTGATGGCGCTGGCCGAGCTGTGGGAGCGGCGCGAGGCCGTGACGGACGAGGAGCTGCTGGACGCCGTCGCGGGCCAGCTCTGCCGCTGCACGGGCTACGCCGGGATCGTGGCGGCGGCGCGTGACGCGTTCGCGCGGTAGCCTGTCTGATGGTCCGGATCTGAACCGTGAGCAAGCCATCGGGCCGGGGGCCTCAGAGGACAGCGCACGGGGGCGGCCGTCCGCTCCAGGTCGTGCTCGCCACGGCGGTGCTCGCGGTGCTGCTGGCGGGCGTGACGGCGGCGATCGCGGGCATCCACCCGGCCGGGGCCGGCCACGTGTCCCGGCCGGTGGCCGCGAAGCCGGCGCCGCCGCTCTCGACCGGCTGGCTGGACGCGCATCCGCAGCCGGCCCTGGACGTCCACGGGACCGCGGTCGTGCTGATCGACGCGGACGCCCGGCAGGTGCTGTGGCAGCGCCAGCCGCACGAGCGCCGCGCCCCCGCCAGCCTGGCCAAGCTGATGACCGCGATGGTCGCCGCCGACCTGGCCCCGCTGGACCGCCACGTGCTGGTGACGGGGGCGACGGACATGGACGCCGTCCGGGACGTCGAGCCGACGTCCACGGTGATGGGCCTGACGGCGGGGGAGCGGCTGCGCGTGCGGGACCTGCTGTACGGGCTGTTCCTGCGCTCCGGCAACGACGCGGCCGAGACGCTGGGCGGCGGCATCGTGCCGCGGGACCGATTCATCCGCCTGATGAACGAGAAGGCGGCCGCGCTGCACATGACGGACAGCCACTTCACGACGCCGGTCGGCCTCGACGACCCGAAGATGCGGACGACCCCGTACGACCTGGCGCTGGCGGCGAGCGCGATCGTGACCCGCTATCCGACCCTGCTGACCATCTCGGGCACGCCGTCGATCACGCTGCCCCAGACGCCCGGCCACAAGCAGTTCCCGATGACGAACTACAACAAGCTGCTCCTGCCCGGCTCGGGGTTCACGTACGCGGGCGCGACGGGGATGAAGACGGCGTTCACGGACGACGCGGGCCCCTGCATGGTGGCCACGGCGACCCGCAACGGCCGCCACCTGGTGGCGGTGGTGATGAACTCGGACATCTTCTTCACGGACGTGGTGAAGCTGCTGGACTACGGCTTTTCGACGTCCGTGCCACACCGCTGACGCGTAAGGCAGACCTTGACGTCGCCGGGGTAGGCTGTCCCGCGTGGTGTTCGTGAATCGCGACCGCGAGCTGAACGAGCTGGAGAAGTGGTGGGCGCGGCCGGACGCCTCGCTGGGCATCGTGTGGGGTCGCCGGCGAGTTGGGAAGACCTGGCTCCTGCAACGCTTCTCGCAGTTCCGTCGATCGGTGTTCCACGTGGCGACGGGGCGGCCGCTGGAGCAGGAGCTGCGGGAGCTGTCGCGCGCCGCGGCGCACGTGTTCGCGGGCGGCGAGCGCGACCTGGCGACCGATCCGTTCCGCGACTGGGACGACGCGTTCGAGTGCCTGGGCAGGGCGGCGGCGACCGAGCCGCTCCTGGTCGTGCTCGACGAGTTCCCCGAGCTGCTCGCCGTGACGCCCTGGCTGCCGGGGTACCTGCGAGCGATGTGGGAGGGCCTCAAGCGAACGACGAAGCTGAAGATCGTGCTCTCCGGCTCGGCCGTCCGCACCATGTGGGCGATGCAGGCCTATCGGGAGCCGCTGTACGGTCGCTTCGACGTCAACATCCGGCTGGATCCGTTCTGGCCGCACGAGGCGGCGCAGATGCTGCAAAGCCTTGCGCCGGCGGACCGGGCCCTGGTGTGGGGCATCCTCGGCGGGATCCCGACGTACCTCGAGTGGTGGGAGCCGGAGTACGACGTGGCCGAGAACATCGAGGTGCTGGTGGGCCGGCCCGGGAGCCCGCTGCTCGCCGAGGGCGACCTGGTGCTGGCAACCGAGACCGGGACGGACGCCGGCAAGTACGTGCTCCACGCGATCGCGAACGGTCGCACCCGCCGCAACGAGATCGAGGACGTCGTCGGCGAGGACGCGACGCTGGCCCTGCAGCGCCTGGAGGAGCTGCTACTGGTGGAGCGGGTGCTCCCGGTGACGGACGACTCCCGGTCCCCGCGGAGCTTCTTCTATCGGGTCGCGGACAACTTCCTGGCGTTCCTGCTCGGCGTGCTGGATCCGTACCGGGCCGAGATCGACCGCGGCCTCGGGGAGACGATCGTCCAGCCGGTTATGCACCGCCTGGACGACTTCATGGGAGCGCGCTGGGAGGAAGCGTTCCGCATGCATCTCCGGCGCATGGCGAGGGACGGCGCCCTGGCGCCGGACGCCATGGCGGTCGGACCCTTCTGGAACTCGAGGAGCACCGACCCCTCCGAGATCGACGCCGTCGTCCTCGCCGGCGTCGAGCGCCGCGCCGTCCTCGTCGGGGAGGCCAAGTGGACCCGGCGCGTGGACGCGACCCGGATCCGGCGCGACCTGGAGCGCAAGGCCGCCGCGCTGCCGCGGCCGGCGCCCGACCTCCGCTACGCGGTCTGCGCCCGGGAGGTGGTGGACAACACCGACGGCGTCCTGGCCATCACCGCCGACGACATCTTCGACGGCTAGGCCATTCCGCCAGCCAGGCCCGATCGCCCGACACGGCCTCAGCCCCAGGCCCCGAAGCAAGAGCCATGCCGGCTCTAACTCACCAGCATTGGGGCTAGCCTAGGCCGACGGGATCGTCGCCCGGACGCTCGTCCCCCGCAGCGGCCGCGACTCGATCTGGAACCGGCCGCCCAGGAGCGCCGCCCGCTCCTCCATGCCGACCAGGCCCAGCCGGTGCGGCCCCCCGTCCTCCTGGATCGCCTGGGGCATGCCGCGGCCGTCGTCCACCACCGTGAGCTCGACCGCCTCCGCGTCGAAGCGGAGCCCGACCTCGACCTGGTGCGCCCGGGCGTGCCGCTCCACGTTCCGGACCGCCTCCTGCGCGATGCGGAACAGGCCCAGCTCCACCAGCGGGTCGAGCCGCCGCGCATCGCCCTCCACGCGCAGGTGGGCGTGCAGCGACTCCCGGCCGTCCGCGTCCGCGACCAGCCGGCCCAGGGCGGTGACCAGGCCGAGGTCCTCCAGGCTGGCCGGCCGCAGCCCCCGGGCCAGGCGCCGCAGCTCCTCGGCGATCCCCTCGGCCACCCGCCGCGCCTCGCCCAGGCCCCGGCGCATCTCGTCGGGGCGGCCGTCCGGAGCGGTCGCGAGCCGGTCGAGCAGCCGGTACAGGTGCACCACGGTCTGCAGCGGCTCGTCGTGGAGCTCCTGGGCGATGCGCGCCCGCTCCTCCTCCTGCGCCTTCACCACCGACGCCGCGTAGGCGTCCTTCACGCCCAGCCGGCGGCGCTCCTCGCTCACGTCGAGGAACACGAGCTGGAACGCGCCGGCCCCGGGCCCCTCGCTGACCACCGGGCGCAGGAAGCGGCGCTCGCCGTCGCCGCCCGGCAGCTCGATCACCGGCCGCGCGCCGGAGCCGATGGCGGCGGCCGGCTCGGCCCCGACCAGGTCGGCGAGCGCCGCCCCGACCAGGTCGTCCCGGCCCCGGCCGAACAGCGCGGCGGCGGCCGGGTTGGCCTCGCGCACCGCCCCGTCCGGGTCCAGCTGCAGGGTCGCCGCCGGGCTGTTCTCGAACAGGCTGCGCCCGCGGGCCTCGGACTGGCGCATCGCGCCCCGGGCCGCCTCCGCGTCGCGCCGGAGGATGATCTCGCGCTCCACGCGGTCGCCCACGAACAGGGCGACGGCGAGGAACAGCAGCACCTCCAGCACCGTCGAGGAGGCGCGCTCGGCGCTGCCCGCCATCGGCACCGACGGCAGGCTGAGCACGGACACCCAGACGGCCGTGGCCAGGGCGCCGGCCAGGCCGAAGTTGAGCGCCGCGTAGACGACAGGGAGCAGGAACAGCGCCAGCAGCTCGCCGCCCCAGAACACCGAGAGCTGCCACCGCCCGGACACGACCGAGGCCCAGAACGCGACCGCGATCAGGATGACGAGCGACTGGATCAGCCAGAAGCGGGCGTCCCCGAGCGGCGGCCGGAGCGACCGGCCCAGCACCGCGCCCAGCCGCCGCCCGCCGGGGGTCACGTCAGGTCCTCGCCGGGGATCAGGTGGTGGGAGAGCGCGTGGACCACCGCCTCCGTCCGCGAGCTCACACCCAGCTTCTCGAAGATGTGCCGGAGGTGGTTCTCGACGGTGCGCTCGCTGATGCCCAGGTCGCGGGCGATCGTCTTGTTCGGCAGCCCGCGCCGGAGGAGGAGCATCACCTCCTGCTCGCGCGGGCTGAGCCGGGGCGACCGGCGGCGCATCCGGCTGGCGAGGCGGGCGGCGAGCACGGGCTGGAGGACGACCTCGCCGGCGTGGGCCCGGCGCACTGCGTCCACCAGCTCGGCGGACGGGATCGTCTTCGTCAGGTAGCCGGCGGCACCGGCGTCGAGGGCCGCGACCACGTACTCCTCGTCGTCGAACGCGCTGAGGATGACGACGCGCGTCGCCAGGCCCGCCTCGGCCGCCTGGCGCGCGGTCTCGATGCCCGACAGGCCGGGCAGCCGCAGGTCCACGAGCGCGACGTCGGGGGCCAGTCTCTTGAGCAGGGCGAGGGCGTGGTCGCCGCGGTCGGCCTCGGCGACGACGGTCAGGTTCGGCTCGCGCTCCAGGATCTCCCGCGTGCCCTCGCGGACCAGCGTGTGGTCCTCGGCGATCAGAACCGAGATCGCGTCCATCGCCACAGTCGGCCGGCCTGGGTCGTGACGGCGGACCCGCCACGCAGGCGTGACAGGCCGAACCCGACCACCCACACGATGAACGGGAGGCTGGTGTCCTGCAGGGCGAGGGGGATCGACACCAGAAAGGTCACGACCGGCAGCCAGGACATCGCCAGGGTCGTCTGCAGGGGCACCCCGTGGCGGATCAGGTACAGGCGCAGCAGCATGAAGACGACGCCGATCGACGCCTGGAGCGCCGCGTAGGGGATGATCCCGGCGGCGACGTCGCCGTACCTGGTCAGCACCGAGCTCGCGAACGGCACCAGGCAGATCCCCATGAGGAGCAGCAGGTTGAGCCAGAGGATCGGGCCGTCGCAGAAGTCGAGCTTGCGCAGCAGCCGGTGGTGGGCGATCCACTGCGTGCCGACCAGCGCGAAGCTGAGCGCGAAGCCCGCCAGGCTCGGCCCGAGGTTCCGCAGGGCCCCGGGCAGGTCAGCGTGGTCGGCCACGTTCGGGATCGGGATGCCGAGGACCAGGATCGTGATGGCGATGGCGAACACGCCGTCGCTGAACGCCAGCAGGCGGCCGACGTCGTATCGCTCGTGAGCGGCATGCGGGTCCGCGACGACGGGCTGGTCGCCCTCGGTCGTCGAGGTCATGGGCGAAGGGTAGTGGAGCCGGGTCAGCCGGCGTGCGGGGCCAGCAGCCCGCCCAGCGCGAAGCGGCGCCGGGCGATCAGGTACGCCGTCATCCCCAGGCCGGTGGCCAGGCCGGTGAACACCACACGCTGGAGGATCGCCGCCGCGCCGGCGGTGCCCGGGTCCAGGCCGAGCAGGATCAGCAGCCCGACCACGCTGGCGTCGTTGGCGCCGGTGCCGCCGGGCAGGAAGCTGACCGCCCCGCCCACATACGCCACCGCCACGACGAACGCGGCCTTCCACCAGCCGATCGCGCCCGGGTCCAGGCCCTGCACGATCAGCCACAGGACGGTCGCACCGGCCGCGGCCCGGGCCAGGTCGAGCAGCGACCACGCGGCGGTGTCGCGGCGGCGGAGGAGCCGGACCGTCTCCCGCTGCAGCTCGTCCACCTGGTCGAGGACGCGGCGGGGCAGGGGCAGCAGGGCGGCGGCGCCGCGGACCATGGCGAACAGCGGCGGCACGGTCAGGATCGCGAAGATGGCCAGCACGCCGGCGATCACGGCGGCGACGATGCCGGTGCCCACGTGCAGCGCGATCATCCCGGGCGTCGCGAGCAGGACCAGGAACAGGGTGAACGTCAGCTCCTGCACGGTCACGGTGGCGGCGGCGGCGCCCACCTCGAGGCCCGCCGCCTCGGTCGCGAACACCGCGCGGGTCAGGTCGCCGAGCGGCAGCAGCGCGGTGATCGTCTGGCCGGCGATGCTGAGGAGCACGCTGTCGGCCAGCCGCAGGCCGCTGCCCGCCACCCGCAGCAGGTGGTGCCAGCGGACGCCCTGGAGCACGAACCAGCCCGCGGTGACCAGCACCACGAGCGGCGCCACCAGCGGGTTGAAGCGGGACAGCGCGGTCGCCAGGGAGCGGGGGTTCACGACCAGGATCAGGCCGGTCAGGGCCGCGAGGGCCACGGCCACCGGCAGCGCGCGCCGGAGCAGGCGGCCGAACTGGAAGCGCCGCGCGCGGGTCACCTGGTCGCCGTCGCGGACTTCGGAATAGGACGTACCCACTGTTCCTTACGAATTCACGGTAACTGGCTATGTGTTCCGTGTGGAGCGGTCCCTCTGGCGGTGGGCCCGGGCCGTAGCATGACGGGAGCATGGAGATCGAGGCCGTCCAGGGCGACATCACGACGCAGCAGGTGGACGCGGTGGTCAACGCCGCCAACTCGTCGCTGCTGGGCGGCGGCGGGGTGGACGGCGCGATCCACCGGGCCGCCGGCCCCGACCTGCTGGCCGCCTGCCGGTCGCTCGGCGGCTGCCCGGTGGGGGAGGCGAGGGCGACGCCGGGGTTCGGGCTGCGGGCCAGGTGGGTGATCCACACGGTGGGCCCCGTCTGGCGCGGCGGGAGCGCGGGCGAGCCGGATCTGCTGGCGTCGTGCTACCGCCGCTCCCTGGAGGCGGCCGACGAGCTGGGCGCCCGGTCGGTGGCGTTCCCGGCCATCTCGACCGGGGTGTACGGCTACCCGCGGGACGCGGCGGCCCGGATCGCGGTGGGGACGCTGCGGGCGACGCCAACGAGGGTGGAGCTGGTCCGCCTGGTCGCGTTCGACGCGCGCACGCTGCGGCTGTACCAGGACCTGCTGGGGGCCGGGGAGGGCGGCTGACCCCCCGCTGACGCGGTCAGCCCACCACGGCGAGGACGTCCTGGCGGCACAGGTAGACCAGCAGGTCCCGGCGCTCCTCGCGGCCGGCCGGGTCGCCCGCCGCCAGCAGGTCCGCGACCCGGTGCGCCTCGCCGTCCAGGGCCAGCGCCAGCATCGGGGCCGCCGCGGCGGCGAACACCCAGCTCCGGCCCAGCGCCCGGACCTCCACGCCCCGCGGGTGCGGCCGCGGCGGCGCCGGGCGGGGCAGCGTGTCGCGGACCAGCACGCCGTCGTCCAGCCGCTCGTCCACGATGCCCCACGGCAGGGTGAGGCGCGGGCGTGGCTCGGCGTGGGCGTCCTGCCAGTCGAAGAACTCGTCCAGCACGTCGTCTGACCACCGCTCAAGCAGCGCGTCGCGCAGCGCCCGCGTGTGGGCCCGCCGCTCCTCCGCGCTCGCCCGGCGCGGGAGGTCGAGCCGGTACAGCTCCTCGGCGCGCAGGCGGTCCGCCAGCCAGCCCAGCAGGTCCACGCCGGCCGGCCGGATCAGGCCGACCGTCAGGTGCAGCGACGGCTCGCCGCCGGCCATCGCGTCGTGCCAGTGGCCGCGCGGGACGTGGATGACGCCGCCCGCCTCCACGTGGCCGTCCCACACCGGCGCGCCGTCCGGCTCATCGGGCAGCGCGACGTCGCGGTCGAGCGGATGCGCCCGCGTCATCCCGTGCACGCGCCAGCGCTTGCGGCCGGCCACCTGCAGGACGAGCACGTCGTGGTCGTCCCAGTGCATGCCGAACCCCTGGCGCTCGCGCCAGCTCGCGTACAGGTTGACCTGCACACGCTCGCCCAGCTCCCGCTCCAGCCCGCAGGCCAGCCCGCGGACGGGCCCGTGCAGCTGGTCCACGCCGTCGAGCACCAGCGTGGCGCCCGCCTGGAGCTGCTCGCGGAGCCGGGCCGGCTCCAGGACCGCGTACGTCACGCCGCGCCGCGTGGTGTGCGAGCGCGAGTACAGGTCCTCGGCCACCGCGCCACCGTCGCGGGCCAGCCGCAGCCGGGGGGCCGAGAGCCGGTGGTCCTCCAGGATGCGGTTCAGGTCGGCCCACGAGAGCAGGCGCTCGAAGCGGTCCGGCGGCCCTGCCTGGTGGAAGAACCGCCGGCCGCAGTACTCACGCAGGAACGCCGCAGCCGGGGTCGGGGCGACCAGGTCGGCCAGTCGAGACGGGCTGGACTCGGTCAGCCTACTTGTCGTTCCCGTCCTTGTCGTCGCCGCGTCCGCCGCCGCTGTGGCTGGCCCGGTCGCGAGCCACCTCCAGCTCGGACACCGCGATCAGCAGTGCCGGGATCCCGTCCGCTCGTGTCAAGGGTGCTTACCTCCTTGGTGAGTCCTCCGGGTGCGCATATCGTGGGTGCGAACAAGCAATACGTCAAGCCCTCGCGCGACCATCCGCTACGGTTTGCACGTGGGGCCCGCCGATGCCGGCACAGGGGAGGTGCTGGCGTTCCTCGACAGCGTCTTCCCCGAGCCGGCGCTCCGCGTCCTGGAGGTCGGCTGCGGGCGTGGCGAGCTGGCCTCCGCGCTGCTCGCCCGCGGCCACGCCGTCACGGCGCTGGACGTGGACCCGGACGCGGTCGCCGCCGCCCGGGCGGCCGGGGTGCCGGCGGTCGTACGCGACTTCCTGGACGGGGAGACGGAGCCCCACGACGCCGTCCTGTTCACCCGCTCGCTCCACCACGTCGGCGACCTGGAGCGGGCCGTGTCGCTGGCGGCGGCCGCGTGCGCGTCCGGCGGCGTCGTGGTCGTGGACGAGTTCGCCCGCGAGGGGGCGGACGCGGCGACCGCCGCCTGGTTCTGGGAGCAGCGCGCGCTCCTGGCCGCGGCAGGGGTGCTGGCGCCCCCCGACGCGCCGGAGGCGGCCGATCCCCTGGAGCGGTGGGAGCTCGCGTACGGCGCCCGCCGCGAGCACCGTCTGCACACGGGCGAGGCGATGGTCGCGGCGCTGCGCGCGCACCTGGAGGTGGAGCTGGTGGAGACCTGTCCGTACCTCTTCCGGCATCTGGCCCAGTGGCTGGAGCCGACCGAGCGCGGGGCCGAGCTGGCGGCCCTGCTGCTGCGGCTCGAGCGCGAGCGTCTCGCCCGGGGCGAGCTGCGGCCTCTCGGCCTGCGCGTGGTGGCGCGCCCGCGATGAGGGGCCAGCGGCTCCTGGCCGCCAGCTGCGCCGCCGTGGTCCTGGCCGGCTGCACCCTGCCCTGGAGCCACGCGCCAGCTGGGCACCGGTCGACCCGGCCGCGCCCGACGCCCGTGCCGGGGGGCGCTCAGTTCACGCTGGACGGCAGCCCGGCCTCGGGCAGCCTGACCGTGTCCGCCCGCAGCCTGCTCCGCGTCACGTTCACGCGGCAGGTGGCGCCGGCCATGGTCAAGGTCACGGTGGACGGACAGCCGGTGCCGACCGACTCGCTGACGTGGAGCGACGACCTGCTGTCGGTCGTGGTGCCGCTGACCGGCCTCCTGCCCTACCGGCAGGCCCAGGTCGCGGTGGCCGCTCCCGCCCCGGTCGTGGCGCCGGCGCCCGTGCAGGCCACGATGCTCGCCACGGTGCCCGCCAACTCGACCACCGGCGTCCAGCCCGGCTTCCGGCCCCAGACGCCCATCGAGGTCGTGGTCGAGAACAGCGGGCCGGCCCGGCCCCAGTCCGGCCTCCAGGACGCCGACCTCGTCTACGAGTACCTGAGCGAGTACTCGACCACCCGCATGACCGCCATCTACTTCTACGGGATCCCGGGCCAGGTCGGGCCCGTGCGGAGCTGCCGGATGATCAACCCGTACATCGGCTTCGCGTACTCGGGCTACACCGTGTGCAGCGGGGTCTCGGGCGGGACGTCGGGCTGGATCCTGGGCACGGTCCCGGGGGCCGTCACGGTGCCGAACGTCATGGAGGTCTACGACAAGGGCAGCCACTTCGTGCGGGTCGGCTTCCGGGCCGCGCCGCACAACCTGTACACGACCGGCGACCGCGCGGAACGGCTGCGCAGCGAGGCCCCCCAGCCGGCCGGCGCCTACGCGGTGGACCCGCCGCACGCCGACGTCCTGGCCGGCCAGCCCGCCGCAGCGCCGCAGGTCCCGCTCCACGGCGTCACGTACGCGTACGACCCCGGATCGGCGCAGTACTACCGATACGACCACGGCACGCCGTTCGTGGACCAGGAGACGGGCCAGCAGCTGCACGCGAAGAACGTCGTGCTGCTGCACGTGCCGTTCCACGACGCCGGCTGGGTCGAGGACGAGAACGGCGGCGCCCACTCCGTCTGGTACCACATGCTGGGCTCCGGGCCCGCCGAGGTGTACTCGGACGGCCAGGTGGTGAACGCCACGTGGCACATGGGCACGTCCGAGGGCCAGCTCTACTTCCAGAACCACACGCCGGTCTGGTTCACCGACGCGGCGGGGAAGGTGCTCGTGCTCAACACCGGCCTGACGTGGATCCACGTGCTCGGCAACGGGCAGGAACGCTGCCCGGAGAGTCCGGCCGGCTGCGCCTGACGGTCTCGCCGGTCGGGCAAGATGGAGCGGTGATTCCCGTCACACAGCCCGACGCCGACGCGTTCGCCTTTGCCTTCAGCGGCGGCCGCATGCTGGTCCGGCCCGGCCTGGAGGTCCCCGACTTCGCCGCGCTGGGCGGCGTGGACCGCCTGGCCGCCGGCCCGATCCTGCTCGGCCAGATCGACGGCCGCTCGTGCTACGCGGTGGGCCTGGAGGAGGGCGAGCCGCCCGACGGGCTGACCGGCGTGGCCCTGCGGGAGCTGTTCTCCCGGATGGAGAACGGCCCGCTCGTGGCGATGGCCGGGCGCGCTTCGCAGACGCTGGACTGGTGGTTCGGCCACGCCTACTGCGGCCGCTGCGGGCAGCCGACCGAGCCGCACGAGAAGGAGATGGCCCGCGCCTGCCCGGGCTGCGG
>Ga0070717_10003096_pt1 | contig 11857 bp, 9 predicted proteins | sample LARL113metaG_FD_71366 | JGI IMG/M metagenome (GOLD analysis project Ga0070717, IMG submission 71366) | Corn, switchgrass and miscanthus rhizosphere microbial communities from Kellogg Biological Station, Michigan, USA - LAR L11-3 metaG | ecosystem: Host-associated > Plants > Roots > Rhizosphere ...
GTTCACACACCATCTGAAGTTACCAACCTCGATTCCCCGCCGCTCTTTCTTGCGCAACGTCGGCCTCGGCGCAGTGGCGCTGGCGCCCGACACCCATCCGTAAAATAAAGCTCGACAATTGGTTCCAGGACTTAGTAGAACCGTCTTCGATTACGCCATCCGACGTTTCAACGCATCTTCGGCCGGGCTGAAGAAGCCCGTGGGGCTGGACCTACGCTGGGCCGCCGCTTAACGCGATCTCCAGAATCCAACTGGAAGACCCCGAGTCAACCGAAGTGAGGCCGAGCTTCTTGGATGCGCCTCGTGAGGATGGTTCCTGGCTCCGCTTGGGAACTGGATTGCGGTTAAACCAATTCAACAATCCAGCCTCAACAAAAATGAAAACAAAAATGACAACTCTACCCCTAACGAATTCGATCAGTCCCGCGACTGCGGGACGCGGTTTCCTTGTCATCACGCTCGCCCTAACCTGCTTTGTGCTTTTGCCGATGGCTCGAGCGCAGCTGCCACCCCCAGCACCGTGCGCTCTTTAACAACACGACCGGCAGCTCCAATACCGCCACCGGTCAGCTTGCGCTCTTTGACAACAACAGCAGCTTCAATACGGCCGACGGTGTTAATGCGCTCGGTTTTAACACAACCGGCAGCGACAACACGGCCACCGGTGCTGATGCGCTCAAAAGTAACACATCCGGCAGCGACAACACGGCCAATGGTACTAGTGCGCTCTTAGCCAACACAACCGGCATCCAAAACACGGCCAACGGTGCTTTTGCGCTCGCAAGCAACACAACCGGCAGCGACAACACGGCCAACGGTACTAGTGCGCTCCTACATAATACAACCGGCAGCGACAACACGGCCACCGGTGCTGATGCGCTCAAAAGTAACACAACCGGCAGCGATAACACGGCCAACGGTGTTGATGCGCTCTTTGCCAACGCAACTGGCAACTTCAACACGGCCAACGGTGCTTTTGCGCTCTTTAGCAACACAATCGGCAGCGCCAACACGGCCAATGGTCTTCAAGCGCTCAAAAGTAACACAACCGGCAGCAATAACACGGCCAACGGTCAGAACGCGCTCTTTTTCAACACAACCGGCAGCTCCAACACGGCCAACGGTGTTAGTGCGCTCCAAAGCAACACAACCGGCATCTTCAACACGGCCAACGGTCTTGATGCGCTCTTCGCCAACACCACCGGCAGCGCAACATTGGATTGGGCGTTTCGGCTGGTTCAAATCTCACCACGGGAAGTAACAACATCGACATCGGTAACTTTGGTATTGCTGGCGAGTCCGGTAAGATCCGCATCGGCACGTCATCGACCGCGACCGGCACTTTCATCGCTGGCATTTCGGGAAAAACGGTGGCTAGTGGCATCGGCGTGATCATTAATTCCGCTGGTCAGCTGGGCACGATCCAGTCTTCAGCTCAGTTCAAGGAAGCAATCAAGCCGATGGACAAGGCGAGCGAAGCCATATTAGCGCTCAAGCCTGTCACCTTCCGCTATAAGAAAGAGCTTGACCCCGACGGCATCCCGCAGTTTGGCCTCGTGGCCGAGCAAGTGGAAAAGGTCAATCCCGACCTAGTAGCACGCGATGCTGACGGGAAAGTTAATACGGTGCGCTACGAAGCAGTGAACGCGATGTTGCTCAACGAGTTCCTCAAAGAGCACAGCACGGTGCAAGAGTTGAAGAAGGAAGTTGCAGCCCTCATGGCAACAGTGAAGGAGCAGGCTTCGCAAATCCAGAAGGTGAGCGCAGAGCTGGAACTGAGCAAGGCTGCACCACAAATAGTTGCTAATAATCAGTAAACCCTAACAATCAGCCGTCACGTTCAGCGCGTGGCGGCTGTTTTGTTTTGCTTCCGGAGCAAGGTCTGCGAAACCATTATAATTTCTATATTGACAACTCGGCGGGATTTCTGACACGCTTTGCGCTATTTGAATAGATCTGGATCCAGGCGTAGGACGCTTGTTCCGGGACAGCCTCCTCCCTCTTTCAGACCTGCGGTCACAAGGTTAAGCATCCCGGAAGAAAGGTTCCATATTATGAATCAGTCATTTCATCTCAAAACTACCACTCTAGCGGTAAGAAATTGGGTTAGTCCTGCGACTGCGGGACGCGGTTTTCTTCTCGTGGCGCTGGCGCTCGCCTGGTTTGCGCTTTCACATACGGTCAAGGCGCAAGACGGGGACGAGGGCAATGGCAATACAGCGGAGGGACTCGGTGCCCTGGGCACATATATAAGCACCGCCAGCAGCGCCTCTTTCGACACAGCCATCGGCCATAACGCGCTCTTTAACGACACAACCGGCAGCAACAACACGGCCACTGGTGCCCAAGCGCTCAACAGCAACACCACCGGCGGCGGCAACACGGCCACCGGTCTTAGTGCGCTCTTTAACAACACAACCGGCAGCTCCAACACGGCCACCGGTGCTTTCGCGCTCGAACTCAACACTACCGGCGTCGAGAACACGGCCACCGGTCTTAGCGCACTCGACAGCAATACAACCGGCAGCGGTAACACGGCCACCGGTGTTGATGCACTTGGTCTCAACACAACCGGCTTCCAGAACACGGCCGACGGTCTTGGTGCCCTCGTAAACAACAACGGCGATAACAATACGGCCGCGGGTTTTAATGCGCTAACGAGCAACACCACCGGTAACAACAACACCGCCAGCGGTCTTCAGGCGCTCAAGGACAACACAACCGGCAGCTTCAACACGGCCAATGGAGAAGAAGCGCTCTTTAGCAACACAACCGGCAATAACAACACGGCCGATGGTGTTGATGCGCTCTTCAACAACACCACGGGCAAAAGCAACATTGGATTGGGCTTTAATGCCGGCATCAACCTCACCACTGGCAGCAATAACATCGATATTGGCAATGGTGGTGTGGCGGGCGAATCGGCCAAGATTCGCATCGGCACGGGGGGCACTCAGAAGGCCGCGTTCATTGCCGGCATTCATGGAGTAGCGGTTACAGGCGCAGCGGTTGTTGTAAACACCAGCGGCCAGCTTGGTGTGACGTCATCGTCAGCTCGGTTCAAGGAAGGAATTAAGCCGATGGACAAGGCGAGCGAAGCAATCCTAGCGCTTAAACCGGTCACGTTCCATTACAAGAAAGAGGTTGATCCAGACGGTATCCCGCAGTTTGGCTTGGTGGCTGAGCAGGTAGAAAAGGTTAACCCTGATCTCGTAGCTCGTGATGCCGATGGGAAGGTCTACAGCGTGCGCTACGAGGCGGTCAACGCGATGTTACTCAACGAGTTTCTCAAAGAGCACCGCAAAGTGCAGGAACAGGAAACAACGATCGCGCAGCTAAAGAAGGGAATGGAGGCTGTCACTGCCCGTCTCAAAGAGCAGGACTCGAAAATCCAAGCGGTGAACGAACGGCTGGAACGGGCGACCTCGTTGCAAGTGGTGGATACGAAGTAAGCCGAGATAGTAACACTGATTCAGCGCGATCTCCGATAGCGCTACCTCAAGGGCGGTTCAAGCGTCCTAGCTCCTCACGATATCGGGTTTCTGCCGCAAGCCGCACTGACATCACGGTCCTTAAGCCTTGGACCCGGATTACGTCAATAGGTGAAGCTTTGCCCCAGTCATATTGATCAACCTCGTGGCCATAAGGCGTACGCATCGTACGCGCGACAAAGAATCGATGTACATTCAGCTTCCAGAACAGCCATGGCTGTCTTCGGACTTGCGGGGTTGCATCGCGCCGCCACGCTTTCCGGGAGTCGATCCACAAAATCGAGAATTAAATCGTAGCCACGGAACGCCAGATTCTTAGCCGCAGCTAAAGGAATCAAGCGACTGGTTTTCCGCGACTCGTCGTCCTGTTGCTGGGCAATTGTGCGCGCTATAGATTTCTGATCAGTCGCGGCGCGCCGGCGGGCGTTTTGTTCGCGCCATTCACGAGCTTCTTCGAGGGACGTTGTTGGGCAATCACGCATTGTCACGCACTTATCAACGTAGGATTTGGCGCAAGACCAATCGCGGGCTATTTCTCGTCTGGAACACATCAATTTGGAATCGCTGCGGCATTTCAAGGGCCACTGTCAACGGTGGCCGGCCACCCTAAATTTAGAAGAGGATGAATAAATTGTTCAGCCGCGCTAGCGCTAGGCACCTATGTCAGATTCAAAAAAGAGTATCCTTATCCTGGTGGTGGATGCTTTTCTCTGCGTCAGTACGCCGCCGAGCGGCTGGCTGCATCTATCGGCCCGAAGGCACTTGAATCACAACTGCGCTCTAACAGGCACACATGAAATCGTGCGGTCGCACCGCGACATTGCACTCGTGATCCCCGGCGGAAGTTGAGTCGGGTTGTTCGGGAGCAACGTCCAGTTTTGTTCTCGACGGTCGGTGGGAAGCGGAATTATCATTTGCTTTGTTTTCGCGTAACTTCAGGGGATGTCGGCCGAGGTTAAGAAAGAAATTCAGCTCGAGATCGCACACCTCTTATTCATCGACGTCGTTGGGTATTCGAAACTCCTGGTCAACGAGCAGATTGAGTTAATGCAGGAACTCAATCGAATTGTTCGCGGAACAGAATGTTTCCGGGAAGCGGAAGCGAGCGGAAAACTGGTTCGTCTGCCAACTGGGGACGGGATGGTGCTGCTTTTTTTCCGCAGCCCGGAACAACCGATGCGTTGCGCGCTGGAAATCAGTCAGGCATTGCGCAGTCAATCTCATATCCAGTTACGAATGGGAGTTCACAGCGGCCCGGTCAATCAAGTGGTTGATGTCAATGACCAAATGAATATTGCCGGGGCCGGAATCAATGTCGGCCAGCGAGTGATGGATTGCGGAGACGGCGGACATATCCTCTTATCGAAGTATGTTGCAGATGACTTAACCCATTATCGTCACTGGCAGCCTTATTTGCATGACCTTGGGGAGTGCGACGTGAAACATGGGCTCAGGCTTCACGTTTTTAATCTCTACAGAGATGGTCTTGGTAATCCGGCCGTTCCAGAGAAACTTAAGCGAGGAAGAAGGTGGAAGAAGGCCGGTGTATCGATCCAGCCGATTAGCGCGGCGCGTTGGCGGAAGTTTGTACTCATCGGCGCTTTGCTTTTGTCCGCCGTCGCCCTGGCAATCAGTTTTTCCATCCTTTCTCGCCGCGGAGCCTTAACCCAAACCACCAGCCCGGGGGCTTTGGTGCCCGAAAAAAGCATAGCCGTGCTTCCGTTCGAAAACCGGAGCGAAGACAAAGCCAACGCCTACTTTGCCGACGGCATCCAGGACGAGATTCTGACGCGCTTATCCAAGATCGCCGATCTGAAGGTGATCTCGCGCACATCCACAGAGCATTACAAAAGCGCGCCGGAAAACCTGTCTGAGATCGGGAGGCAACTTGGCGTTGCCTACATCCTGGAAGGAAGCGTGCAAAAGAGCGGTGACGCCGTGCGCGTGAACGTGCAGCTGATCAAAGCAGCCAATGATTCCCACCTTTGGGCCGATACCTTTGATCGCAAACTGACCGACATCTTTTCGGTCGAGAGTGAGGTGGCCAAAGCCATCGCCGATCAGTTACGAGCGCACCTGAGCGGCCGGGAAGAGCAAGTCATTGCCGCCAAACCGACAGACAATGTCGAGGCTTACGATGCCTATCTGCGTGGTCTGGCTTATACACTGAAAACGGCCGCCACGCCCGCTAACGCTCTTGGCGCGCAGAAATATCTGAGAGAAGCGGTGCGCTTGGACCCGAAGTTCGCTCTTGCCTGGGCCCTGCTCTCAATAACGGAGTCGCGCGGCTACGTTACAGTGAGGCTTCAACCAACGGTCGCCCTGCGTGAAGAGGCACGGCAGGCAGCCGAAACCGGTCTCACTCTTCAGCCCAATCTCGGCGAGGCGCTGCATGCCAAGGGATATTACCACTATTCCTGCCTGAAAGATTACGACACCGCGGTGCGTTATTTTGAGCAGGCACGTCCATTCCTGCCGAATAGCAGCAAGATACCTGAATCGCTGGCCTATGTCGCGCGCAAGCGAGGCGAGTGGGAACGGAGCGAGTCATACTTCAATGAAGCCGAGCGGCTCGACCCGCGCAACGTCTACCTACTCACCCAGCACGCACAATCCTACATGGCACTTCGACGTTTCCCCGAAGCGCTGCGAAAGCTTGATCAGGTGTTCAATATCACACCAGACGACGTCGATGTCCTCGCGTTCAAGGCGGCTATCGCACAAGCTGAGGGCGACCTGCCGCGGGCCTCCGCGCTCCTCGCTCCGCTGCATCCGAACGCCGACGACACCAGTGCGTTGGAAACACAAGTTTACCAAACGATCCTGGAACGTCGCCCTGCACAAATCATCCCTCGGTTAAAGGAAATATTGGCCAAGCCTGATCCAGCGTTGGGCTACTTCAATGGTGAACTGCGCTTTTGGCTTGGTTGGGCACAAGAAATCGTCGGCGATCACGCCGCCGCGCAGGAAAGTTGGCGAAAGGCGCGCAGTGAACTGGAATCTTTTCTCAAAGAACAGCCGGAAAATTTCGTTCTGCTTACAGACCTTGCACTCATTAATATGGGTCTGGGTAACAAAGCCGTTGCATTGACCTTCGCCGATCGTGCCATGGCCGCGATCCCCGTCGAGAAAGACGCCGTGTATGATCCCTTTCCGACCGAGATCCTCGCCCGAGTGACGGCGTGCACGGGGGAACCGGATCGCGCCATCGCCGCTTTACAGAAACTACTCTCGATCCCGTACGGAAACGCATTGAGCGTGCCGCTCACTCCTGCGCTGCTCCGGCTCGATCCAATGTTCGATCCGCTTCGGAATGATCCGCGCTTCCAAAAACTCTGCGAGGAGAAGAGGCCGTGAACGGCCGGGAACTTCTTCACTCAAGCTAAAGCGGCGCAACGTTTACAAGCTCGCGGTCTCTTTTGTGCCTTGCAGAAAGGCATCACCACTCTTTGGAAGTCGCCCGCGTGCTCGTGCGTCCCGATCGCGTTGCCAGCTTCATCGTAAACGCGAATCATGGCATTATGTGCGGTTTCAAAGCCCATGAGTCGCCCAAATTTCCTCATCACTGATTTGCCATCTCGGGCCATACTTAACATCGAACCCTGCTGCGATTAATTTTTTACCAAAAGCCTCGACGTGGTCATCGCCACAAACGAACAGCACGTTCCTGCTTTTGCAGTCCTGAATTCGTGAGAGCCAAAATTCTTGCCGCTTGTCTGAGTCCGATTGTTCAATCTCATTTTCTTCTCTTTGAACGGGAGTAGGGTCACAAAAACGGTGCTCAATTCCCTTGGCCTTTGCCAGCTGCTCAAGTGTTGATTCGCTCACTCTCCATTTCCTTTTGGCCTCGTCGCTAAACTCTTCCGCCAAGATTGAGATGCCCAACGTTTCGATGACTTCTACGACGTGAGCTTTGAATGACGCTCTTTTGTCCCGAACAATTTTCGCAGGATGGGGCCGTGGGTCGAATTGAAGAGAATGATTAACTCCGATTAGATAGACCATTTGAACGGTTCGGCGATTCGAGCCGCAAACTCAGCCACGGCTCCGGTAGCCGCAAGTGGCAGCTCTTTTGGGCACACTAGCTAAGATCGCACCATCTGCATACCCAACGACTCCAGTTTGCTCCTGGCCGAATCAGTCAGCCTATACCGAGATGCCTTCCCTGTTATTGCGTTGCCCTTCTCGATTTCATCCAGAAATTCGTCCACAACTAGGGCGCGAAGCCAACTAGCCGCTGTGGTGTGACTGGGATGATTCAGCAACCGCTGAAGCGTTCGGCACGACAAGAAAAATGGCGCAGCTCCGGCATTGCGTTGAAGTTCAACGCAAAAGCGAATTACACGCCGGAGTTCGGGTTGTTTAAAATAGCGCAGGAAGTCAGCCGGTAGCGGGTCCTGCTTCGCCCTGTCCCAAGCTTCCAGATCCACCGCACCGATTGGAAATTTGGCAGCTCTGTACGCATTAAGAAACTCGATCAGATAATCGCTCTTCGGCTGATTCTTGCGCAAGTACGATTCCGCCTTGTCATACCACATATCAAAAATTCTTCTCCTTTGGTGGGGCGAGAATGGATGGCCTCGCTGCTTTTCAAGGGTCTTTATAGCTCGCGCCAAGAAAAAAAGATGATCGTGGTTTAAGTGCTTCTGATTAGGCAGCGCAAAATCAACGGCGTCATCAATACTTTTGAACTTGAAGCAACCACTATCAACTCTCTCTTGAACTATCTCTTGAGGTACATCAGTTTCGTCTGTTTCCTCAGTTTCATCTGTCTCTTCTGTACAACTCCGATTTACTACAAGATTGCGCTGATTTCTTGAAAAAGGATTGAAGACATGGTTCGGCCAGTTGATGCCTTCAATAGCAATCTCGACGGGTGGGGCCTCAACAATTAACCGATAATCGCAGCCCGATGGGTGCTTTCCGTGAATGATCGTTTGGGAACCATTCCCCCTTAGCTCACCCCATTTCTGTCCAGCGATCGTCGTAATTTTTTTTGTAGCCGGTACATCCCCCGGCACTCGAAACCAGACGTTACAACCTCTGTAGCCTTTGCTGCGGAGGCTCCTGGCCAGGCTCGGATTTTCTGATATGAACCCTTCAACCTCGTCATCGTGGTCAATGTCGATTGAACAAAGGCCATTGGACACAGCGCCTTGTGCGATTCCGACATTTTTGTTTCTGAATCGCCTCAAATAATTCGGATCGCTCATCTTCGCAGAGGTGAGGTGTTTCCACTTGCGTTTTGTGCCCTTCTTTCCTAGAGGCCACGCGAGAAAGAGAACGTCACGACCAAGCAGGCTTTGAAGCTTTGTAACAATCGCTGGTGGTCCTTCCATTGATCTCACTTCGACTCTCTATCGCCTCATGCGGCTCGTGCCTTGGCGTCCAACGCAGCAGGGTTCGCTACGGCCCTAGTTGATGCGACATTTGTCTTCGAGCTGGGCAACGACGGCTGCCCAGCGGAATCGAACGGCCCCCCCGATTCTGAAAAACGGAATAGTTCCATCCGCCATCCGCTGCTCCACAGTGCGGATGCAGACTTTCAGCCGGTGGGCGAGTTCGGGTTTATCGATTATTTCATCGGCGATTGCAGCCAGACCAGGCGGTTTCGTGACATAGTTCTTCATGAGGCTGCAATGATACGCACCTCTTTGCGCGCCCCTTTTTCATGTCCGCCAGGAACTCGCCGCCTTTCGCATGCCCTTCCTCGCAGATTCGTCCGCTTAAAGCACGCAAAAAAACGCTGTCGTCCGCCAGTCTTAGTCAGCTATCCGCCGGAAATGGCGAGAAATTTTTTAAGAATTTTATTGACCCGCTTTTCTCGCCTCGCGCCTACGTTTTCGGGCCTGGCTGCGCCGACTTCTTCGCCTCGTAAGAAGCTCGCGAAGTTCCTTTATCGTGACCACAGGCGGATTATTCTCGTCGAATGGAACACCAAATTTCTTCAGTTCGTTTTCCAACGCCTCGCGCGTCATGTGTATATCCTTCTTCGCTGTGGCGTTTTCTCGGACCCAGTTGTGAATGGCATCGAATCCAATCAGCGCGTTATCCTTAAGCCAGCGCAAGTAATGTACGTCGCGTAACAGGTCGAATTGGCCCGCGACCCCAAGCAGCTCGACTCTGTCATGGGAGCGGGCCGCTTTGGAAATCTCCCTGCAGTACGTATCACTCCACAGCCACAGCCGTGTAGCTACCTGCATAACCTCCTGCTCGCGAGATATAGGCGAGTAGTCGACGTAATCATCGTTAGGCGATGGCGGCCCTTTCCGGCCAGTGCAAACCGGAAAGACAAGTGCCGCGATTTCCGCGAGTTCGCGTACAGTCGGGAGCTTTAGCTTTTCCGCCGTGCCAGCATTATCGGGAAAATCCTGCTTTTTCATCGTCCCAGCCTCATCGGAAGAATGTTCGCATCCTCAGTCGGACAGATGGAGAACCATGTCTGCGCTTCTGCCGGGGTGCAAAGCTCTCGGTAATGTTGGAAAATCATCTTGGGCGAATTGCCCGCCTCCAGCGCTACCCGGTTCACGTCTTGAATCTCAGCCAGTCGATAGGAAATGAATGAATGCCGCAGTACATTTTGTTTCCATGTAATTCTAGCTTGAGCTGCCACGCGCAGGCGACTCTTGAAGAGCATGGCCTTTGTGTTCTGCCACAGTAATGCGTCATCTGAACGCGATGGTCCGAGCCAGCGTGCGAGATTGTCTTTGATCGGCACAAGCCGCCGAGCCGCCGTTTTCGCCTTATGCGCGGCAACTTCAATGAAGCCTGGCCTTCGGGTTACATCTGCCCATTCGAGTCTCAGAATCTCTTCGGAGCGCAGGCCGGCAAACGCTCCCAAGGCGAGACACGGGGCGAGTTCAGGCGTAGCATACTTCAACAGCGCGATCATTTCCCGGGGCGTAAGGATTTCAACCGGACGGCTCCTTTCTTTCCGCCTCTTCACACTGCCGAGTAACTCGGCTTCCCTCGAAAGCCAGCCCCGATCTTGCGCAAATCGAAAAAAAGTTCTTATCGTGCGCAGAAAATTGTTAAAGCTGCGGGCACCGAGTTTGACGCTATCAAAAAAGTTTCGCACGTCGTCCGGCGTCAGTGACACGAGATCGCACTGAAAGCAATCCGCAAACACGCCCAAGCGATACCGCAAATCGTTAAGATAAACGTCGCTGACGCCACCGCTCTTCTTTGATTCGATCATTTCTCGGACTGCATCGACAACCGCCTTCCGCTTTACTTCGCGTCCAAGATGTCGTGCGCAGAAGCGCGCTGCATCAACCAGCCCAACGCCGCCCAGAATCCTCCGAGCTTCGCTGTACTCAAGTGCCACAGCGTCGAGTGGCACGCCATGTTCTTTTACAGCTTCAACAGCGCGGCCGTAAACTAAGCGATCCCTGCCGGACAATTGCATCGCGTCCACATCGCCGCGCGAGAGTTGCGCGGCTTTTGCCTCAGCTTCGTTAATGGCGTCTTGAAGATCCTTGAAGTTCAGCCGATGCCGCTTTCCGCCCAAGTGGTAGGCCACGCGGTAGTACGTGCCCTTCGGCTTTACATCGCGATAAATTTTCACGGCACACGAGCCTCGTTTAATGGTAACAGGGAAAGTTTCGCGCTTCGTTTTCATGGTTTGGAACTGCATGAATACTGTCCGAAAAGTGTCCGAAAAGGCAAGTAATTTTCTTCAACTAGGACGTTTTACCTAGGTAAACATCTAGCAGCGCGTACGGGAGTCGAACCCGTGCACCGGCCTTGAGAGGGCCGTGTCCTAACCACTAGACGAACGCGCCGTAAATCGAGCGCGAGTAGAATAACTGCACCTCTGTCTCCGGCAAGCCGGCAATGCATCACTTTTTTCCATGTTTGTGTCTGGGTTCAGGCGTTGGAGTCGGCAACGCGCCATCGGTCCAATGCCGCACCCGCGGCTGGTTAATATGAGTCAGGTGCTCGCTCTTCAGAGCATCGAGTGCGGTTTTCAACTCCGCACTCGATGCGAGCACCCGCATTTTGCCGTAGTAAATGTTGTAATACGCCCGGAGTCGCTCGCGTTTTTCCAAATCCGTCCGCGCAGCTTCCGCTGACTTTTTCGCGGTGACAATGTCCGGATCGGTCGCAACCCGGTTCGCCAGCTGTCTCCATTCAATATGCAATCGACGTTCATCGGCCTCTTTGCCTAACGAGGTTTGCCTGAAAATTTCATCGATCTGCGACAACTCAGGCACACTCGGCTCGGGCGTTGGCGCCGGCTGATTTTTGTCCTCGCTTCGTTTCGTTGGGAGATCGGCATTGGTCGCCTCCTGCGCGTGTGACGTCAGCATCTTACCGCCCAACGCCACTGCGATAATTAGCCGCGGGATCTTCATTTTGAACTT
>Ga0070717_10003097_pt1 | contig 11856 bp, 11 predicted proteins | sample LARL113metaG_FD_71366 | JGI IMG/M metagenome (GOLD analysis project Ga0070717, IMG submission 71366) | Corn, switchgrass and miscanthus rhizosphere microbial communities from Kellogg Biological Station, Michigan, USA - LAR L11-3 metaG | ecosystem: Host-associated > Plants > Roots > Rhizosphere ...
CCCGGCGAGCGAGTGGTGGTGGAGGGCGTGCAAAAAGTCAGAGATGGCATGCCGGTCAAGGTCACGTCGACGACCGCTTCGGCAGCAGGCAATTGAGTCATGTCCAAGTTTTTCATCAATCGTCCGATCGTCGCCATGGTGATTGCAATCGTCACTGTGATCGTCGGTGTTGTGACGATCGCCAGTCTGCCAATCGCCCAATTTCCTAACATTGCGCCCCCGGAAGTTCAGATCCTTGCCACCTACGTTGGCGCAGACGCGCTAACTCTCGAACAGTCGGTTGCCACTCCTATCGAACAGCAAATGAGCGGAGTGGACAACATGAACTACATGTATTCGTTGAACGCAACCGGAAACTCGCAAACGCTTCTGGTTGTGAACTTCGATGTAAAAACCGATCCCAATAACGATCTGATTCTCGCCCAGTCCAGAGAGACGCAAGCCGCATCACAGCTTCCCACCGACGTTACGAATTATGGAATTACGGTACGAAAGTCGGTTACCGCCCCTCTCATGCTGATCGCGGTTTACTCGCCGCACGGCAGCTACGACGCAAAGTTCCTTGCCAATTACGCGTATATCAACCTGGTTGACTCCATCACCCGCTCCCCTGGCATTGGTCAGGTCCAGGTATTTGGAGCAGGCCAGTACGCCATGCGGCTCTGGGTCAAGCCAGATCAGCTCGCCAAACTGGCAATCACCGTCCCGGAGATCGTCAACGCAGTCCAAACGCAGAATACAGTGAACCCAGCCGGAAAAGTGGGCGGAGAACCGATCCCCTCCGGACAACAGTTCGCCTATGCAGTTCGCGCGCAGGGACGATTAGTCTCGCCAGAAGAATTCGGAGAGATTGTGGTCCGCGAGTCGCCGGATGGCGGAGTGGTGCGCGTGAAGGACGTCGCCCGTATCGAGCTCGGAGCGCAAGACTATTCGATAGCGGGGCGCTTGAACGGACAACCGAGCGCGGTAGTTGCCGTCTATCAACTTCCTGGGTCCAATGCCGTGGATGCCGCAGCAGGCGTGAAGAAACTGATGGCGGAATTGAAGACTCGTTTTCCTGGAGATATGGACTATGCGATGGCGCTCGACACCACCCGCTCCGTTGTTCAAGGAATAAGGGAAATCATCATTACCCTGCTGATTGCCATCGCGTTGGTAATTCTCGTCGTCTATCTCTTCCTTCAAGGATGGCGAGCTACCTTGATCCCACTCCTGGCGGTACCTGTTTCCCTGGTAGGCGCGTTTATCTTTTTCCCGCTGTTTGGTTTTTCAATCAATACGCTCTCCCTTTTTGGTCTGGTACTGGCCATCGGCTTGGTTGTAGACGATGCCATAGTCGTAGTAGAGGCGGTGGAGCGTCACATCGAAGACGGCATGTCTCCGAAAGCCGCAGCCTTGAAAGCAATGGAAGAGATCTCCGGGCCTGTTGTAGGAATTGCGCTCGTGCTGTCGGCAGTATTCGTACCTACGGGTTTTATACCTGGAATTACCGGCAGGTTATATCAACAGTTCGCGATAACCATCGCCGTCTCGGTGCTTATCTCCGCGTTCAACGCTCTCACGCTCAGTCCCGCTCTCGCTGCGCTACTGCTCCGGCCCAGAGAAAAGCGCGGCGGCGTATTGAGAAGATTCTTTGACTGGTTCAATCGCACGTTCGACCGGGCCACCAACGGCTACGTCAGAATTTGCGGAGCGCTCATTCGTAAGACCGCAGTGGCGCTAATTATCCTCGTAGTTTTCGGAGCAGGGGCCGCGTTCTTCAGCAACAAAGTCCCCTCGAGCTTTCTTCCCGACGAAGATCAGGGATACTTCTACGTCAATCTGCAGCTACCAAGCGCGGCTTCTCTCGAGCGCACAGATCACGTGGCCCAAAGAATCGAGAACATCCTGGCGCACACACCGGGAGTGCAATCGACGACCAGCGTCATTGGCTTCAGTTTGCTAAGCTTCACGCGTACTAGCTACAACGCTTTTTTCTTTGTCACGCTCAAGCCGTGGGACGATCGGAAGACCGGGCTGGAGCAGTTCCAGGTCATCAAAGCGCGCCTGAATCGCGACCTCAGCCAGCTCCCGGAAGGAATTGCTTTCGACTTTTCCCCTCCGGCCATTCCTGGTGTTGGCACTTCGGGCGGATTCACTTTTGTTCTTGAGGACCGTGCAGGCAAAGATGTCGAATTCCTGACCTCAAACCTGAACGCATTCCTCGCCGCAGCTCGCAAGCGTCCGGAGATAGCCAGCTTGAATACTACTTTTCTCGGTAGTGTTCCCCAGCAATTCATCGACGTCGATCGCGACAAAGTGATCAAACAGGGAGTGGCAATCGCCGACGTGTACCGCACCATTCAGGCTTTCATGGGCGGATTGTTTATCAATTACTTTAATCGCTTTGGCCGGCAGTGGCAGGTCTACATTGAGGCAGAGGGCGAGTACCGCACCAACGCAGAGAACGTTGGGCAATTTTATGTCAGGAATCAAAATGGCCGGATGGTGCCACTCTCGGCGCTCACCAGATTTGAACCCCGCCCGGGCCCTGAATTCACCATGCGCTATAACCTCTTTCGCTGCGCGCAAATCAACGGCAGCGCCGCGCCAGGATACAGTTCAAATCAGGCGACGGCTGCCCTGGAGCAAGTTTTTGCCCAGACCATGCCCTCGGAAATGGGCTACGACTACCTGGGGATGTCATTTCAGGAAAAGAAGGCACAGGAGGGCGTGCCGCCGTCGGTGATCTTCGGATTATCACTGTTGTTCGTTTTCCTGATTCTCGCGGCGTTATACGAGAGTTGGACACTGCCATTTAGCGTGCTGCTAAGCACACCGGTCGCGGTGTTTGGAGCTTTCGCGGTTCTTTGGCTTCGACGCGTGCTGATCAGTGCGTTCTATCCGCCTTTCATGGTGCAGATCGAGAGCGACGTCTACTCCCAAATTGGGCTGGTAATGCTGATCGGTTTGGCCGCAAAGAATGCCATCCTGATTGTCGAATTCGCAAAAGACGAGTACGAAAAAGGTAAGTCTCTCGTGGATGCAGCTCTCGCGGGAGCTAGGCTTCGTCTCCGGCCCATATTGATGACCTCCTTTGCCTTCATTTTCGGGTGCATCCCGCTATGGACTGCCACGGGTGCGGGATCTGTGGCTCGGCAGATCATGGGCACCACGGTCATCGGCGGCATGTTGGCGGCGAGCGCGCTGGGCATTTTCTTTGTCCCGGCAGTGTTTTGCGTAGTGGAGAAATTCTCCAAGGCGGAGAGCAAGAAGCTATCTCCTGTGAGCGCGATGCCTTTCCCAGCGCAAAATCGCGAAACAGGAGACGACTAAGATGAGGAAGCTGCCTGCTCTTCTAGTCGTGGGATTAGTAATTCTTGGGTTCGCCTGCGGTTGCGCCGTCGGCCCAAATTACAGGAAGCCGGCGGTCAACGTTCCTCCTGCCTATCGCGGCGTCACGCCGGAGGAAGTAGCCAAGGGCGAAGCCCGATCGCTTGCCGACGAGAAGTGGTGGGAGATTTTCCAGGATGAACAACTAAGGGAGCTGGTCAAAACTGCGCTGCAACAGAATTATGACGTGCGTATCGCGGCCGCACGGATTCTGCAAGCTCGGGCGCAGTTGGGCATCACGCGCGCCGATCAGTTTCCCACCGTTGCAGGCAATGCGGGAGCCACGAATCAGCGCAACCCGCGATCAAAGTTTTTGCCTGCATTTGAAACCAGCACAAACCAGGTCGGTGGGAGCCTCGCCTGGGACTTGGACTTCTGGGGCAAGTACCGCCGCGCAACCGAAGCAGCTCGCGCCGACCTGGTGGCCAGCGAGTGGGCTCGGCGGGAGGTCATCACCGCCTTGATAGCGAATTTGGCTGCTGGTTACTTCCAGCTTCGCGCGCTTGACTTGCAGCTTGAGATCTCCCAGCGGACGCTGGCATCGCGCCGGGATTCCCTGCGACTCACCAGCCTGCTGGCCCAGGGCGGTTCAACCTCCATGCTCGATGTGCGGCAGGCGGAACAACTCGTTTTTACCGCAGCGTCGGAAGTCCCCAGTCTCGAACAACAGATTGAGCAGGAGGAAAATTTCATCAGCACTCTCCTTGGAAACAACCCTGCCGCTGCCCCACGGGGACGGAAACTAACGGAACAGGAACATCCTCCCACGGTACCGGCTGGGCTTCCTTCTTCCTTGCTGGAGAGACGGCCTGACATCCGCCAAGCCGAAGAACAGTTGATTTCCGCCAACGCTCAAATCGGAGTCGCGCGGGCCGCATATTTCCCCCAGATCTCCCTTACAGCGACGGCGGGATATCAGAGTTCCGCGTTGACTAGTTTATTCAGTGGTCCCGCGGGCTTGTGGAACTTTGGCGGAGCGCTTACCCAACCGATCTTCACTGCAGGGAAGCTGCGATCGAACGTCCGCCTGACACAGGCTCGGCAGCAAGAGTTCCTGCTCCGCTATGAACAGACGATTCAGGCGGCGTTCCGGGACGTTTCTGATTCGCTGGTTGCATATCGCAAAACCCAGGAATTTCGCCAGCAGCAAGAACTCCTGGTTGCTTCCGCACAGGACGCATCGCGCCTCTCGCACATGCGGTACAGCGGTGGTGTTACCAGCTATCTTGAAGTCCTCACCAACGAAACCAACTATTTCTCCGCCGAACTCGGCTTGGCACAAGCTCAGCTCAACGAATTATTGGCCCTCGTACAGGTCTATAAGGCCTTGGGCGGAGGATGGGAAGAGTGAGATTCACGATTCGCCTGCGATATGGGGCTACGCAGTGTTGCTCCGCCAATGAAAACCTGCATGTGGTAGTGGGCTACTTTGAAATCACAATATGAATGAACCGATAAATGAGCCATCCGGCGACTCCTAAGAACAGAGGCCTCCCAATCCATGCTGGTATCGCAGGGCCACGGCGTTCCTTCGACACGACATGTAGATACCCTGTCCAATAAAATTCAGTTCCCTTGTTGAGGCCGAGATAGATAAACCAGAAAGCTAGGAGCAGCGTGATTATATTTGCGAATGTCATTTACGCTGCTCTTTCCGCCCTCCGCTGCTCATAAGATTCCCAGAGGGCCACAAGATCATTCACATCCCACAGGCGATCTGTAACGCCAGCCGCCATTGCCGGACTCATGCGAAGTGTACGATGAATTTTGATGAAGTTATAGGCGAAATAATTTAACGCCGTGGCAGCCGCGTGATTCCGCAGCTTGCGGGAGAATCCATTTGACAGGCGGGTGTAACGGCGCATCGTTGTGCGAACTGTCCAATTCTGCCGCTCGACAAAACTTGTACTCACGTGCTTCGGGTCTGCTCAGATCGCAGCCGATGCAACGCGCCGGTGATTAGCGCCGTGCTTCCTCATCGGAGGGAGCACCATAAATTTTCTGCAATTGCGCAAAATCAACTTCCATGCCAAACGCATCTTCGACGGCCTCTAGATACGCACGATGACCATCTGCCGTTATCTGCACGTGTCGAGTGGTTGTGTCTCGCGAGTTGAACGGTTTAAACTTCGCGGGAGCGGTATTTCTTGCGATCCTTCGCATCTTTTCAGCGCGCTTCCTCTCTGCCTCTATGGTTAAATTATCTTTCTGCGAAATCGAATGCTGCGCTATCTCTCGCTTCGCGTGGTGTACACGCTGCCCGCCGTCTGGCTCGTCGTCTCCATCGTCTTTCTTCTAATTCATCTGGTACCCGGCGATCCCATCCTGCAAATGCTGGGAGAAGGCGCGCCTGCTGCCGACGTGGAGGCCACGCGCCATCTCTACGGCCTCGACTTGCCACTCGGCGAGCAATACCTCCATTACTGGAAGGGCGTACTGCGCGGTGATCTGGGGCCGTCGTTGCGCTTCAACCAAAGTGTCAGCAAGATGATTGCCCAGCGCTACCCCTATACGCTGGAGTTGACGCTGGCATCGCTGCTGGTTGCCATTGTGCTGTCGATTCCAGCCGGCGTGCGCTCAGCGCAACGGCGCAACCGCTGGGACGACCGGTTGCTCAGCGTCGTCAGTCTTTTTGGATTGTCCTTTCCTAACTTCGCTCTCGGCCCCATTCTGATTCTGTTTTTCGCGATTAAGCTGGGCTTGCTGCCGGTTTCTGGCTCCGGAACAGTCGCGCACCTCGTGCTTCCCGCAATTACCATGGGAGGCGCTCTGGCCGCGATTCTCACCCGCATGGTGCGGACGTCGATGCTGGAGGAGTTGGGGCACGATTACATACGCACAGCTCGCGCCAAGGGACTGCCGGAGCGAACCGTGGTTTATCGCCACGCGCTGCGCAATGCGATGATTCCGATTATTACGGTGCTAGGCCTGCAATTCGGCGCACTGCTAGCGGGAGCCATCGTGACCGAGAAAATCTTTTCTTGGCCAGGAATCGGGCGTTTGACCATCGACGCCATCGGCAACCGCGACTACTACCTTGTACAGGGCTGCATATTGGCGATCGGGTTGACTTATATTGCGGTAAATTTTCTCACCGACTTGCTGTATTCGGCAGTGAATCCGAGAACACGACAGTAGAAACATGAACCGCAAAGTGCGCAAAGAGAACCATCGCGAAAGTCGCAGAGAAATTCTCAGCGCTCTTTGCGAGCTGTCCTTTGCGAACTTTGCGGTTTAAGGTTTTGATTTGTCCACGACCGCCATCTCGCTTCCGCGTGCCGCTCGCCACAATCCGTTGGCGGCCAGCGGTGTCGTGTTAGTCGTTATCTTCGTGATCTTAGCCCTCTTCGCTCCCTGGATCGCTCCACAGGATCCGGCCCACATTGAGCTTCCAACGCGGCTTTCCTCGCCTTCAACCGCGCATTGGTTCGGTACGGACGAACTGGGGCGCGACATTCTCTCTCGCGTCATCTATGGCTCGCGCATCTCTATGCTCGTGGGCAGCAGCGTTGTTGCGGTCTCACTCACATTGGGTCTGATCATCGGATCAATCGCAGGCTACTACGGCGGCCGCCTCGACCGCTTCATCAACGTTGTCGTGATGAATGCGTTCCTGTCGTTTCCAGGAATTCTGATTGCCATCGCCTTCGTTGCTTTCCGAGGGCCGGGAATTTTCAATCTGGTATTAGCGCTGTCTCTCGGAGGTTGGGTCGGTTACGCGCGCCTGGTGCGCGCGCAGGTGTTGGTGGCCCGCGAACGCGAATTCGTGGAGGCCGCCCGCGCTCTCGGCGCAAGTGATCTGCGGGTGATCGTCCACCACATTCTGCCCAACATCATTCAACCTGTGATCGTGCAGGCGGCAATTGGCATGGCAGGCGCCATTCTCGCTGAGGCAACTATGAGCTTCCTCGGCCTCGGCGTCCCCCCTCCGACCGCGAGCTGGGGTGCCATGCTCAACGACGGCCGCGCGCACCTGTTCGACGCGCCACATCTTGTCATCTTTCCTGCGGTTGCGGTGATGCTGGCGGTGCTCTCTTTCAATTTCATCGGGGACGCGCTTCGCGACTATCTCGATCCGCGCTCTCGCATCGAGGTGGGCTTGTAGGTCCCAGGCAGCAGTTTCCCAGGAGTGAACCGACAAGCAATCCGCGATTTGCAAGGAAGAAAATGCAGATCTCCGCTTCACGCCGGATGACAGTACAATTTCTTTTCAGCAATGCTGACTAATATCCGTGTTCATCCGCGTAAATCCGTGGCCATGCCTTTGAACTATCTAGGAGCTACATGCGTCCGAAACCTCTTGTTCTCATCATCCTCGACGGCTGGGGTTACCGCGCCGAAACCAAAGCCAATGCCATCGCGCTCGCCCGCAAGCCCAATTACGACCGTTTGCTGCGCGAATATCCCAACACGCTAATTCACACCAGCGGAAAGTACGTCGGCCTGCCCGACGGCCAAATGGGCAACAGCGAGGTCGGCCATCTCAACATTGGAGCGGGCCGCATCGTTCACATGGACATCACGCGGATCGACTTGATGATCCAGAATGGCGAGTTCTTTAGCCATCCGGTGCTCCTCAATGCCATAAAGCACGCCCGCACCGGCGACCGCCGGCTGCACATCTTCGGACTTGTTTCCGACGGCGGCGTTCACTCGCACATCACTCATCTTTATGCACTGTTGAAGATGGCCAAACAGCAAAGCGTCGATCGCGTTTTCGTCCACGCCTTCATGGACGGGCGCGACACGCTGCCCACCAGTGGCGCTGGATATCTCCAACAACTCCAGCAGAAAATGCGCGAGTATAACTCTGGCAAAATCGCCAGCATCAGCGGTCGTTATTATGCGATGGACCGCGACCGTCGCTGGGAGCGCATCGCCAAAGCCTTCAACGTCATGGTCCATGGCGACGGCGAAGCCGGCAAATACCCCGACGCGGTGCAGGGGACGAAAGATTCCTACAACAAAGGTGTGACCGATGAGTTCATTGTGCCCTTCGTTTGCGTAAATCCAAAGAGCACGGGCGAGGACGCCCGCGCCTCCACAATCCGGGACGAAGATTCCTGCATCTGTTTCAACTTCCGCGCTGATCGCGTCCGCCAGATTACTCGCGCTCTCGCCCGCAATAGTGGCTTAAACGAGCAGCAGGGAAGAGATCTCCCCGGCGCCAGCGATCTCGATGCCGCCATTCCCCGCGATCGCACTCCCAGAAATCTCCACTACGTTTGCATGACTCGCTACGATAAGAATTTCGCGCTCCCCGTCGTGATCCCGCCCGAGTCGCTACAAAATATTCTGGCCAACGTAATGGCTCAGCTGAATCTCCGCAATCTCCGTGTCGCGGAAACTGAAAAATATGCTCACGTCACGTATTTTTTTAACGGCGGCGTCGAGCAGCCATTTTCCGGTGAAGAGCGCATCCTGGTGCCGTCGCCCAAGGTCGCCACCTACGACTTGAAGCCTGAAATGTCCGCAGCCGGAATCGCCGACACTGTCGTGAAAGCCGTCGAGGATGGCACATTCGACGTCATCATCGTCAACTTCGCTAATGCTGACATGGTCGGCCACTCCGGCAAGATCGAGCCTACAGTTAAAGCTGTCGAAACCGTGGACTCCTGCCTCGGCAGAATTGAATTGGCTGTGCGGGCCAAAGGCGGCGCCATGCTCATTACCGCCGACCACGGCAACGCTGAAATGATGATCGACCCGCAAACCGGCGGTCCGCACACCGCACACACCACCAATCCGGTTCCGTTCATCATGGGCGCAGAAAACAGCAAGCAATTTTCTCTGAAGCCCAGCGGTTCTCTGCAAGACATTTCTCCGACCGTGCTCGGCATGCTCGGAGTTCCCCAGCCCAAAGAAATGACCGGCCACGACCTGCGCGTGAAGAGCGGTTAACGACGCTGCGGGTCTGCAAGTCACAAGCTGGAGCATCCGCCATCTAGAACATTGTCATTCCGCCAGAGCATTGTCATTACGAGCGAAGCGAGGAATCTGCATTCCCGGGCTCCTCGTCACTCTGCGACGTCGCCTTCGTGTGCCTTAGTGTTCTTCGTGGTTAAGATTTTCGCAATGCGACTCGTCTCACTGATCCCTGCTCGCAATCGTGGATATGAAAAGGGGATATTAAAACGTACTGGCCTGTTCAAATCAATTAGCTGACGCCTGCGGACGGCCCTTACACCTTGGTAACTGGTGCATTGTTTTCCAGATGGAGAAAATAGAAATTTCCATGCAGCCCGAACAGAATCCCGCTCCATCTTCAGGATCTGGCCGCGAACGCGCCGGCACTCTCTGGCGCAGAGCAACTGCGCAAATTATCCGCATTCCCGTCACCGCCCGCGTTCTGCTCGGCTTTTTGCTGTTTGCCGGGATTCTCATGGCAGTGCACACCGCGCTGGCTGGCAAGGATGCCAGTCTGCGCCTCAAAGTCCAACACGGGTTTCGTACCGCGCAATTTTCCCTGTGGATCGATGGTGATCTCGCTTATTCCGGAAAGCTCATCGGCGCTCCAGCAAGAAAATTCGGCCTGCTCCCCGGCTCAATTCAAGGCAGCCTCTCTGAAACATTTCCCATCTCTTCAGGAGACCACCAGGTTCGCGTGCGCATTGTCTCCGATGACGGGGTAACTCAGGAAAATTCCATCAAAGGCGACTTCACCCGCAATAGCCAACGCACGCTCTCGGTGAACGCGCGCCGTAATGATGTCTCGCTGAACTGGCAGGGAAGTGAAATGCCAGTAGCCGAATCGGCTTCCGCGAGCACAAGCTGGTTTAACCGCTATGCCGGCACCCTGCTTATGACGGTCGCCGGCTCCATTGTTTCCGCCTTGACGGGATACATGATCCGAGAACTCCCCAAGCAGATTAGCTCACGCAGCCAGTGAAATCCCCAAAATCTAAAAATCATTGACTCACAACCTAGCTCGATTGATAATACGTCGGCTACCGTATTGTCCGGCGGCAAAATTGTTTGTACTCTGCTTTCTCCGCCCAGGGCTCCCCCGCACATTTTTTGGAGGTTCCATGCGGCCCCAGAATATTCTTCTCGCGCTGATCCTATTGTTCACCCCTGCTTCCCTCAGAGCTCAAGTTCCGAAAAATCATCTTGATGTACACCATCCCCCGAGCCGCCCCTCAGTTGCTTCGTCCATGGAAACGAAGTCGGATCACTGCTTCCGCTCCGTCCTTGAGAACGATCGTGTGCACGTCTTCAAAGTGGAAGTGCCCAGCCTCCAATCCACCTCCCTCAACTATCATCGCCACGATTATCTAGTGGTCTCACTGGGCAAGAGCAACTTCGAAATCGTCGGCAGCGGAATTCGTTATCCCATGCAGATGGAAGACGGAGAGATGCAAGTCATAAAGGGTGGAGCTTCTCACCGGATTACCAATCTCTCAGACAGTCCGTTGCAGTTGGTGGAAATGGAGGTGCGCGAAATTCACCCGGAGCGTCCGCTATGTGGCCTGGGTGGACGCGCATGTAGTGACGGGATCTTCGGCAGAAATGAAGACGGCAGCTACAGCCAAAGCACGCTATTCGAAACCGATACCATTAAACTTGCTCGCGTTCAGCTCGGTCCTGGCGGTTTGCTTCCCGAACACCGCCACGACCGTTGCCATGTCCTGGTCTCTCTAACGCAAACTGCCCTGCTGGACTCTGCCTATAATGCCCACAGCCGTGAGCTGCACCTTAACGCGGGCGACGCCGCGTGGTACTCCGAGCGCATTGCGCACACCTTAAGAACCTGAGCACGCAGGACGTGCAGTTCATCAAGAATTTAAGTAAACCAGTTTCCTCCTAGCTCGCCCGTGGCAGCGGCTTGTCCGTTCTCTGCCAATCAGCGTGCGCTTCTGCTGTCGAAGCGGTGTCAACTGCTCCGGTGCGCTCCAGAGTGTCTTTTGCTTTCTTGGTCCATTTGGAATTGTCGCAATGTACGCTTAGCAGAATGCCACCTTCTTTGATTCGTCCTTCGTAGCGTTTCGCTTCGTATTCAGGAATTCCCATACCGATCAGCGCCCCGGTAATTCCGCCAATCGCGCCGCCCACGCCCACTCCCGTCAGCGCGGCTACAATCGGTCCCGCCGCAATCAACGGACCGACGCCGGGAACCGCCAGCGTTCCAAGTCCCACAAGCCAGCCCAGCACGCCTCCAATAACGCCTCCCGTCGTTGCCCCGGTTGCGGCCCCTTCCGGTGCCTTCGTGTGCTTTTCTGTCGCAAAATCCTTTGTGCCTTCATTCTCTGCAAAGAGCACAGAAATATCTGTGTTCCGGAAGCCCTCGGCGCGCAGCGTGTCCACCGCGAATTCAGCATCTTTTCTCGAGTGGTAAATTCCAAATGCCGCTGTGTTCTTTCCTGTCATAAACATCCCTCCTGGGTACGTTTTGGATGCGCGCCTTGCGGGCACGATGGCTTGCCCAAACTGTGTGATTCAAGCAAAAACTTGAGCAGCGGCTGCGCCGGAGGCGCGATCGGGAGA
>Ga0070717_10003098_pt1 | contig 11856 bp, 10 predicted proteins | sample LARL113metaG_FD_71366 | JGI IMG/M metagenome (GOLD analysis project Ga0070717, IMG submission 71366) | Corn, switchgrass and miscanthus rhizosphere microbial communities from Kellogg Biological Station, Michigan, USA - LAR L11-3 metaG | ecosystem: Host-associated > Plants > Roots > Rhizosphere ...
GTCGCGACCGTGTAGCCGCCGTCCATCCGCTTGCGAAAGCCGAAAAGGCCTCCCGTGGCGGAAATTTCCGGGCCGCCTTCGAGCGGCTCGGTACGCATCACCGTTGCCAGCACTTTGAGCTGCGGCAGATCGATGCCGAGATTGCCGCAAAACAAGCGACACCAGGCGCCGCCGGCGAGAACGACCGTGTTGCAATCGATGGGGCCCTTTTCGGTAACGACCCCTGATACCCGCCCGCCCGCGGTCTCTATGCCGCGTACGGCGCATTGGGTCACGATCCCCGCTCCGTGCCGCCGCGCCGCCTCGGCGATGGCCGGCGCCGCCCGCTGCGGCTCGGCTTTGCCGTCGCTCGCGGTGTAGAGCGCACCCGTCCAATTGCCGGTCAGGCCAGGCATCAGTTCCGCCGCTTCGGCCCGACTAATGATGCGGGTGTCGAGCTGATATTGACGGGCATGTTCGAGCCAAGCTTCGAACTGTCCGAGTTCGGCCTGGGTCTCGGCCAAATACATGATGCCGGCCTGGCGAAAACCGGTTTCGGCCTTGACCGTCTCGTTCATGCCCTGCCAGAGTCGTAGGCTTTCGATGATCAGGGGCAGCTCGCGAGGATCGCGCCCCATCTTGCGGCACCAGCCCCAGTTGCGGCTCGACTGCTCGCCGGCAATGTGCCCTTTCTCGCAGAGGACGACCGGGATCCCTTTTTGCGCCAGAAAAAGCGCTGTGCTGGTGCCGATGATCCCGCCGCCGACAATCACGACATCGGCGCGCGGTGGCAGTACATCATCCGAACGAACCGGATCGACCCGTGGCGCCATGGGTTTATTTCGCCTTCGCTGCGACGATCGTCATTCCGCGATTGCCCGAGGGGCCGGGCCTGGAATTACAACGATTAGCCACGCTCAGTCGATCGCGGCGTGCACCAGATTGGCCACCCGGTCGAGGCGGGCCGAATGCCACGGATCCGGCGACACGAAGTTGGTAATGTAGGTGAAGGACACGCCGCTCGTCGGGTCGGCCCAGGAATAGGAGGTGCCGGCTCCGCCGTGGCCGAAGGTCTCCGGCGCGCCGATCGTGCCGAGCCCGCGGATGCGGTCGCTCTCGCCGCGGACATGGGGTCCCAGGCCGCGATGCATCGGGATGCCGCCCATTGCATCGTCGCCGCGCTCGCCGGTGTGGCTGCGGCTGACATAACTGACGAGCCGCGGCGAAAGCAGCCTGACATTGCCGAGCCGCCCATGGCCGAGCAGCATCTGATAGAAGGCGGCCATGCCGCGCGCGGTGGCATAGCCGCCGCCGCTCGGCATGCCGGCGGCCTTGAACGCCGCCGAGTTGTCGCGCGGTTCCTGGGAATAGGTGCCGGCACAGCGCTCCTGCTCGCTCGGTGGTACACCGACAAAGATGTCCCCGGCGAGCCCGAGGGGCGCCAGCACCTTTTCGCGTATCACGTCGCGATAGTCCTGACCGGTCACTGCCTCGATAACCATCGCCTGGGTCAGATGCGCGGCGCGGGGGTGGTATTGCAGCCGCGTGCCCGGCGTCCAGTCGAGCGAGAAGTCGCAGACCTCGGCGCGCATCCGGGCATGATCGGTCCAGGTCGCCTTGGTGACGTCCGCGCTTGGGAACCCGCCTTGATGCGTCATTACCTGGTGCAAGGTGATCTCGCCCTTACCGCGTTGGGCGAACTCGGGCAGGTGGTCGGCGATCCGATCCATAAAGGACAGCTTGCCTTCCTCGATCAATGTCCACACCGCGCAGCTGGTCAGGACCTTGGTCTGGCTGAACAGCAGGAACAAAGTATCGTCGGACGTCCGGACATTCTGGGGCTCGGTCTTGCCGTTGCCGTAGCTGCGGAACAATGCCAGCTTCCCATGGCGCGCCAGCGCAATCTGCGCACCGGGGTAACGGCCCTCCTCAATGTGCTGGCGGATCAGCCTATCAAGATGCTGAAGCGGCGTCGCAGCAAAGCCGAGGCTGGCAGGATCGGCGGACGACAAGGGATACTCAACTGGCATGGCAGCCTCCTACCCAAGGGTTTCGTAGAGCGATGCTACATGACCTCTTGCGCTTAAGTGAATAGTCTAGGCAAAGGCCAGGGATTAGGTCGAGCGCCAGGTTCGGGTATATCATCGACAAGGCGAAGCTGCGGCCCCGGCCGCTGTCCAGGGAGGCAACATGCGTGAAGCCGTCATCGTATCGACCGCCCGCACCCCGATCGGCAAGGCTTATCGCGGCGCCTTCAACGACACGCAAGCACAGGCGCTAGCCGGCCACGTCGTGACTGAGGCGGTCAAACGCGCCGGCGTCGACCCGGCTGAAGTCGACGATGTCGTGCTCGGCGCGGCGTTACAGCAAGGGTCCAGCGGGTACAATGTGGCACGGCAGGCGGCGATCCGGGCGGGCCTGCCAATGTCGGTTGCCGGAATGACGGTTGATCGGCAATGCGCCTCGGGCCTGATGGCAATCGCCACCGCCGCCAAACAGATCGTGCATGATGGAATGACCATTGCGGTCGGCGGCGGGGTCGAGTCAATTTCGTTGGTGCAGAACGAAAAGCGCAACGAGTACCGCGCACAAGATCCTTGGCTGATCGAGCACCGGCCCGATCTCTACATGACAATGATCGAAACGGCCGAGATCGTCGCCGAGCGCTATCAGGTGACCCGCGAAACGCAAGACGAATACGCCCTCCTGTCGCAGAGTCGCACTGCCGCAGCCCAGCAGGCGGGGCGCCTCGACCAGGAGATCGCTCCGCTACCTGCGGTGATGCGGGTCGAAAATCGCGAGACAGGCGAGATTGCCCAAGTAGCGGTGAGGCTCGACAAGGACGAAGGGAACCGCCCGTCCACGACACTCGCGGGTTTGGCTGCGCTGAAGCCGGTATTCCGCGACGGGCAGACCGTAAAGGAGGGGCGGTTTATTACTGCCGGCAATGCTTCTCAGCTGTCCGATGGTGCGTCCGCCTCGCTGCTGATCGAGGCGAAGGAGGCCGAACGGCGCGGATTGCAACCTCTTGGCGCCTATCGCGGCATTGCGGTGGCTGGCTGCGCTCCTGACGAAATGGGCATCGGACCCGTCTTCGCAGTGCCAAAGTTATTGCAGCAGCACGGGCTGAAGGTGAATGACATAGGCCTGTGGGAGCTCAACGAGGCCTTCGCCGTACAAGCTCTTTACTGCCGGAACCGCCTCGGCATCGATCCCGAGCAGTACAATGTCGACGGCGGCGCAATTTCGATCGGCCATCCCTATGGGATGTCGGGGGCGCGGATGGTTGGCCATGCGTTGATCGAGGGCAAGCGCCGCGGAGTTCGCCACATCGTCGTCACGATGTGCGTCGGGGGTGGCATGGGGGCTGCGGGTCTATTCGAGGTTTTGTGAAACCATCCCCGCTGCCCAAAGGCTTTCCGAGGGCCGCCGTCATTTCTTTGCGGCCGCATGCTCGGCTTTTGACATCGTCAGCTTCTCGGGATGAACGATTGTCTTGTTCACTGCCGCTCGCGCCGCGCCGAGATTGGGAAATTCGGCGTCCATCCCCTCGCGCCGCAGAACATAGACCGCTGACATCGGCTTCCCGCTTTTCTGGTCGGCAACTGTGCGTTTGACAATCGTCCAATGGATGCGGCGAGTGTCGCTGCCACCGGCCTCGTCGGCAACATCCTCGAAACCCCGATCAACCACCGATTCAAGGGCGTAGAGCTTCTGCTCAGGCTTCTTTTGCGGTGCGTCCCGGCCTCTTCCTTGGTATCGTTGCCGTGCGCCGGTGCCGCGTGGACCGCGAGACCGATCGGCCCGATCCCGGCGGTCCGATGTCCGAGCGCCCCGCTCGCGTGATTCCGTGCCTTCCGAGAGCCGCTGTGCCGAGCCGGCACTCTCCAGCTCCGCCCCCGACGGGCCCTCGTAGCGCGGCCGCCTGTCGCGAGGGTCGTGGAACCGCGACCTCCCGATCGGCGCCGGCCCGTTTTGTGAGGCGGCGCCGGAGGCCGCTTCAGCCCCGACTCCGCGCTCACCGCCGAACTGACGGTCCGGCCGGCTGCCGTCGCGCGGGGGGCGACGGTGACGGTAGCGGCGGTGGGGACGCACACGAGGTACGCTCTCGTGCGGCGGCACGCCTTCCACGGGTAGGCTCTGCTCTCCCTCCCCGCCTGACGTGCTCTGCTCCGCATTGTCGGCGGATCTGCCTTCTTCGGCGTGGGTATCACTAGTTGCCGGCGCTCCTTGTGTCGCGGGCTCGCGGGGCGGCCCGCGACGACGCCGGCGTCGCCGGCGAGGAGGTCGGTGGGTCTCAGCCCCGCCGGGAGAGCCATCGGGCGATGCATCGGTCGGGACCGCCTCGGCGGTCGACGCCGTCCGTTCGATTGGAGTCTCACTGGCCAGCTCTGTCAGCGGCGCCGACGGAGGTCGGCGTCGTCTCCGGCGGCGACGGGGCCGGCGCAGTGCGGCCTCTTGGGCGGTCGCGCTCGCAGCACCATCGCCGCCCGAAGCGTTCTCGACGGCGGTATCCGGCGGACTTGCGCTCGGCACTTCGCCGTCTACAATCTCCGACGGCGGAGCGCTTGGTGGATCGTCGGAAGAATGCGGCATAGAGCGTTTCCCCGAGCGGCGGCTTGATTTCCTGCAACGGTAGCATGACGGGGCGCATGTCGCGATGCCGGTCGCAGCACAAACCAGAATCAAATTTGCCGACTGAGGCCGAACCGTAACCCCATCCGGAGGACAAATCGTGGACTCGACCGTCATCGGCGGCGCGATGCTGCCCCATGCACCGCAATTTTTCACGATGCCTGACACCGAGGATCGCAAAGCCGTCGGCCGCGTGAAGGCAGCTGCTGCCGAAATCGGCGCCGGCCTTAAGGCTCTGACCCCGGATCTGTGGATCATCATTTCGAATGATCACGCCGAGCAATTCTTTCACCTGGCGGCGCCACCCTTCACAATACATGTCGGCAACGAGGCGAAGGGGGCATTCGCAGGCCGCGACTTTTACTGGAGGGTGCCGAGCGAGGTCGGTTTCGAACTGGTCCGACAAATGTATCGTCAGGGCTTCGACCCGGCATTCACCAGCGCCGCCAAGATCGACTACGCGATAGGCATTCCCCTCACGCATCTCGGGATCACGGATCCGGTTCTGCCGATCTACGTCAACGCCTATCTGCCGCCGCAGCCGACAATGGAGCGATGCTATGCTTTTGGCCAGGCGATCACCCGGATCGTCTCCGCAATGGGACTAAGATCGGCAGTCGTGGCGAGTGGCGGGATGTCGCATTTTCCCGGGACCGAGCGCTACTCCCATCCGGAACTCGCCTGGGATAACGCGGTGCTCGAAAAACTCGCTATGGGAAATTTGAAGTCGCTGATTGGTTGGGACGAAGCTGCGCTCGATCAAAGCGGCAATGTCGAGCTGCGCTGCTGGGCAGTGGCGGCTGGCGCGCTCGGCGAGCGCAAGCCCGACATCGTCACAATGGAGCCGAGCTGGCATCACAATTACGCCTCGCTCGGCTGGTTCGGCGTGCCGACTTCTGACCCCGATCCTCACTATCCGTCGATCAAGCCCGAATTGGTGGAGCTGACGACAGCCCTGCACGGCCTAGCGCACGACGAAGAAATGCGCCGCCAATACCTGGCCAGCGCCGCGGCCTATGCGGACCGCTTCCGGCTGACAGCGCAGCAGCGCGCCGCGCTTCTCGCGCTCGATACACCCGCCATCGTAGGGATGGGCGCTCATCCGCTCGTCCCGTTCCTCGCCAGAATGCAGATCGAGCGCCAGCGTCGAGGCTAACCGCGGCAAGCAATATTGGCTGCCCGAGCCCTCAATGGCAGCGGCAAAGCGCTCGCCAGCGGCTCACTGGGGTTCGACAGCCTCCCATCCCGACGGGCAGAGGCTGACGTTAGGATAATAATTCTGGTAAAAATCGCACCAATACCAATAACCGGGTGCAAAATAGGGCGGAGTATAAAAGTCGGGAAAGGGGTTTATGGCAAATGGGTACCAGTACCAATAGGGGCCCACATTCCACCACCAGCCGAACCGGTTGCCTCGCTTCCTATGCCACCAGTGGCCGGTGCGCCAGACCGAGTGGCCAAACTATCCCATGCCGCCATGCTAACCCTGATGTCCGGGGCCCCAACCCGGAGCGCCCACAAGGTGTCCTCCGGAGGGTCCGTGTCCACCCATCGGCGTGCCGTTCCCCATCGCGACATCCGGTACCGATAGCAACAACATGGACACGAACATGATCGGCAGCAGTTTCGGGCCCATCTGAGTTCTTTCAGAGTTACCTAAGGAGAACTGGGAGCGGCACGCGCAGGGAACGACCCCGACCCCGGTCCTCTTCCGCAAATATAGTCCTGCTCGCGAAGTTTTGATCGACGCGTCACAGATATGATTGCTCGTCGGCTTGCTATGCGCGGTGAGCGGCAGAGATGCGGCGTGATCCGCGGTCCAACCGCGTGAGGCGTCGTGTCGGCTTGGACCTCAACCGACGAGAGATTGGTGCGACATCCGCCCGGGCATTGAAACCAATGGACGTTCGGTGGGGCCGGTATAGAGCTGGCGGGGGCGGAAGATGCGCGTCTCGGGATCGGCAATCATCTCATTCCAGTGAGCGAGCCATCCGGCTGTGCGTGCCACTGCAAAGACCGGTGTGAACATCGCCGGCGGCAGGCCCAGCGCGCGGAAGATAATACCCGAATAAAAGTCGACGTTGGGATATAGTTTGCGCTCGATAAAGTAATCGTCCTTGAGGGTGACGCGTTCCAGTTCCATTGCCAGTTTGAGCAGTGGATCGTCACGCTGACCAAGCGCGTCGAGTACTTCATAACAACGCTGGCGCAATACCTTGGCGCGCGGGTCGTAGCTTTTGTAAACCCGATGACCAAAACCCATCAGCCGGAAGGGATCGTTCTTATCTTTGGCGCGACGCAATACCTCGGGGATCCGGTCGACTGTGCCGATTTCCGCCAAGGTCTGCAGTACGCCCTCATTGGCGCCACCATGCAGCGGACCCCATAACGCGGCAATCGCCGCGGCAGTACAAGCGTAAGGATTGGCCCTGGTCGACCCGACGAGCCGCATCGCCGAGGTCGAGGCGTTTTGCTCATGGTCGGCTTGGATGATCAGCAGCGCTTCGAGGGCGCGCGCCGCGGCGGCGGGCGCATGATAGGGCTCGCACGGCACCGAGAACAGCGTGTTAAGAAAGTTCTCGGCATAGCCGAGGTCGTTGCGCGGATAAACGAAAGGCTGGCCGAGCGAGTATTTGTAAGCCATTGCAGCGATCGTTGGCATCTTTGCAATCAGCCGGTGCGAGGCGATCATCCGATGCTCCGGATCGAAGATGTCGAGGCCGTCGTGGTAGAATGCCGCCAATGCGCCGACTACACCGCACATCACCGCCATCGGATGCGAGTCGCGCCGGAACCCGCGGTAAATTGCGTGCAGCTGCTCGTTGACCATCGTGTGATGGGTGATGTCGTGCGTGAATTTGTCGAGTTGTGCCGCGGTCGGGAGCTCCCCATTGAGCAGCAACCAACATATTTCAAGATAACTGCATTGCTCGACGAGTTCGGCGATCGGATAGCCGCGATAGAGCAGAACTCCGTTGTCGCCATCGACATACGTGATCGTCGAACGGCAGATCCCGGTTTCGCCCAGGGCAGGATCGTAGGTGAGGTATCCGACCTGCTTGTGAAGGTCGCGAACATCGACCATCGGTGCGCCAATGGTCGGGTGGAGCAGCGGCAACTCAGGCGTCATATTGCTGCCGCCGATGCCGATTTCGGCCGTCTGAGGATGTGCCGTCGCGCTCATAGGTTCCTCCACGATGGAGAGCTCAGTAGATAAGTGTATGGACTTGATGTCAACCTTGATTCATAATCAATCTATCGTGAATACAACGTTGCTGACCGCGCGCCAAGCCGCCGACCGGCTCGGAATCAAGCTCGATACGCTTTACGCGTATGTCAGCCGCGGCCGGCTACGCTCGGTGATGGTCCCGGGAACGCGCGAGCGGCGCTATCGCGGCGAAGATGTCGACGCCCTACTCGACGCCCGCTCTGGCGCGAGGCCATCGCATAGCACCGATCCAGAGGCGCTGATGCCGGTAATCGGCTCGTCGATCTGCCTGATCGAGAATGGCCGCTTCTTCTATCGCGGGCAGGACGCGGTTCGTCTCTCCGAGACAGCCACGCTCGAAGACATCATGAAGCTGCTCTGGCTAGACGAGGCGGGCGCCGAACTCGCCGGGACTGGCGGGCGGCGGCGGTCATCCAGCGCGACGCCGGACTCGGGCTTGATCGAGCGCTGCCAAATCCGGCTCGCAGCGCTCGCCGACGAGGATCTCCCGGCGCTCGATCCTACGCGGTCCCGAGTGACCCGCACCGGCCAGCTGATCCTGCGCGAGCTTGCGGCCTGCGTCGCCCAGATCGTGCCTTCACCCGACCCGATCCACCGCCGCCTCGCCGCGGCGTGGCGATTGGGTGAGGCGGGAGCCGACCTCGTTCGCCGCTGTCTCGTGCTGATCGCCGATCACGAGCTCAACCCCTCGACCTTTGTCGTGCGCTGCGTCGCCTCGACTGGAGCGACCCCCTATGCCGTTATCGCGGCCGCGCTGAGCGCATTGTCCGGCCGCCTTCACGGCGGTGAGACCGAGCGCGCCGAAGGCTTGCTCCGCGAACTCCTAGAAGGCGAGGATCCGATGGCGATAATGGCGGGCCGGCTGGCCCGCGGCGAGCGTCTTCCCGGGTTCGGTCAACCCCTCTATCCCGAGGGTGACCCGCGCGCCACCACCATTCTCGATGCTCTCGCGCACGCCGCGCCCGAGGTGCACGCGCTGGCCGACAAGGCGGCCGAAGCGGGGCTCCGCCTGATCGGACGTCACCCCAACGTCGATTTCGCTCTCGCCGTAGCGGCGATCGGGTTGGGGCTTCCGCGAGGCGGGGCGCTTGGAATGTTCATTATCGGCCGCACGGTCGGCTGGATCGCTCACGCGATCGAGCAGTCCGAAAGCGGCATCTTGATCCGCCCCCGGGCCCGTTATCTCGGCCCACGGCCCGAGGAAATACCGGAATCGACGTGATCCTGCCGTCCTCGGCCGTGCTAGGCTTGGTTGCTTGCAAAAAACGAAGGAGGGTCGATGGCGAGCGAACCCGCGGCAATGGTCGCGCCCGATTGGCGGGGCGAGATTTTCACCGCCCTGAAAGACGCGGATATCCGGCAAGTGGGCTATGTGCCGGATGCCGGACACCCAGACTGATTGAACTCTGCCGCGCCGACCCGCGATCCGCGCCGTGCCGCTGACGACCGAAGAGGAAGGAGTGGCACCGCCCGCCGGGGCCTGGCTCGGTGGCCAGCGCGGTGTGCTTCTGATGCAGTCGAGCGGTGTCGGCAACTGCATCAACATGCTCGCGATGACGAAAACCTGCCGCTTCCCGCTGACGATGCTCGTGACCATGCGCGGCGAGTGGGCCGAGTTCAACCCGTGGCAAGTGCCGATGGGGACGAAGACCCAATCGGTGCTCGAACTGTGCGACGTCCTCGTCTATCGCGCCGAACGGCCGGAAGATGCCGGGGAGACGGTCGCTGCAGCGCTCGACATTGCGCTCAATGGTGATCTCGCGGTCGCGGTGCTGCTGTCGCAGCGGTTGATCGGCGCGAAGCGGTGGGTGAAATGATGTCAAACGACCAGCGACTCGACCGACGGGACGCAATGCGCATTTTGCTCGAAAAGCGCGGCGGCGATCTCCTCCTCGTCACCGGGCTCGGCTCGACCACCTGGGATGCCGCCTCGGTCGCCGATGAAGAATGCAATTTCTACCTCTGGGGCGCAATGGGCGCAGCGGCAATGGTCGGGCTGGGCCTGGCAATCGCCCGGCCGGAACGGCGCGTCCTCGTCGTCACCGGCGACGGTGAGATGCTGATGGGATTGGGCTCGCTTGCAACGATCGGTGTGCAGCGCCCGCCAAATCTCGCGATTGCTGTCTTCGACAATGGTCGGTACGGGGAAACCGGCATGCAGGCGAGCCATACCGCGGAGTCGGTGGAGCTCATTGGGATCGCACAAGCCTGCGGCTTAAAGGAGACTTTTGATATTAGCGACGAGGTCGGTCTGCGCGACTTCGCCGCCCGCCTCCACAACGCGGCGACCACAATGTTCGCGCGATTGCGATCCGCACCGACGAGCCGCCGCGCGTGCTGCCCCCGCGCGACGGCGTCTTCTTGAAAAACCGGTTTCGTCGCGCGATCGGCGCGGAAACTTGACCTTGCCGCGCGCGGCGGGTGTAAGTTCCACAATCGATTCCACCCAACACCGGAGGAACTTCGTTGTGAGCATCGGATCGCTGCCTCTCGCCCGTTTCACTGTCCTCGATCTGACACATGCCCGCGCCGGGCCGACTGCGGTCCGTCAGCTCGCCGATTGGGGCGCCAACGTGATCAAGATCGAGCCACCGGGCGAGTCGAGAGGCGACGTAACGGGCTCCCGGCGCGAGGGGTTCGATTTCCAGAACCTGCATCGCAACAAACGCAGCCTTACGCTCAACCTGAAGACCGAAGAGGGCACGGCTATCTTTTTCAAATTGGCGGAGAAGGCCGACGTCATCGTCGAGAACTTCCGCTCGACTGTAAAACACCGCTTAGGGGTCGATTACGAGTCGGTGAAGAAGGTCAACCCGCGCATCGTCTATGGCAGCATTTCCGGGTTCGGCCAGACCGGACCCTACTCCAAGCGGCCGGGCGTCGACCAGATCGCCCAAGGCATGGGCGGGCTGATGTCGATTACCGGCTTGCCAGGCCAGGGGCCAGTCCGGGTCGGCATTCCGATCGACGATCTCTGCGCCGGCCTCCTACTTGCTCAGGCGATGCTGATGGCGCTGATCGAGCGCGAGACGAGCGGCGTGGGACAATGGGTCCACACCTCGCTGCTCGAAGCCCAGATCTTCATGCTCGATTTCCAGGCTTCGCGCTGGCTGATCGCCGGCGAGGTCGCCAAGCAAGCGGGCAACGACCATCCCACCGGCATCCCGACCGGGCTATTCCCGGCCTCGGACGGGCAGATCAACATCGCCGCCTCGGGCGACCATATGTTTCGCCGCTTCTGCGAGGCGGCCGATGCGATGTCGCTGCTCGACGATCCGGATTACGCGACCGGGCCGCAGCGCTCAAAGAACCGCAAAGCGCTCAACGAAAGGATCGCCGAAATCACCAAGCGGCGCCCTGCCGCCTACTGGGTCGAGCTGATGAACGAGGTCGGCGTGCCGTGCGGCCCCGTGTACACGATCGACCAGACCTTCGCGGATCCGCAGGTCCAGCACCTCGAAATGGCGCGCCCAGTCGACCATCCAAAGCTCGGGTCGCTCAAAGTGGTGGGTCAGGCGATCAATATGACCCGCACCCCCGAGCCTGAAGAGCTGCGCCCGACCCCTGATCTCGGCCAGCATACCGAGGAGGTATTGCGCGAGCTCGGCTACAACGACGCGGCGATCACCAACCTCCGCGCCCGCGACGTCGTCTAAGGAGCCAGAGCCATGCTCGACCAACCCATCACCAGCAAGATGATCGCAGAGAAGGAAGGCGCGATCGGTCGGCTGATCTTCAACAACCCGGCGCGCCACAACGCCGTCTCGCTCGAGATGTGGGAAGCCGTGACCCGGATCATGGACGATTTCGGGGCGGACGATGCGATCCGCGTCATCGTCGTGTCCGGGGCGGGGGGCCGCGCCTTTGTCTCGGGCGCCGACATCTCCGAATTCAAGGAGAAGCGGGCCTCGGAGGAGGCGGTCGCGGCCTACAGCAAGATCTCGGAGGGCGCGCGGCAGCGCCTCCAGGACGCGCCCAAGCCGACAATCGCGATGATTTCGGGCTATTGCATC
>Ga0070717_10003099_pt1 | contig 11855 bp, 15 predicted proteins | sample LARL113metaG_FD_71366 | JGI IMG/M metagenome (GOLD analysis project Ga0070717, IMG submission 71366) | Corn, switchgrass and miscanthus rhizosphere microbial communities from Kellogg Biological Station, Michigan, USA - LAR L11-3 metaG | ecosystem: Host-associated > Plants > Roots > Rhizosphere ...
GTCGAAGAGCGCCTCGATCGCGGCCCGGATCGTGCGCCCCGTGTAGAGGACGTCGTCGACGAGGACGACCGTCCGGCCCTCGAGCGGGAAGTCGAGCTGTGTCGCGCGGACGAGCGGCTGGGGAGCCAGCGGTGCCTCGCCGCCGCGCACGGAGACGTCGTCGCGGTGGAAGGTGATGTCGACGGCGCCCAGCCTGGGCGCGACGCCGGCGCGCTCCTCGATCAGGCGCGCGAGCCGCTGCGCGAGCGGGACGCCGCGGGTCTGGATCCCGACGAGCGCGACGTCGTCGAGCTCGGGATTGCCCTCGATGATCTCGTGGGCGATTCTCGAAAGGGTCCTCTCCAGCGCATCGGCGTCGAGGAGAGATTTGCCCTGTACGGGCGCGTGCGTATTCATCCGACTCCTTTCCGGCCTCGCTGGACCGGGTTAAAGGGGTTCGTGCTCGGAGGAGAGTAGCTGCCCCGCCGGATGGCGGCGAGGCAGCCACGTGGGACTCCTACTAGGCGGGCACCTCGCCCATCACCCCGGTCGTCTTCCCGGCGGTCACCTGCGGCGGGAGCGACGCGAGCTCCGGCAGGTTGTCCCGAACCCAGGCGGCAGCTGCGCTCGTCGACTCGAGCGCCGCCTCCTCCGTCTCGAAGACGGTGATCGTGGCGAGCACGCCGTCGCCGGCGTCGACCGCCCAGTAGCCCTGGAAGCCGGGCCGGTCGCTGAGCATCGGCGCGAACTCCTCGACGGCGCGCCGGACGACCTCGGTGCTGTCCCCCGCCCCCTCGTACCTGCGAATGACCGTGTACATCGTTCTCCTTTCCGAACGCGGACGGGTACACCGCCGACTCTCCTCCACCGCGAGGAGCGAGTCAACCGCTACGGCAGCGCCCAGAACCCGCCGGTGAGCCCGAGCCGCTGGAGGATCGCCTGGTTCTGCTCGCGCGTGTGCGGCGTCCAGTCCGGAGAGATCCGGTCGTCCCACCAGGCCTGCGCGAGCTCCGCGAGCTTCGCCACCGGGATCGTCGCGCCCGGCACCCTGCCTGCGAGCCAGCGCTCGATGTGCTCTTCCGACCGGAAGAGGTTCATCGTGGTTCAGGTGAAGACGATGTCGTCCCACCAGTGCGCCGCGGGAACGAGGACGTGGAAGAAGAGCGACTCGTCGTCCGGTTCCCCGTCGCGGACCTCGACGGCGAGAGCCTCGCCGCAGTCCGGGCACGACGTCTCGATCCGGCCGTCGGCGTGGAGTGCGGCGCAGATGCCGAAAGCGTCCCACGCGCAGTTGCCGTACCACCAGCGGTCGCGGGCCTGCACGCGGTAGGCGGTCGGGACGACCGAGAACGGGTTGAGCATCCGCAGCTCGTCGGTCGCCGGGTTGAGCACGACCGCGTGTTCCTCGTGCAGACGCCGCCAGCCGGCGAGGACCTCCTGCGGCGCGCCGAGCTCCGCCGCGGCCGGCGCGCGCCCGTGGTCGACGAAGAACGCGTAGGTGCGGCGCCGCAGCTCGAGGTCGGCGTCGTTCATCGAGGCGACCCTATCGCGCGATAGAGACCGGCCCACTGGCGCGCGTCGAGGTCGCGGGCGATCGCGTGACGGTCGAAGCCGAGCTCGTGCGCGGCGCGATGGACGGCACTGCGCGGAAGGATCCGGTCGAGCGGCCGCTGGGCGGCGAACGCCCGCCGCAGCAGCGCCTCGTACGGAGCTGCCTGCTGCAGCGGGACGAGCGGCTCGAGCCGCCGCGTCGCCCTCAGCACCGCGCCGTCGACGCTCGGCGGCGGAGCGAAGCATCCGCGCGGCACGCGCCGGACGAGGCGCAGCTCGTACCACGCTCCCCACGTGCAGCCGAGCAGGGTCGACGGCCAGACCGCCGCCCGCTTCGCCGCGAGGCCCCACTCCACGATCGCGTCGAGCTGGGTCAGCGCGACCCGCGGATCGCCGAGCAGGCGCCGCAGGATCGCCGTGGCGGCGGCGAACGGCAGGTTGGCGACGACTGCAAACGGCTCTTCGGGAAGCCGGACCCGGGTCGCGTCCGCCGCGACGACCTGGACCCGCGGATCGCCGGCGAAGCGGCTGCGCAGCTGCCGGAGCGCTGCGGTGTCGAGCTCGACCGCGCGCACGCGTGCACCCCCGACGACGAGCGCTCCGGTAATCACGCCGCGCCCGGCGCCGAGGTCGAGCACGAGCGAGCCTGGCGCTACGCCGGCGTCGCGGACGAGCTCGTCTGCGAAGGCGCGACTACGAAGTGCGTGGCGACCGCGCGGCCGCGTCTCCGCTGAGACGCGCCCTGCCACGGAAGAAAGCCATCGTCGACATCGGCATGGGCCTAGGGCTCCGAGATCAGCTCGTCGGGCTCGGTCAGGGCCTCGATCGCTTCCTTCGCCGACTCGAGCTCGGACTCGGGAACGAGGAGGTTGACGGCGTCGTCCTCGGGCGCCTGCTCGATCGAGGAGTCGATGCCGGCGTTGCGGAGGATCTCCTGCATCTCCTCGGCTTCCGCCACGTCGCCGGCGACCGCACAGTGGACCATCCCGCTCATCCGGAATCGATCATAGGGGCTTCGGGCTCGTTGCGGGGCGGACGCGCTCCGCTCTTCACGAGCTGAGGTCTCCCCCGCTCCGGGAACGGCACCTCGATCACGTCGAAGTCCCGGGGCACCACCGTGTCGGGGAACGCCTCCCGGGCCTCGGCCTCGAGCTCCGGGCCGAAGTAGCGCGGCGACACATGGGTCAGCGCGAGCAGGCGAACCTGCGCCAGGCGCGCGACCTCGGCCGCGTCGGCCGCGGTCGAATGCATGGTCTCGCGGGCGCGCTCGGCCTCCTCGGCGAGGAAGCTCGCCTCGTGCACGAGCAGGTCGGCCTCGTGCGCGGCCTGCACGACGAGAGGCGACGGCGCCGTGTCTCCGGTGAGGACGAGCTTCCGTCCGCGCCGGGGCTCCCCCAGGACCTGATCAGGCCTCACCGTGCGTCCGTCGGCGAGCTCGATCGGCTCGCCGCCCTGCAGCCGGCCGCGGGCCGGGCCGTCCGGGACTCCGAGGGCGTCCGCCGCCGCCACGTCGAAGCGCCCCGGCCGCTCGTGCTCGAGGAGCGCGTAGCCGACCGCGTCGAGGCCGTGCTCCACCGCAAACGCCTCCAGCGCGTACTCGCCCCGTTCCAGCCTCTCCCCCGGCTCGAGCTCGACGAGCGTCAGGGGATACGGGAGCCGGCCCAGGAACGGGCGCAGCCGGTTGAAGAGCTCGCGCAGGCCGCGCGGCCCGTAGACCGTGAGCGGCGTCTCGTCCCGGCCGCGCAGCGCGAACGTCTTGAGCATTCCGGGCAGCCCGAGGAAGTGGTCGGCGTGGTAGTGCGTGAGAAAGATCTCCTGCAGGTCGGGCAACCCGATCGACGAGCGCTGCAGCTGCCGTTGCGTCCCCTCGCCGCAGTCGATCAGGAGCCGCTCGCTGCCGCGCCGGACGAGGAGCGCGGCCGGCCCCCGCTGCGCGGTCGGCATCGAGGCGGCCGTGCCGAGGAACACGAGGTCGAGATCCACCGGGCGATTCTAGGAAGGGCGCGCTAATGCTCATCCGCTCGGAGGCCGATATATCGCCGATGTCCGGCATGCGGCGGCTGCGGCGAGGACGCGAGCTGGAGCGGTCGCTCACCCTGCTGCGCGTCTTCCTGCTCGCGTCCGCCGTGCTCTGCGCCGCCGCCGGGGTCGCGCTCGGGTGGATGCTCTCGCACTCGCTGACGGCGGAGGCCCTGGACGCCGAGCAGACGGCGCTCGCCCGTTATGTCGACGGCGTCGTCGGTCCGGTGCTGCTCCACGGGAACAAGGTCGTCGTCTCGCCGCGCGACAAGGGGCGCTTCGCGTCCAGCGTCCGCAGGCGAAGGGACATCCTCAGCGTCAAGGTCTGGCGCGCCGACGGGGTCCTCGCGTGGACGAACGTCGATCCGAAGCGCATCGGCCGTACGTTCCCGCTCGAGGACCAGCTCGGGGACGTGATCAGGGAGAACCAGCCGATCGCGGACCTCGTCGGAGCGGGCGGCGCAGCCGGGGACGAGGACGCGTTCGAGCGCAACGAACTCGCGCGGGCGCACCACCTGCACCAGCTGTTCGAGGTCTACGCGCCGATCGAGAGCCGCGACGGCTCCCACGCGATCGGGGCGTACGAGATCTACGCGAACCCGTCGGCGCTCAACCACCTGATCGGCTCGCGGCGCACGATGCTGTGGCTTGCGGTCGGCGCGGTCTTCGTCGCGCTGTGGGGCCTCCTCGCGCTGCTCGTTCGCGGCGCGTCCCGGACGTTGCGCCGCCAGAACGAGAAGCTCCGCGCCCGCACGATCCGGCTCGTCGAGTCGAACCGGCTGCTCGAGGAGAGCGCGCTCGAGGCGGTCGAGAGCCTCAACGCGACCGTCGACGCGAAGGATCCCTACACGGCCGGCCACTCGCAGCGGGTGCAGCGGATCGCCGTCGGTCTCGGCGAGGAGCTCGGCCTCGGGCCGGACAGCCTCGATCTGCTCCGCTTCGCAGGCCTCTTCCACGACATCGGGAAGATCGGCGTCCCCGACGCGATCCTCACAAAACCGGACCGGCTGACGGACTACGAGTTCGAGGTCGTGAAACGCCATCCGGAGGACGGCGCTCGCATCATCGGCCGCCTCCATCGCCTGCACGCCGCCGTGCCGGCCGTCCTTCACCATCACGAGCGCTGGGACGGCTTCGGCTACCCGCACGGGCTTCGTGCCGGCGAGATTCCGCTCGAGGCCGCGATCGTCGGTCTCGCCGACGCGGTCGACGCGATGACGACCGACCGGCCGTACAGCGGTGCTCGTTCTCTCGAGGAGGCGACCGAGGAAGTCCTGCGCAACCGCGGCTCCCAGTTCGCGCCGGAGGTGGTCGACGCGTTCGTAGCGCTCGTCGAGCGCTCGCCCGAGCTCTTCGCGCCGGATGCCGGCGGCGAGCTCGTTCCCGCCTGACCGATAGGCTCGAGGCATGGCCGACCCGACCGTGCTCGAGGTCTACCGGCGCGAGGTGACACCCGAGCTCTACCGCGACATCCGGGAGCTGTACAAGAAGCACTCGATCGCGGAGGATGCTCGCGACCTGCCGGGGCTGATCTCGACGCTGACGCCCGACTGCGTCTACGAACTCGTCCAGACCGGACACCGCTGGGAGGGGCACGAAGGCGCGGCGCGCTTCTACACCGAGCTGCTGACCGCCTTCCCGGACATCCGGTTCGACCTGACCGACATCGTGATCGGCCCGCAGGGCGTCTGCGAGGAGGCGAACGTGACGGCGACGCAGCAGGCGGCGTGGCTCGGGCAGCCGCCCGCCGAGGGCCGGCTCGAGTGGAAGGTCGTGATCTGGTTCCCGTGGGATCCCGGGCAGCGGCTCTTCCGCGGCGAGAAGATCTACGTCAGCGGGATCGACCTGCCCTCCGCAACCGGCTAGGGCAGGACGAGCTTCTCGCCGGGGACGATCGTCGACCAAGCGAGATGGTTCCGCTGCTCGATCTTCCAGATGCCCTCCCGTGGATCGCCGGCGTACATGTGCGCGGCGACCGACCAGAGCGTGTCGCCCGGCCGCACGACGTACGTCCGCTTCGGGCCGGCACCGCTCGAGCTGTGGGCTGCGAGCCCGACGGTGAGGGCCGCGGCGCAGAGGACGATGAGAAGCTTCCCGAACATCTGTTCGCATGATAGACCGAACGTCTGTTCGGTGTCAAGTCAGGTCGATGAGCTCGGGGCGGAGCCGTTCCTCCGCGACCTCGAGGACGAGCATCGTGTGCGCGGGCGACCGCCGGCGCTCGGTCGGCGAGCCCGGGTTCAGGATCCACGTCTCCCCCGCCCGCTCGACCTGCGGCTCGTGCGTGTGGCCGTAGACGACCGCCGCGCAGCCGGGGAAGCGACGCCCGAGCCGCTCCTCGCGGCCCGTCCGCGGTCCGGGGTCGTGCGTCATCCCGATCTGCAGCTCGCCCACCTCGACCACGAGCGTCTCGGGAAGCGACCGCTGGAGAGCCGCCTCGTCCATGTTCCCGCGCACGGCCTTCAGCGGCGGCCCGAGCGCGGCGAGCTCCTCGAGCACGGAGGCTGCGACGACGTCCCCGGCGTGGAGGATCAGATCCGACTCGCGCAGCCGCGCTATACAGGTCTCAGGCAGGCGCCTCGCACCGCGCGGCATGTGCGTGTCGGCGATGACCGCGACGATCACGCCGGCGCGGCCGCGAGGACGGCGTCGACGAGCTTCGCCGCGCCGAAGCGGACCGGATCGTCGGCAGGGAGGCCTGTCTCCTCCTCCGCGGCCGCGACAGCGGCCCGCGCCTCGTCCTCGCCGAGCGCACGCGTGTTGAGCGCGACGGCCGCAACGCGCGCGGGGCGCACGGGCAGCGCCAGCCGCTCGTGCAGCTCGACGAGGTCGCGGAGCGGCGGGATGGGGTGCGGCCCTCCTCCGGCGCCTTCGATCTCGGTGCGGCCCGACTCGTGGCAGAGCACGAGCAGGTGCGCGGCGCTGCCGTGGTACAGGCCGAGCGTGACGCCTGAGTAGACCGGATGCAGGAGCGAGCCCTGGCCCTCGACCCAGAGCAGCTCTCCTCCGCGCTCGCGTCCCTCGACGACGAGCCGCTCGGCCGCGCCGGCGACGAAGTCGGCGACGACCGCGTCGACCGCGATTCCCCAGCCGGCGATCACCATGCCGGTCTGCCCGGTCGGGACGAAGACGGAGCGAAGGCCGCGCCGCCGTGCCTCGAGGTCGAGCTCGAGCGAGACGGTCATCTTCCCGATCGCGCAGTCGGAGCCGACGGTGAGGACGATGGTCGAGTCGACGGCGAGGTTCTCGCCGGTCGCCGTCGACAGCTCGGCCGGAGGGCGGCGCAGGTCGCGCAGCTCGGCGCCGTGCCGTGCCGCGAGCTCCCGCAGCTCCGGGTCGTCCGCCAGGAAGACGTGAAGGCCGTTCTCGACGTCCAGGCCGTGCTCTACGCAGGCGCGGAGGATCGCGATCCACTCGGGCGGGAAGCGGCCGCCCTGGGTCGCGACGCCGACGAGAGCCGTCGTCGGCTCGAGCGCGAGCGCGTCCTCGACGCTGCCGACGACAGGCACTCCCTCCTCCGTCTCGCCGCCGCGCGTCGAGTCGAGGATCGCGACCACGTCGTCGCGCCGGTAGCGGAGCACGCCGCGCATCGTCTTGCCGTAGTGCGGATCGCCGGAGAAGCCCTCAGCGAGCAGCAGATACCGCATGGACACCGAGCCCGGGTTCCTCCGGTGGAAGCTGGACGCCGTCGACGAACGGCACGCCCGGCCACGGGTCGTGCGCTAGCAGGAGGTTGCCGTCGAGGTCGACGTGATCGAAGAGCGACGCGACCTGCGCGCCGGCCGAGATCCCGAGGCCCGACTCGACCATGCAGCCGAGCATGCAGCCGAGGCCGAGCGCACCTGCGGCGTGCACCATCCGCGCCGCTTCGCGGATCCCCCCCGACTTCGCGAGCTTGACGTTGATCCCGTGCGCGCGCCCGGCGCAGGCGGCGACGTCCGCGAGCGTGTGGCAGTCCTCGTCGACGTAGATCCGGATCGGCGAGCGCTCCTTCAGCTGCGCCCCGCCCTCGTCGCCGGCCGGGAGCGGTTGCTCGCAGTACTCCACGCCGAGCTCGGCCAGCGAAGGCAGCGCCTCGAGCGCCTCGTCGAGGCTCCACGCCTCGTTCACGTCCACCTGCAGCGGCAGGTCGCCGGCGACGCCCCGGACGGCGCGGACGCGCTCGACGTCGAGCCCGTCGCCGCCGCCGAGCTTGAGCTTGAGGCGCCGGAAGCGGCCGAGCGCCTTCTCTGCCCGCACGGCCATGTCGTCGGGATCGCCGAGCCAGACCGTCCAGCTCGTCGGCGGCCCGGCGCGACGCAGGCCGAGGAGCCGCCAGACGGGCTGGCCGAGCAGCTTCCCCTGTAGGTCGTGGAGCGCGGCGTCGAATGCCGCGCGCGCCGCGAACTCGCGGGCCGGCAGCCGCTCCATCACCTCCTCGAGCGCGAAGGGGTCGTCGCCCAGGAGCTCCGCGTGCTCCTCGACATACGCCTGCGCCGACTCGACCGACTCGCCGTACCGGTCGATCGGCTGCGCCTCTCCGAAGCCCGAGACGCCGGAGTGCCGGAGCTCGACGACGAGGACGTCCTCGCTGTCGCGCGCGCTGCGGGAGATGACGAACGTCTCCGCCAGCTCGAGCGTGACGATCCGTGCGGAGACCTCCACGGCCGGAACGTACCAACGCGTGGCCGACGGTAGACTGGCCTCTTCCCCGGCGCCAGTAGCTCAGGGGATAGAGCGCGCGCCTCCGGAGCGCGAGGTCGCAGGTTCGATTCCTGCCTGGCGCATTCGTCATCGGCTCACGGCAGCGGCGGCGCTTGATCACTCGCTCGCCGTCTTTCTCGAGAACTCCAACGGGACGCGATAGAAGCGAGTTGAAAAGATGGGTCGGTCGGCCCATGGCTCGCCGACCGCGAGAGGCATAGCTTCGTGGTCCTACCTGGTCAACCGCGGGAAAGGGGTTTGCATGACTCATGACCAGCAGAGGGCGCGGATCTTCGGCGTGCTCTACCTCATCACGTTCGTCACGTCGATCCCGGCGCTCGCGCTCTACGAGACCGTGCTTCGCCATCCGGTGGGCTACGTCGCGGGCGCCGGGCACGACAAGCAGGTCCTGCTCGGCGCATTCCTCGAATTGCTGCTGATCATCGCGAACATCGGGACCGCTGTCGTGATCTTCCCGATCGTGCGGCGGCAGAACGAGGAGCTGTCGCTGGGTTACGTCACCGCGCGGATCGTCGAGTGCACGTTCATCCTCGTCGGCATCCTCGCGATGCTCGCGATCATCACGCTCCGGAACCAGACTGCAGGCGCAGCGGAGGGAACGGTCGCCTACACCCTCGCTGCGATCAAGGACTGGACGTTCCTGCTCGGGCCGGGCTGGGTCGTCGGCTGGGGAAACGGCCTGATCCTCGGCTACCTGATGTATCGGTCGGGCCTGGTGCCGCGCCGATGGTGCTGGCTCGGGCTCATCGGCGGGCCGCTCCTCATCGTCTTCGGAACCGCCGTGATGTTCACGGGCAACGACCCGAGCAGCGGGCTCGCCACGCTGAAGAACCTCTCGGCGCTGCCCGAGGGCGTCTGGGAGCTCTTCCTCGGTGTCTACTGCACGATCTGGGGGTTCAGGCGCGAATCGCCGATCCTGCGGGACGACGCGGAAGACGCCCGCGCCACGGCGGCGCCGGTCACGGCATCCGCCTAGTCGATCCGTCGGCGCGGCCTCGGCTCAGAACGACAGAGTCCAGGCCGCGCCGGCCGTGATCTCGAACGTGTACGTGCCGGGCGGGATGTAGCTCGAGCCGCTCGACGAGCTGTCGCCGTTGTCGAACTCCACGAACCTCGCGTCGTCCGGGCTGGACGAGACGGCGAACTGGTTGAAGCCCTCGCTGTCGGGCTGCGAGGTCCACGTCACGGTGACGCCGTGCGAGATCGTCAGCGGCGCCAGTGTCTTGTCCCCGTTGCCGGTGAACTTCTGGCCGATCGGCGACGGCGGTCCGACGGTCAGGGTCTTCGGCGGCACCGAGCGGGCGCACACCTTCGTGCCGTGCACCTTGGTGCAGTGGCCCGGCTTGATGAAGACGGTGCGGACCGCGTACGCGCTCGCGCTGCCCACCGCGAGAAGCAGCAGGACGACTGCGACCAGGGTGGCTCGCCTCATGTCCGCCATTATTCGCGGTCCTCTGCACCCTTTCAATCGGTACGTCCGCTCGCTCGACCCGCGTCTGCCGCGCGAGGTCTACGTGCTCGAGCTCGGCGCGCTCGTCAACGCCTTCGGGAACGGCGTCGTCCTCCCTTTTCTGCTCATCTACCTGCACAACGTGCGCGGGATCCCGTTCGGGCTCGCCGGCACCGCGGCTGCGGTGCAGTCGGCGGCGGCGCTGGGGAGCGGGTTCCTCGGCGGGACGCTCTCAGACCGGGTCGGCCCGAAGCGCGTGCTCCTCGGCGCGCTCGCGGTGATGACGGTCGCGTTCGCGCTCATGCCGCTGATCCGGGAGGCGTGGCAGGCGTTCGCGATCTACACGCTCTGGGGCATCGGGAGCGGCTCGTTCTGGCCGTCCCAGTCGGCGCTGCTCGCGGGACTGACCCCCGCCGCGCGGCGCGCGCCCGCCTACGCGCTGCAGCGGCTGTCGATGAACGCAGGCGTCGCCATCGGGGGAGTCGTCGCCGGGCTGATCGCGTCGGTCCGCCAGCCGCACACGTTCACCGTGCTCTTCGCGATCAACTGCCTGACGTTCCTCGCCTACATGGTCGTCCTGACCCGCGTCCGCGCGCCGCGCCTGCACGAGGGACGGCTCGGCGGCAGCTGGCGCGCGGTGCTGCGCGACCGCGTGTTCACGCGTTTCACCCTCCTCAACGCCGCGTTCATGACGGCCGCGATCTCGCTCGCCGTCGAGCTCCTGCCCGCGTTCGCGAAGAACGTGACGGGGATCAGCGAGAAGGAGGTCGGCATCGTGTTCGCGCTCGACGCGGTCGGGGTCGTCGTCTTCCAGCTTCCGGTCGTGAAGCTCTCCGAAGGCAAGAGCAGGATGCGCGGCCTCGCGCTCATGGGCGTGCTGTGGGCGGCATCGTTCGTCGCCGTCTGGGCGGCGGGCGCCTGGACGACCGCCACGGTCGCGTTCGCGATCCTCGCCGGCGCGATGCTCGTCTTCGCCGTCGGGGAGTGCCTACACGGGACGATCCAGGCGCCGCTCAGCGTCGACCTGGCGCCGCCGGCACTCGTCGGCCGCTACCTCGCCGCCTCGAGCATCTCGTGGCAGATCGGCTGGATCATCGGCCCCGCGGCAGGCGGTTTCATCCTCCAGCACCGGCCGCTGTTGCTCTGGCCGCTGGCGGCCGGAGCGAACCTCGCCTGCGCCGCCGCAGCCCTCGCTCTCGAGCGGCGGCTTCCGGAGCGTGTGCGCCGTACACCGCATGGCGAAGCCGCTGGACCGGTGCCCGTGGCGGCCAGCGGGTAGCATTCCCGGGCCATGCCAGCGACCGTCGACCCTCTCAGTACCTATGCCCAGCCTGCCGCGCATCCGTTCGCGCCGTGCTGCGCCGGGCGCCCCGGTCGTCGAGACGCGGCCTGGGCCCGCTGAGCTCCGCGCCGGCGGCGTCACCTGGGTCAACCTCCTTGCGCCGACCGCGGGAGAGTCGCAGCTCCTCGCCAACCGCTTCGGCTGGCACCCTCTCGACGTCGAGGACGTCCTCTCTCGGCGCCAGCGGCCGAAGATCGACGTCTACCCGGGCGACGACGACGGCAATGGCGGGTACCTCTTCGGCGTCCTCCACTTCCCCGTCTACGACAAGTCCGTCGGCCGGCTGAACGCCGGCGAGCTCGACGTCTTCCTCGGGCCCGACTACCTCGTCACGCTGCCGAGCGTCGAGCTGCGGCCCGTCAGCCTCCTCTTCCGGCGGTCCGAGGAGAACGAGGAGTTCCGCGAGCAGCTGCTCGCGCGCGGCTCGGGCCGGCTGCTGTACGAGGTGCTCGACGACCTCTACGACTACTGCTTCCCGATCCTCGACAAGATCGGGTTCAAGCTCGAGCAGATCGACGAGGAGATCGGGTCGGGCGAGGGCGCGAAGGAGCTCGTCCGGGACATCCACCGCGTCAAGCAGGAGATCATCTCCTACCGCAAGATCATCAAGCCGCAGCGGCCCACGCTGCGCCTTCTGGAGCGGTCGATCGAGCGCGTCATGCCGGAAGACCTCGAGCTCTACTTCGACGACATCGTCGACGCGAGCGAGCGGATCTGGGACCTCCTCGACAACTACAAGGAGGTCGTCGAGGCGCTCGAGGACACGAACGAGTCGCTCATCTCGCACCAGCAGAACGACATCCTCTACGT
>Ga0070717_10003102_pt1 | contig 11853 bp, 6 predicted proteins | sample LARL113metaG_FD_71366 | JGI IMG/M metagenome (GOLD analysis project Ga0070717, IMG submission 71366) | Corn, switchgrass and miscanthus rhizosphere microbial communities from Kellogg Biological Station, Michigan, USA - LAR L11-3 metaG | ecosystem: Host-associated > Plants > Roots > Rhizosphere ...
GCGCTGTAAGTCAGTGGACAAATGGCGAGGGCAAGGGCAAGACAGCGGTAACTCACACGCACTCCGACAGAAGATGGCACATTTTGTTCAACTCCCTTGCGACGAAGGAGTCATTCGCTCGAGATACGTTGGCGCGTCGTGCGTGAGATCGGCGCAGGCCTGGATCCTGGCGGCGACAATTGTCGGATCGAGCATGGCGTTCATCGACGGAACGGTGGTGAACATCGCGCTGCCAGCGTTGCAGCAAAGTCTGCATGCGACGGTTGTCGATGTTCAATGGGTTATCGAAGCTTATTCGCTTTTGCTTTCCGCCTTGTTGCTTCTCGGCGGCTCGCTGGGAGATCGTTACGGCCGGCGCCGCATTTTCATGATTGGCGTAGCGCTTTTTTCTCTGGCTTCGGCCTGGTGCGGATTTGCCAGCAACGTTCACGAATTGGTTATCGCGCGCGGCTTCCAAGGAATCGGTGGCGCGCTGCTCGTGCCCGGAAGTCTCGCCATTATCAGCGCGTCATTTTCCGATCAAGATCGCGGCCGCGCTATCGGCACGTGGTCGGGATTTACCGCCATCACCGCGGCGATTGGGCCGGTGCTTGGTGGATGGTTGATCGAGCACCTCTCGTGGCGCGCAGTTTTCTTCATTAATTTGCCACTCGCGGCAATTGTTTTGCTCATTTCATTTTATCGCGTTCCGGAGAGCCGGGATGAAGGCCAAAAGGAACGGCTCGATTGGTTTGGCGCTGCACTCGCCACTATCGGTCTCGGCGCGCTTGTCTACGGTCTGATCGAATCGTCGCGGTTAGGTTTTGGTCATTCCGCTGTGCTCGCTGGGCTAGTCGTAGGGATTTGTTCTCTCACTGTGCTTTTGCTTTGGGAAGCGCGGGTTGAAAATCCAATGCTGCCGTTGACGCTTTTCCGTTCGAGCGATTTCACCGGCGCGAATTTTCTGACGCTCTTTCTCTACAGCGCGCTCGGCGGGACGCTGTTCTTTTTGCCGCTAAACCTGATTCAGGTGCAGGGCTACACCGCGACAACGGCGGGCGCGGCGCTGCTTCCTTTTATTTTGATCATGTTCGTTCTGTCACGCTGGTCGGGCGGACTCGTCGCGCATTACGGAGCCAAACTTCCGCTGATCATCGGACCGATTATTGCCGCTGCCGGCTTCGCACTCTTTGTCGTGCCGGGCATCGGCGCAAATTACTGGAGCAAATTTTTCCCGGCCGTTCTTGTGCTCGGATTGGGGATGGCGATCAGCGTCGCCCCGCTCACGACGACCGTGATGAATTCTGTTCCAGCAAATCGGGCCGGGATCGCCTCTGGAATTAACAACGCGGTCTCGCGCGCAGCTGGACTGCTCGCCATTGCTGTGTTCGGCATCGTAATGCTGCAAACGTTCGATCGCTCGCTTGATCGACGACTCGCAAAGATCGACATCTCGATGCCGGCGCGCCATTCAATTGACGATCAACGAATCAATCTGGCCGCGGTCAGGATTCCTGACGAAGTTCCGCCACGGCAACGAGAAAATTTGCGGGACGTGATCGAGCAATCGTTTGTCGCAGGCTTTCGCTGTGTCATGTTGGTCGGCGCGAGCCTCGCGCTTGCGAGTGCAATTGTCTCATGGCTACTCATCAGCGGGCGAAAATCTTCGTATCGATCGTAGTGGCGCTGCTGTGCGTCTCGGCATTTGCGGCCGAGCAACGGCACATCGTGGTGGTGGTTTGGGACGGGATGCGTCCTGATTTCGTGAGCGAACAAAACACACCGACGCTTTGGAAACTGGCCCAGAGTGGAGTTACGTTTCGAAATCATCACGCGGTCTACCCAAGTGCCACCATCGTTAATGGCACTGCGATCAATACCGGCGTTTATCCCAATCGGAGCGGCATCCTGGTCAATCATGATTATCGACCGGAGATTGACGCCAGAAAATCAATCGACGTTGAAAATGTCGCAGTCGTGCGCAAGGGCGACGAGCTGAGCGGTGGAAAATACCTCGCCGTTCCGACGATCGCCGAATTGATTCACGAGCGTGACGGAAAGACTGCAGTCGCCGCCGCAAAAACGGTCGGCCTTCTGTTCGATCGACATACTGAATCGCGAAACGGCCAAGATATTTTCGCAGGCGAATCGCTGCCACGTGCCGCGATCACTGAAATAGCAAAAACGCTCGGAGCATTTCCGCCCGCAACGCAGCCTTCGGAACGCGATGCCTGGACGACGAAGACGTTGACTGATTTTTTGTGGCGAGATGGCGTTCCGGAATTTTCGTTGCTTTGGCTGAGCGAACCTGACGACACGGAGCACAGGACCGCACCGGGCGCACCGGCGGCTCTTGCCGCGATAAAATCTAGCGACGACAATCTCGGGCGCGTGCTCGCAGCGCTGGATCGGTCCGGCAGCGGCCGGACAAGATCGACAACCGACATCTTTGTCGTTTCCGATCACGGTTTTTCTACGATCGCGCGATCAATTGATGTTCGAAAGAATTTGCGGGACGCCGGATTTGATGCAGTGACAGAGTTCACGACCGAATCGAAGACCGGCCAAATCATAATCGTCGGCAATGGCGGAACGGTTTTGTTTTATGTGATTGGTCATGACACCGCGGTTACGCATCGCCTCGTAGAATTTTTGCAACAGACGGGTTTCGCTGGCGTGATTTTTACGCGCGGACCGATGGATGGAACGTTCACGCTCGAGAAAGCGAAGATCGAGTGCGAACACGCGCCTGATGTGGAGATGGCGTTTCGCTGGACTGAAAATAAAAATCAATTCGGAGCTATCGGAATGATCGACGCCGATTGGCAGCGCGCGGCTGGAAAAGGAACGCACGCGACCTTGAGCAAGTTCGAGATGCATAATATTCTGATCGCGGCCGGGCCCGATTTCAGAAATGGCCTAACGAGTGATTTGCCGAGCGGCAATGTCGATCTTGCGCCGACGATTCTGGCGATTCTCGGAATCAAGTCAGGGCCGATGGACGGACGCGTTTTATCGGAGGCGATGGCGAACGCGCCATCCTGGAAATCCGAAATCCAAACGATTGAAGCGGCAAAGAAATTTCCGACCGGAATTTGGCGCCAACATCTGACGATCTCACGCGTTGGATCGACAGTTTATTTCGACGAAGGCAACGGTGTGTTTGAACGCTAGCGCTGGTCTGAGGCCCGTAGGTTAAAACCCTACCACCGGGCGCTGAAAAATAGTTGACGCGGCTTTGATCTTGCTAAACGTAACCCGCATGAAACAGCTAATTCGTTTAATGGGTGTACTTTTCGCCTGCAGCGCTGTTGGAACAGCGGCGTTTGCAGGGCCAGAATCGTTCAGTGGGAAAGAAATGAAACAAGTCGCACCGGCGCCTCCGCCGGAATGCAATTGGACCGGTTTTTATATCGGGATCAATGTCGGTGGACAGTTTGGTCACAGCGAAGACAGGGACTTCGACTACAACTTTGGTGTTTCGAACGGGTTCGAAGGCCCCAAGTCATGGGGCTACGATGAATCGGGAGTAGTGGCCGGTGGTCAGGTCGGATACAACTATCAGTGGAACTGGCTCGTTCTCGGAGCAGAAGCCGAGGGCGGCTACATGAACCTGGACGGCCGCGGCGTTGAACCCGGATCGCCAGGCGGTGATACCCATGGTAGAACCGACAGCGATTTCTTCACCACTATTCGCGGCCGAATCGGTTTCGCACTGGGTCACTGGTTATTTTACGGGACCGGCGGCGGAATCGGCGTGAATTTAAAAACACGCGTGATTGACGATTGTGTTACCGGTAACTGCAGCGACACTTTGATCGATGCTGGCAAAACAGACTTTGACTGGGGTTGGACCGGCGGCGGTGGTGTGGAATACATGTTGGGCTGCCACTGGACGATCAGGGGCGAGTATCTGCGCTACCAACTTGATGATCAAAGCTTTGACGGGGCCGCTCATTTCTCTGACGGCGATTTTGCGGGCAGATTCCACTTCAAGGGAATTGGAACAGAAGGCAACATCTTTCGCGCGGCTTTGAATTACAAATTCTAGTCGTTAGGCAAAGCCGAGTTTTTCAACCACCGAGATCGGTTAATCCGATCTCGGTGGTTTGACGTACGGGCAGCGTCTTACTAGGCTGCGAGCGTGCTTTGCCTTGCTGGTCGTTTCGTTACGGTAGTCGCGCTCTGTTCTGCAATCGGTTTGCATTGGATCGCGCTCCAATCGGTCGCCTGGACTGCAATGATGATTCAAAACGCAAAGCAAACGTCGTTTTGCCAGGCTGTCCAACGCACTTTCGACGGCGGGCATCCTTGTTCGCTTTGTCACCTCGTGAACAAAGGCAATGCTTCCGGGCAAAAGCAGGATGCGCAAACGGTGACGCCCAAGATCGACATCATCTGTGTCGCACGGACGATTCGGTTGCTCCGAATTTTTGCATTTTTCGAATACGCACCTGGTGACTTTTCTTTTCTCAACTGCGGAGAGTCGCCGCCGGTTCCTCCGCCTCGCATGTTAGTCTAATGTAATGGTGGATCGAGCAGTCCCTTGCTCGATGTTATTAGGCGGGCGAAGGCGAATTATATAGCGTCGCCCGCGGAGCGGCCGATCCACCTGAGCTGATTCGCAGTTCCGCGCTGCAAGCGGCGCGCTTGCCTTACAATCTTTGAACCGAATGAATTTTTTTTACCGTCTGCTCTTAATTCCATTTTTGTTTGCGATCTCAACGATTTTAGCTCGCGCCTGCGATCTTTGCGGTTGCTACACACCGCAACTGGAAGCCATGCCAGGCGAAATGGAACCATTCACTTCACAACTGTGGTGGAATGGATTTTATGGTGCCCTCGCGGAGCAATTCACTCACTTTGGAACAGTCCAGGTAAATGGACGCGAGGTTTCGAACCCAACAGGCCAGTACGAGAACAGCTCAAACACGCAACTGGTTGCCGGTTACACCATCAATGATCGTTTTGCTTTTCAACTCAACGTTCCGATCATTTATCGGGAATTCAAAAGGCCGGAGGGCTTCGCAATTGATCGTGGAACAGAGTCTGGACTCGGCGATATTTCGCTTCTATTAAAGACCGTCGCTTTTCATTACGCATCGGGCGCACGAAGAGAATTCGACGTTTCCGGAAAAAACCCGGTGGCTATCGAGCACGAACCTGACTTTACCGTCTCACTAATCCTATTGACGGGGCTAAAACTTCCGACCGGAGACACGAGCCGGATCAAGGAGGAATTTCATGAGGTCGATATTCCGGGCGCGCCAGCGAGCGGAATTCATGGTCACGATCTCACCCTCGGCACTGGATCATATGACGGAATCTTCGGCGGACAAACGTCGTTGCGTTATCGAAGCTTTTTCGTCGACGAAAGTTTGCAATTCACGCTGCGCGGTGACGGATTACATCAGTACCATTTTGCGAACGATCTGACTTGGGACGGCGGTCCCGGTTACTATCTGGTCCGCCGGCCCGACACGATTGTCGGTTTGCAGTTCGTCGTGTCCGGCGAACACAAAGATGTCGACCGTTTTCGTGGCAAGGCAGCCGAAGACACCGGCATCACGTCGGTCTTCGTCGGTCCGCGAGTCGTGGCATCGCGCGGCAGATGGAGCGCCGAGCTAAATGTCGATCTTCCGGTGTCGATCGATAACACCGCCCTGCAGGTCGTCCCCGACTACCGGCTGCGCGGCGCAATCTCGTTTCATTTTTAGCGCGCGTCGCAGCACGAGTCTCATCACGCGAGTCTTGCCCATGCCGAGACTATCTGGCAAAAGCGCACCGATGAATCCGAGAACCTTCTTCGGGAATTTGAAATGTCGCTTCCTTTTCAGGATTGCGGCGGCGCTTGCATTTCTCGGCTTCAACGGAATCGCCTCGGGTCAAAACGGCGACGAGACTGCGCGTTTGCTGGCCGGTCTGCCGGTGACGGGAGCGCTTGCGTCATTCACGCAGAGTAGCGGTTGGCAGGCGCACGCTGCGGCGATGGAAAAGGCATGGAAAACAAAGGATTACTTTCAACTGGGGCCCATCGCGGCCTGGATGGGTTCGCACGCTGCCGAGTGTTACCAAAGCTCGGGCACGATGTATTACATGTTTAGCGGGCCCGATTTTCTCTACGCCTACGCATTTTTTCCAAATGCGAGCACTTACATCCTCGCCGGGCTCGAGCCAGTCGGGCAAGTGCCGGACCTCTCTCGGATGAGTCCCGAAACGCTGAACGCAAATCTTGGCGCGTTACGCGATTCGATGAGCACGTTGTTGATCACCCACTATTTTGTGACCGAGGAAATGAAATCCGAATTTGGGCGCGGCAATCTCAGCGGCACGCTTCCGATTCTTTATGTGTTTCTGGCGCGACTCGGCTGCACCGTGCTCGACACGACATATGTCCACAGCCCGGCCGAAGGCGTTAAAATCACATTCAATCACGGTGCCGGTCCGCAAACTCTGTATTACTTCAAGACCGATCTCTCCGGAGGCGACAGCGGCTTTCTGAAATGGTGCGCGGCGCATGGACCAGGCGTTAGTCTGATCAAGGCCGCTTCTTATCTCATGCACGGTGATGGGTTCTCCGGTGTCCGCAATTTTCTCCTCGAGCATAGCCGCTTCATCGTTCAGGACGATTCCGGAATTCCTTTGCGCGCTTTCGGAAAAAATTGGACGCTCGAATTCTATGGCCGCTTCATTCCGCACGGCGAAAAGTTTGGAAAATACGATCAACAAGCTCTCGCCGAAATCTACCGGAGAAATCCGCCGCCGCCCGAGCTCGGCTTTGCTTTTGGTTATTGGTGGCAAGCTGAGCGAGGCATTCTGATGCTGGCTTGGCGCAAATAAGATGTCGCGGTCTGCAAAACGCGCCGAGGGCCGCGACTTACTCTTGTTCGGATTTGAGATTTTTCGGCGCGTGATCAGCCACGACTTGCTCGAAACGTGGATCGCCGCGCAAGGAATCCCAGTAGGGATGAAGCTTCAGATTTCCGTAGCTCAACGTGCTGGGGATCCGAAGAGTCGCCTCGATCTGCTGAATGGCTAGGTCCTTCTTGCCGCACCAGGCGTAAATCACGCCAAGATATTTCACGAGCTCGGCCCCATCAATTGAATCCTTGGTGACCGGAAGTAACTCGACGGCGCGTAGGCCTTCCCGAAGCGCGTCATCTTTGCGGCCAAGGGCAGCATCGACCAATCCGAGGACCGAATATCCGGGCCCGTAATCAGGCTGTTCTGTTACGCTTTTTTCGAGTTCAGCACGCGCTTGGAGAAATGCTGTGCGGGCAGCGGCCTCGTCACCTTGCGCCCGCGCAGCAATCCCGATGCAAAGCGAACGAGGAAAATTCAGGTCAACTGATATCCCGCTGGCCGGCATTGCATCCAGCGCCCGTTTAAGAGCGGTTTGATCGCGGTCGCACAACGCAACATAAAACCATTGCGCCGCCACGTCCGGCGCCCGCGCCGGGTTATCGGACAGGACTTTTGTAATAACATCGCGCAACGGCCGCGTATCGGCTTTCCATTCGAGATCGACGAGAGCGCGGGTCACTCGCGTGTCCACATCGCCAGGAGTCAACGCCAGAGCACGGTCTAAAGCGGTAGCCATCGCTTCGAATTGCCGAAATTCCTGATAACTGAGCGCGATCTGCTGGAGCATGAAAAAATTGCGAGGGTCGAGTTCAATCGCTCGTTCCAAACTGCGGGCGGATTCATTCCACAATCCCTGTCGCCGATCCATGTAGCCGGTTAATTCGAAAATTTGCGAGTTGTTAGGCAAACCATGCTGAGCTAACGCCAGCTCCGCGCGTGCCCGGTTGTAGTCCAGATAACAACGGTAAAAGAAATTCGCGCGCGCCAGATGGGTTTCGCCCGTGTCGGGACGTAGACGAACTACGGCCTGCAGGGCAACATCTGCCGCCGCCAGACGCGCAGCTGTGTGATCGAGCCCAAAAAAGTACATGTAATCATGCGCCGCCGAGAGTTGGCAGTAGGCGAGATAAAAATCCGGATCGCGCGCGATCGCTTGCTCCAGCAACTTAATCGCTTCGCGTAAACGGTCCTCAATTTGCCCGTTTAGTGCGATCGTAAGAAGGAGCGATTTTGCTCGGACGTACAGGCCATAGGCCACAAGATCTTTGGTCGGTCGTTCTGCGATCGCCCCTTGCTCTTTTGGTGAGACGGTGACGCTCAGCCGAGAGATAATTCGCTGCACGATCTCGCTTTGAATTGCGAAGACTTCACTCAGATCCCGCTCATAACTTTGCGACCAGAGACGAGCATTCGTTCGAGCCTCGCTCAGTTGAGCGGTGATATGAACAGTCGTGCCGACTTGCTGGACGCTGCCCTCCACCACATAAGTGACGCCGAGTGCATCCGCAATTTCCGATAAATTGCGAGCCGCGCCGGGAGTGTAGCTGCTTACGGAGGTGCCACTGATAACTTTCAAGTCCGCGATCTTGGCGAGCGCACTGAGAATATCGTCCTGTGCGCCATCAGCTAAAAACGCCTTTTGCTTATCTTGACTAATGTCCTCGAAAGGAAGCACGGCGATGCTCTTTTGCGGAGTTAACGCTGGATTGCTCTCTTCTAGCGCAGCCGGCGACGTGATTATCTGCGGCGCGAGCTGACGCGACAACGTCCAAAAGCAGAAGCCCAGACCTATGGCGACTACTGCCAACAAGAGGCCGGCCAACAAACGCCTGCTCTTCCTTTCCGGTGAAGCACTACCCGGAGCAAAGTTTTTAGGGTGGCCAAGCTGGGTCGCGGCTCTGGGGCTAACCGCTTCGGGTGTAGAAATATCCATCTAGTGAAAGGTCGTAGGTTGTTGGTGGAGCTGCTTATCCGGCAAAGCGGCAAGAGAAGGCCATGCAGTCTGCTGAAGCAGAATATGTTCCATAGCGTGACAGGCGACAGCGCACTGTCCGTCGACTCGATTCCGCCGACCTCGAAACCTGGCAAGTCTCTGCCGTTCGGCGCGAAAATAGCTTATTAGCCCACCAACTCAAAATTCCGAGCCCCATGCAGAACCTGCGCGACCGACCTATTCCGCAAAAGATTACCTTTGTGATCATGACGATCACCTCGGTCGTGCTGCTGCTGGCGTTCGCGGCTCTGTTCTGTTTCCAGGCCTATATTCTGAAACAACAGGCGGCGCATGAGCTTGCAGTGGTAGGCGAAATTACGGCGCATGAATGCGCGGCCGCCGTCATGTTCAAAGATGAAGATGCGGCGAATCAAATTCTTAGTGGGCTCAAAACGATGCCGCAAGTCGTTAGTGCGCGGCTCGAACTAACAAATCAGGAAGCCTTGGCGTTTTTTGGAACGCATCGGGACGAGGCGGAGATCAAAGCGGCGCGGCTAAGATCGGGTTTCAAGGTCAATGGAGATCGCATTCTACTCGCCCAGCCGGTGATGTTGAACAGCATGCACGAAGGAACCCTTTACCTCTTGGCCGATTTACACGCGACCACTTCTCAGCTGCTGAAGCTTTACGGCAGTCTCTTCGGCCTGGTCCTGCTCGCCTCCCTCGTTGTCGCGTTTGTCTTGTCAGGGCAATTTCTGCGTTTCGTAACCGATCCGATCCTTCGTCTTGCCGACACCGCTAAGACTGTTGCTGATCACAACGACTATTCGGTGCGCGCGGTAAAAGTTTGTAACGACGAAGTCGGCGTGCTGACCGAAGCGTTCAATCAGATGCTGATTCAAATCGAGGCGCAAGACAGCGCGGTGCGAAAAGCGGAGGAAAAGTACCGACTGATTTTCGAGAACGCGATCGAGGGGATGTTTCAAACGACTCCGTCTGGAAAATGTTTGAGCGTCAATCCGGCATTTGCCCGAATGTTTGGCTACGACTCACCGGAACAGCTGATCGCCAATGTCAGCGATATCGCGCATAAGCTGTTTGTCGATCCAGCGCGGCGCGAAGAACTCAAGCGTCTGATGGAAACACAAGGCTTCGTGGAGCTGTTTGAATACGAGGCCTACCGAAAGGACGGGACAAGAATCTGGCTTTCCGAAAATGCTCGCGTCGTCCGCGATGCTTCCGGAGCGATTCTTTACTACGAGGGCACGGTTCAGGACGTTACCCAGCGCAAGCGTGTCGAGGAGATCGAGCAGGCTAGCAAAGCCAAAACCGAGTTTCTCTCCCGTGTCAGCCACGAGTTACGAACTCCGCTCAACGCGATTCTCGGATTCGGCCAATTGCTTGATCGCCAAAACCCAACTGAAACACAACGTCCCCGCATTGGTCACATTTTAAGTGCCGGAAAACATTTGCTCGGTTTGATCAACGAGGTGCTCGATATCAGCCGGATCGAAGCGGGCAAATTGCAACTTTCACTCGAACCAGTCTGCGTTGCCGACGCGCTTGAAGAAACGTTGGACTTGCTGCGTCCGCTCGCAGCGGAGCGCAAAATCGAGATTTCAGCTGACACCGAAATGGATGCCGGCGTCTACGTGATGGCTGATCGCCAGCGTTTCAAACAAGTGCTTCTTAATCTGCTGACCAACGGTGTGAAGTACACGCCGCAATTTGGGCAGGTCACAGCTTCTTATCGCGCCGAGGGTGATAACATTCGCGTCACCGTCAGCGATACCGGTCCCGGAATTCCTGCCGACAAACGAGAACGATTGTTCATGCCCTTTGAAAGACTCGGCGCCGAGCACTCGAATGTGGAAGGCACCGGCCTGGGCCTGGCTTTGTCGCAACGCCTCATGCACGCGATGGGCGGTTCAATCGGAGTGGACCCCACCGCCGGAAGAGGCAGTAAGTTTTGGTTGGAACTTCCACGCACCAACCCGCCGCTGCCTAAACGCGGCCTGCGAAAAAAGCCAGGCGAGACCCGCGTCGCCAATCCAATCGCGCCAAAGCGCAAGGTATTGTACATCGAAGATAATCTCTCAAATCTTACTTTAATCGAAGAACTGCTTCGCGAGGAGCCGGCGATCGAGCTATTGACCGCGATGCAAGGAAGAGTCGGCCTCGAACTTGCGCGCCAACACTTACCCGATCTCATTCTGCTCGATCTTCATCTGCCCGATATCGACGGCCACGAGGTCCTTGGTCAGCTAAAAGCGCTGGAAGCGACGCGCGAAGTCCCGGTTGTGGTGATTAGTGCCGACGCTACCGCCAGCCAGATCGACCGTTTGATGTCAGCCGGCGCTACCACTTATCTGACTAAGCCACTTGATGTAACTGAGTTCTTCCGCGTGGTCGACAAGGCGACCAACCGAAACGGCGCGAATGTTTCGTCGTCTGCGTCCGGCGACGATCAACATCTATCAGTTCCGGTCGACATTGCTTAGTTGCGTGCGGCGACAAAACTCCGACCCCTCAAATATCGGAATCTCTGTTTGCGCTAACGAGATGCTCATTATCCGGAGCCTACACGGTCCGGTACCTTTTTGTCATTTACGGTTTCTCTTTAGCCGAAACCGACCTGATTTCCTTGGCACGCCGTAGCCTCGCGCGAAGGCGGCTCCTGGGTCGAGCCCTTGAATTCGACCATTTGGAACGTTTTTGACACTGCTACGATTTTGATCGCTGATCGCTGACTCTCGCTGTCCGTCTCTGCGGAAATTATCGCGCAGATCGGCGCTCAATTGCGTATCAGAAGAAAAGATCTTTGAAAACTCGATCGCGCCTAATCCAATCATGAACAAGACTAACAAAATGCAATCCGTCTCAGCCAAGCTCGGTGGCAGCTTCGTGTTTCCCGGCACTTCACTGACCGTGCGCCGCATGGGCTACGGTGCGATGCAACTCGCCGGTCCCGAAGTGTGGGGACCACCGCGAGATCGCGAGGCCGCTGTCGCAGTGCTGGGCGAAGCAGTCGCCGCTGGTGTGAACCACATCGATACCAGCGATTTCTACGGCCCGCA
>Ga0070717_10003103_pt1 | contig 11852 bp, 13 predicted proteins | sample LARL113metaG_FD_71366 | JGI IMG/M metagenome (GOLD analysis project Ga0070717, IMG submission 71366) | Corn, switchgrass and miscanthus rhizosphere microbial communities from Kellogg Biological Station, Michigan, USA - LAR L11-3 metaG | ecosystem: Host-associated > Plants > Roots > Rhizosphere ...
CGCGGCAGCACGTGCCTAGGCGAAACAACCATCTGCGCCCCGCCCCCTGCCCCCCGCGCCCTATCGCCTGGCCAGAAACTCGAGCGCGTGATACGTGATGATCAGATCCGCGCCGGCGCGCTTGATCGAGGTCAGGATCTCCGCGGTCACGCGCGGGCCGTCGATCCAGCCGCGCTCCGCGGCGGCCTTCACCATCGAGTACTCGCCGCTGACGTTGTACGCGGCCAGCGGGAGGTCGAAGTGCTCGCGCGCGGCGCGGATGACGTCGAGGTACGAGAGCGCCGGCTTGACCATGATCATGTCGGCGCCCTCGTCGACGTCGAGCTCGATCTCGCGCAGCGCCTCGCGCACGTTCGCCGGATCCATCTGATACGTGCGGCGGTCGCCGAACTGCGGCGCCGACTCGGCGGCCTCGCGGAACGGGCCGTAGAAGCCCGACGCGTATTTCGCGGAGTAGGCCATGATGCCGACGTCGGACATGGAGCGCTCGTCGAGGGCGCGGCGGATGGCGCCGATGCGGCCGTCCATCATGTCCGACGGCGCGACGAAGTCGGCGCCCGCGGCGGCGAAGGAGATGGCCTGCTTGGCCAGCAGCGTGAGGGTCTGATCGTTGTCGACGTCCTTGATGCCGTTGCGGTCGACGATGACGCCGCAGTGGCCGTGGTCGGTGTACTCGCAGAGGCAGACGTCGGCCATGACGGTCATCTCCGGCACGGCGCGCTTGATGCCTTCGATGGCCGACTGCACCGGCCCCGTCGGATCCCACGACGACGAGCCGATGCCGTCCTTGTACTCGGGCAGGCCGAAGAGGAGGACGGCGCGGACGCCGGCGTCGGCGGCGCGCTTGGCGTCGTCGACGGCGTCGGCCACGCGGTTCTGCCAGACGCCGGGCATGGACTTGATCTCGACGCGCGGCCGGCTGTTCGGGACGACGAAGAGCGGATAGATGAGGTCCTCGGCGGCGACGACGGTCTCGCGCACGAGGGAGCGGATCGATTCGCTGCGCCGCAGGCGCCGCGGACGCCGCGTGAGCGCGGCCGCGCCGCGCGCGGTGTGAAGGTCAGTCGGTACCGGCATCGTTTTCGTCGTCATCTTCGTCTCCGTAGAAAAAGTCTCGCGCGCATTGCGCCGAGCAGTAGCGGCGGCCGGCGGCGCGGTACGCGCAGTCGGGACAGAAGTCGCGGCCGCAGGCAACACAACGCTCCAGGCGCTCCGTCTCTTCACTCTCGCCGCAGCCGATGCAGCGCCGTTCGTCCATGAGAAATATCCGCGACCGCGAAGCGTTGAGTATAATCCGCGACTCATCGACCTTCGGCGATGAGTCGCCGCGCCGAAGCAGCCGGCGCTCTCGCGCGGCTGATCGTCGCGCATCGTTTCACGGCGGTGTAGCTCAGATGGTTAGAGCGGGCGTCTCATAAGCGCTAGGTCACTGGTTCGACTCCAGTCACCGCCACCACCGCAACTCGCGGACGCCTTCGGCGCCGCGGTTGCTCGCCGAATCCAGCCGGCGCTTCGCGCGGCTGATTGCGGCGGAGAGGCCTGCGTGAATCCTCCTGAACTCACGGTAATCGTTCATGGTCGATGTTCGGGTGACCGCCGACACTGCTTTCATCGGCGCAGGCCGTACAGCGCGATATGCGCGAAGTGGCGTCGGACGAGCCATGCCTCGGCGCCGACCATGAGCGCGAACGCGGCGGCGATGAGCAGCGGCCGGACGGCGGCGCCGCGCGACGCGAACAGCGTAACGAGCGCGGCGGCGAAGAGGCAGCCGGCGAGGCCTTCAACGCCATACCACAACGCGAACAGCTGTTCGTATGCGTAGCGCGCAAAGACAAAGGCGAAAAGCGGCTCGATCGCGGCGAGTAGCAGCGCGACGATGACAATGAGGAGCACGATCCGGCGTGGTCGCGCGGCCGCCGGACGACGTCGCGCCGCGAATGCCGCGATCCCCGCGCAGAGAACCGTGGACCACGACCCGGCGATCAGCGGTGTCTGCGCGTCGGCGACTCCCGCGGAGAGCGCGACGACAGAACGGGGGCCGGCTAGGGCGACGCCCATGAGCACGTGCCGGAGAACCAGGTAGGCGTTTGCCGCGGCGAGCAGGAGCGGGACGAGCATCAGCGCGACGCCGAGGCGGCGAGCTGACAGCGCCAGCGGCAGCGCGACGAGTGGAAAGAGGAGCGCCACGAGGATCGCGATCTTGGCCTCTGTCGAAGGACAGGCGATGACTTGCGACATATCCACGTCCGGAATATAGCGGCGAACTCTTCCCGATCACTCGCATCGTTGTTACAACGGCGCTACGCTGGGCTGGTGATCCTCGACGCGCTCCGCCGCTTCCTCGACGCGCACGCGATTGACGGCACCGTCGTCGCCGCGGTGTCGGGCGGCGGCGACTCGACGGCGCTGCTGCTCGCACTCGCGGAGGTCGACGGGATCGAGCTCGTCGCCGCGCACGTCAATCATCACCTCCGCGGCGCCGACTCCGACGCCGACGAGGCCTTCGTGCGCGAGCTCTGCGCGCGGCTCGGCGTGCCGCTGCACGTCGAGGACGGCACGCTCGACCCCGCCGCCGTGCGCGCGCGCGGCGTCGAGGCGGCGGCGCGCGAGGTGCGCCACGCGCGGCTGCACGCGGTGCGCGCGCGGGTGGGCGGGCGGTGGATCGCCACGGCGCATCAGATGAACGACCAGGCCGAGACGGTGGTGATGCGGCTGATGACCGGCGGCGGCATCGCCGCGCTGCGCGGGATCCATCCTGTGCGCGACGACGGCGTCGTCCGGCCGCTGCTCGACGTCACGCGCGCCGAGATCGACGCGTTTCTGCGCGAGCGCGGCGTGACGGCGCGCTTCGATCAGTCCAACACCGATCAGCGATTCCTCCGCAACAAAATCCGCGCGATGCTGCCGGAAAGCGCGGTCGCCAACCTCGCCGCGGTCGCGAATCAGGCGCGCGCGCAGTGGCGCGTGCTCGAGCGCGCGATCGACTACGCCGACAAATCGATCGCGACCGCGGACGAGACCATCTTCCAAGCCCTGCCGGACGACACCTGGCTTAGACAGGCCATCCTTCACAAGCACATCCGCCGTCTCGATCCGCGCGCGCGCGACGTCTCCGCCGCGGACCTCGAGCGCCTCGCCGGCGAGCTCGCGAACATCAAGCGCGTCAGCGTCACCAAGCACCTCGAGCTCATCAGGCGCGGCCACGACGTCGTCCTGCGCAAGACCCCACGGCCGCCCGAAGCATTCGAGGTCGAGCTGACGACGCGGGTCTACATCCCCCAAATCGCAACCACGATCGCCATCCACCAAACCAAGAACCAAGAACTAAGAACCAAGAACTCTCAACTCCTCGAATTGCCCAAAGGCGCACCCCCCGCCTTCCTCGTCCGCAACCGCCGCCACGGCGACCGCTTCCAGCCCCTCGGCCTCTCGGCGGACAAAAAGCTGAAAGACTTCCTGATTGATCGTAAAATCGCCGCCGACGTCCGGGATCGGATTCCTCTCCTTCTCTGGAACGGCGCGATCGCCTGGGTGGCGGGCGTCGAGGTTTCCGAACGGTTCCGCGTCACCGGCGCGGGCGATCTCTACGAGGTTCGGCTGGAACGTGCGGACGAAGAAGATCAAGCGGGCCTTCAGCGCCAAGGAGATCGCTAAACGCGTGGCCGCGCTCGGCGCGCGCATCCGCGACGATGCCGGCGACGCCGACGTCCTCCTCCTCGGCGTCCTCAAAGGCACGTCGTGCTTCCTCGCCGACCTCATGCGCGCCATCCCCGGCGAGGTCGGCTACGGCTTCATCGACGTCGTGCGCGACGTCGCCGACACCGAGACCGCAGCGGCCGTGGAGATCGACTTCCTCAACTGGATCGACCTCGCCGGGCGCAACGTCTATCTATTGAAGGACGTGGTGTCGACGGGAGTCATCGAAAGCTATCTCCTCAACCAGCTGCGGCAGAAGAACCCCGCCTCGCTGCGGCTCGTGGCGCTGCTCGACCGGCCCGACCTGCGCACGATGGAGCTGGCGGCCGATTACTGCCTGTTCGAGGTCGATGACGGGACGTTCGTCGGGTACGGGCTGGAGCTCGACGGACGGCACGGGAACCTGCCGTACATCGGGCGCACGTAGCGATTCGGGATTCGGGGATTCGGGATTCGGGGTAGGAAGGCCGAATCGCGAATCGCGAACCCCGAATCGCGAATCATCCCAAGCGGCCCCAAGAATTTTCAAAACCGCGCTACGTTAACGCCCGTATCGAGTGGCACGGCCGCCGCATGGCCATGCAATTCCGGAGGCACTTCATTGAATTCGACCGGTAAGACCGTTCTTCTCTGGGTCGTCATCATCGTCCTGGTGCTCCTCCTCTGGAGCCTCTTCCAGACGACGAAAGGCACGAACGAGCAGATTCCCTTCAGCACATTCATCGAGCGCGTCAATCAGGGCGCGGTCGACAAAGTCACCATTCGCGGCGACGAAGTCCGCGGCGAGACGAAGCAGAACGCGCCGGGCGGCAAGCATGAGTTCCGCACCGCGGTCCCCGCGAACTACCCGGCCATGATCGACCTGCTCCGGCAGAAGCAGGTCACGATCGAGATCGAGCCGCAGCACGACGCCCCGTTCATCACCGCGCTCATCACCTGGGCTCCGGTCCTCTTCCTCATCGGCCTGTGGATCTTCTTCATGCGCCAGATGCAGGCGGGCGGCAACAAGGCCCTCTCGTTCGGCAAGTCGAAGGCGAAGCTGCTCAGCGGCAATGCCAAGAAGGTGACGTTCAAGGACGTCGCCGGCGTCGACGAGGCCAAGCTCGAGCTCCACGAGATCATCGAGTTCCTCAAGGAGCCGCAGAAGTTCACGAAGCTCGGCGGCAAGATTCCGAAGGGCGTCCTGCTGATGGGACCTCCGGGCACCGGCAAGACCCTCCTCGCGCGCGCCATCGCCGGCGAGGCCAACGCGCCGTTCTTCTCGATCTCCGGCTCCGACTTCGTGGAGATGTTCGTCGGCGTCGGCGCCTCGCGCGTGCGCGACCTCTTCGAACAGGGGAAGAAGAACGCGCCGTGCATCATCTTCATCGATGAGATCGACGCCGTCGGCCGCCACCGCGGCGCCGGCCTCGGCGGCGGACACGACGAGCGCGAGCAGACACTGAACCAGCTGCTCGTGGAGATGGACGGCTTCGAGTCGAACGACGGCGTGATCCTCGTCGCGGCGACGAACCGCCCCGACGTCCTCGACCCCGCGCTCCTCCGCCCCGGCCGCTTCGACCGCCGCGTCGTCGTCGACCTTCCCGACCTCAAAGGCCGCGAGGGCATCCTCCGCGTGCACACGCGCAACATCCCGCTGTCCGACGACGTCGATCCGAGCGTGATCGCGCGCGGCACGCCGGGCTTCAGCGGCGCCGACCTCGCCAACCTCGTCAACGAGGCGGCGTTGAACGCGGCGCGCTACGACAAAAAGAAAGTGCAGATGGTCGACTTCGAGTTCGCCAAGGACAAGGTCCTCATGGGCGTCGAGCGGAAGTCGATGGTGATGAGCGACCGCGAGAAGAAGAACACCGCGTACCACGAGTCGGGGCACACGATCGTGGCGGCGATCCTCCCCTCCGCCGACCCGCTGCACAAGGTGACGATCATCCCGCGCGGCCGCGCCCTCGGCCTGACGCAGCAGCTGCCGACCGAGGACAAGTACTCGTATTCGAAGAAGTACCTCGACTCGATGCTGGCCGTGCTGATGGGCGGGCGCATCGCCGAGGAGGTGTTCATCGGCGAGATCACGACCGGCGCGGGGAACGACATCGAGCGCGCCACGCAGATGGCCCGGCGCATGGTCTGCGAGTGGGGCATGTCGGACCTCGGCCCGGCCACGTTCGGCAAGAAAGAGGAAGCGATCTTCCTCGGCCGCGAGTTCGCGCAGCATCAGGACTACTCCGAGGCGACGGCGATCGAGATCGACAAGGAAGTGCGCCGCATCCTCGACCGCGCATACAAGACCGCGCACGAGATCATCACCACGAACAAGAACGCGCTCGACCGCATCGCCCGCAAGCTGCTGGAGCGCGAGACGCTGGAAGGATGGGAGGTCAACCAGATCCTCATCGAGGAGACGGGGACCGACTACATGAAGCTGAAGGAGCACCAGGAAGAGCCGATCGGCGACCGCATGACGATCGCCCCCGGCTCCGGCACCGCGCCGGACGTGCCGACGCCGGTGGGGCAGCCGGCGCAGAAGCCGCCGGCGAACAATCCGGCGACGTAGCACCGCCTCCGTGGAGGACAGGCACTCTTGCCTGTCCTCTCTCGCTTCGTGGCACGAGAGGACAGGCAAGAGTGCCTGTCCTCCACTTTACAATGCGGGCCATGAAGAAACTGCTGCTGCTGTTCTTCCTTGCCGTTCCCGCCTTCGCTCAACAAAAAACCATCGCCCTCAAGGCCGCGCACCTCTTCGACGGCACTTCCGACACCCTCGTCGACAACGCCGTCGTCGTCGTCACCGGCAATCGCATTGCCGGCATCAACGTCGCGATCCCGGCCGGCGCGCAGGTCATCGACCTCGGCGACGCCACGCTGCTGCCGGGCTTCATCGACGCGCACGTGCACCTCACGCAGGAATCGGGCGACAACTTCTATCTCGACTTCTTCCACGGCGTCATGCGGCATCCGGCGGAGCAGGCCTTTTACGCCGGGGCGTACGCGCGCAAGACGCTCGACGCGGGATTCACCACCGTCCGCAACGTCGGCGCGAGCGACTACGTCGACGTCGGCCTTCGCAACGCCGTCAACGCCGGGCTCACGCCGGGGCCGCGCATCCTCACCGCCGTCCACGCCATCAGCGCGACGGGCGGCCACGGCGACGGTGATCCGATCCCGCCCGCGCGCGGCGTGCCGCAGCAGGGGCCGCTCGAGGGGACGTGCAACGGCGCCGACCAATGCCGCGCCGCGGTGCGCTACCAGATCAAGTACGGCGCCGACGTCATCAAATTCATGCCCTCGGGCGGCGTCCTCTCCCTCGCCGATCCGGTCGACGCGCCCGAGCTCTCGCAGGCGGAGATGAACGCCATCGTCGAGGAGGCGCACCACTGGGGCCGCAAAGTCGCCGCGCACTGCCACGGCGATGCCGCGGCGAAGATGGCCATCGCCGCCGGCGTCGACTCCATCGAGCACGGCTCCTTCCTCCAGCCCGACACGCTCCAGATGATGCACGACAAGGGCGTCTACCTCGTGCCGACGCTGCTCGCCGGCGACTGGCTCGCCGGGAAGCTCGACAAGTTGCCGCCGGCGATCGCGAACAAGGCCCGCGCGGCGATCGCGGCGCGCAGCGACACGTTCCGCAATGCGCTCAAGGCCAACGTGAAGATCGCCTTCGGCACCGACTCCGCGGTGTCGCCGCACGGCCTGAACGCGCGCGAGTTCGCGCTGATGACGGGCCTCGGCATGGCGCCCGCCGCGGCGCTGCGCTCCGCCACGTCCGTCGCCGCGCAGCTTCTCGGCGTCGCCGACGCCGGCACGCTCGCCGCCGGCAAGCTCGCCGACATCGTCGCCGTCCCCGGCAACCCGCTCGCCGACATCAAGCAGACCGAGCACGTCGTCTTCGTGATGAAGGACGGCGTCGTCTACCGCAAGTGATGTTAAAACAAGCACCGAGTTCCTTTTTTGCCGGTGTGAATTCGGGCGTTTCCGTCACTCCGTTAGTAGGAAGCTATGTCCATACACCGCCAACGATTGCTGGCGAGACTGCATGGTGTGTCGCCGGACGACGACCCGACCGCGTTCGTCTTGCTGTGGACGTACATCCGCTCGACGGGGCTGGGCGAGGTCGAAAACGACTTAATCCGGCAAGGTATCGACCCGAAAGCGCTGGAGCCGATGCCGGAACGGGCCGCCACCGGCGACGAGTACGACACGAAGGCGATGTACCGCGTTCTGATGGAAGAGATCCGTTCCGCGGACTTCGACGTGATCGTTCTTCGCTCGCTGAAACGCCTCGACCGCCGTCTTGCCGCGAATCGTGGAACGTTCGAAGCGGAGAAATTCAACGGCCTCGACGACAAGGCCTACCGCATCCGGCCGCTGAACAACCGCATCGCCGACTTCTTCGCCGGTGTCGATCGGGACGCTCCGGACGATGACGACGACAAAGCCCGGCGGGGAATCGGCGGCGCTCGCGATCAGAGCCTTTCCCTGGCGGCCTATTGCCGGAAATTCCGGCTCGTTCCGGCATTCGACATCGACGGATTGAGAATCGATTGCCTGTCGCGATGGGCGGACGCTTCGGTTCTAGACCGGCTGCGCCAGGCGTTCGAGAAGCGCTGCTTGCACTTTCTCTGCTGGCCGCTGCAGGCCGATCTGCACTACGAGGAGTCCAACGGCACCGGAGGATCGTTCGTGCGCGTGACGGTCGGAGGCGACGTAGCATCGCGCCATCAGGAACTGAGCCGCGCCGTCGACGCCGCGAAAAAAGAGAAGGCGGCGGTGCTCATCCTTCCCGAGCTCTCGATGGCCATGGACGACGTCCCAATTCTGCGCAACATGCTTTCCACTCATGCGTACGGTGAGTTCCCGATCCTGACGATTGCCGGTTTGGAGCACCGGCCTGACGGCGACGCGGACGTCAACGAGGCGCTGCTCCTCGGTCCCACTGGCAAAGTCCTGCTCACCCACCGGAAGCTCACCCGTTACCGCAGAGGCGATGTCCAGGAACGGATCAAGACCGGAACGACAATCTCCGTGCTCGAGTCGCCGATCGGGAACATCACCCTGTTGATCTGCCTTGATCTCTTCAACGACACCGTCCAGCCCATCGTCACGGCGTCGCACGCCAACGTCATGCTCGTGCCCTCACTGAGCGAGTCCACGACCGCCCACATGAACGCCGCCTACGGCTATCTCGGTTCGAATTTCGCCGCGACCATGGTCACGAACCGCTGGTTCGGGAACCCCGATCCAGCACGAAACCAAACGTTTACGCTGCTACCTGGCAAGAATGGCGGCGGAAAAACTCTCAAATCATATTTGATCGGTGCGGCCGATTACCTGGTCGCCGCGGTCGAATAAAAAAGATGGTGTTTCAGCAATGATTCAAGTATTATCCCGTCGCGGAGTCAAGAAACAGTCAACAAAGTCAAGCGAGCTTGACGATCGCGCTCTGGCAACGTATTTGAAGATCAGAAAGCGAGACACCATGGACGACGGTAACTTGAACGTGGCGCGCTATCGCAGCGTCCCATGCAGTGAAATGGGACCAGTCGTCGAGCGCGCCTTGACTGTGAAAGAGGAAGAGGCCGTCGAAACGTGGATTGCTCTCTTCCGGAATCGCGCTCTCGTCCTCGTCCGCAACGGAAGTTCGTCCGCCCTCCGCGAAGAAGCCGCGATGCTCAACCAAGGGCTCTACTCGCTGTCGGGCGACATCGCCAGGAAACAGAATCCCGAGTACCACGCCCGCCTCCGCATGATCGCCGATCTCGTCGGCGAAGCCGGGCAACGAACCGATACGATCTTCCTTTCCGCCCTCCTCTCCAGTCACAAGAACTACGCCAAGCGAATCGTGGAAATGCTCGCCCAGGCGGGCCAAGAGGGGCTGCCCCGCAAGGAGATCCTGGCAAAGCTGAGAATCGAAGAATCGCATCTCTCGCACGTCCTCGCCGACCTCGAAGCCGCCGACGTGGTAATTCGCATGCGCCGGAGCGGCACGAAGGAGGTCCGCGTCGTGCTCGGTCCTGCCGGCCGCGAATTGATCGACGAGACGTTCCTGCCGAAATGGTTCCGGCAGTTTGTCGACTTCTTCGCCGAGGCCATCGAGCACCGCGTCGTTCCGGATCACGACGCTCTGCTGTCGATTCTGGAGAAGGCGAAAATCTCACGCTCCCTTGCCGCCGAGCCTGTGAAGAAGCTGCTGGCGCTGATCCGCCGAGCCGCAGTGCAGCCGGAACGGCTCGTCGCGGCCGCACACCGCTGAGTGATCGACATCGAGATCTGCAGCCGCGAGGAGGCGGGCGAGATCCTTTCCTCGCCGTCGCGGCGGAAGGACGTGGTCCTGCTCGTCTCCATCGGCGAGGCGCACGACCCCGCTCCCGCCGGCGTCGAGAACGTCGAGCCGCGCCTCAGCTTCATCTTCGCCGACAAGAACGACGAAGGCGGCCCGGCGGTCGCGGACGTGGAGCGCCTGATCCACACCGCGCAGTCGCTGGCCGGGCGCGGCGGCCGCGTGGTCATTCACTGCCAGGCCGGCATCAGCCGCTCGACCGCGGCCGCGACGATCTTCTACGCCGTGCTCCTCGGCGAGGGGCGCGAAGACGAGGCCATCGCGCGCGTCCTCGCGGCGCGCGCGTTCGCCATACCGAACCGGCGCATGATCCGCATCGCCGACGAGCTGCTGGGGCGCGACGGGCGATTGATCGATACCGTCGAGCGCGCCATGAACAGATGAGAAAGCGCGTCTACATCGCCTACACCGGCGGCACCATCGGCATGAACCGTGCGCGCGGCGGCTACTGCCCCGAGCCGGGGTACCTGCAGCGGCAGATGGCGCAGATGCCGGAGCTCGACCATCCGTCGATGCCGTCGTACACGATCCACGAGTACGCGCCGCTGCTCGACTCCTCGAACATGACGCCGGCCGAGTGGGTCAAGATCGCGCACGACATCGACGCCCACTACGCGCGCTACGACGGCTTCGTCGTCCTGCACGGCACCGACACCATGGCCTACACCGCCTCCGCCCTCCCCTTCATGCTCCACGGCCTCGGCAAGCCCGTCATCCTCACCGGCTCGCAGATCCCGCTCTGCGAAGTGCGCAACGACGCGCGCGAGAACCTCATCACCTCGCTCCTCATCGCCGCGAAGTACGACATCCCCGAGGTCTGCCTCTACTTCGGCGGCAAGCTCCTGCGCGGATGCCGCGCGGTGAAAGTCAGCGCCAGCGGCTTCGCGGCGTTTGCCTCGCCGAACGTCCCGCCGCTCGGCACCGTCGGCATCGACATCGAGATCGACTGGGACCTCGTGCGCAAGCCGAAGCGGCGGCAGACGCTGCGCGTCGACGATTTCGGCAATGCCGTCGTCAGCGCGCTACGGCTCTTCCCCGGCATCTCGCCCGAGCTCGTGCGCAACGTGCTGCGGCCGCCGCTGCAGGGGCTGGTGCTCGAGGCGTACGGCGTCGGCAACGGGCCGGAGAACGACCGCGCGTTCATCACCGCGCTGGCCGAGGCGACGGCGCGCGGCGTCGTCATCGTCGACTGCACGCAGTGCCTGGAGGGCTCCGTCGACCTCGGCGAGTACGCCACCGGCTCCGCGCTGGCGCGCGCCGGCGTGATCAGCGGCTACGACATGACCGCCGAAGCCGCGCTGGCGAAGATGTACTACCTCTTCAGCCGCGGCTACGCGCCGGCGAAGGTCCGGCGCGAGATGCAGCGCGACCTGCGCGGCGAGATGACGGGCGCGTGACCCGCGTCCGTATCCATCTGCTCGCCTGGACGGCGTTCTATACCGCATACTTCGCGATGCATGGCCTGTGAACATCTCCGCACCAGCGACAACGCCCCGCCGCGCACGCCCGAGGGCTGCGAGGAATGCCTGCAGAGCGGCGACTCGTGGGTCCACCTGCGGCGCTGCCTGCACTGCGGCCATATCGGCTGCTGCGACTCGTCGAAGAACAAGCACGCCACGAAGCACTACCACCGCTCGAAGCACCCGGTGATCCAGTCATTCCAGCCGGGGGAATCGTGGAAGTGGTGCTACGTCGACGAGATTAGCGGTTAGACAGAATGGAGTGACCCGCTCACTCGCGTAATCTCGTGGGTTACATCACGGGACGTGAGTGCAGAGCCACATACAGGAGGAGCGGGTCATGGCGAATTTTAGCAACTGGA
>Ga0070717_10003105_pt1 | contig 11848 bp, 10 predicted proteins | sample LARL113metaG_FD_71366 | JGI IMG/M metagenome (GOLD analysis project Ga0070717, IMG submission 71366) | Corn, switchgrass and miscanthus rhizosphere microbial communities from Kellogg Biological Station, Michigan, USA - LAR L11-3 metaG | ecosystem: Host-associated > Plants > Roots > Rhizosphere ...
GCTCCCAAGCATGGCGACTTGGCCCAGCCTCGTAAGGGAGGCCGCGCTGCCCTGGCGGTCGCCCAGTGCTCGGAAGAGCGACAGGCTCTCTCCACACAAGGCACTGACCTGCTCAAAGTCCCCCTGCACAACAGCAAGTGCGCCGGCAGAGAGCAGCGCCTTCGCACGCACTGGCACCGCCACCACCCCCCGAATCCCAGCGAGCGCCCGCGCAAGCTCGGTACGCCCCTCGCTCAGATGCCCACGCATCCACCAGAAGCGCCAGAGGGCGCCACCGAGCCGTAAGGCAGCCTCCTGCTCCTGGTGCTCCACCAACCACGCGAGCGCCGCACGCAGGTTCTCGTGTTCCCGCTGTAACCGTGCGAGCCACCTTCCCTTCCCGGCACCGACCAGCCTCGGCTCTATCTCTTCTGCCAGTGCCAGATAATAGGCGGCGTGAGCGCGTTGGGTCTCCTCCGCCTCGCCATTCGTCACAAGTGCCTCCCACGCATACTCGCGAATCGTCTCCAGCATCAGCAGCCGTGGCTCATCCCCTTCCTGCTCTGTCTGGTGCAGCAGGCTCTTATCGATGAGCGAAGCAACCCCGTCCAACACTGAGACAACCTGGCCTGCAGGATTATCCGTCTCGGTAATGCACACCGCCTCAGCGGCTTCCAGGGTGAAGCCGCCGCTGAAGACTGCGAGGCAGCGGAAGAGCCACTGCTCCGCGGCATCTAACAGTTGATAGCTCCACGCGATCGTGCCGCGAAGTGTCTGCTGGCGTATCGGCACATCCTGCGATCCCCCGGTCAAGACCATCAGTCTGGAGGAGAGTCGCGTGAGGAGGGCCTGCGGGGGCAGCAGTTTGATGCGGGCCGCGGCTAGTTCAAGGGCCAGTGGCAGCCCATCCAGGCGGACACAGATCTCAGCGATCGCACCAGCATTGGCAGCAGTCAGCTGGAACGTGGGCTTGACCGCCTGCGCCCGCTGGAGGAAGAGAGTCACGGCCGCGTAGTGAGCCAAGGTGTCAGGGGGAGGAAGCTGCTTGAGATCGGGGAGCGCCAAGGATGGGACGGGGAATTCATGTTCCCCCTGCAAGTGCAACGTGGCGCGGCTGGTGACCAGGACTTTCAGGTGCGGGCAACTGGACACTAGAGCCGACAGTTGTGAGGCTGCGCTCAGGATTTGTTCAAAGTTATCGAGGCAGAGCAGCAGGTGCTTATCTTGGAGGGAGGTTTTCAGCAGGTCGAGGAATGATCGCTCTGCGATCTCTTTGACGCCAAAAGTCTGTGCGATGGTGGGGATGGCCAGAGCGGGATCACTGATGGAGGCCAGCGGGACGAAGGAGACGCCATCCGCGAAGTCGTGCAGAAGGTCCCGAGTGACCTCGAGCGCGAGGCGCGTTTTGCCCACGCCAGGCGTGCCTGTGAGGGTGAGCAGGCGGACGTCTGGGCGCAAGATCAACGCATAGAGAGCCTGCACCTCCTGCTCACGGCCAATCAGCGGAGTAAGCGATACAGGGAGGGCAGGTGTGACAAGCTGAGTTTTGCCACCTGGAGGGGGCTCCGGGAAGACGATGATATTGTCCTGCATCGCTGGTCCTTCTCCTTCTTATGTCCAAGCGATTGTTTCAATTGCTTGTTGCAAATCGCACCTGGTTCCTGAATACGGTAAGACGATGAGCGCTCGATCCCGGAGGTCCCCTGCTTTCGTCACGGCTGCGACCAGTGCCTGCTCCTCTTGATCATCCAAATGGCGGGGGGCGCTCTCCTCTTGACCAAGGAGTTTAACGGCAACGGAGGGATCATACGTGATGAAGTGTTGCTGTGTGAACCAGCCGAAGGAGCATTTCAAGCCGATGAGGAAACGGTTGACAGACGTTGGTTTCTGCCGTCTTTCCGTTTGGAGATAGGTACGGTAGCAGGTGAGTGCCGGGGTGGTAATGGCTTGTGGATGAATACTGCTGACGTCCAGGGTATTAACTGCGCCCCCTCCCTCGCGTTGCTTGTACCAAGTGCTAAACTGGCGCACATCGCTCAGGTAATTGCACACGAAAGCAGCGGTGAGGTCTTCCTGCTCACGGAGGACCTGCTCACGCTGTGCCAAAGCCTGCTCACCAGAAGAGGAGAGCAGTGGGTTCGATTGCAGCTTCAACCGATTCCTCATTTCTCAAAGAACCTTAGCAGAAATATCTTTTGAGAGATCCGGGAAACCTCAGTGGAAAAAAGTCCTGCGCTATTCCCCGGTTTCCTTCTGTAAACATATTTTAGCAGAAATTGACCCATCTCATCCATATAAGTGGATATCTAGCGGATCATTGATGCCATTGATTTTCTCATCAGGCCTGTCGGTGTGATTCTAGCGAAAAGATCAGCCGTACCATATAACTGAGGCTGAGTTTATGAACGAAGTGGCTCTAGAGGCTCTTGTATCTCTCCTAAAACTCCGTATTCGAGGCTTCGGATAGCGGAATAACAAGAGACGCTCACAAGCAAAAAACAGCTCCCTACTAGGAAGCAGAACATGCTTTCGATGCATGAAAGAAGGAAAAGTGTAAGCCCAACCTCAGTTATATGGTACGGCTGATCTTTTCGCTAGAATCACACCGACAGGCCAATTGACAGGGGTGTTCAGAATCAACGGACTCAGGCTCCGGGAGCTTACGGGGGAAGTGCAAACTGGCTTGAGTCAACTTCCAGGGAAGTACGCTTTTCAGCATATCCCGCGATCCCAGAACGCAAGGGCAGACCGCTCAGCAAACAAAACACTCGACACATGAGGCTACGTAGGGCGCTACTAGCCGCAAAGTAACAAGTTCCGCCTTTCACTGTTATCTACAGTCACGTAGAGTCGGAACTCTCTGGCAAAACAAAAGCCTAGCTTCTCGTCGTTTATCTTGAGATACAATAGAGCAAAAAGGTTGAAGTTCCATTTCTCTGTAGAAATGAGGAACTACAATGGTATCAAGGCTTCGCTCATGGTGCAGAAAATAAAACAACATTCATTTATTACTGTGGGAATAGTTGTAGTGATCTTGGCTCTCATTGCCTTCATTCTCGCTATCCACAACTTTGGCTGGGACTGGACAGGGTTCACAGGTGGAGTGAGCAAAACAACCGTCACAATCACCCCCCAGGGGAAGACGATAGCCACAGAAATGCAACCGACGAAAAGTCTCTGGGATTGGCTGGGATTACTTGCAACGCTGGCTATTCCTGTTGTAGTAGTGCTAGGAGCAGCCTGGTACACGGAGCAACAGAGGAAAGTAAGCGAGAGGGAGACGAGAGATAATCAACGTCATGCCACGCTACAAGCCTACCTTGACAAAATGTCGGAACTCCTTCTGAATGGTAATTTGGCTGAGCAAACAGCAGATGGTCAATTAAACCCAGAATACAAGCGGGGATGCCTTGTCGCAAGGGTGCGAACAATTACCGTTCTGACACAATTAGATGCGCGGCGTATTGGCTACGTCTTCGCGTTTTTACGTGAAGCGGAGCTTATGTCAGCGACAAAAGACGACAACGCGATAAACTTGAAGAATGCTGATCTTCATACAGTCGATTGGAGTCAAGCCGACCTCCGTGGAGCCGACCTCCGTGGAGCCAACCTCAGCGAAGCCAACCTCAGCGAAGCCATTTTTTTCAGCAATATCTATGTTCCCAGGGCACTCGGCGGTACCTTAGTCATACCTAATCATGCCAACCTGAGTGGAGCAGACCTGAGTGGAGCCAACCTCCGTGGAGCCAAAGTCACTGATGAACAACTTGCCCAAGTTGCATCACTCAAAGGCGCAACCATGGCTGATGGGAAAATACGTTCCTGAGTCGAGCTACTTTGCGGCTAGTAGCACTACCCCTACTTGGAGTGCTTGCTCATGCACAAATTCAGCCAAAAACTATTCAAAGATTCGGCCAAAATACCAATGATGTCCGCATCATATTGGGTTTCTGCCATGTTAGTCCTCGCCTGCGGTCATATACCAGCTCGCAAGCAGCAACGGTGACGTGGGTACAGCGTCACGGCTTGCGCTGCCGGCACAGAGTGTAACTACCGCGGTACCTCACATATCCCAGTTCGCAAGCAGCGTGTAACGCCGCTTGCGGTGTTCTATTTGCCGGCCAGGCCTGCATATGTGACAGCAGATCGTGAGTTACAGTCCACCAGGTCCTGCGCGAACGTGACTGCTTCAACTAGGTCAGGTTGTCACAATACGAAACTCATTACGTCATCCTATTTACAGGCATGGGCGTGTTCGGATCTCTGTCCTTCAGGATGGTGAATGGAGACCATGCGATTCACCAGGACGACGGACGCGCTGAAGCCGGTCCCTACTGACCACCCTGAAGGATGCTAATGGAGAGCCCGTGTTTTAATCTGTTGCAGAACGGCGGATGGAGTGATATAGTTCTAGCGATTACCACTATTTTCACGCACTACAGAGGATCTGTTGATGAAGACGCCATGCGCTTTCTCACCTGTACAAAAAAACCATCCAATTCAAGGTAGCCTGTTCGCTCTCTTGCTGTTGCTGTTGGCCGGGTTACTCGCTTGTGGGACTAACCAGTCCGCAACAGGGCAAACCAGTTCACAGGTACATTCAATAAAAGTTCTGACGAAACAGATCGATCCCTGTTCGCTCGTTATCGAAACCCAGGTTGAACAGGTTCTCAAGACACCGCTCACAACTGCTCAGCGACCAACCGGCTCACATAACAATTCAGTCCAGGATTCTCCTTGTAGTTATTTTAGTGCAAACTTCGTGACATCTGCCTCCATTGACCTACAAACATATCAAGATGCAGCCGCAGCCCGTACAGCCTTCTATAGCCATTATGTATACGTAAATGTACTCGTCGTAGATGGGAATACCACTCCTGGAAATATCCACGTGACTCGTCGGACCATTTCAGGCCTGGGTGAGCAGGCCTTGCTAATCATAGCACCGCCATCGCCAATACTTTTTGTTCAAAAAGATAATGGCATTCTCTCAGTTGTGGTTAGTAACGATGGACAACCCGATTCCCTCGCTGAGCAGGAGGAGCAACAACTTGCGCAGTTAGCTGTGCGAAAGATGTAGCATGATTCCTGCGCGCCTTGTGATGGCTTCAACGAGGTAAGCTTGTCACAGACCATCCAATGCGGAGGCAAGTCGGGAGTCCGGCTGCTGGACAGGGTAAAGTCGCTTGAGTTTGATGCGCGCGTCAGCCGTGCGGAACTGCCAGTTGACCGTGCCGATCTGCTGGTTGCGCTGCTCCTGCCAAAGCTTTACTTGCCGACAGAGCTCCTCGATGGTGGCAATGTTGTGAGCCAGGCCCTGTCGCGCCAAGACACTCAGTTCGATCTCGGCGATGTTGAGCCAACTGGCATGCTTTGGCGTGTAATGGATTTCCAAGCGATCGACCAGGGCCTTGGCCTGGTCCGGTGGAAAGACCTCATAGAAGGATGCCGGTGTGTGCGTATTGAGGTTGTCCATCACGACGATCACCTTTGCGGCTTCGGGATAGTGTCCTTCGAGCACCTCCCGCATGAAGAGTGCCCAGTCTTTCTTGGTGCGCTGCTGGGTCACTTGCACAACCCGTTTGCCCGCCAGCGGCTCATAGGCGATGAAGAGGTTCGCACTGCCCTCTTTCTCATAACTGTAGTCCTCCCGCGCGACTTGTCCCGGCTTGGCTGGTTCGGGCGGATACTTGTCTTTGACCAGGTTCGCAGCGATTCTCATCCATGCAGATCCTGGGCACGGCTGGATTGTAGGGCTGGCAATACACCTCCAGCACATCCTCCATGTGATAGACGAACTCCCCGTCTGCTTCCTTGGGGAAACACCAGGACTTCTTCAGCCAGGGCTTGAGTTCATTTTTTTTAACACCTGTCTCACGGTCTCGGGACTGATATGCTCCACATACTCCAATTTCACCATCCGGTCAGCAAGCAGTTCCAGCGTCCAGCGTTGCCGCCCATCGGGAGCCTGACTACAGGCCAACAGAACCAGCTGAGCTTCCCCCTTGCCATCGAGGCATCGACGCTCCGGACGTTCTCGCGGGAAGCTTCCGGTGAGTGCCACCTCCAGGCCTCCTTGCACAAACCGTTTCTTGATGCGAATTACCGTGCGGCGATTGATCTCCAGGGTTTCGGCAATGTGCCCGTCGGTCTGGCTGGGTCCACCCTGGCTCTGGTCACTCATCAACAGCACACGCGCCACCAGATAGTGCTTGGCTGGGGTCTTGCTGGTGTGGACCATCGTTTCTAACCAGCGGCGCTGCTCCTCACTCAATCTCACGGGATAGCTGTAGTGATACGTCCTCATGCTTCGCCTCCTTGCTCTCTTTTGTTCTTACGCTCCTCCTTTTTCTACGATTCTTCCCTGGCTTCTGTGACAACCTGACCTAGTTGAAGCACTGACGCACGAACCGCTGTCACATGAGGCGCGACTTTCCCGTATGCGGGGGGCTTAGGTGGTTTTTACCTCTGCCCGCCTTTCTGTCGCTCGGTGTCCTGGTTCGATGGTGGAGGCCCGGATCCCGATTGCCAAAGAGACCCCGCCCCCTCATCGTTGTTGGTCTCATTCTGCGCTCTGCTGCTCTCTGCTTCGCGCTCGCGCTGTTTCCAATCGTCCCTGCTGTGCCTCGAGGAGGAGACGTGCATCGAGCAGAAAGCCGCTTACCTCTTCCTCAAGCTCTGCCTTGATGGTATAGGCTGCCTGCAACCGTTGTGCCAACTGATCCTGTGCCTCTGGTGTCTGAAGTTGGTGCAAGCCGGCCCTGGTTGCAGCGACGGCCCGGTGATACTGGCGGAGTCGTTGTATGAGCTGGTTCAGCTCTTGCTCTCCGATCATCTGTTTGTCTCCTTCGCGCAGGTGAGGGCGACTGGCCGCATACTCAGACCACCGCTCAGTCCAGGTGAATAGATGCTACCTTTTCCTACGCGCTCGTTCCAGCAATATCGCATGTCGCCCTTCACGATGTTGCGGTTGTCGTCGATATCGGTGTCCAGGAGCGGCAGTACTTTTGCTTTTGCCAGTTGCGGGTCATACCAGCGCCGCTCTCTTCCCGACGATACCCCTCCGACCAGGTAATCAAGGTAGTCGATCCAGTGATGGTGTGGAAAGCTCACCTGCCAGCCCTGCGCGACGAGCCGATCAAGGAGCGTCAGGAACGATGCAGACATTTCCTGGATCTCCTCCTCCTGGCAGGTGCATTGCTCGACCTCGCCGTACTTGCTCGTGACCCGTCCAGGGATACGGCTCGCCTGTTCCTCGATGCTCCAGGCCCATTTCCGATCCTGCTGAAAGCTTCGGGTCACGGTGACGAGATACTCGCCGCCGCAGGCGCGGCAGGTGCGGTGATCCTGGAGAATCTCGACAAACGGCTCCAGGGGATCATGCTGCTCTCTCGGCTCTGGCGCGGCCACATCGGGGTACAACTCGTGGTAACGGGCAAAGTGTTAGCGGTCAATAATTTTGGCCCATCCCCAAAATAGTGAAGTAGGCCGCCAGCGAGGTACCGCTTGGTATTCCGACTTGCCTATGAAGGATACCCCTTGCAGGTAGTATCAGGAATGCCGCCCTTTTCCAACGGCCCCTTCCCAAATGAAGTAGTGCACCGGCGAGGTGCCTTGCGACCCTTTTCCGTTGCCCCCTTCCCAAACCGAGCAGGCGACGTTAATCGCACTCGGCTTTCCAGAGCAAACCGGTCATAGCATCGGGAATAAGCAAGGACTTAGGGGTCTGGCAAGGATTCATTCCTGGGACAGCCATTTTCGCCCGAAAAATCGCTCTTGACCTGTAAAGCCTGTGAGATGGGATAATGCATCACCTTCTCCTGTTCCCAGAATACCTTAGCAGAAATGCTTTACGGGGGATATTAGGAACCTTAGCAGACATATTTGCCGAGAAATAGACCTCTTCATGTCTGCAATGAGGAATTAGCAGCATTCAGCCAGCTGCTAAAGCTGAATTGTGGATGGAGCCACAACACATTTTCCGTTAAGCAAAGTGGACTCCGGGCTTACTGATTGATCTGTTTGATGTGATATTCTGAAGGAAATGAGTGCTCTCTATTCTGGGATGTTTAATCATTACACTGGGGAGGCTCTGCTTATGCACTGGCTCAAGAAAGATAGATGGAAAGCAGGTATTGCCCTTGCTGGTATGCTGCTGCTCCTGGGACTTATGGTATGGGTCCCAGTATCGGCGATTGGTGCATATGAAGGCACACCGGGACTCGCTACACCAGTAACGGGAACGGTGCAGGCAACGCCGACAGTAGATGCGACAGTGACTGCATTGAACAAAGAGAAGTTGGCACAAGAAGTCCAGCACCTCAAGGGACAAAATGAGCCAGACTTCTTCGGATGGCTTCAGGAGAACGCAACCCTGCTCTCTACGCTTCTTGTGGTTATTGGTGGTCTCATTGGTCTCTTTCGCTGGTTTAGAGATCGACGCAGTGAACGTGAAAAACGAGTAGAGGAGCGTTTCCAGGCTGCTGTGACGGCGTTAGGAGACGAAAAGGAAGGGGCCAGGATCGGCTCTGCTGTTCTCCTTCGGACCTTCCTTCGTCCAGGCTACGAACGGTTTTATACTCCGATCGTTCAGCTTGTGGCTGCCAATTTGCGTCTTCCAAGAACCACCGACCCACCAAAAGATCTAGCTGCTTCCCTGCCACCTACGGCACTCAGCCAGGCTTTGATTATGGCCTTCATAGAAGCTTTTCCACTTGCCCGAGAGCATGAGAAAAAAAACGTGGGGGCAAAACTCGCATCCCTTGAGCACAAGGTTAGAAGTACTCATCCCACTCCGTTGACTATTCCCTCCACGGAAATTCGCTCTCTCAATGCAATGCTCATCCAACTAGACAATGGGTTCCTCTGGTATGCTGATCTAAAACAGGCGTGGATGCCCCAGGCATCTCTGCGAAAAGCCGATCTCACGGGGGCTGATCTGAGTGGAGCCAATCTCTGGTCAGCCTATCTGAGCGAAGCCTATCTTTGGTCAACCAATCTGAGTGGAGCCAATCTCTGGCAGGCCGACCTTAGCAAGGCTGATTTCAGAGGGACCGATCTGAGCAGGGCTACTCTCTTAGAAGCAAATCTGAGCGAAGCCCGTCTCTACTATGACGTTGACCTCCGGGGGGCTGATCTGAGTAGGGCCGATCTGAGTAGGGCCGATCTGAGTGGGGCCGATCTCAGCGAAGTGAAGAACCTTGAAGATGTTCTATCACTGAAAAAGACCATTTTACGCGGAGTCAAAGGACTGACGAAAGAGCAGTTAGAAGCCTGTAAAGCAAAGGGGGCCATCATTGATGAAGACTCCACAACCAGTCCACCCTAGTCACCTGTTTCGCCTCCCCCACCATCGCGGAGCAATGACACACAAGCCTCATCAGTTCCACCTGCTCAAGGGAGTACACCAACTCCTATATACAGATGGGAGCAGTACCACTTCTTCTCAGCCCAACCCAGAGTCCTGAAGGAGGCCCATCGTTTGAGGGGTAGGAGATGTATAAGAGATTTAAAGAGTACATGGGATTTTAGCGTTGCAAATGGCTGTCCCAGGAGCGAATCTTTGCCAGACCCCATGTAGAGAACAATTGAAAGGAGAAACATCGTGGACATCGCTGCTATCACTGCCGCTATTAGTGCGACAACTGCAGCTATTGGTCTGATCGACAAAATTGCAGGCCAAGTGAGGCTCTTTTTGACTGGAAAACCCGAACCGTCAATTCTTAAAGAGCACCGGCAGAAAATTGAAGCCAGCGGCTCGGAGATCGTTGCTAAAGATCACGGGAAAGTCGTCCAAACGATTACGGCTAACGATCTAGCAATGTTACCGCCGAACCAACTTAGGCACATATCCGTGCTGGAGGAATCAATGGAAAATCATTATGCCTTGTGGGCGGCAGTATATCCTCAGCGCAATGCTTCTACCGATCTGCTTAGCAATGCAAAAGTAGATCAACAACTCAAACAGATAGTCTCGAATATGAGCGACGACCTCAACGGTATTCTCTCTTTTCTTGAGTCTTGTGGGATGTACTTGGATGACCACTATCTAGACTTCAGAGACCTTGTGAGTAAGGCCAAATAGTTTGATACAGACCCGCAAGTCGAACGGTGTTAATACCCAAGCCATAGTTTAGGTAATGGGCGTGGTGCGTTGTACCTTATCGTAAGAACGTACCATGGACGCGCCTTTGAATCAGAGCCAAGCGTATAAATTCACATTTACACATAAGGGCAACCTTGATATGGAAACTATTCCATTTTGAGGTATACCAAGCAAGCTATTTGCCCCCAATCTGGAATTGTCTCCTTCATTTGATGCGCTGCCATCTTCTTGCACTTTTCCGAAACGCACTCTTCACACGATCGAATTTGTGTGAGAATGATATTTCTGCTTTAGCATGAATAGGTATTTCTGCTGTTGTATTCATCAAGTTGTTGGTATAACCTTATCTTTGATAAGTATGGTTATCTCTTCGGGTATTGTCATTTTCGTGCTATCCTACATCGTCTCTTACCTTTAGTGCAACATCTCTATCGCAGCTACTCGGACAAACCTACACGCATTGCTCTTTTTGTGCGTAGCTTGGAGATCCCTCTATTCTGGGTGGAGATGGCCCAAAAATGAACGAATCGTTGTCGTATTCCCTGTGGCCCAAGAGCGGATCAGCGACCAGCAAGCCGAGCAGCGATTGGGCCGCATCCCACGGGAGCACTGGCGGCAAGCTCGTGCCGAAGCTCGTCAGAGATAGAGCGTACAGTTGAAGATGTTTCGTTTCAAACACCACCTCGACCACTATCTCAAATGTCTTGAGGCTCGTTGAGTTCAGGCACTTTCAGATATGTAACTTTTGTACCGACGGAAAAAATGAAACGCCCCCTGGTCCCATTTCGCTTGGCAAAAACGGAGAAGCTAGATATGCTTCTCTTTAGTGAGTGAAAAGAGAGGCTTTGGCAACTGCTTTCTCAAAAGTACAGAGAAACTGTGAGCAGGAGCCCTCCTTTCAGGGGGAGCAGCAGTTCTTGTCCATTTTTGTAGTGTAGCAGGAATAGTTTGCCAAAGACGCTATAGTTCCCATCCAGTAGATGTTGTTCTCTATTAGTTGGTTCTGCCGTAGCTAGATCTTTGAGAGACTTGGCCGGGCTATCCTGATCCCCATTGTTTGTTTGCATTTCACAGATTAGGAAGGAGGTATCTGGTGACCACACTTCAGAAACCAGAAGACTTGGCGGCCGTGCTTGGCGAGGTCATTGATACGGATAGCCCCTTGGAGGCGCTGAAGGCAAAAGGGTTTACTTTCTCTGCAGATCTGCAGAAACAGCTGGCCGCGAAGCCTCCGAAAACCCTCTCGCCCCAGGAGCGTGCCCGCTGGGTACAGAAGGTGAAGGAGATCGGTCCAGTAAAGTTCGCCGTGCGTACCGCACCCAAGGTCGCCCGGAGCCTGCCGGTCGGAGAGTACGATTTTATCTTCGGTCTGCGGTTAGGGGTGATCAACGATGTGTTAGCTGCTCTGTACGAAAGCTTCACCTGGCCGCATGAGATCGCGCCGGATACGGCCGGGCAGCTCTTCACTCTGGAAGACCTGCGCTCCTTCGCAGATGAGATCCCGGAGGGGGAAAATATCCAGGTGGGTGCTCTCCACTTCACTGAGCCGGCCAGCGTCTCGCCGGTTCCGGGCACTGATCACCTGATCCTGCACCAGCCGTTTTCCCTGGATATCGACCGGGTGATCTTCAGACCTCTTGGCCTGGGCACTGAGCGCACCCGCATCAGCTCCCTGGACGGCACGCTGAGCGTTGGGGTGGCCGTCTCCGCAATAGTTGAAGGGCAGGACCAGTTGCGCTTCGTCTTGGATGGGGTGTCCCCGGC
>Ga0070717_10003106_pt1 | contig 11847 bp, 10 predicted proteins | sample LARL113metaG_FD_71366 | JGI IMG/M metagenome (GOLD analysis project Ga0070717, IMG submission 71366) | Corn, switchgrass and miscanthus rhizosphere microbial communities from Kellogg Biological Station, Michigan, USA - LAR L11-3 metaG | ecosystem: Host-associated > Plants > Roots > Rhizosphere ...
AGCAGGCAGCGGAAAGATCGAATCCCCATGCTCCCTTTGCTCCCAGCTTGTCCTGCACCACGCAAGCGGTCGAGGGGAAGAACATGTCTGGCGTGACCGTCCCGACGATGATGGCATCGATGTCGGTGGCAGCCAGTCCGCGTTGCGTCAACGCCTTCTTGGCGGCTTCCACGGCGAGATCGCTGGTCGCAACCCCCTTGGCCGCGATGTGGCGCTCACGAATGCCGACCCGCGCCATGATCCATTCGTTATTGGTGTCGACCATCTTTTCCAGATCGGCATTGGTGAGCAAACGAGGCGGCACGTAAGTGCCCAGAGCGCTGATTTTGGCGCGGATCGGTTTCGTCAACAAGTACTCCCCAGATGAAGCTGCAACAATTCTGAAGGATTGCTGGAAGAATGTCTAACGTCGGACCTTGGACCTCGGACCTCAAGCCTTCGGCCGCAGTGTTAGCGTTCGATGTTAGCTGTGGGTCTTAGGTCTAACGTCCGAGGTCCAAAGTCCGCTTCTCAGAATGCCCACCGTAGCAGCGTCGCCCCCGACGTGAACCCAGCACCCACAGCCGCGATCAGTAAACAATCGCCCTTTTTCAGTTGCCCCTCTTGCAGTGCAGTTTGCATGGCGATCGGGATCGTGCCCGCGGTGGTATTGCCGAAGCGATCGATGTTGATCACGACTTTCTCCATCGGCATCCCCAGCCGGTCCGCAGTCGCTGTGATGATGCGACGGTTGGCCTGGTGCGCAATAAAGCAATCGATATCCTTACCGGTTAGTTTATTTTTGACCAGGATACGTTCGGTCATCTCGGCCATCTTCTTCACTGCATATTTGAAAACATTCTTGCCATCCTGATGGATGTAATGCATTTTCCGATCCACGGTCTCATGCGTCGCCGGGTTCAGACTTCCGCCTCCCGGCATGCAAAGAAATTGTCCGCCCATGCCCTCAATCTGCGCCACATGATCGATGATGCCGATCTCTCCGTCTTCCGACGGCTCCAGCAAGACCGCCCCCGCGCCGTCGCCAAAGATGATGCACACCGCGCGATCGGTGTAGTCGGTCATCGACGAATTCACGTCCGACCCAATAACCAGCACCTTCTTATACTGCCCCGACTCAACAAACTTCACCCCAGTGTTCAGCGCATACAGAAATCCCGAGCATCCCGCGGAAACGTCGAAGCCCCAAGTATTCTCGATGCCCAATTTATACTGCACCAAGCAAGCCGTCGATGGATACATCATGTCGGGCGTGACCGTGCCCACCACGATCAGGTCGACCTCCTGCAAATCGAAAGGATGTGACGCGAGCAAGTTCCTCACCGCCGCCACCGCCAGATCGCTCGCAGCAACGCCCTGGTCGACGAGATGGCGTTCGCGGATCCCCACGCGCTCCATGATCCATTCATTGGTAGTGTCGACCATCTTTTCCAAGTCGGCGTTCGTAAGAACGCGCGGCGGCAGATAGGTGCCCAAAGCGCTGATCTTGGCGCGGATCGGTTTGGTCAAAGAGAACTCCTGAAATATGAAACTGAGTATTCTCAAGGATCAGGGGCAGAATGTCTAACCAGATCGAATCACCTAGCGACGGCCGCCTCGGCTGTCCAAGCCAGGCGAAGCCGGCGCGTCCGTTCAGAACGTATAATCCGGCGGCTTGATACCCTTCGCACGCAAGTAAACATCGCACTGCGCCCGGTGATGCGCCGTATGAACGAACATGTTCACGATCATCGCCCGTCCGTCCGGATCGTTGCGACCCTTCCACGACGGAATGTGCCAGGTGCGCTGCAGTTGCTCGGGAGGAATCTTCGGCAGCACCTCAATGACATAGTCGAACGATTGATCGAGCAACTTCAGAACGTTTTGCTTATCGGAAGCAGGCGGTTTCGCAGGATCGAAGGGAAAGGGCGGCTTGATCCCGGTGATCTGGTTGAAGCGAAATACATTCGCCCCAGCAATATGAATCATCTGTTCGCCGAAAGTCATTTCCTCAGGATTGGGTTTGAAACTGTAGAACTCGGCGGGCATAGCGTTCGCCACGTCGAGCGTGAACTGCTTGGAGATCTGCCAGTCCCGGACAAACTCCGGCATGTCGAGCACCGAGTTCACTCGGGTGGTTTGGGCACCGGCAGCGCCGGCCAAGATCAGAAACGCAAGCAGCACACATGAGCGGCGAAAGATGATCACTGCATCCTCCTCGAACGGATCCAGATTCTAAACGGACAAGATTCTAAATGTCTCAGAGGCAGTTGTGTAACCCGAAACGCCGCCGCCTTTCAAGCCCCGCTGCGACGGCTCTCGCCATCCATCCGCTCGCGAATGAAATTTGGACACGAGACAATCCCGAACTCGTGATTTTCGCCGTTGACGAGGTAGAAGAGCGCGGCATGATCCAATTCTTCCAGGTGCGAGAGATTCAACAGCGGCCACAACGAGCACTCGGCCGCAGAATGTACCAACTGCTCCAGATACGCCAGATGTCCTTCAAACAGTTTCCCGGAAACGCGGATCGTGACATTGGGAGCAGGCTTTGGGGAAACACCCTGATTCATCATTCTTCTCCTCGCGGGCGTGCTAACTTGCCGCGTACTCATACTTGATGCGCGAGAAGAGGTTTCTTGCGAAAAGACTCGTAAAAGATGTGTAAAACTTGGTAATAGGAAGGGCAAGAACCACGTTGCCGACGAAAAAAATAAGCCAGGCACCGGGAACTCACTGCACACGCAAGAGCCCGTTACCGTTGCTTCCTTCCGGACCTGGCGGGTTTGGCGGGAGTACGTCGCGTGAGACCGATGCCTGACCTAAATCATTTTAGCATTCGAAACTTGTCACTCTCCTGCAGGAGTCGTGCCCCGACAGCGCCAGCCTCGCTCCGTAGCGCCGGCGTCCCGCCGGCTGTCGCGAGGCTATCGTGGCCTCGCACTCTCAACCCCACTCGAACCCCGCCCCCAACGTCATGTGACTTTCGGTGCAAGAAATACACCGCAAAGCCTTCCTTTCTGCACAGACTTATCGAACAATAGTGATCGAAGCCTGAAGCATCGCAGAAAATCGCTCGACCAAATGTCGTCCCACTCCTCACTCCACGGCGTGATCCCCATGGCCCGGGCCATCGACCATTACTTCGAGCTGGCCCTGTATCTACTGGTCTGCACGGGGTTTGTTACACTGGCCAGCACCGGCGGTCTCGATCTGCCCTCGATCATTCTGGTTGGAGCCGCGCTCGCATTTCGTGGATATCTGCTGTCGAAACGCCGTGCACTCGTGATTTCTGAGCGCTGGACGACGCCGCTTTCCATCGCCTACTTCGTCTTTTTTGCCGCGGACTATTTTATGTTTTCCCGCGCGTTCCTGCCCGCAACCGTGCACCTGGCTTTGTTCGGCGTGGTAGTGCGGATGTTCTCCCTGCGCCGCGAGCGCGACCACGTCACCCTGGCCGTCCTGTCTTTCTTGATGGTGCTAGCGGCCGCGGTGCTCACGGTCGACAGCATCTTCCTGTTCTGTTTCATCGCATTCATGTTGGTGGCGGTGGGAACCTTCGTCTTAATGGAAATGCGCCGTTCCGGCCATGCGGCCAACGTCCAGGCGACGCATTCCAATGATCCCTACGAACACCGGCGCCTCGCTCTCTCCCTGGCGCGAGTCACCCCCGCACTGATGCTGATGATTCTGTTCACCGGCGCCGCAATGTTTTTCCTTATGCCTCGCATGTCGGCGGGATACATGGGGGACCTCTCCTTCGGCACCGACCTCTCGTCCGGATTTAGCGACCGCGTTCAATTGGGAAATATCGGCCGGATTCAACTCTCCAACGCGGTCGTGATGCACATCCAGATCGACGGCGACAAAGTCGGGCGTTACGACCTGCGTTGGCGCGGCGTGGCCCTATCAAATTTCGACGGCACCACCTGGTCGAATCCGCCAGAGCACTTCCTGTTGCAACATCAAGCAGACACGTTCCTCCTGCCTCGAACCAACCCTCCGCCGCGCTCTTATGTAACCGCCAGTCGGACGCGCGAGCAGATGATCCACTATCGCGTCCTGATGGAACCCATCGGCACCAACATCTTTTTCCTGGCGCCCTGGGGCCGCAGCATTCGCGGCGATTATCGAACCCTAGCCGCTGATTCCGCCGGCGCTGTGTATGACCTCGATAGCCAACGCACCCTCAGCCGCTACGAGGCGGAATCGGACCTTGCGGCGCCGTCCCCGGAAGAGTTGCGCTCGGCCGGACAAAACTATCCGCTGCAAATTCGCGCCGCATATCTCCGCCTGCCCTCGCTCGACCCGCGAGTTCCAAGGCTGGCGGCACAGATCACGAGTTCGGCCAGCAGTGATTTCGACAAGGCCGCCGGCATCGAAAACTATCTCCGCACGCGCTTCGGCTATACCCTGCAGTTGCCGCGCACCCAACCGAAAGATCCCATCGCCAATTTTCTTTTCGAGCGCAAGCAGGGGCACTGCGAGTATTTCGCTTCCTCCATGGCCGTCATGTTGCGCACGCTGGGAATTCCTTCGCGCGTGGTCAACGGATTTCGCAGCGACGAGTTCAACGACCTGACCGGCAACTACGTGGTGCGCGCCAAGAATGCGCATTCCTGGGTGGAGGCTTATTTCCCCGGCTACGGCTGGCAGACCTTCGATCCCACTCCGGCCGGCGGCGGCAATCCCCAGGGTTGGGGACGCCTCGCGCTCTATCTCGATGCCATGGCGTCGTTCTGGCGCGACTGGATTGTCAGCTACGACACCTCTCACCAGTACGTGCTCGCGCAGACTGCGATCGGTCGCAGTCACGCCCTGTGGGAAGGCGCCCGCGACTGGGCCCGCGACCACTATGCAGCGATGCTGAAGTGGGCGCGGCGTAGTCAGGATCGCGTAGAACATTCTCCCGGACGCTGGGCCATCTTCGGCGTGATAATCGCGATCGCTTTTGCGCTCTTGGGCAACCTGGGACGAATCGCGCGCGGGCTGCACGAAAAATGGCTGCAGACGTATCCCGAACGATCTCCACAGCAGGCCGCCGCCATGTGGTACGACCGCATGGCTCGCGTTCTCGCCCGGCGCGGCGTCGAAAAGCCGCCAGCGCAAACGGCCCACGAATTCCTGAAGAAAATTGCCGACAACCGGCTTCGCGAGCCGGTCGCGCGCTTTACCGAGGTTTACGAGTCCGCCCGCTTCGGCAATTCCATCGAAGATGCGCAGCGCCTGCCCGAACTCTTCGAAGAAGTCGAACTAGCCAGCCACAGCCGCTAAGAATTACATCCGCCATGCGTCATTTCGGGGCGTCATTCCGAAGCCCCGCGTTTTCACCAGCGGGGCGAGGAATCTCGCGCGCAGTCCGGCAGCCTCTACCAAGATGCTAAAATAGAAAGATTGCATGCCAGTGAAGGACCTCACCGTCAGCGGTTCCCCTGTTCTCAAGGAATCGAATCCGCACCCCGAACGCCCGCAGAAAGTGGGCTTCGTCAGCCTGGGCTGCCCAAAAAACCTGGTGGATAGCGAAGTGATGATGGGCCTGCTCTCGCGCGCAGGAGCCGAACTGACCCGCCGCGCGGAAGATGCCGACGTGATCGTAGTCAACACCTGCTCATTCATCGAAAGTGCACAGCAGGAGTCGGTCAACGCCATCCTCGAAATGGCAGCACACAAAACCGGCGGCAAGGCGAAAAAACTCGTCGTAGCCGGATGCCTCATCGAGCGTTTCCGCGACCAGATTCGCCAGGACATTCCCGAGGTCGACGCCGTTGTAGGAACCGGAGAACTGGAAAAGATTCTCTCCGCGGCAGGTCTGGAACCCGCGCCCGCGCCGACCAACGGCCGGAGTGATTCCCCGTTTGTGGTTTTGCCTTCGCGCCCCGAAGGCGACGCGCGCGCTGCGCAAGGCCGATTCTCGCGCGAGTCATGGGCTGGCGCCATCGGCGACCTTCCGAACTATCTTTATGACGACGCCACGCCCCGCGTTCTGGCCACGCCCGGGCACATGGCCTATATCAAGATTGCCGAAGGCTGCGACCATCCCTGCACGTTCTGCATCATTCCCCAACTGCGCGGCAAGTTTCGCTCTCGTCGCTTTGAATCCGTGGTCGCCGAGGCCGAACGCCTGGCCCGCGGCGGCGTGCGCGAAATTACTCTCATCGGCCAGGACACCACCTGCTACGGCGAGGACTTCGGGCTGAAAGATGGTCTGGCGCTGCTTCTGGAAAAACTTGCACCCATCGAGGATCTGCGCTGGGTGCGTTTTCTCTATGCCTATCCCAACAAGATCAACGGCAAACTTCTGGACACAATCGCGCAGCACGACAAAATCTGCTCTTACATGGACGTGCCTCTGCAGCACGCCTCGGCCTCAGTGCTGAAGCGCATGAAGCGCGGCGGCGGAGCCGATGTCTTCCTCCGTTCCATTGCCAAAATGCGCCGCACCATGTCGGACTTGACTCTACGCACGTCCTTCATCGTGGGCTTCCCCGGCGAAACCGAGAAAGAATTCGAAGAACTCTGCGACTTCGTTCGCGAAGCACAGTTCGACTGGATGGGCGCTTTCGCCTACTCCGATCAGGACGGCGCCGGAGCCTACGCTCTCGACAAGAAACTCTCCCCGCGCGAGATCGAGAGCCGGCGCAAGCATCTGATGGGAATCCAGCGCCAAATCAGCAAGAAGAAAAAGAAAGCTCTCATCGGGCGCGAGTTCGACCTGTTGCTCGAAGGCGAATCGGAAGAAACCGAATTGCTGCTCGAAGGCCGCACTCCCATGCACGCTCCCGAGATCGACGGCAAAGTCTTCGTCAACGACTTTCCCGAGGAAATTGAGCCGCAACCCGGCCAGTTCTACCGCTGCCAGATCACCGAAGCCCACGATTACGACCTGGTAGCAAAAATTCTGTAGCAAATCGTATGCCGCGCCCGCGTATCGTCAAACTCCGCTGCCCAATCTGCAAAAAGTCAGTCAAAAGCACCGACCCCGACTTCCCCTTCTGCAGCGACCGTTGCCGCCTCATCGACCTGGGCAAGTGGGCCAGCGGCCAATACGTGATCTCGTCTCCCGTGACCGACTCCGACGAACCGATCCGCGACCGCAACCCGGACGACCAAGAAGAAGAATCATGAAGCCCGATCTGGCCCCTGGCGCCATTAGCGCCGAGCAGTCTAAGCGCAGCGTCCGCGCTGCGCTGTGGGCGGATCTCATTGCAACCTTCTGTGGCATCGGTCGCATCCACCCCGGCCCGGGCACTTGGGCTTCCGCCAGCACAGTCGTACTCTGGGCCGCAATCGCCCCCCTGACGCCGCCCGCTCTTCGAGCTCCACTAGCCATCGCCCTGGCAGTACTCGTCACGCTGATCGGCATCCCTGCCGCCACCCGCGTAGCTCGCGCCGCGGCCACCAAAGATCCACAATTCGTCGTCATCGACGAAGTAGCCGGACAGCTCATCGCTCTGGTCGCCGCCCCTCTGACGTGGAAAACTTTGCTCGCGGGTTTTATACTTTTTAGAGCGTTCGATATCATCAAGCCGCCTCCGGTGCGGCAACTGGAGAAGCTTCCCGAAGGCACCGGAATCGTCCTCGATGATGTGGCGGCCGGGATTTTCGCGCTCGTAGCGATGCATCTCTTGCTGCACTTTGGGCTACTAAGATAGGAGGGGGCTGGGTGCCGAGAACATTCGCGCTCGGCACTCCACAACATGGGATTTTCCGATCGCATCCTCGGCAAGAAAACGGTGAACGGCGGACCACGCATCGACACGGTGGCCCCCTCGTTCGCGCTTGCCGGCGGCGAACTTCGGATCACCGGTTCCGGCTTGCGGCCCCAACAACTGCATCGCCCAAGAGTTCAATTCGGCGACTTCGAAGGATCGATCATCGTCAGCTCCGACGGCTTTCTGGTCGCACGCGTCCCCGAAGGCGCCACCTCCGGTCCAGTCGTAGTCGCAACCAACGGCCACGTCAGCAACTCTCACACGGTGAAAGTTGCCGTTCCGATCGCCGAAAATCTTCACCCGGTTACCAACCCCGCACTCGACCCTGAAGGCAACATTTACGCCACATTCTCGGGCTCGCGCGGCCAGAAAGTTCCGGTCGCTATCTTCAAAATCGACACCAACTACACCATCAAGCCGTTCGTCACCGAGATGATGAATGCCACCGCCATCGCCTTCGATCGTCAGGGGCAGATGTATGTCTCCTCGCGCTACGATGGCGCCGTCTATCGCGTCGCTCCTAATGGCACCATGACCACGTACGCCGAAGGCATGGGCGTGGCCACCGGAATCGCATTCGATCGTGAGCAGAGTCTTTACGTCGGCGATCGTAACGGCACCATCTTCAAGATCGCGCGCGATCAGCAAGTATTCGTTTTCGCCACTCTGGAAGTCAGCGTTTCGGCCTATCACCTGGCGTTCAGTCCGCAAGGCGACCTGTTCGTCACCGGCCCCACCGACCGCGTCTACAAGATCGATCCCAACGGAACGGTGAGCACTTTTTATAAGGGCCTGGGCAGACCGCAGGGCCTGGGTTTCGATGTGAATGGCAATCTCTATGTCGCGGCCTCGCTCTCCGGCACGCGCGGGATTGTGAAGATCGCGCCAGACGGCCTCGCAAATCTTGAAGTCGCCGGCCAAGGCTTGGTGGGCCTGGCATTCGCCCCCGGACGCTCCGCAATCCTCGCCACCACCAACAGCGTGCATCATCTTTCCTGGGACATTCAGGGCTCGCCGCTTCCGCCGGAGTAAACTGTTGTCGCGAGAGTCATAGCCGGCCGGTTCGTAAATACAAAGTGCTTCATGGAAGCGTGCCAGTAGTTCGTCGATGTCGGGTGTGATCCAAGTCCGATCGGGCAGTTCAAAAACAGAGCGAAACGCGGGCGGCAGCGCTTCCAGCAGAGCTTTCAGGCGTTCGTAATTGACCCGCCACTTCGGCGGAAGTTGGAAGAGTATTGGACCGAGTTTAGCACTAAGATGCTCGACACGCGGCTGAACATCCGCATTTTGATCACGGATATGCCGTCACTAGCCACAGTTCGCAGGTCTCACCGCCGATCGTGTGCTCATCAACATCGACACCGGTACCATCCTCAGTTCCTCAACTCCCGTTTCGCATACCTCGCGGTCAGCCGTTGTTCTCCTGAATACAGACTAGGCGAGCCCGGGCATGGAGACGATGATTTATGTCGGGGGAAGAGTCCCACCTTGGCGGGGAAAACAAGCCCTCTCGTCACCATCGTCCGATACAATGGCCAGCGTGCCAGAACCTACTTTTGCGGTTGGAAAAACGCTCGCTAAAGTCCCGATCTTCTCCGGGCTGACGGAAGGCGAATTAGCCTTTTTGGCGCAACGCGCGGTTCCGCGCCGGTATGCGGCCGGTGAGAGCGTCTTCGGCGAAGGGGAGCCTTGCTCCGGACTGTACGTCGTCGAGTCAGGCCACGTGCGAATCTTTAAGAGTTCGACAAGCGGACGCGAACAGGTACTCAGTATTGATGGTCCGGGAAGTTCCATCGCCGAACTTCCGGTCTTCGATGGCGGGAACTATCCGGCGTCCGTAACCGCAATCGACGAGGCCAAGCTGCTCTTCGTCAGCAAGCAGGATTTTCAGGCATTGTGCCTAGCCCATCCTCAGGTGGCGCTGAAGGTGTTGCGGGTTGTCGGTTCTCGGTTGCGCCGACTGGTTGGGATCATTGAAGAACTCTCTTTCACCACAGTGCGTCACCGGCTAGCTTCGTTCCTGTTGCGTCTCGCGCAGAAAGAAGGCAAACTTTCCGCCGCCGGCGTGGAAATCACGTTGCCCGCCAGCAATCAGGAATTGGCGTCGCATATTGGCACGGTCCGCGAGCTCGTCTCTCGCAACCTTTCTCGCCTCCAGGCAGAAGGGATACTGCAGATCGACGGGCGGACACTGACAATATCGAATCTGAAAGCGCTGGGAGCCGAAATCGATTCACCGGAATAAATCTAAAACCTCGCGGCTCGCTCATGATTGTTTCAATTCCGCCCTTCTGAACCTTCTCGTCCAAGTTCCCCTTTCGTGACAAAAGTCATCGGCACGGGCCTGCCGCTCCGTTAACTTCAGAACATCAAGCGCGACCTATCAGAATTGAGCTGGGTTGCCAGGAGACCGCAATGACCATGACCGCGGAAAGAACCGTCCGTGAACTGGCGCTGGAAAATACAGCGGCTACCAGAGTTTTCGAAAAGCTGGGCATTGACTACTGCTGCGGAGGCAACAAATCTCTGGGAGATGCTTGCCGAGCATCGAACCTCCCGGTCGATCAGGTGATCGATTCCCTGGAGATGGCTGAGGAAGCGGCGCATGCAGCGCAAAAGGACCGGAACTGGCAGATTGAACCCCTCACGGAATTGATCGCACACATCAAGAACACGCACCATAAATACACGCGTGAGGAGATGGCTCGCCTCGTTCCACTTCTAGATAAGGTTTGCGCCGTCCACGGGAAGAACCATCCCGAACTGCAACAGGTCCGGGCAAGCTTCCAGAGCTTGGTTCAGGAGCTGACGACACACATGATGAAAGAAGAGCAGGTTCTATTCCCCTACATCGTAAGGATAGAAGAGGCCGTCATCCAAAAGGAACCGGTACTACCTTCGCCCTTTGGCAGCGTACAAAACCCAGTTTCCATGATGGAACACGAGCACGACTCCGCTGGGAATGCACTGCGCGACATGCGCAAAGCCAGTTGTGGTTATACGGCTCCGGGCGACGGGTGTATCAGCTACCAAACCTTGTACAAGGCGCTGGCGGACTTTGAAGCCGATCTTCACCAGCACATTCACCTGGAGAACAACATTCTGTTTCCTCGGGCGATTGCGATGGAAAAGACCCACTAACGGAGAGAACGGTCATGTCTGCGCTTCCAACGCGCATTGAGAAAGAGGTTGGTCGCCCGCTCACGCCACTGCAGATTTTCGATATCACAGCGGCGCGAGAAACGACATTGTCGCGCCTACTGATGCTCTATATCAGTACGGGGCTGCTGTTCATGTTGCTTCCAGGAACCTTTCTCGGGGTATGGAACCTCTTGGCGATCAGTATCCATCGCGCGGCGGATTCCGTGTCCGCCACATGGATCCAGGCACATGGCCATGCTCAGATCTTCGGGTGGATCGGAACATTCATCCTGGGAATCGGCTTCTATTCGATTCCTAAGTTGCGTCGCTTGAACTCGTTTGCTTTGTCGGCGGTGTGGTCGTCATGGGCGCTGTGGACTATGGGAGTTACGTTGCGATGGCTCACCAGCGTGTACCAGTGGCAGTGGAGAACTCTTCTGCCGCTGTCGGCCGCCCTTGAACTGGCCGCCTTTGTGATCTTCTTCCGCACCGTTTCCGGTCATCGTCCTCAAGATTCTGACAAAAGCAAACTGGACGAATGGATATTTGTGGTGATCGCGGGATCGGTGGGGTTACTTCTCGCCCTTCTGGTCAACTTTGGGATTACATTGATCCTAGCGATGCGAGGAGCCTCTCCCGAAATGCCAGCCGAATTCGATCGACGTTTTCTTGTTCTTCAAACTTGGGGGTTCTTAGTTCCCTTCGTGTGGGGCTTCAGCGCCAAGTGGCTCCCTGTCTTTTTAGGCTTAGGCTCCGTGCGCGGACGCGTCCTGTTGCTTGCGGTCGCTCTAAATTCCGCTGGTGTCTTACTCGCCTTTGCAGGTTGGATGAAAGCTGCAAGCCTCGTTTTGGTCGTCGGGTTGGCAACCGCGGTCTATGCCCTGCGTTTGTTCGAACCGGTCGTGCGCCCAGCGAAAGTCAAAGGAGTGCACACAAGCTTTCCAGTCTTCGTGCGTCTGGCATACATCTGGGCTTTGGTTGCGGGCACACTAGGAATATGGGCGGCCTCAGTTGA
>Ga0070717_10003107_pt1 | contig 11845 bp, 8 predicted proteins | sample LARL113metaG_FD_71366 | JGI IMG/M metagenome (GOLD analysis project Ga0070717, IMG submission 71366) | Corn, switchgrass and miscanthus rhizosphere microbial communities from Kellogg Biological Station, Michigan, USA - LAR L11-3 metaG | ecosystem: Host-associated > Plants > Roots > Rhizosphere ...
AACAGCTGGTGTTGCTCGTACCACCGTGCGGCCCGGCGGTGCAGCTCAGCAACCAGAGCGGGTTGTGCTTGCTGCAACCGACTGCGCAGCGCCTCGGCAAACAGCTGATGGTAGCGATACCACTGCTGTTGATCATCGAGGGCAACCAGGAACAGGTTGCTCTGCTCGACGTGCACCAGCCGCGCCTGGCTATCCTCTCGCCCGAGCATGGCATCGCACAAGGGCCCACTGAGCCGATCCAGGATGCTGGTCTGCACTAAAAAGTCCTGCACGTCTGCCGGTTGGCGCACGAGGACTTCTTCGACCAGGTAGTCGACCACGTAGCGATGACTACCCGTGAAGGCGGCAATGAAGCCCGCCACCTCCTCACGCCCCTGCAGGGAGAGGGCGGCCAGTTGTAGCCCGGCGATCCAGCCCTCGGTGCGCTCTTGCAAGGCGGCCACCTGCTCTGCTGACAGTGGTAGACCCATCACCTCGGTGAGAAAGATCGTAGTTTCCTCAACAGTAAAGCGTAAGGCGGCGGCACGCAGCTCGCTCAGCGCCCCGCGTGCCCGCAGACGTGCCAGGGGCAGGGGCGGGTCGCTGCGACTGGCGAGGACCAGGTGCACGTTTGCTGGCAGATGCTCCACGAGATAGGTGAGGGCATCGTGGATGGGCTGCGCTTCGATGAAGTGGTAGTCGTCCAGCACCAGCACGGTCTCCGTGGGGAGCTCGATCAGGGCGTTGAGCAGGGTCGTGAGCACAGCCTCGATCGGTGGAGGCGACGCGGCGCGCAGCAGCGCCAGTGGGGTCTCGCCCACCCCGGGATGCAGCGTATTGAGGGCGGCGAGGACATAGGTCCAGAAGCGGATGGGATCGTTATCGCCCGCATCGAGCGAGACCCAGGCCAGGGGGCAATTCTTGCGGCTGGCATCAGCATGCCAGGCATGGAGGAGAGTCGTCTTGCCCCAACCAGCAGGAGCCACGATGAGGGTGTGTGGGCCTCTTACTGCAGAGTTCATCCGTTCCATAAGTCGAGGGCGTGACACCATATCCAGGCGTACTGGCGGGACAGAAAGTTTCGTCGTGAGCAGGTGGAGGGAGGGCATACCAGTGCCTGAGGCAGGCGGCTGTTGACGTGTGGCTCTCTGAGTTGAGAGCAAGGTAACCGCTTCCTGCAGCCGCTCCAGGGTGAGTTCCTCAGACTTGCCGAGGTAGGTCTTGTGAAGGTGACCTTCCCGGGTGCGGTAGGCATACCAGTACCAAGTGCCATGGCTGTGCTCACGGCGGGCGGTCAAGGTGCCCTGGGCACTGTGAAAGGCAAAAGAGCGCGTATCCGGCTCGTTGAGCCAGGCATGCCAGGCCTCAGAGCCAACCTGAATAGCTGGGAAGCTCTGATTGGCACTCTCGGACGGGATCAGGCGATCATCGATCACCCGGGGAATAGCATGGCGTGCCATATAAACTCCATTCTTCTCAGGGTTTTTGCGGAGGGAGCAATAGCAAAGCGGTCATAGACTGCACAGGAGCCATGTTCCGCCCTTCTAAAAGATAGATACGGTTGCAGGTTACGCGCATCTCGCACCGATGACGGGATGCGCGCGCCCCGCCAACGTCCATGATGCCCCCTTCGCTCGCCCGCTTCTACGCGATGCGCCACGAAAACAACATGAAAGGACTGGCTTTCATGGAAGCGATCATGGAGCCCTGCTCTCCCTGGCAGGAAAACCCAGGCGAGTGAGCCAGTATGCCATTGGCAATTCGCTGCTCGCTCTCCAAATGGTCGAACACCTGCCAGAAGTCGCATTGTATGCTCCCTTGCGGCTGGCAGTGTGTGAGGAGGATGGTGGCAAAACCTTCGTCGCCTATGACTGCTTCTCCTCGCTGCTCTCCCCGTATCAGCGTGCATCTGGTGGAGCAGAAGCTGGTGGCTGAGGATTCGTTCCTACAGGAAGTCGAGAGTCCTGGCTTGGGCGATAGCTTGTGCGCGGCTCTGTACTCCCAGTTTACCGCAGATGTTCAAGACGTGCTTCTTGACCGTGTTCACGCTGATTACCAGGTGCTGGGCGATCTCGCGGTTGGATGCGCCATTTATCAGCAGGCGCAGCACCTCACGCTCACGGACCGTCAGTGCATCCAAGAGCGGACTGGAGCGGCGGGATGCACGATCAAGAGCCGTTGCGGTCGTCTCATCAGATGCCGCCAGCAAGGTCGCGATGTAGCCTGCTGGGGCGATCTGGTGCTTGTGGGCCTGACGCAGTAAGGCCACCATCGCTGTTCCCTCATCCAGGAAGAGGCGGATGAAGCCCTCGGGTTCGGCCAGACATAAGGCACGACCCAGAGCGGCGAGCGCCTCTGCCAGGTTGCCTTGTGCCTGCAATGCCAGGGCACGCAGCAGGAGAACTTCCAGCGCACTGCGCATGCGCCCTTTGGCTTCAGCGTCCTCTCCAATCCGCTCCAGCAAGGCCACTGCCTCCGAGAGGAAGAGCCCTGTTGGCTGCTCTCGCCCCTGGGCAATGCGTACCCGCGCCAGGGTCAGGTACTCCTGCTCACGCGGATAGCTCAGGACATCCCTGGCTGACACGCCGCTCGTCTCGGCCCAGCCGATGGCAGCCGCCAGGTTCCCCTGGGCCAGTTCCACCTGGGCCTGCACTGCAGCCCCACGAGCCAACAGGACAGGTGCAAAACCGCTCTGATGACAAAGCCTCGCGAAGGCGTCTAGCGTCTCGCGTGCCTGGGCGCGCTGTCCACAGGCCTGCTGGAGGCGTGCCAACGCCAGGTAGCCCCGCGTGATCATCTCGGCTTCCGCCGTCATCCTGCCCCTGTCCAGGTCCATGCCTTGCTCCAGCTGCTGTTTGGCCCTCTCGAGTTGGTTCCACTCCCGCAGTAAATCGCCCAGGATGAAGTAGTAGTCCGCGCCGTTGAGCAGGGCTTGCAGTCTCCTGTGCCCAGAAGCCAGGTGCATCACCTGCTCAATGGTGCTAGCAGCCTGGCGCAGCTTCCCCTGTAGCAGCTGCAGCCTGGCCAGGTTAGAGATACTTCTCAGTATCGTCCGGAGGTTGCCCAGGGCACGCACGGATGCCACCGTTGTCTCGACAAAGCCCTCGGTCGCGGAAGTCATATCCCCATCCACCAGGTAGGCGCTGGCAGCTGTCAGGAGTGTACTTGGATATACCATGCGCATGAGGAGCGTCTCCTCCGTCTCAGGCATCAGTTCGAGGGCCTGCTGTGCAAGGGGGACACCCCATTCGTAATCGCCGAGCAGACGAGCCAGGTTGCCGCGGGACGCAGCTATCACATTCAGGATACTACGTCGCTGATCGGCGGGCATCTCTTCCTCCAGACAGCGTTCGGCATCCTGGATCCGAGCCGCAGCCCGCTTCAACTGATGCATTAACATCAGTGTGACAGCATGTATGATGCAGAGGTAGGGCTGGGAACGGACAAACGCATCGGGCAGTCTGTTCAGCCAGCCGAGTAACGTCTGGAATCTGCTGGACCAGCCGTGCTGTTCGATAAGGCGAACAGCTCGCTCGATATCGGGAATGGCCAGCGCATGGGTTACTGCTTCGTCGAACAGCTGGTGCTGCTCGAACCAGTCACTGGCCCGGCGGTGCAGCTCGGGTACCAGGGCAGCGTGTGTTTGCCGCAGACGGGTGAGCAGCACCTCGGCAAACAGGTGATGGTAGCGATACCACTGCCGTTCCTCATCGAGGGCAACCAGGAACAGGTTGCTCCGCTCGATCTGCGCCAGCCTCGCCTGGCTATCGTCTCGGCCGCGCACGGCATCGCACAAGGGGCCACAGAGCCGGTCCAGGATGCAGGTCTGCAGTAAAAAGTCCTGCACATCTTCCGGTTGGCGCACGAGAACCTCTTCGACCAGGTAGTCGACCACGTACCGGTGACTACCCGTGAAGGCAGTGATGAAGCCAGCCACATCCTCGCGATCCTGCAGAGAGAGCGCCGCCAGTTGCAGCCCGGCAATCCAGCCCTCGGTGCGTGCCTGCAAGGCGGCCACCTGCTCTGCTGACAGCGGCAGTCCCATCACTTCCCTCAGAAAGGCCGTTGTTTCCTCAACGCTGAAGCGTAAGTCAAGAGCACGCAGTTCGCAGAGCGCCCCGCGTGCTCGCAGACGTGCCAGGGGCAAGAGCGGATCGCTACGACTGGCGAGGACCAGGTGCACGTTTGCTGGCAGATGCTCCACGAAATAGGCAAGCGCATCGTGGATGAGCTGCGTCTCAATGAGGTGATAGTCGTCCAGCACCAGCACAGTCTGGGTGGAGAGGTAGGTCAAGGCGTTGAGCAGGGAGGTGAACACGGCCTCGATCGGGGGTGGCGACGAGGCGTTCAACAGCGTCAGGGGGGTCCCGCCCACCCCCGGGTTCAGCGCATTGAGGGCGGTGATGACATAGGTCCAGAAGCGGCTGGGGTCGTTATCACCGGCATCGAGTGAGACCCAGGCGAGAGGCCAGGCACCGTGTTCGGCATCAGCATGCCAGGTATGGATCAAGGTCGTCTTGCCCCAGCCAGCAGGGGCAATGAGGAGGGTGAGTGGGCCCTGGATGGCTGCATTCATCAGTTGCGCGAGCCGTGGGCGCGGTACAATGTTCAGGCGAGTGGGCGGTACAGCGATTTTCGTCGTGAGCAGCGGGAGCGACGACATGCCGATGCTCGAGACGAGTGGCTGTGGACGTGTGGCTCTCTCTGCTGAAAGCAAGTGAGCGGCTTCCTGCAGCCGCACCAGGGTGAGCTCCTCCGACTTGCCGAGGTAGGTCTTGTAGAGATGACCTTTCCGGGTGCGGTAGGCATACCAGTACCAGGAGCCATGGTTGTGCTCACGACGAGCGGTCAAGGTGCCCTGGAGGCTGTGAAAGGCAAAAGAGCGGGTAGCTGGCTCTCTGAGCCACGCGTACCAGGCCTCAGAGCCAACCTGAATAGCTGGGGAGCTCTGATGGGCACTCTCGGACGGGATAAGGCGATCATCGATCACCTGGGGGATAGCATGGCGTGCCATATGACTCATGCACCTCATCATGAACTTGGTACCTCGGCACTTCAAGCGCTTCGTCAGGCGGCACGAGTGATGCCTCATGGTGCTATAAGGAATGTACACCGATCATTGCGCGGAAACATCGACTGTTCGATCTATTTCTTTGCTTCGTCTATCTCATTGAGGAGTTGGTGCTGCATGGCGAAGAGGGTCGCGGCTGCTCGCGTCGAGACGCCGATCTTGGCGTAGATGTGTTGAATATGGTGGTGGATGGTGGATGCGGAGATCGAGAGGAGGGTCGCCATTTGGCGATTGGAGTGTCCGCGAGCGACCAACCGGAGCACCTCGATCTCGCGGTCAGTCAGCCCTGCCACCCACTGATGACGTGTTGAGCGAAGGCGGTGGCCTGCGACCATGAGGACGGCACGCACAGCCGCATCATCCAGGAGACCTCCCCGCACCTGGGAATGGAGCTCGGAAGCGGCTGCATCAGCCGCTTGTGCGCTACGATAGGGACGCGGCTCGGTTAGGGCGTGATAGATGTCGGCGACTGCCAGGATGCGGGCCGTCATGGGTAGCATAGTTGCCGGGATCCCACGATGGTAGCCTGAGCCATCCAGTCGCTCGTGATTCTGTGCCGCGATGACACCCACCTGCCCAAGTCCTTTCAGGTGGGCGAGCACGCGCTCCGTGTAATAGGGATGCAAGCGCACGTGCTCCCATTCTGCCTCCGAAAGCGGCCCTGGCTTGTCCCAGATCGTGTTAGAGACGCCGATGCGCCCCAGGTCGTGGAGCCACCCTGCTCGCCGGAGGGTCTCTACGTCGGACTCTGGCAGCCCAGACTGTTGCGCTGCCTCTGCCGCAAGCTCAGCCACCCCACTTGAATGGCCGACGGTGTAGGGCGATTTCAGATCAACGAAGTCGGCGACCGCCCGCAAGGCCCTGTCGAGGTCCGCCTCTGCAAGATAGGGGTGCGGACCAGGCTCAGCGGTGAGCACCGCTTCCCACAGGGACGATGGGTACGGTTTCTCCAGTAACTGGCTCGCCTGCTGACAAAAGCGTTCAACGAGATGGGGATCGTAGAGACCACCGGCCCGCTTCCGTGCCATCGTGACAGCCGCTTCCGTTCCACCAAGGCGGGAGAAGAGTTCCGCATCTTGTGCCAGCTGCACCACCCGGACAGGCAGCAGGATGGCTTCGCCTTTGAGTTTGTTTGGCAACCCCTTTCCATCCCAGCGCTCATACACTTGTCCAAGTGCATCCCGGATGCCAGAGACCAATCCCAACCGTTCAGCAAGGTGCTGCCCCACTTCACAGCGTGCGACAGTCAATCCTCCGATCATCCATGGTACGGCAGCCAGTGCGTTGACAAGCAGACGGGTACGACGAAGGGCTGATTCACCCTTTCCAAGGTGCTGAAAGAAGGCAGCGAGCATCTCCGTGGGACGCCCCTGGTCGACCGCTAGCAGCCAGGAATTCAGGGCATTGTCGTCCCCACAGACGGCCGCTACCTCCCATGCTTGAGCAGTGCAACCCAGATGCCGGATCAGCCCCAGGTAATACACCTCACTGAGTTCCTGTTCGCTCAGGTCAAGTAGTTCACCCAGGCGCACAGCGAGCAGGCAGGCACGGAGGAAGTGTTCCATTGGTTGGCCCAGACCAAGGTCGATCGCCAGCGAGAGTGAGGCGATCAATTCTGCGAGGCGCAGACCAGGACCAGTGGTCTGACTCGTGGGCATACTTCCCTCCACGGTTTGAGGCATCTCTTCTTCTACTGCGAAGAGGAACATCAACGTTATCGAACCGAGATCATTGTAAAATACAAATGCTCCTCTTGCAAGAAGGCACCAAAAAGTCTGATGATTTGTATAGAAGGCTGAAGCGATCACCCTGGTTTTTCAGAGTTGGGAAATGCCCTCGAATTACCCATAGAATTACCTATATGTGAACAAGAAATTACCTATATTCTACTTTTTCTTGTCCATTCCCTGCAAAAATAACCGTGCAATTACTCCTTTAGTGTACTGTCCTCTCCCCCTTTGTCAGCTACACTACGTACAGATATCCAACCTCTGCTCATCGGTCTGAAAATGGTGAGCTTCACCTGGAATTGGAGGTTTTCCCATGACTCACTCGCAAACGATCCTGATCACCGGTGCGACATCAGGCATCGGCCGCTACCAGGCGCTCCGCTTAGCCACTGCCGGTCACCGCGTCTTCGCTACCGGGCGAGGACAGACCGCCCTGGATGCACTCCAGATGGAAGTAGCCGGAAAAGGGCTGCGCCTGGAAACCATGCTCCTTGATGTCACGAACTCGGCCTCGATTGCTACTGCTCGTGATGAGGTGGATCGCCGAACTTCAGGTAAGGGGCTCGATGTGCTCATCAACAATGCAGGATATGCCCTCTATGGCCCGCTTGAAGTCCTCAAGGATGAGGAGATCCGGGCTCAATTCGAGACTAATGCCTTTGGCCTGCTCGCGGTGACACGCGTTTTCCTCCCGCACATGCGAGAGCGACATACAGGCCGGATCATCAATATTAGCAGCGTGATGGGCCGCGTGTCATTGCCTTACACAGGGGCCTACAGCGCGACCAAATACAGTGTGGAGTGCTTCTCTGACACGCTCCGTAGCGAACTGGCACCGTTTGGCATCCGGGTCGTCATCATCGAACCAAGTACCACCCGGTCGGGTTTCTGGAAGCGCGACACGGTGGCCCTTTCCAAGTATGCCACAGCAGATTCCCCCTATGCTGAGAGCCTGGAGGTCACTGAGCGCTACTTGAGAAGCCTGGAAACCGCGGGAGTTGACCCAGAGCGTGTGGCTCAGGTGGTGGAACGAGCGGTCACTGCTCGTCACCCCAAGGCCCGCTACCTGGTCTCGTTCAAGGATCGCCTCTTTCTCATGCTCTTCACATGGCTCCCAACAGGAATCGTCGATGGCATGAAGAGGAAGACGTTCGGTCTCAAGGAGAGACCCAGCTTCGCACTTCCAGACGGGAGTCGCGCCAAGCTCGCCCGGTAGCATCACTTAGCGTCACTGCACTCACCCGAAATTGATGGTTGCTCACCCACTTAGTCTGCCAAAAATAACCATGTAATTACTGCTTTGGGATACTGTCTGTGCTCTCCCTTTCAGTTACACTCTTCCTGGACACCATCATGATATACGGTCAAAAGGTGGCACCAGGAAGGAGGAGCGATGACTATGTATACAATTCGCGTCAAGGGGCATCTCGATCAGTCCTGGTCGGCGTGGTTTGATGGGATGACGATAACCAACGAGGCGAACGGCGATACGGTCATCTCAGGACCTGTGGCGGATCAGGCCGCACTGCATAGCCTGCTTGTCAAAGTACACAACTTGAACTTGACCTTGATCTCGGTCTTACGCATTGAGACTGATGCGATACCTTGCAGCAAAGGATAACGAATGCCATGAACAACCTCTCGAAGCGTGAGAGAGGCGCCGATAACGTAGAGTACAGCACAACGAGACTCTACTGCATACAACCCCGCCACGATCGAAAGGAGGAATCACGATGAGCAAAGGAATGCAGCAGTCGAACGATGTAATTGAGATGATCCCCATCCTGCAAGTACCAACCGTGGTAAACCTGACAGATTTCGTGTCCTCTGATGACGAGCCACATCTCATCGAATTGTTGCGTAATGGCAATGAGGCGGCGTTTGTGGCGTTGATTGACCGCTATTCTGACACTATGGTGCGTCTCGCGATGATCTATGTAACGACATGGCCGGTGGCCGAGGAAGTCGTCCAGGAGACATGGATGTCAGTGTTTGAGCACCTGGGCCATTTCGAGGGGAGGTCCTCGCTCAAGACCTGGATGTTTCGTATTCTCACCAACTGCGCCAAAACGTGGGCGCAACGCGAAGGCCGCAGTATTCCCTTCTCTTCACACTCAGGCATGAGTACCGATCACACTGAACCGGCTGTCGAACCTGATCGCTTGTTGCCAGCGGATCACCACTGGGCAGGACATTGGGTATCCGTCAAGCGGGAAGAAATGCCCGAAGAGCGCCTGCTGTCGCAGGAAACACGCCTATGCCTTGAACGAGCGATCGAAGCCCTGCCGCCCAATCAGCGGGAGATCATCATTTTGCGCGACATAGAGGGATGGACATCTGATAAAATCTGCAGCACCCTCGGCATTTCCGAGGGGAATCAGCGGGTGCTCCTCCACCGCGCCCGATCGAAGGTGCGGAGTGCGCTTGAGAAGTACTTTCGGGAAGAGTAGGCTGAACTTGACAATAGAAGATGAGCTGATTCCAGCCATCTGTAACGAATCGAGGTCTTGCAAGACTATAGGAGGCACACGAGCACAGCAAATGGGAAGGACCGTTGGATGGTACAGTGCGTCAGTGCCGACGCCTCTTCCTCGATCTAGTTACTGTTTGTCGCTTGCGTGCCCGGACCTACCTGGATGGTCATGCTGCTTGTGGCCGTCCAGGACAAGCATACCTATGCTGAAACGCTGAAAGAGAGGGCATACGATGAAAGCAATAGCAGTCTACCCCGGTAAACCCCATTCGATGCACCTGGAGGATGTGCCTATGCCGAAAATAACAGATATTCCAAATGGGCAAGGTGTACTGGTGAAGGTGCTGCGCGTAGGCGTTGATGGCACGGACAAGGAAATCAATGCCGCGGAATACGGCAATGCGCCGGAGGGAGAGCAATTCCTCATCACCGGTCACGAAAACTTCGGCCGGGTGATCGAGGTCGGCCCGAACGTGCCAGATACGATCCGGCCGGGAACTCACGTTGTGGCCACGGTGCGGCGACCAGGATACAGCCTGTACGATCAAATTGGCCTGCAGGATATGACAACGGATAATGTATACTTTGAGCGCGGCATCAATCTACGCCACGGCTATCTGACCGAGTACTATGTCGAGGATGCAGCGTACATTGTCACGCTCCCTGGCACGCTGCGCGAGGTTGGGGTGTTGCTAGAGCCGCTCACTGTTGCGGAGAAAGGTCTGAACCAGGCCTATGAAATCCAGCGACGTTTGAAGGTCTGGCAACCACGCCGTGCGGCGGTGGTCGGCGCAGGCACCATCGGTTTGCTTGCGACCCTGGGGATGCGACTGCGCGGCCTGGAGGTGACCTGCTACTCTCGTCGATTGCCACCCTATCGCAACAGCGATCTGATCACCGAACTGGGTGCTCGCTACGTCAGCTCACAGCAGTCGACGCTGGCGCAAGCGAGTGAGAGGTATGGACCCTTCGACCTCATCTTTGAAGCCTCCGGCTTTAGTCCGCTGGTCTTCCAGGCGGCAGAGGCACTTGGGAAAAATGGCATCCTCGTGCTCTCGAGTGTGACGGGTGGAGAGAACAAAGTCGAGGTGAATGCGGACAAGATCAACGAGGGTTTCGTGCTGGGGAACAAGGTGATGGTTGGCACCGTCAACGCCTCGCACGCCGATTTCGTCAGCGGCGTGAATGACCTGGTCAAGGCCGAAGCCTACTTCCCCGGTTGGCTGAACAAGTTGCTTACCACGCGTATCAACGGACTGGAAAACTATGCTGAGATGTTGCGTCATCTCATTGAGGACAAGGAAGCTATCAAGGTCTACGTAGAGGTCGCGCAAGTACTGTAGGGATGCCCCTTGCACAGGCTGCATGGTCGCCCTTGCTAGAAAGGATGATGACAAAGAGAGTGAGCAGCACATCGTTTGATAAGCCACCAGTCCCGGGACTGAGTGCAGAGCGTCAGAGACTAACCGAAGCGCATAGGCATGCGAAACCGTGGTATCGCTGGGGGCCCTATCTGAGCGAGCGCCAGTGGGGGACCGTCCGCGAGGACTACTCAGCCTATGGCTCAGCGTGGGACTTTTTTCCACACGACCACGCTCGTTCCCGTACCTACCGCTGGGGCGAAGATGGTCTGCTAGGTATTAGTGATGAACAGTGCCGGCTGTGCTTCGCGCTCAGCCTGTGGAATGAGGCTGACCCGATTCTCAAGGAGCGGCTCTTCGGCCTGACCGGCCCCGAAGGCAATCATGGTGAGGATGTGAAGGAGTACTATTACTTTCTGGACAGTACCCCCACCCATTCGTACATGAAAGCGCTGTACAAGTATCCACAGCGCGCCTTCCCTTATACCGATCTAGTGGCCGAGAATCGCCGTCGCGGGCGAGGCGAACCTGAATACGAACTGATTGACACGGGCGTTTTTGCGGAAGATCGCTACTTCGATATCACGGTCGAGTATGCCAAAGTCGATCCCCAGGATATACTCATCCGCGTTACTGTGGCAAACCGTGGTCCAGATGCAGCGCCGCTGCACGTGTTGCCCACGCTCTGGTTCCGCAATACCTGGGCCTGGGGCTATGACCACGACGAGGAAAACCGCCGCCCAGAACTACGGGCTGTAGAGACGCCTTCAACGCCAGCCTCGACGGCGCGACAGCACCTTGTGCATGCCACCCATGCCACGCTGGGTGAGTACTGGCTTGCCTGCCAGCATACGGAGAACGAGCCGCAGTTCCTCTTCACAGAGAACGAGAGCAATGCACAACGGCTATGGGGGGTGCCGAACCGCACCCCCTTCGTCAAGGATGGCATTAACGACGCCGTGGTGCATGGGGCCCAGGGTACCGTCAACCCAGAAGGTTCGGGTACGAAGGTTGCCGCGCACTACACCTTTGTCGTTGCCCCTGGTTCGACCGAAACGGTCATGCTGCGCCTGTCCGCTACGCAGCACGACGATCCTTTCGCGGACGCCGCAAAGGTCTTCGAGGCACGGCAAGCGGAAGCAGATAGCTTTTATATGACGTGCGGCGCGAAAAATTTGTCTGAAGACGCGCGCGCTGTGCAGCGGCAGGCCTTTGCTGGCCTGCTGTGGAG
>Ga0070717_10003108_pt1 | contig 11844 bp, 13 predicted proteins | sample LARL113metaG_FD_71366 | JGI IMG/M metagenome (GOLD analysis project Ga0070717, IMG submission 71366) | Corn, switchgrass and miscanthus rhizosphere microbial communities from Kellogg Biological Station, Michigan, USA - LAR L11-3 metaG | ecosystem: Host-associated > Plants > Roots > Rhizosphere ...
GAGCGCATCCAGGCATAGATCGCAATCAATTGCGTCACTCTTCCCAAAGCGAGCAGGCAACAGAACGCTGTCGAAATTACGATGGCTAGCACCGGCGTGCCAAAGCGTGGATGCAACTTCGCCAGCGAAGAATGCAGATAGCCATCTTCCGCCATGGTGAATGGAACCCGCGAAACGGAAAGCACGGTCGCATCCAGCAACACGAACGCGCAGATCGCTGCCCCGGCGAACATTGCCCATTCCATGCTGCTTCCGCCGAGCAGCCGGCCCGCCGTGACCAGATATGCGGTCTGCCATTCTTTCCAATTGCCCAGCGCCGCCAAACCTGCAGCCATAGGCAGGAAGAAAACCACTGCTGCAACGGGCACAACAATCGCAAGTCCGCGCGGAAAGTTGCGCGCCGGCTCCTCCACTTCTTCAATCACGGTAGAGAGTTGCTCGTATCCGGAGTAAATCCACAGCGCCAGGCCAACTCCATACACCTCGTGCCACGGCCGGCCAGGAGGCATCCAGGGATGAAAAGGGTTGAAGTGCGCACGCCCAAAGCCGAGATACACGAACGCCGCCACCGGCAACATCTGAAGCAGGAGCAGCACGAGTGTGAGGTTCCCAACCAGCCGAATGCCGAGAATATTCGATCCCGCGACCAGCACAAGAAATGTGACGGCGATCGCCCAGTGCATGAATCGGCTGTGTACTGGTGTGACCTGCGCTACATAGTCCGCCAGCACCACTCCATACGAGGCCCACATAAAAAAGGTCCCCGTCCAGTTCCACCATCCGCATTGAAAGCCCCAGAAATCTCCGAATGCCGCGCGTGTCCAGCGGTAGAAGCCTCCTTCCACCGGCATTGCCGTCGCCATTTCCGCTGAAGCCAGAGCCATCGGCACACTGAACAACCAAGGGACAATTAGGATGAAAAGCAACGCCATGCCCGGCCCCGAAGTCGAGACCATCGCCTCATAATCAAACGGCCCGCCGGCGCAATAGGCGTACAGAACTGCGACAAACGGAATCAGTGAGATTTTCTTGAGCCTGCCCGCGTGGGAAGCTTGCGTGGCGGGTATGGACAGTGAGGTGGTTGAGGCCATAGCGATTAAGGTTGCCGGAAAAGCTATAGCAGCCCCTCTGGCACGTCAATCCAAACAGGAACTATTCCGGCCGGCGCCCTCGCCGTGCGTTCAGCCGTGGAATCCAGCGCAGTACATTGGGTTGCGAACATAACGATACAGCCCAGTGACTACGAGATGGCGCGTCGGAAATACAGGAGCGGGAGTACCAATGCCTTGAACCGCGAAGCGAGCAAACGAGTCGAGCAGCACCGGCAGGCTCGCCAGGATGAGAATAATACCGGTCACGCGGAAGCCGTAGAAATGCAAGAAGGGTGGCTGGAGTTTCCATCGAGAAATCCACCAGGGCACGATTCCGGCAACTGTCCCAGGCGCGATAACAGCGAAAATTCCGGAAACGACGATGGCGGCTGTCCTCGTCATGACCATGCCCATATCAGGTGATGGTCCTATTCCACAAAAATCCAGAAAATTTCTGTTTCCGAAGCGACCAGAGAGACTACTACAGCATCAAGCAGGAGTGCACAGTTGTCCGTTGCATCGTAATGAAGTGATCCAACGCGCGCTGAGGAGTATTCCATGAGCAGTCTGACATTGCTGCAATCATTGCACGAAAATCTTGCCGGCAGGGCGCAAGTGAAAAGCGTCTTCGGCGATCCAGTTACCGCTGGAGAGAAGACCATCATCCCTGTTGCGAAAATCGCTTATGGCTTCGGTGCAGGAGCCGGAACCGGTGGTATGGGCGACGCCAAACCCAAAGGCGAAGGCGGCGGAGGCGGCGGCGGCGTGCGCGCAATTCCAGTCGGTATATTCGAAGTCAGCGCGAGAGAGACCAGATTCGTTGCCATTCACGATCGCAAGAAAACCCTCGGCACTCTGCTGGCCGGTGCGGCGTTGGGATTGCTGTTCGCAAGGCGCAAGCGAATCCGGTAAAGGTCGCATGCGAAAATCCCCGCGTGATTGGAACCGCTTCTCATCCTTTGTTGAACTCCCGCTTTGCTATTTGTCATAATCCCCAATAATGTGACATAAGCCCTAGGAGTGTCACATTATTGGATTTCCTGACAATGAACACTGAAACTAGGCTGCGCGTGAATGAAAATGGCCGCGTTGTGATTCCTGCGGAGTTTCGCAAAGCCCTGGGCATCAATGCCGGCGACGAAATCGTTTTGCGAATGGAAGATGACGAACTGCGCATCACTACCCTGAAACGCCGGATCGAGCGGGCGCAGCGGCTTGTCCGCAAGCACGTAAAGCCGGGCACCTCGCTGGTTGACGAGTTGATCGCCGAGCGCCGCGAGGCAGCCAAGCGTGAATAGTATTGACGCTTCTGCGCTGCTGGCCGTGCTGAATGGCGAATCAGGCGCAGAGTGGTTGACACCTGAACTGCTGAGCAGCGCCGTCAGCGGCACCGTAAATCTGGCCGAGGTGCAAGGCAAGTTGGTGAAGCGTGGCTTGCAGCCTCGAGATGCTTGGGAAGCTACCCTCAGCCCTATCCGCCAGGCAAAGGCTTTTACTCCCGAGCACGCCAAGACCGCAGGAGATCTGATCGCTCGAACGCGTTCTCTGGGCTTGTCCTTGGGGGACCGCGCTTGTCTGGCTCTCGCACTTGCGCTGGGAGCGCCCGTGTACACATCCGATAAATCGTGGAAGAAACTGAATCTGGGCCTCCGGATTCATATCATCCGGTAGTTAGATCCGGGTTATCCGAGCAGTTTCGCTACGAAATTCCCAGCGTGACTGGCGCCGCTGGATCGGTCATCGCGATGTCGACCTCAAGCACGCTCCTGTCGGGGTGCCGTGGGTCATACTTCACCGTAACTTTCGTCCCCTTCGGCATTTGTTTCTCAACAAATTCACTTACATCTGACGTCTTGGCAAACGAAGGCGTCATCCATTCTCCCGAGTAGTATTCGTCCGCAACTTGGTAGCTGTAGGAAAGAACTCCGTAGTAGGGCCCGTGATTCCTGCAGAGCGGACTTCGATCAGGCTCTCGATCTTTCCGTCAGCGGCTGGCCACGTAGGGGAGTTGCGGTAGGCGAACAACCATTATCACTGTGTAGACAATTCCGCCCGCAACGGCACCACCAAGGATCCACAGAAAGCCACTGGAGAACATGAGCAAAATCATAATTCAACTGCTAGTTGCTGGTGGCTAGTGGCTAGTAATACTAGCCACTGATTCTAGCCACTGGCCACTAATCACTAGCCACTGAAAACAGCGCCTGCTGGCACTCTTGCGCCCGAGGCTTCACGGAAGCCCGCTCCCGCCCGATCCCATACTTCCGCCGCAGGCTTGCCATCAGCTTGGAAATGCGTTGATGATAACTTTTGGGCAAGAATGCGCGATCGTGATAACGCTTCCGGTAATTTTCCGCCAAGTGTGGAAATTCTTTTTCCAGGAATGGCATAAACACAGCCGCCGAGCACGGCTTCAAGAACAATGGATTCGCAAAAATGTGCTTGCCGCCGGCTTCCGCTGTAGCGCGAACCAGCGCTTCAAGATCACGAGGCGAATCCGTAATCTCCGGAATCACCGGCGAGCAGCTTACCCCGGCGCTAATGCCAGCCTGATTCAGCCGACGCACCGCATCCAGGCGCAAGTCCGGACGCGGCGCGCGCGGCTCAAGAATGCGCGCGAGGTCAGCATTTAGTGTCGTAATGGTCACGTGAACCGAAATGTCGTTCTTCCTCGCGATCTGCCGGAGCAGCTCGACATCGCGAAGAACCAGATTCGACTTCGTCACAATGCCCAGCTCCAAACCTTCATGCCGGGCGAATTCCTCCAGGATCGCGCGCGTTACCTCATACTTCCGCTCTGCCGGCTGATACGGATCAGTCGCAGTGCCGATGGCGATTTCTTCTCCCGGCTTTACGTGCCTCAGTTCCTGCCGCAACAGCTCTGCGGCGTGCTGCTTCACGTAAATCTTCTGCTCGAAGTCCACGCCGTCGCGCATCTCCATGAACTCGTGCGTGTAGCGCGCGTAGCAGTACTTGCATGCAAACTCGCAGCCACGATAGGGATTGATCGTCCAAGTAAACGGCATCTCCCGCTTGCTGACGCACCGGTTCAGCAGGGAGCGAACCGGCAACGTGAAGTACTCGACCTGATGCCCCTCACGCAGAGATTGACCCTCGGCCGCGAGCCGGGCGATGCCGACGAGTTTAGGCGGAGCATCGGGCAGGAAAGGAAGGGAAGCCACGCGAGATATTCGCTTTCTATTCGCCTATGATAATTTCCCGAACTGGGCAATGCAAGCGAAAAATGCCCCGCCTCTGGCTCGAGAACGAGAACCAAGGAATCACCATTGGTTTTTGGTTTAGAGAGCTTGCGTTTGAAGCGCAGTTGGATGCAATGTGTGTTTTCGCAGCGGGGCGCACTGGGCTACAATCTAATCTCCTCCCATGCAAGTCGTTTGGTCGACACTATGTATTGCGTTTGCGCTTGCCGGGAGGTGGGTTCAACTTCACCCCGAGCGAGTAGTGCCGAAAGGGCACTTTGTCCCGCCTGACACCTTCGGGCCCGTGTGTTCCGAGGTGAAATAGCAATCTTGGGAACCTTCGCGGTCCTGTCAGGAACTTGGGGTGCCGTCTTCTCTCTTCTTTCCTTACTGAACCTTCATTCGTCATTGTTGAGCTGGATTACGCAATTGACCGGCATCGCCGGGGGAATACTTGCAGCGATCTATGTGCGCAAGGAAGTGACGACACGGCCACCCTACGTCAGCAACACACCTTACGGATGGTGGCCGTAAACGGGTCTTGCTGCTCCCGCCGGCAGGTGATTGTTGTTACTGCTGTGACCCCGGCTTCCCTTGTTCCGCGCCCGGAGGCGGCGGAATCGAAATATCGACCTTAGTCACCGGCCCCAGGGATGCAAGCGGCTTATCGAACTCGCTAGTATTGCCAACCACCAAAATTGCAAGCTGATCTCTGTGCAAATATTTCGGCGCTATGCGCGCGACGTCAGCAATTTGCACTTTTTCTATTCCGGCTCGGTACTTTTCCAGAAAATCGGGAGGGTATCCATAGAATTCGTACGCCATGCGCTCGCGCAGAACTTTTTCCGGCGTATCGAAATTAAATACGAATGAATTCAGAATCGAGTCTTTGGCCTGCTGAATTTCCGCTTGCGTGATGGGCTGCTTGGCCAAGTCATCAATCTGCTGATAGATTGCTTGGATCGACTCCACCGTGCTCTGGCTCTTTGTTCCCATTGAGAGGCGCAGAATTCCTGGATGGTCGAAGGCCGTCCCAATTCCTCCTCCAACCGAATACGCCAGACCGAGCTTCGTGCGAATGTTTCGGAAAAGCCGGGAAGAAAAACTGCCACCGAACGCTTCATTGAACACTTCGATGGCGTAGTAATCTGGATTCCGGCGCGTAGTCCCCAGTTCCACCATGCGAATCGAGCTTTGGTTTACATCTTCTTTGGGAATCAGGTAATAACCCGGCTTCGCCGGATGAAACTCAATTTCCGGCTGCTTGAACGCCGGCCCTTTTGGCCAATTGCCGAAGGTCTGGCGAATCTTGGCTTCCAGCTGCGCAGAGTCAAAGTCGCCGACCACGCCGAGGATGATGTTGTTGGGATGAACATGGGCGCGGTGCCAGTCGATCAGATCCTGGCGAGTGACGGCCGCAATCGTCGAATATTCCGGAATACGCGCATACGGATTTTGCGCGCCATAAGCCAACTTGGTGGATTCGCGCGCGGCGATACCGCCGACGTCGTCATTGCGCCGCGAAATGGCGTCGAACGCCTCTCTTTGCGCCAGATCAACTTTGTCTTCGCGGAATTCAGGCTCACGCAGCAGTTCGGCGAACACTTTGAAAACATCGTCAAAATCCGCTTTCAGGCTCGACCAGCCGAGCGTAGTCGAATCTGCGTTACTGCCGCTCTCAACCTTCGCAGCGCGGATTTCCAGATAATCATCCAGTTGGTCGCCAGTCTGAGTTTTCGTTCCGCCGGTGCGCCACGCCTCGCTATAAATTTCCGCGAGGCCAACTTTGCTTGCCGGTTCCGAACGTGTGCCGCCGCGAATGCGTGCGATGCCGTCAATCAATGGCAATTCGTGATCCTCCTGCAGAAAGATCACCATCCCGTTCGGCAACTCAATGCGCTTGGGCTCCTGAGGATGAAATGCCGGCAACGGTGGAACTTTGATCTGCTGCCATTCAGCAAGCTGCGCAACCGCGCTGCAAATCATTGTGCCCAAAACTGTGAGCAAAATTAGCGCTGCTCTCTTCATTGCTCACCTCCGCTTTGAGCCTGCACGGCTGGCGGCGTGGTCTCAATAATTCCCACGGTGCGGTTTGCTGGGACAAAAGTTTGCGTGGCGACTCTGCGAATATCTGCTTTGGTCACCTGATCAATCCGATCCACTGAGCGAAACAGTTCCCGCCAGTCGTCATAGCGTGCTTGATAGAGTGCGAGTTGAAACGCCAGACCTTCATTGTTCGCCAAGCCGCGAACCAAGTTGGCTTTTGCGCGCGTCTTGATCATTTTCAGTTCGTCATCACTAATGTCTTGGGTCTTTAGGCGCTCAATCTCCGCGTGGATTGCATCAGCGACGTCTTTCGGCTTGTGCCCCGGCATGGGGAAGGCATAAAACGCGAAAAGATGCGGATACTTGATGCCGGGCAGCCCGGTAAATCCCGCCGAATCTGCCGCGATTTTCTTGTCCCGAACTAATGCGCGGTAGAGCCGCGAAGTGCGCCCGTTCGACATGAGATCGGCAATTGCGTCATACACCGCATCATCTTTGCTGCGATAGTCGGGCCGATGGTAGCCCTCAAGGTAGAGCGGCTGTGTTGCCTCACGCAGTACAACCCGCCGTTCAGAATTTTGCGGCGGCTCAGTCGTAGTTCTCTCGTCTGGTTTTTCATGGGATGGAATGCGGCCAAAGTATTTCTCGATGATCGGCATCGCCTCAGCAGGTTTTACATCGCCAGCGATTGCGACCACCATGTTGGAGGGAATGTAATAAGTGTCGAAAAACTTCTGCGCGTCGGTTGCGGAAAACGAATTCAGATCTGACATCCAACCGATCGTCGGCCGATGGTAGGGATGCGCCTGAAACGCCGCCGTAACAAATTGCTCCAGCAGCCGCCCAATCGGATTGCTGTCCGTGCGCAGGCGCCGCTCTTCAATCACCACGTTGCGCTCTTTATAAAACTCGCGCATCACGGGATGGATAAAGCGCTCCGACTCCAGATACGCCCACAGCTCCAGGCGGTTTTCGGGCAACGAGTAGTGATAGGCTGTTTCATCCTCATTAGTGAACGCATTTAGACCCTCTGCGCCATTGCTCTCCAGAATCTGCGGAAATTCGTTCGGCTTGACGTATTTTTGCGCTTCAGCAATGGCAGCCTGCCACGCCTTTTCCAATTCCTTGACGTTCTGATCATCGCGATCTACACGCTTATCGCGTTCCGCCAGGTAAGCCGCGTACGCCTGCTCGACTTTTTGCAGCGCGACTTTTTCCGCGGCGTAGTCTGTAGTTCCAATCTTGTCCGTGCCCTTGAAGGCCATGTGCTCGAACATGTGCGCCATGCCGGTCTCGCCCAGCGGATCCTGCACCGAGCCCGCATCCACGTGCGTAAAGAAGGCAAATACCGGCGCCTCCGGGCGCTCGCAGAGGACCACCGTCAGACCGTTGTTCAGTTTCTTGACCGTGATGCGTTGCTCGAAAGAAGCAAGATCCTGGGCGAACGCCACAGTGGAAAGCACCAGGAAGAGGAGCAGGGTTCTGAAAACGCGGTATTTCATCGAGCCTCCAGTGCAGATTGGGATCAAACGCGAAGGGAAAATTTGAAGTTACGTGCGCAAAGGGCGGATTGTCAAACTGGGCCGTCCGCGCATCCAACCACATCGCATACGGGGGCGGCCACTATACTAAGCACCCGGCCATTTGCTCCACCGGGGCCAACGAATTGGCGAGAAGGAAGGCATTCATGAGCGGATCATCCACGGTTGAGATTCAGGGCAAGCATCTGAAGCTAACCAATCTGGAGAAGATCCTGTATCCGGCCGCGGGATTTACCAAAGGCCAGGTAATCGACTATTACGCTCGCATTGCACCAGTACTCGTACCACATCTCACCGGAAGACCGCTCACGCTGAAACGTTATCCCAATGGAGTGGATCAACAGTTTTTCTTTGAGAAGAATGCCACGATTCACCGTCCTCCCTGGGTAAAAACCGCGCCCATCTGGAGCGAAGGCAACAATCGCAATGTGAATTACATCCTGGCCAACGATCTTGCCACGCTGGTTTGGATTGCAAATTTGGCTGCCATTGAACTTCACCCCTCGCTTTCGCTGGCGAAAAAGATCGAGTCTCCTACCATGCTGGTTTTCGATCTCGATCCCGGTGCTCCGGCGAACATGGTTCAGTGCGCTCAGGTCGGACTCTGGCTGCGTTCGATTTTCGATCATTTGGGGCTGCAAAGCTTCCCAAAAACATCCGGTTCAAAGGGACTGCAACTTTACGTTCCGCTGAACACACCCACGAGCTACGACATCACCAAGCCATTCGCCCACGCGTTGGCGCGGCTGCTGGAGAACGATCATCGCGATTTGGTCGTTTCGGATATGAAAAAGAGTCTGCGCGTCGGCAAAGTCCTGGTGGATTGGAGCCAGAATGACGAACACAAAACGACAATTGCAGTCTATTCGCTGCGGGCGCGTGAGCGGCCCACGGTTTCAACACCTCTGAAGTGGGAAGAAGTTGAGCAGGTGCTCAAGAAGAAGGATCCTAGCCTTGTCGTATTCGAGGCCAATCAGGTGCTCGATCGCGTCGAAAAATTAGGAGATCTGTTCGAGCCGCTGCTCAAACTCAAACAGAAGCTGCCCTCATTGCAAGGCCTTGGGAAAGGCGCGGCTGAACCCATCGCGGCAGGACTGGAATTGGCTGCGCAAGCGGAGCCTCGAACCCGCAAGAAAACTGCCATAGCTGCGACGCGCCCCGCGGTCAGCAAGAAACGCCGGAAGGTATAATTCCGTCACCTTGATCCTCAGGAGATGAGGCCAACGTGGCGCAACTCTATGCCGGTACTTCCGGATGGGCTTATCCGAGTTGGAAGCCCGATTTCTATCCGGCAAAACTGGCGCAAGCGAAATTTCTGTCCTACTACACCACGCAACTCAACGCGGTCGAGGTGAATTTCACGTTTCGGCAATTGTTGAAAGACACCACGGTCCAGAAGTGGATTGCGGAAACACCCGAAAAGTTTCGCTTCGGGATAAAAGCCCACCAGGTGATCACGCACATTAAGCGGCTGAAGAAAACGGAAGAATTCGTTCCGCGATTTCTCAGTACGCTGGAGCCGTTAGCTCGTGCCGGCAAATTAGGGCCGCTGCTTTTCCAGTTGCCGCCCAACATGAAGGCTGATACCGACGTGCTGAAAGAATTCCTGACAATCCTGCCCCGCGGAGTGCCTTCGGCCTTCGAATTCCGGCATACGTCCTGGTTTACCGATGAAGTGTTCGATCTTCTCAAAGCCTGCAATCGCGCGCTGTGCGTTGCCGAAACCGAAGAGCGCGTCACCCCTGACGTCCTCACTGCCGATTTCTGCTACTACCGCTATCGCAAACCAACCTATACGCCGGAGGAGCGCCAGAATATGATCTCTCGAATCCGCGAGCACCTGGCCGCTGGACGCGACGTATTCGCTTATTTCAAGCACGAAGAGACACCGCAAGGGGCGTTGTATGCGGTTGAAGTGCTGAAGGAAATTCAATGACCAAAGGGCAGAGAGTATGCATATAGGACTTCTGTGTACCTCTGTGGCCTCTGTGGTTACGTGTATTCGGGTGGTCACTTCCTCCAGCGTCCGATAACGCGTAATAATCAATTGTCTATGTCATTCGCAGCCAATAGCCGTGTGCTTTCCCGCTTTCTCGATTACCTGAAGATCGAGAAAGGATTGGCGCCACTCACCGTTTCGGCGTACGCCACCGACGTCGGCCAATTCGCCGAATTCCTCGCGAAGCGCAGGCGCACGCTGCTGAAGGCCCGGCGTAACGATATGCGAGATTTCATCCAGCAATTGTTTGCAAACTCAGTTGATGGCCGCTCTGTCGGGAGAAAACTTTCGGCGCTGCGCCATTTGTATCGTTTTCTTCTCCTTGACAAGCTAATCGAACACGATCCCACGCTGAATATTGATTCGCTCAAACAATGGAAGGTTCTCCCCAAGTCATTGGCGCGCGACGAAATGGAAGCCATGTTGAGCGGCTCACATCCGGCCTCAGATCGCCGGCAGGATGAAGCTATTGCGCTGAGGAATCGCACAATGCTGGAAGTGTTTTATGCGGGCGCGCTGCGGGTTTCCGAGATCATCAGCATCAAACTTGAAGATTTGAAGCTCGACGTCGGATATGTACTTGTGCGCGGAAAAGGCGACAAAGAGCGAATCGTGCCTTTAGGGAAGTCCGCTCAGCAAGCTCTCGCCGAGTACATGAAAGAAGCGCGCCACGTGCTTACTGGAAGAAACAGCTCTCCTCTACTTTTTCTACGAAGACGTGCCCGCAAGCTGACGCGGCAGCGTGTCTGGCAAATTGTCCGCGCCGCTTCCTTGAGTGCCGGACGCCACGCAAGTCCGCATATGCTGCGCCATAGTTGCGCGACGCACATGGTTGAGAACGGCGCAGATCTCAGAACCGTGCAGACCATCCTGGGTCACGCCGATATTTCGACTACGCAGATTTACACGCACGTGGCGCTTGATCGCCTGAAGAACGTGTATCAGAAGCACCATCCGAGAGCCAAAGCAAGGGCATGAATTCACTAGGAATCTATGGAGGCACGGGCGTCCCCGCCCGTGCTCGCGATCGGCGAGCGAGATGGCCTGCCGTTAAATCAGCGAAATCCAGCATTGCTGAAAAATCCGTTCAACAATTCCTCCGCTCGCTGCGCGAACGTAATACGTCGGCACACACCATCAAGGCGTATTCCGGAGATCTCCAGAATTTCTGCGCTTATGTCGGCTCACGGAACTGGAACGCCATCGATCACCTCACGATTCGCGGTTTCCTCTCCCACCTTTACGAGAGAGGACTGAGCAAAACGTCCGTGGCGCGTTCACTGGCCGCAGTTCGCTCTCTGTATCGCTGGATGGCCCAGGAGGGAGTCGTCGGCCAGAATCCAGCGGCACTGGTGGCAACTCCAAAGCTCGCCAAAAAGCTTCCAAGGGTTCCGACGATCGAAGAAATGAACTCAGTACTGGATGGCAAGATGCCCGAAGCCGCGTCTTTTCCCGAACGCGATCGCCTGATTCTGGAATTGCTCTACGGTTGCGGCATTCGCAACTCGGAGTTGATCGGCATCAATCTGGATGACATTCGGCTGAGCTCTGAAGCCATTCTCATTCGCGGCAAAGGAAAAAAGGAACGCTATGTGCCATTTGGCGGGTCCGTCAGAGCGGCTCTTCTCGACTATCTTCCGCTACGAAGCCGGAAGCTCGTCAGCGGCAAGAAGAAAACGAACGCCCTGCTGATCAATCAACGCGGAGGACGCCTCACCACCCGCAGCGTCGGCCGCATCATCAAAAAAATTGCGGTGGCCAAGGGCCTTTCACCCGACGTACACCCTCATACCTTGCGTCACGCGTTCGGAACGCATCTGCTCGAAGAAGGTGCCGACCTGCGCGCCATCCAGGAAATGCTGGGTCACGAGCGCCTCTCCACCACGCAGCGATACACGCAGCTCTCCATGAAACATGTACTAGCGGTTTACGATCAGACTCATCCGCGGGCAAAGTAAACGCGGGGA
>Ga0070717_10003109_pt1 | contig 11843 bp, 15 predicted proteins | sample LARL113metaG_FD_71366 | JGI IMG/M metagenome (GOLD analysis project Ga0070717, IMG submission 71366) | Corn, switchgrass and miscanthus rhizosphere microbial communities from Kellogg Biological Station, Michigan, USA - LAR L11-3 metaG | ecosystem: Host-associated > Plants > Roots > Rhizosphere ...
GAGGGGAGGGGCGCGCCCTCCACCCACCACCCGCCGCGAACGATAGCCCCCTCCCGGCCACGTTCCTGTGCCCGGAGTGCAACAAAAGCGTGAAAATTCAGACTCGTGACGTGGCCCGGGCTCGTGTGGCGAAACCTGATGCGGCGGCCCGTGCGCACCGCGCTCACCTCGGCGGGCGTCGCCATCGGCGTCGCGCTGATCGTCGCGCTGCTCTCGATCGCTGCCGGCGTGCACCGAACGGCCGCCGACCTGATCCACGTCGGCCGCTCCGACTTCGGCGTCTTCCAGACCGGCGCGTCCGACCTGACGCGCTCGCTGCTCCCGGAGTCGCTCGACGCGAAGCTGCGCGCGACGCCGGGGATCAGCGGCGTGGCGGCGATCTTCCTCCGCGTCAGCCACGTCGAGAACCGCGACGCGTTCCTCGTCTTCGGCCTGCGACCGGACGAGTTCGCCTACCGCCGCTTCGTCATCGTCGCCGGCCGCCGCGCGCGTGACGGCGAGGCGCTCCTCGGCGACGAAGCGGCGAGATCGCTGCACCTCGCGCCGGGGGACGTCCTCCACGTCGAGGGGAAGCCGCACCGCATCGCCGGGCTCTACCACTCCGGGAACCACTTCGAGGACATCGGCGCTGCTCTGCCGCTCCGCATCGTCCAGAAGCTCGCGCAGCGGCCAGGCGAGGTGACGACGTTCGGCATCACCCTCCAGCTGGGCCGCGATCCGCACGACGTCGCCAGGACGGTCGAGCGACGCTTCCCGGGCGTCACCGCCGTCACGGAGCCCGGCCAGGTCGTGAAGGTGGACACGTCGAGCCGGCTGATCGTCAACACCGGCTGGATCTTCTCGCTGCTCGCGCTGATCGTCGGCGGGATCGGCGTGACGAACACGATGGCCATGTCCGTGTTCGAGCGCGTGCACGAGATCGGGATCATGCGCGCCGTGGGCTGGCCCGGCCGCCGGATCGCCGCGCTCATCGTCAGCGAGGCGGTCGGGATCGGGCTGCTCGCGCTCGCCGCCGGGCTCGCTGCCGGCTACGGCGCCGCCGAGCTGTTCGTCAGCCACGGCGATCTCTCCCAGCTCGCCTCTCCGGACTTCACCGCCGGCGTCTTCGCCTGGGGGCTCGCCTTCGCGCTCGGCGTCGCCGTGATCGGCGCGCTCTACCCGGCCTGGCGCGCGGTCCGGCTCACCCCGATCGACGCGCTCCGGCGCGAGTGATTACGGAACCGCAGCCGTCTGCGCGGTCAGCACGGTCGCGGAACCGGCGCCGTTCGTCGCGGTGACGGCGACACGAAGCGTCGTTCCGCTGTCCGCCGCACTCACCACGTACGCCGCCGACACGGCTCCGTCGATCGGCACACAGTTGCCGCCGCCCATGTCGCATCGCTGCCACTGATAGGCATATGCGGTCGGCTTCCCGACCCAGACCCCGGGCGAAGCCGTGAGCGTCTGCCCCGACGCCGCCGGCCCGATTACGGCCGGTGGCTGGAGGTTCATCGGCGCGCCGGCCGGCTCGCCGACAACGGCCGTCACCGCCGACGCCTTCGTCGCCGACCCGAACGCGTTCGTCGCCGTCACCTCGACGCGGACGGTCGAGCCGGCGTCGTCGTCGAGGAGCAGGTAGGTCGCAGAGGCGGCGCCCGCGACGTCGACGCAATTGGCGCCCGTCGCGTCGCAGCGCTGCCACTGGTAGGCGAGCGAGACCGGGCCGTTCGACCACGTGTTGGGAGCGACCGTGAGCGTCTGGCCCGCGACGGCGTTTCCCCCCACCGACGGCAGGGTTGCGGCCGAGGGCACGAGGCCGTCGGACACCCGCTTTGCGACCGGCCGGGTGAGGGCCGTCAGGCTCGCGTGACTGAGCTTCGCGCCCAGGTCACCGGCCAGGGCGAAGATCGCGACGACGCGGTCGGTGCGGAAGAACGCGAGCGTCGCCTGGATCGTCCCGAGGACGGTCCCGACCGTGATCGTCACCGCGAGGGACTCCTGGCCGGCACCGAACCGGAACGGCGCGCTGACGCGCACGAAGTCCGCGTCGAGACCGAGTTGCCTCTGCAGCTCGTCGGCGAGCTGTTGCCGGCCACTCTTCGACGACAGCAGGCGGCGGAGCTGGGCGAACTCCGACGCCGCTGCAACCGACGACGTCTCGAGCGAGATGTCGTTCTCGAGGCCCACGAACGGCTGACCACCGATTCGGGCCGACCGCGGTGCGAACACGCGGTCGTACTCCGCGACGCTGGTCGTGTGGACGTAGCCCTGCTTCGCGACCTTCGCGCCCCTCGGGAGGTCCGAAGCGCGGAGCGCCATCTTCGACAGGTCGGGAGTCCCGCGCGGCGGCCTGACCCCGGTCGATCCGGCCGCCGAACCGACGGCGACGGTCGCCAGGACGAGCGCGACCGCAGCCTGTCTCGCAAAACGTTGCACCTGTCACGAGTATCCGCCCGGGCAGGACCAGAGTCAAGGACCGGCCGGAACCCGCGACGGGTGCGCCTCGACGTGACCGTCGCGGATCCGGAGCGTCCGGTCGGCGAGCTCGGCGACCGCGTCGTCGTTCGTCACGAGCAGGATCGTCGTCCCGTGCCGCTCGCGCAGCGACAGCAAGAGCTCGACGATCTGCGCTCCGGTCGCCGAGTCCAGCGACCCCGTGGGCTCGTCGGCGAGCAGGAGCGGCGGCCCGTTCGCGAGTGCGCGCGCGATCGCGACGCGCTGCCGCTCGCCGCCCGAGAGCGTCGCCGGCGATGCCTTCGCCCGCTGGCCGATCGCGCAGTCCTCGAGGAGCTCGAGCGAGCGCCGCTCGCGCTCGGCCCGCCCGAGACCGCGGCCCATCATCGGCACCTGCACGTTCTCGGCCGCGCTCAGCGTCGGGATCAGGTGGTGGAACTGGAAGACGAAGCCGACGGTGGCAGCCCGATACTCGGATCCGTCGCGAAGCTCCTCGAGCCGCCGACCGGCGACGGCGATCGAGCCGGAGTCCGGCTTGTCCAGCGCGCCGATCAGGTTGAGCAGCGTGCTCTTGCCGCCGCCGGACGGCCCGGTCAGCGAGACGACGTCGCCCGGCTCGAGCTGGAAGGACACGTCGCGAAGGGCGCGGATCGTCCCGCCCTCGAAGGACTTCGAGACGCGGTCGACGACGACCTCGACGCCGCCGGGGCGTGCGCTCACGACGTTGGCGTCACCGGGTAGACGAGCACCTTCCGGCCCTTCGCCGTCACGATCACCGTCTCGAACTTCAGGGCCACGCCGGCGCCGGAGTCGACCGGCCACGTGATCGAGTCGCAGAAGTTCCCGAAGAACGCGAAGTTCTTGACGATCGGGTTGTGCCCGGTCCCGTCGAACTCGACCGGATGCGCCGTTCCCAGCGGGTCGACGATCAGCGAGGTGATCTTCGCGGCGATCGGGTGGCCCTTCAGGTCGGTCACGCGCACGTGGTACTTCCACGTCGACTTCACCTTCGGCGAGTGCCCGTCGGCGGTCAGCGTCGCCTTGAACGCCGCCTTCGAGCCTGCGGAGCCGGCCTGCACGCCGACGACGAGCAAGGCCGGGAGCATGATGAGAAGAGCGATTCGTCGCATGGGCGCATGCTACGCCGCGAGCAGGCGACGCAGATCGAGGCCGTTCGCGACCGCGAAGCCGTGCCAGTCGTTGTTGAAGTAGGCGTAGACGTCCACGCGTCGCCGCCACCCGTCGATGCGCTCATGCCAGTCCTCGAGCTGCCGCCGCGAGTAGTTGCCCTCGCGGCCACGGCCGTAGTGGAAGCGGACAAACGTCCAGTCCGCGGTCAGTTCGTGCGTCTGGAACGGCCGCTCGGGAGTGTCGCCGATCGTCAGCGCGACGCTCCGTTCGCGCAGGAGGGCATAGATGTCCGGGGCGAACCAGCTCTCGTGGCGGAACTCCACCGTGTGACGACCCGGCGGGAGCGCGTCGAGGAAGGCCGCGAGCCGCTCGTCGTCGCGGTGGAAGTTTCCGGGGAGCTGCCAGAGGACCGGGCCGAGCTTGTCCGACCCGACGAGCGGGTCGATGCAGGCGTAGAAACGCTCGACGCCCTGCCCGGCGTCCCGAAGGCGCCGGATGTGCGTGAGGTAGCGGCTGCCTTTGACCGCGAAGCAGAAGCCGGGCGGAGACTGCTCGACCCAGCCCGCGACGGACTTCCGGGTCGGGAGGCGGTAGAAGGTCGCGTTCACCTCGACCGTGTCGAACAGCGTCGCGTAGTGCTCGAGCCACCGCCGCGCCGGGAGGCCCTTCGGGTAGACGACCTCGCGCCAGTGCTTGTAGTTCCAACCCGAGCAGCCGATGCGTACGGCCTTCACCGCAGTGCCGAGGCCACCTGCTCGTACTGCGTGTGCGTCGCAGCGGCGGCGATGCGCGAACGGCCCTCGAGGTCGAGCGGCGCCTCCGCGAGCGGACCCCCGTCGCAGAGCTCGGCAACGAGACCCAGCTCGGACACGAGGAGCTGGGCCGCGGCGATGTCGACCGATCGCGCCGGCTTGAGCGAGCAGACCGCGTCGACCCGTCCGGCAGCGAGGTGGCAGAGCGAGAGTGCAAGCGAGCCCATCACCCGGACGCGGAAGGCGACCGGCGCGAGGGCTGCCGCGTGGCGGGCGACGAGGTCGGTCCGGGTCGCCTCGAGCGAGAGCACCTCGATCCGCTCCCGCGGAGGTACCGGTTCCAGCCGCCGCCCGTCCAAATACGCACCCTCGCCGCGCCGCGCCGTCCACTCCTCGCCGGAGCCGAAGTCGTGGACGAAGCCGAAGACCACGTCGCCCATCGCCGGCCCCTCGGCGACGGCAATCGAGAGCGAGAAGAACGGGATGCCGCGCTTCGCGTTGATCGAGCCGTCGATGGGGTCGACCACCACGACGGCGGGCGAGGTCTCGACCCGCGGCGGGCGGATGCCGAGCTCCTCCGAGACGAGCGTGAAGTCGGCACCGGTCGAGTCGAGCCGCTCGACGACGACGCGCTCGGCCGCGGCGTCGATGGCCGTCGTCTCGTCGCCGCCCTCGCCCGCGCCGACGACATGCGACCGCGCGGCGCTCGACGACAGCTCGCCGAGCACGCCCCTCACGTCCGCGGCTGCGGCGCGGCAGGTCTCGAGCCAGTCGGTCACGCCAGGGGCAGAAAGAGCAGGCCGGAAGGGAGCTTGGGATAGAAGTAGGTGCTCTTCTGGGGCAAGGTCTCGCCGCGCTCGACGACGTCGCGCACCTGCTGGATCGACGGCGCCCGCAGGAGCAGCGCAGCGCCGGCCTCGCCGCGGTCGACGAGCGCGACCGCCTCTTCCGCACGCGGGGTGTAGCCGACGGTGCGCGTGATCAGCGGCTCGACCGCGGACACGTCCAGCTGGGCCGCGTCCGTAACGAGCACATGGCTCTCGCCGCGCCGGTAGACGACCGGGCCGTCGCCGCGCCGCAGGAGCTCGAGCGGCGGCTCGGTCGCCGTCTCCGTGCAGGACACGTCCACATCCTCGGCGAGGCGGTGCGTCGGGAAGATCGTGAGCCCCTCCTGGTCTGTGGGCACGATCACCGCGAGCAGCCAGGCACTCTCCTCCGTCGCCTCCTGCTCGTGGAACGCAAGCGCCGTCTCGTAGCGGTGGTGGCCGTCGGCGATCAGGAGCTGCGCGTCGGCCAGGGCGGGCGGCGGCTCGCCCTCGACCCGCCAGAGCCGGTTGCGCACGCCTTCGAGCTCGACCACCAGGTCGGGCTCGCCGCCCGGGCCCGGCAGAGCGCCCTCGTACAGGAAGAACAGGGGCTCGACGTGCGCCCGCAGCGCGCGGAGCAGCCGCATCCGGCCTTCCTTCGGGCCCGCGTGCGTGCGTTCGTGCGGGCGGACGATGCCTGCGGAGTACGGCTCGACGTGGAGGGCGCAGACGAGACCGCCGCGTGTCCGCTCGACGCCGTCGGGGCCGACGTACTCCTGTTCGAGCCACCAGGTCGCCGGGTCGTCGTCACGGACGAGCGCTCCCTCGGCGAGCCACTCCCGCCACAGCGACGCCGCCTGTTGCTCCTCGTCCGGCAGGGTCAGGTGGACGACGTTGTACGGGCTCTCGGCGAGGTAACGGTCGCGCTCCTCGGGCGAGAGCACGTCGTACGGCGGCGCGACGAGCCGATCGAGCGGCCCGGCCTCGCGCTCGTCGTAGCGCACCGCGTTGAAGGCTCTGACCCGCGCCACGCGTGTGACGCTAGCAGCCGCCTACGGACCTAGAATCCGGCCATGAGCGCGATCGCGGAGCTCGCGGAGGATCGGGTCGTGGAGGGCGTCTACGCGGTCGCGCGGAAACGCCGCCTGCGGGCACGGTCGGGCTCCGACTACCTCGCGCTCGAGCTCGTCGACCCGACCGGCCGCATCCAGGGCCGGGTGTGGCACGACGTGGAGTTGCTCGACGGGCGCTTCGCCGAGGGCGACGCCGTCCGGGTGCTCGGCCGCGTCGAGCGGTTCCGGAACGCGCTGCAACTCGACGTGCGGTCGATCGAGCAGGCGGACACCGACCCCGCGACGCTGGCGCCCACGCTCCGGCGCGACGCGGACGAGCTCGAGGGCTTCCTCGACTTCATCGGGAGCGAGATCACGCATGCGGGGCTGCGCGCGACCGTCGACGCCGTGCTCGACCGCGAGACCCGGCGGCGGTTCCGCGCGCTGCCGGCGACGCCCGACGGGCACCACCTGTACGCCGGCGGCCTGCTGGAGCACACGGTCGGCGTGGCGACGATCTCCCGCGAGCTCTGCCAGCTCCATCCGCGCCTCCGGTCCGATCTCTTGCTCGCGGCCGCTCTCGTCCACGACGTCGGCCGGACCGTCGAGCTCCGGCCGGGACCCGCGTTCCAGCCGACGCCGGAGGGACGGCTGCTCGGCCACGTCCACCTCGGCCTGCGCCTGATCGAGGAGCGCACGGCGGAGCTCGAGCCCGAGGCGCGTACGGAGCTGCTGCACGCCGTCGCCTCGCATCACGACGCCCGGGCGGCGCGCACGGCGGAGGCGTCCTGCCTGTACCACGCAAACCAGCTCGACGCGGTCGCCGCGACTCGCCCAGTAGAGACGACCTGAGCCGTGCTCGCAGCGCTGCTCGCGCTCGGGGCGAGCACGTCCTGGGGCATCGGCGACTTCCTGGGCGGCGTCCGCAGCCGAACGCTCAACCCGATTGCGATCATGGCCGTCTCGCAGCCGGTCGGGCTCGTCCTGCTCGGCATCGCCGTGGCGGTACGGGCGACCGCGCCGCCCGGAGGCGAGGTGGCGTGGGCGCTCGTCGCGGCCGCCTTCGGAACGGTCGGGCTCGCCGCCTTCTACCAGGGGATGGCGGCGGGGGCGATCAGCATCGTCGCACCGATCGCGGGTGCGGGCGCGGTGATCCCGGTGGTGGTCGGCGTCGCGACCGGCGACCGCCCGAGCGCGGTGCAGGCCCTGGGCTTCACCGCCGCGATCGGCGGCGTCGTCCTCTCGTCCTGGGACCGCCAGCCGGGCGGCTCGCGCTGGGCGACGGGCGCGGGGTTCGGCGTCGTGGCCATGGTCGCCTTCGGCCTCTACTTCGTCTTCCTGCACCGTGCGAGCACCGACGACTTCCTCTGGCCGGCGTTTCTCTTCCGCTGCATGTCGACCTCGCTCGTCTGGATCGCGCTCCTCGTGCTGCGGCCTTCGACGAAGGGAGTCGCGCCGGCCTTCCTCGCGCTCGCGCTGATCGGGATCTTCGACACGGGCGGCAACACGCTCTACGCAGCGGCCTCGTCGTACGGCGACCTGAGCGTCACGTCGGTGCTCGCCTCGCTCTACCCGGTGGTGACGGTGCTCTTCGCGCGCTACCGACTGCACGAGCGTGTGCACCGCGTACAGGAGCTCGGCATCGCGTTGACCGTCGCCGGCATCGTGCTCGTCTCGGCGGGATAGGCTCGCGCGATGTGGGAGGGGCTGGCCACGCGGCTTCCGGGGCAGGTCGTCGTCCTCGAGCCGCTCGCGCCGCGGCACGAGGATGGGCTGTACAAGGCGGCGCGGGACATGGACTGGAGCTGGATGTTCGTCGACGCCTCCCGCAGCCGCGATGCGTTCCGCCGCTGGTTCGAGGCTGCGCTCGCAACCGGGGAGAGCGGCGTCGAGGTGCCGTTCGCGACGCTCGACGCGGAGACGGGCGAGCCGATCGGCAGCACGCGCTTCCTTGCCCTGCGACCCGAGCACCGCGGTCTCGAGATCGGCTGGACGTGGATTCGGCGCTCGCGCTGGGACAGCGGCGCGAACGTCGAGGCGAAGCTCCTCCAGCTCGAGCACGCCTTCGAGCGGCACGGCTGCATGCGCGTCGAGTTCAAGACCGACGCCCGCAACGAGCGCTCCCGCCGGGCACTCGCTGCGCTTCCCGCGCAGTTCGAGGGGGTCTTCCGCAAGCACATGCTCGTCGGCGACGACCGTGACCGGCTGCGCGACTCGGCCTACTACTCGATCACGGACGACGAGTGGCCGGAGGTGAAGGCGAACCTGCGCCGGAGGCTCGGACGGTGAAGGAGGTCGGGGACGGCGTCTACCAGCTCGAGAGCACGGGGCGGATGGTCAACCTCTTCGTCGTGCACGCTCGCGTGCCGGTCCTCGTCGACGCGGGAACGGAGCGGCACGGGCCCGCGGTCGTGGAGGAGCTGCGCGCCGCTGGCGTCGCGCCGAAGCTGGTGCTCCTGACCCACGCCGACTTCGACCACTCGGGCGGCGCTGACGCGGTTCGGCAGGCGACCGGAGCGCCGGTCTGGGCGCCGGCGGCCGAGCGCCCCCTGCTGATGGGAGAGCGCAAGCGGCGGTTCGTCGTCCGGGCGATGATCCGCGCCGCCAACCACGGTCGTGGGCCGAGATCGCCGGCGATCGACCGGTGGATCGACGACGGCGACGATGTCGAGGGACTCCGCGCGGTCGCGACGCCGGGCCATACGCCGGGCCACACGGCCTACCTCTACGGCTCGACGCTGATCGCCGGCGACGCGGTGATCACCGGCGAGTCGTTCCGCGAGCCGGTGCCGATGTTCTGCATGGACGTGGCCGAGACGAGGCGGTCGATCGAGAAGCTCGCCGGCCTCGACACCGACCTCGCCGTCTGCGGCCACGGCCCCGCGGCCCGCGGGGCGAAGGAGAAGCTCGCAGAGCTCGTCGCGGGCTGGCGCGAGCCGGGTTAGACGTTGAAGCGGATGTTCAGGACGTCGCCTTCGCGGACGACGTAGTCCTTGCCCTCGAGCCGCTCGAGCCCGCGCTTGCGCAGCTCGGCGCGGTTGCCGACGTCGACCAGGTCTTCCCAGGCAATCACCTCGCAGCGGATGAACCCGCGCGCGATGTCGGTGTGGATCTCACCGGCGGCGTCGATCGCCGTGCGCCCGCCGCGCAACGTCCAGGCGCGCGCCTCCGTCGGGCCGATGGTGAAGAAGGTGATCAGACCGAGCGACTCCTTGAGTTTTCCGGCCACGTCTTCGAGCGCCGACGGCCCGTCACGAAACGCGGCCGCTTCCTCGTCGGAGAGCTCGGCGAGCTCGGCCTCGAGCTGCAGGTCGATCCCGCCGGAACCGTTCTCGAGCACGACCATCGGCTTCGTCGTCAGCGGTTCGAGCGCCTCCGAGACCTCTCCCGTGTAGTCGGCGATCGTCCCGCCGCCCTCGACGTGGGCCAGGAGCGCCTCGAGCCCGGCGACCTCCTGCCTCAGCTTCGCCTCCCCGGACTTCGCCTGCTGCCGCGCCCGTTCCAGGCGCTTCTCGACATGGTCGCGGTCGGCGACGAGCAGCTCGAGCCTCAGCGTTTCCAGGTCGACGGCCGGGTCGGCTCCGGCGGAGAAGCCGTTCAGCACGGCGAGCAGCGCGTCGACCTGGCGCAGGTTCCCGAGCAGCGCAGGCCCGGTGCCGGGGACGTCCTGGACGCGAATGGACGCGGCCGTCAGCTTCGCGGACTGCTCGACGGCCGCGAGCCGGGGCAGGCGGTCGTCGGCGACCGGCGCCATCCCAACGTGCGGCTTCGCTTCGTGGACATGCGCGCCCGCGTGCGTGAGCGCGTTGAACAATGTCGTCTTGCCGGACTTCGGCAGTCCGACGATCCCGACCTCGAGAGCCATGCCGCAAACGTACCGGCGCCCGGCGCGGAGTCCGCGCGGGACCGCGCGCTCGCCGGCGCTTCCTTAGCTCCCCACCCGGGGTGGGGAGTGAGGGGCGCTTCCACCCGCCACCCGCGCTGAGCGTAACTCGGAAAGCGTCACCTGTCAGTGACCCACACGTGCCGGTTCTGTGACTTCTGCGCCGCTGCTTCTAGACGCTGAAGCCGACGCGGCTGCCGCGGGCATGGCGGCGGATGTAGAGCACGTGCGAGAGGACGACGATCAGGCGACCGTCGACCGACTCGAGCTCGGCCACGCCGGCGTCGCCCGAGCGGAGCCGCTGCTCGAGCGAGTCGGCTTCGAGCGCCGTCACGGACGCGCTGAGCGTCGAGCCTCCCTCGAGGCCGATGTCGACGCGGACGCGGTCGTCAGCTGCCATTGCTCACCAACTCTGCCAGGACTCCGTCGGCGGCGTCGGGGTGAACGAACGCGACGCGCAGCCCGTAGAAGCCCGGCCGCGGCGCGTGGTCGATCAGCTCGACACCCTGCGCATCGAGCTCGGCGAGCTCCGCGTCGAGGTCGTCGACCTCGTAGGCGACGTGGTGGATGCCCGGCCCGCGCTTCGCCAGGAAGCGGCCGACCGGCGTGTCCTCGCCGGTCGCCGCCAGCAGCTCGATGCGGCTTCCACCGACGAGCACCGCCGCCGCCTCCACGCCCTGCTCCGAGACGGTGTCGCGATGCTCGAGCTCGGCGCCGAATAGCTTGCCGTAGGTCGCGATCGCCTCGTCGAGGTCCCTGACGGCTATGCCGACGTGGTGGATCCCCTTCACCGCCATGCCCTCGATGCTATCCCGCCCGGCCCGAAGCGGGCTCGAGGATGCTGTCGACGAGTCCGTACTCGACGGCCTCCTGCGGCGACATGAAGCGGTCGCGGTCGATGTCCTCCAGGACGGTCTCGATCGGCCGACCGGAATGCCGCGCGATGATCTCCGCCATCCGCTGTCGCATCTCGACGATCTCCAGCGCGGCGATCTGGATGTCGCTCGGCGTGCCGCGCGCGCCGGCGGACCCCTGGTGGATCATCACCTTCGCGTTCGGCAGGCAGAACCGCTTTCCGGGCGCGCCGCCGCAGAGGATCATCGCCGCGGCGGACATGCCCATGCCGAGACAGATCGTGCGCACGTCCGGCTTGACGTGCTGCATCGTGTCGTAGATCGCCATGCCCGCATAGGCGGAGCCGCCGGGCGAGTTGATGTAGAGCTCGATGTCCTTGTCCGGATCTTCGGCCTCGAGGAAGAGGAGCTGTGCCGCGATCAGGTTGGCGATCGAGTCCTCGACCTCGGTGCCGAGGAAGACGATGCGTTCGCGGAGCAGCCGCGAGTAGATGTCGAACGAGCGCTCGATCCTGCCGTCGGACTCGACGACCATGGGCACGAGTGCCCGGTTGCTAATGTGCAACTCCACGGTTGCTCATCCTAGCGCAACCAAACGGTTGCATGTCAAGCGGAGGTGCGGTATGGACGTCAGACGCGAGATCGTCTTTCCTTCCGAGCCGGCCGAGGTCTGGGAGGCGCTGACCGAGGCCGAGCGGCTCGAGGACTGGTTCGCGACCGAGGTCGAGTTCGAGCCGACGCCGGGCGGCCGCGGCGTCTTCCGGTGGGGGAACGGCGAGGAGCGCGCGGCCACCATCGAGGAGGTCGATCCCGAGCGGCTGCTGACGCTGCGCTGGGAGGACGACGGGGGCGAGGTCGAGTTCACGCTCGAGCCGGTTCCCGAGGGGACGCGGCTCGTCGTCGTCGAATCGTCGCCGGAGTGGTCGACGGCC
>Ga0070717_10003111_pt1 | contig 11837 bp, 11 predicted proteins | sample LARL113metaG_FD_71366 | JGI IMG/M metagenome (GOLD analysis project Ga0070717, IMG submission 71366) | Corn, switchgrass and miscanthus rhizosphere microbial communities from Kellogg Biological Station, Michigan, USA - LAR L11-3 metaG | ecosystem: Host-associated > Plants > Roots > Rhizosphere ...
GAGATCTGTCGGCTGCCAGGGATCGCGATGTCGCCGAGGTCTTCCCCGTCTTTGACGAATTTAGCGGCGAGCCGAGCGAGAATCCGGTGAAGCGAGTCATGAGGGAAGGGCAGGTAGCGGGCCTGGCCAACCACACCGTTCTCAAACATGCCAATGGAGATCTCATTCCCATTGAAGACAGCGCCGCGCCCATTCGCAATGACAGGGGCAAACTGATTGGCGTGGTCCTGGTGTTCCGTGACGTAACCAATGAACGAAAGTCCGAGGAACTCCTGCGCAAGACCGAAAAGCTGAACGCCGCTGCGCGCCTTTCAGCCACCGTCGCCCACGAGATCAATAACCCCCTTGAAGCGGTGGCCAACCTGATCTACCTCGCCAGGATCTCGCCCGGCGCATCTCCCGAAATCGTAGAACACCTCGGCCTGGCGGAGCAGGAGCTGGAGCGGGTTGCGCACATTACCCGCCAGACGCTCGGGTTTTACCGCGAATCAAACGAACCCGAGGCCATCGACATTCCCACGCTCATCGAATCGGTCCTGCGCCTCTACTCCAACAAGCTGGATGCAAAGAATATCCGCGTGGAGCGCGAGTTCAGGGGCTGCCCGGAGATGGTGGGCATCGCGGGCGAGTTGAAACAGGTGGTCTCCAACCTGGTTTCGAACGCCATCGACGCCGTGGCTGCGAACGGAAGCATTCGCATCCGCCTGATGCCCCAAGAGAACGGCAACGACGACACGGTGCAACTGGTCATCGAAGACGACGGACCCGGAATCCCGCCCGAGAACGCCGAACGCATCTTCGAACCATTCTTCACCACCAAGAAAGACGTCGGGACCGGTCTTGGTCTCTGGGTCAGCCGGGAAATCATTGAACGGCACGGCGGAACCATCACCCTGAACTTAAAGGATGGACAAGGAATCATGCGGGGAGCCGCATTCGTGATCAAACTCCCATGCCATCATGAGAGGGAGGCTGCACCGTTGCTGGTCCGGCGGGTTCCGGAACCCCGGGTTCGCAGTTTCTGAGTTGCACCGCCAAAGCGACCATCGACAACCCGAGCCCGATGCGGCATATTCGTATGCATGCCAAATTCTGATCTGGATTTCGCACTTCTGCGCCCGAGTTCTGCGCTGGCTGGTTTGCTCTTCGCTTTTTTGCTTTCGGTCGCAAGCGTCGCCCAGCAGCCCTCCGCCACTGCGCCCATCGTGCTGCACGCCGCCCGCCTGCTCCAGGTTGACACCGGCAACCTGCTGCAGCCCGGCGAGATCCTGGTGGAAGGAAAGCAAATCCGTGAGGTCGGCAAGACCGTGCAGCATCCGGCCGACGCACGAACCCTCGATCTCGGCGACGTCACGCTCATGCCGGGCATGATCGACGTGCACATCCATCTTTTCCTCCACCCCGGTGCTGAGGACCTGCAGACTGTGGTGGAGTCCGTCCCGTGGCGCGTGATTCTGGCCGAGCAGGCCGCCAAGGCCGACGTCATGGCCGGCTTCACCGCCGAGCGCGACATGGGCACCGAGGGCGCTGGCTCCGCCGACACCGCCATCCGCAATGCCATCAACCAGGGCATCGTCCCCGGGCCGCGTCTGCGCGTCAGCGGCAATGCGATCGACATTCTCGGCGGCCACGAAGACGCCAACCGCTACAACCCGGCCCAGCACGTGCTGTCGAACGCCGACTACGCCAACTCTGCCGAGCAACTCGTCGAAGTGATGCGCGAGCAGCACAAGGAGGGTTCGGATTTTGCCAAGATCTACCAGACTGGCCCGGACAAGATGGTGCAAGGCGTTTTGCACTCGCCCTATCAATACTCTGCCGAACAATTGACGGCGGCGGTGAATGAAGCGCACCGCCTCGGCGCAGTCGTTGCGGTACACGCGATGGGCGAACCCGGCGCCCTCTACGCTGCGCAGGCCGGCGTAGCGTCGATCGACCACGCCACCCAGTTGAGCGACGACACCATCCGCCTGATGAAAGAGAAAGGCATCTTCGCGGTGCCGACGTTCACCATCTTCGAATATTTCGCAAAACACACCACCGGTGCCGCCGAGGGCTGGAGCGAAGGGTCGCTGCTCGATTACAAGGTCAGCGAATTCAAGAAACAGGTCGCCGCCGGCGTTCAATATGCCGTTGGATCCGATGTGGGCCCGTTCCCGCACGGCACCCAGGGCCGCGAACTGGAGCTGATGGTGCAATACGGCATGCAGCCGCTGGCGGTGCTGCAGGCCGATATGATCAACGGCGCCAAGTTGCTGGGCTGGGAGGGCCAAATCGGCCAGCTTAAACCCGGCTTCTTCGCCGATATTATCGCCGTCCGAGGCAATCCGCTGGACGACATCTCCGCCGTGGAGCATGTGACCTTTGTGATGAAGGACGGCACCGTGGTTCGCCAGTAGATCGCAAGACAACCGATTGCCGGGCGTGATGAATCTTCTTCAGCGCAGGAGGCCACCATTTCCACCATCCTGTCCAACGCCGCAGACCAGCCACTCTATGACTTAGTATCCACCGCGAATCCCGCGACCATCGCGGATGTGATCGCCACCATGAAGTCCATTGACGCCCTTCTCCCCGCTAACGATGGGCTGAAGTGGTTCAATCGCCTGTACCTGATGGTCACCGACCAGGTGAACGCGAGTCCGCCGGGTGGCGCGTGGCAGAATCCGGCATGGCTCGAACGCCTCGATGTCGTGTTCGCCCGATTCTATTTCACCGCGGTCAGCGACTTCCTCGCAGGCCGCGAGGTACCCTCGTCGTGGAATGCATTATTCCAGGCGCGATTCAAGACCGGCATCGACCGGATCCAGTTTGCGCTCGCGGGCATGAACGCCCACATCAATCACGATCTCGCGCAGGCACTGGTGCGAACCAATATCGAACTGAAGATTGTCCCGGCGCCGGATGGACCGGAACACCACGACTACGAGGCCGTGAATGTTCTCCTCAACAGCCTCATGCCATCGGTTCTGAACATGCTCGCTACGGATGATTTGGGCGTGCTTGTGGAAGACACCGGGAAAATCGGCCGCATCCTTGCCTACTGGAATATCTGCCGCGCCCGCGATCTTGCCTGGGATTTCGCGAGTCACCTGCGGGAGCTCAGCGGAATCGCTTACGACACCGCCCTGTTGATGCAGGATGCGATGACGGGCGCGCTTGGCCGCGCCATTTTGACCCAGATCTAATTCACGGAGGTTGGCTGCTTCCCTTGTCGGTCACGAAGACGTTTCACCGCATCGAGGTATCGCCTGGGCTTCTGCGCAGCAAGCGATTCTTCCACGCCCTTCCGATATCCGCCTAAATAGATCGAATAAATAATCGCCAGGGAACAGCCAATGCCCCACATGAAGCCGATGCAGAGTCCAATCAGCGCCGCCGGACCGAAAGAAATCATTGGCAAATACCGCCTACAGAAACCCGCATCATCATACGCACACAACCAACTCGGAATAACCGAGCAATTGGCTATCGGATGTCAACAAGCGCATGGGCTCGGAAATCGCCTGCGCGACCAACAGCCGGTCAAACGGATCCCGATGGAGCAATGGGAGCTTCCCGGATGCAACCGCGTGACGCATGCTGACCGGCAGATCCAACAGACCCGTCCGCCCCATCGTTTCCAGTATTGTCTCCGGATCCCCTGCGATCTTGCCAATACTGGATTTGATGGCTAACTCCCACATGCTGGCGGCGGATACGTACACCTCAGAAGCATTGTCGATGAGCGCGCGTGCCTTGCGGTTTAAGCGGGGATCGCTGGCCATCAACCAAAGCAGGATGTGAGTATCGAGAAGCAGACGCATCGTCACTTTTCAAACTCGGCAAGCACATCGTCCGGTAGCGGAGCATCGAAGTCTTCCGGAATATGAATCTTGCCTTTCAGAAGACCGTAACGAATTGGCTTCTTCACCGTTTCAAGCCGCGTCAGGCGCGCAACCGGCTTGCCGGCGCGGGCGATGATCACATCCTCGCCTTTCTCCGCAAGCTCAACCAGCTTGGAGAGTTGGGTTTTGGCTTGGAATATGTTAACCGGACCCATGGCGCCCACCTCCGAGGTTAGCTAACCTTAGCTAACCACAGTGTAGCAGGCAATTCGCTACACAGCCACCGTAAAGCTATCCTCGGTCCGAATCACCGCGTGGTAAAGCGTGTCGCGCTCCACCGGAACCCGCCCAGCCTCGGTGATTAGCCGGCACAGTTCTTTGCGCGTCATGCCCTGCGGTGTGGTTGCGCCCGCGTCATGGTAGATCTTCTCTTCGATGACCGTCCCGTCGAGATCGTCGGCTCCGAAGCGGAGAGCGATCTGCGCGATTTTGGGCGTCATCATCTGCCAGTAGGCCTTGATATGCGCGAAGTTGTCCAGCAGCAGGCGCCCGACGGCGATCTGCCGGATGTCGGTGAGCCCGGTCGTGACCGGCAGATGATCGAGCGGCGTGTTCTCGGGATGGAACGCGAGCGGAATGAACGTCTGGAATCCTCCCGTCTCATCCTGGAGCGCGCGCAGCTTCAGCAGGTGGTCGACCCGGTCTTCGTCGTTCTCAATGTGGCCGTAGAGCATGGTCGCATTCGACTTGAAACCCACCTTGTGGGCCAGCCTCGCGGTGTCCAGCCATTCATCGCCATCGATCTTGTGATCGCAGATGATCGAACGCACCCGCGGCGCAAAAATTTCCGCGCCGCCACCCGGCATGGAATCGACGCCAGCCTCGCGCAGCTTGATCAGCGTTTGCTCGATGCTCAGTTTCGCGCGCCGAGCCAGGAACGCGATCTCCACCATGGTGAAAGCCTTGATGTGCACCTTGGGAAAGCGCTGTTTCAGGCCTTGGACCAGGTCCAGGAAATACTCGAACGGCAGATCCGGGTGGAGGCCGCCCACGATATGAAACTCGGTCACCGCCTCTGAGTAGCCCGAAGCCGCTGTCTCCCAGGCCTCCTCGAGTGCCATGGTGTACCCGGCAGGGTCGCCCTTTTTGCGCCCGAACGCGCACAGCTTGCAGGCCGCCACGCACACGTTGGTGGGGTTGATGTGGCGATTCACGTTGAAGTAGGTGACGTCCCCATGCATCCGCTCGCGCACATGATTGGCGAGCCAGCCCACGGCCAGCACGTCGGATGACGCGTACAGCGCCAGGCCGTCCTGGACGGTAAGCCGCTCCCCGGCCATCACTTTGGCCGCGATCGGCTCCAGCCGTGGGTCGTAGGTTCTGAAGGGTGACTGCCGAGGGGACTCGTGCGCGGTTTCCTGCATAACTTGATGATACCGGAACGGCGGTTTTCGGTTCACTTTATCGGGCCAGCGCCACTCACTCGGGCGTCGGCTGCCGACCCTAACCCACGTTCAAAGTCTTGAGCAGACTGCGGGGTTCGTTCTGGATTTTTTCCTGCAGCAGGGTGATGGCGTACATCAACTGCTCCGGCCGCGGCGGGCACCCCGGCACATAAACATCCACCGGGATAATCTGGTTGACTCCCTGCACCAACGCGTAGTTATTGAACACTCCGCCGGAAGTGGCGCACGCGCCCATGGAAATGACCCATTTCGGCTCCGGCATCTGGTCGTAAAGCCTGCGAATCACGGGCGCCATTTTTTGCGAAACGCGACCCGCGATCACCATCAGGTCCGATTGCCGAGGAGAGGGCCGGAACACTTCGGCGCCGAACCGGGCAATGTCGAACCGCGCAGCGCCCATGGACATCATTTCGATGGCGCAGCAGGCCAGCCCGAACGTCATGGGCCATACCGAACTCTTGCGAATCCAGTTCACCGCAAAGTCGAGAGTGGTGAGAAACACGCCCTCCGGCTGTTCAAAGCCGTAGTTCGCTTCTTTCACCTTGGCGCGGTTGAGGGCGCTGCTCTCCAGGTTTCCGAAAAGGTAGCGATCGCGCTCCGTTGTTTCCGCCATGATTCAATCATACCTCTGCTCGCGACATTGCGGGGTCTGCCGTCAACCGTCGCATTTTCGCTATTGAGGACAAGGCGCCGGCATGGCATGAAGCTCGGGAGCAACATTCCATTGCGCCGGCAACCACAAGGTCAATGCAAATCGCATCGACAGCAATGTTCCGCGCGGGCTCGCCTGGCCCGCGGGAGCCGCCTTGACCTCATGCTTTGTCCGCGACGAGGCCAGCGCCCATCCCTGCGCATAGGTCATCGGGTCCGCAATGCCGGGCACGATCCGGGCGTCGAGAATGCGAAACTCACCGCTCGCGGCGCCTTTCTGGAGTGCGAGCAAACGTACCATGGCGTCTGAGCCGGATGCGCTTGAGCCATCCGTTTTGCGGTTCGGCGCCGCCGCAAATCCGACCTGTAGCAGCTGCCGGAATAGCCGCTGTCCCTCTCCAAACTGCTCAGGACTGGACAGGAAGCGAAAGCTACGCGGGTTCCAGCCGATGGCATCCTGGGCGCGCAGGCCGAACGTGGTCCCGATTTCCCGTTCGTTGATCGAGTTGAAGGGCGGGGTGGCCAGCAGTAAAGCATCCGGATATCCGGCCGGCGGCTCACGATCCATGACCAGGTCCCATCCCGTATACCCGGCCTGGGATGCTGCGATGGGCAGAACCCGGAAAATCCAACCCTGCCCCACGTCGGCCCTCCACTCCCGCCCCGCGGTCACCTCGCCCTCGATCGTCACGCGCTTGCAGGTGGATTTCGGCGGCGGCGCGGCCTGCCCGACGCCGTTAGCAATGACCACAGCGGTTACCAGCCACTCCCATCTCCATCGTCGAACGCCGGTTCCGCTCATGTGCGCGCCTGGTTCCCTCCTCATCATTTTCCAGGCTCCGGGTGGCTTTCCCGTGAACCCGCGTACACGCGTGGGTTATCATGGATGGTTCATCAGAACATTGGTTCATCCGAGGAACGTTCGACGCGGACGTCCTGAAAGCTGCGTTCACAATCGCCAGTCCAACATGATCCGCGGCTCGCCGCGGGCCTCAACTAAAGTGCATGCCAGGGCCGGTGCGCGCCCGTTGCTTCTCGAATGCCCATGGTCAATGACGTTTCACCGGAGCAGATCAGAATGTCCCATCGCAAATCCCGGTTGCTCTTGCCTCTTCTGCTGTGTCTTCCCTCGCTGGCTTTCGCCCAGGCCACACCCGCAGCCTCGGCGGCCTCTCAGCCCGCGACACAGGCACAGATGGCCGCCCTGCAGCAGGCCGTCCAGAACGCCCAGTCCGCGGGCGATAACGCCTGGATGCTCACCTCGGCCGCTCTTGTTCTGCTCATGACCGGTCCCGGCCTGGCCCTCTTCTACGGCGGGCTGGTGCGCAAGAAGAACATCCTCGGCACCATGATGCAGAGCTTCGCCATGATGGGCCTGGTGACCATCCTCTGGGCCATTGCCGGCTACTCGCTGGCGTTCGGACACGGCAACGCCTTCGTTGGCGGACTGCAGCACATGTTTCTGCGCGGCGTAGGCCTGGGGCCATCGGAGTACGCTCCGACCATCCCCGAGCAGACCTACATGGTGTACCAGTTGATGTTCGCCATCATCACCCCGGCGCTCATCACCGGGGCCTTCGCCGAGCGCATGAAATTCAGCGCCATGGCCGTTTTTCTGTCTCTCTGGTCGCTGCTCGTTTACTGCCCCATGGCGCATATGGTCTGGGGCGCAGGCGGGTTCCTCAATGCCACCGGCGGCCGATTCCCGAGCCTCGACTTCGCTGGCGGCACCGTGGTTCACGTCACCTCGGGAGTCTCCGCGCTGGTCACGGCGATCTACCTCGGCAAGCGCATGGGCTATCCCAAGACCGCCATGCCGCCCCACTCCATGGTGCTGAGTTTCATTGGCGCCTGCCTGCTCTGGGTGGGGTGGTTCGGCTTCAATGCGGGCAGCGCCGTGAACGCCGGGACGCTGGCCACTAGCGCCTTTGTGAACACCCATTTCGCCGCTGCCGCCGCCGCCCTCGGCTGGACCGTGGCCGAATGGATCCACAACGGCAAGCCCACCGCGCTCGGCGCGATCTCGGGGGCCGTCGCAGGACTGGTCGCCATCACCCCGGCCTCCGGCTTCGTTCAGCCCATGGCCGCGCTGGCCATCGGGGTGGTTGCCGGGGTCTTCTGCTCGCTGATGGTGTTCGAGGTCAAGAGCCGCCTGGGCTATGACGACTCGCTCGACGCATTCGGCGTGCATGGCGCGGGCGGCACTCTGGGCGCACTGCTCACGGGCGTATTCGCCGTCGCCGCCATCAACCCCGCATTGGGCGCCAGCGCCTCCGGCGCGCCCAACCCGACCGGCGGCCTCGACGGCCACTGGGCCCAGATAGGCAACCAGGCGGCAGGCGTCGCCATTGCCTGGGTGATTTCGGTGGTGGGCACCTTGGTCCTGCTTTTCATCGTCGACAAGGTCATCGGGCTGCGCGTTTCGCCGGAGCACGAGCAGGCCGGCCTCGACCTCTCGCAGCACGGCGAAGAAGGTTACGACTTCAATACTTAATCAACAGGAAACAGCCGCCGGGCACGCCCCACGGGCCGCCCCGGCCTGATAGGCTGTCAAACGAGGCAATTGCGCATGCTCAAGGTTGAAGCGATTCTCCAGCCGTCCAAGCTGGATGCGGTAAAGGACGCCCTGCTCGAAGCGGGCATTGAAGGAATGACGATTCTGGAAGCGCGCGGGCATGGCCGGCAAAAGGGGCACACCGAGTTCTACCGCGGCCGCGAGTACACGGTGGACCTTTTGCCCAAGGTCAAAATTGAAATGGTCGTCCCCGACGAGTTGAGGGACAAGGCCATCGAGGCCATCATCGGCGCCGCCCGCACCGGCCGCATCGGGGACGGCAAAATCTTCGTCAGCCGCGTCGACGATGCCATCCGCATCCGCAACGATGAACGCGGCGAAACCGCGCTCTAGGTTCGGACAAAGACTCTTTAAACGAAAACGCGAACAGGGCGCTCGCCGATCTCGCGCTCTATTCCCTAATCCCTATTCCCTGCTCTTTCCCGTTCCGTTCCCTATTCCCAGCAGTTTTGCCTTATTCTGAGTAGACATCCTTCTTGCCTCGGCAAGTCATACATACCACTCATGAATCCAGTTGGCATCGCGGTTGACGATCTACGGGAGCAGTATCTGCGGGAGATGGCGCTTGTCCGCCAGACCTACGAACGCACCGGCGACGGCACCGCGGCCATCCGCCGCCGCTCCGCGGTGGTTGATCGCATCCTCATTGAAATGTGGCGCCGCACCTTCACCGGACAGCCCGGTCTCAACGTCTCGCTGGTGGCCATGGGCGGTTACGGCCGCAAAGACCTCTTCCCGTTTTCCGACGTCGACGTGCTGTTCGCCTTCGCCGATGACAAGGCCGAGGAACAGGCCCGGGATTCGGTGCGCGGCATTATCCAGGGCATGTGGGACATCGGTCTGCGCGCCAGTCCCGCCTCGCGCACCCTCAAGGAAGCCGGCCGATTCGACCCCGATAATCTCGAGTTCACTCTAGCCACGCTCGACCGCCGCTTCCTCGCCGGCCAGTTCCCTCTTTATCAGCAACTCCACCAGACCATCCTGCCCGGCCTGGTCCTGAGCGAGTGGAACACCATCACCCAGAAGCTGGGCGAGATCGCCCGCGCCCGCCATCAGAAATACTCCAACACCATCTTTCATCTCGAACCCAACCTCAAGGACTGTCCCGGTGGCCTGCGCGACTACCACCTCGCCGTCTGGTTCGCCCTCCTGTTCCACCTGAAGGAAACCCGGGAGTGGCCCCGCCAGCGCGGCGGCGTATTCCAGAGCGCCCGCGGCGACGCCGAAGCCGCCTTCGACTTCCTCGCCGCCGCCCGATGTTTTCTCCACTTTCGCCACGGGCGCGACGACAACGCGCTCGACTGGCAATCGCAAGATGAGGCCGCAGCCCAATCCATCGGTCTGGAAACACGCGGCACTGCCGATCCCGCCTACTGGATGCGCACCTACTACCGGCACGCGCGCGTCGTCTATCGCCGCGCCGCCCTGCTGATGGAAAATCTTCCCGCCCCGGTCAGCTTCTACCGCCAGTTCCGCCGCCGCCGCACTCCCATCGCCGGCACCGATTTCATCCTCGACCAAGGCCGCATCGACATCCTCACCGGAGCCCAGTTCAGCGATACCAGCGCCATCCTGCGCGTCTTTTCGCTGATGGCGACCCACGGCTACACTCTCTCCCAGGCCGCCGAAGACCGCATCACCGATGCGCTCCCCGCCCTCGCCATCCACATCCCCGAAGGTCCCTACCTGTGGAACGCGCTGCGCGAAGTGCTGCTGGGTCCGCATGCCGCCCACGCGCTGCGCACCATGCATGCTCTCGGCGTGCTGGAGATGCTGCTGCCCGAATTCCACGGCATCGATGCGCTGGTCATCCGCGACAGCTATCACCGCTACACCGTCGACGAGCACACGTTCCTGGTCATCGACAACATCCACGGCCTGCGCCAGCCCACGCACGATTATGAAAAACGACTGGCCCAGTTGCTGCCGGAAATCGACCGCCTCGACCTGTTTCTTCTCGCGCTGCTCCTGCACGACACGGGGAAAGCCCGCCGCACCGGCGAACACACCGGGCAAAGCGTCGAGTTGGCCGACAGCTTCATGGCGCGCCTCGACTTCGATACCGAGGAGCGCGAGTCGGTCCTCAAGCTCATCCGCATGCATCTGGAAATGTCCAACGCGCTGCGCCGCGACATATTCGACCAGGAAAATGTGCGCGGATTCGCGGAAAAAATCGGCAGCCCCATGCTGCTGAAGATGCTCACTCTGCTTACCTACGCCGACATCAAGGCCGTCAACCCCGACGCGCTCACGCCGTGGAAAGCGGAGAATCTGTGGCAGCTTTACATGGCCACCGCCAACTTCATGGACCGCAGCGTGGACGAAATCCGCTATCACGCGGCCATTGATCCCACGCTGCTCAATCGACTGCGATCGATGGTGCCCATGAGCCAGTACCCGGCCCTGGGACAATTTCTCGAGGGCCTCCCGCAACGCTACCTGCAAACCCGCCTGCCCGAACACATCCGCAGCCACTTCCTCTTAGCCGCCAATCTCGACAAAGACCCCGTGCAACTCGATCTGCGCCCTGCCCGCCAACTCTTCGACCTCACCGTGATTGCGCGCGATCGCAGCCGCCTGTTCGCCGACGTGGCGGGCGCGCTGGCCGCCTGGGGTATGAATATCGTGAAGGCCGGCGCATTCTCCAACGAAGCCGGCGTGATTGTCGACAGCTTCCAGTTCTCCGATGTCTTCCGCACCCTCGAACTGAATCCCAGCGAAAAGAGCCGCTTCATCGAATTCCTGCATGACGTGGTGGCGCAGAAGATCCCCGTTGAGCAGATGCTCGACGCCCGCCGCCATACCAACAACATCGGCAGCATCAAGGTCGAGGTGCCCACGCGGCTCAGCTTCGATACTGAATCCTCCACGCATTCAACACTGCTGCAAGTGGTAGCCCAGGACGGCCCCGGCCTGCTGCGCCAGATCGCGCTCGTGCTCAGCAATCATCAATGCAACATCGAAGTGGCGCTGATCGATACCGAAGGCGAGACCGCCATTGACGTCTTTTACCTGACCAGCAACGGCGCCAAGCTCGGCGAAGAAATCCAGCATGTCCTCGCCGCCGACTTGACCGCAGCCCTCGAATCTATGCGTGCGCCGGTCGCGTAATTCTAAGCAGATGCCCCGCATTCGTCCGCTATCCTGAAGCCGGCTGAGAAATTCCAGTCCAAGGAGCCACTAGTGCCCGGTCCCGAAAACCGCGTCCTGGTTTACGATGTGGGTGGAAGTCACATAGCAGCGGCAGTTTTCGATCGCGAGAGCTGTCAAGTCAGCGGCGTCGTGCACGCCGGCTACCCTGCCGAATCGACCACCGCC